>Ga0207828_100086_pt1 | contig 123766 bp, 121 predicted proteins | sample TtaePargueraPR_11_FD_187276 | JGI IMG/M metagenome (GOLD analysis project Ga0207828, IMG submission 187276) | Aerobic enrichment media microbial communities from Bioluminiscent Bay, La Parguera, Puerto Rico - Tt and P2 (3) (SPAdes) | ecosystem: Environmental > Aquatic > Marine > Unclassified ... | reverse complement strand
GATACCAAAGCGCCGTCAACGGCCCGGTGAACCGGTCCGCTTCATGACGCGCCGGGTCGAAGCCGAAAAGCGGATCGAGCCCCGCCAGCGTCTTGCCGGAACTTTCATTCGCCGCCAGCAGAAAGATCACGATGAAAAGCGAAACCAGCCCGCCCAGATAGCCGATCCCCCAGGCAAATCCCGAAAGCCGTCCCATCACGCGTTCCGGCACGATGGCAGGCAGCATGGCATTGTTGAAGACGATGGCAAATTCCATCGAAAAGGCGGCAATGACAACCGCCAGCATGATCGGCCAGACACCCATGGGCGCGCCCGGCACCGCAAACCAGAGACAGGAAATCGCCAGCGCAAAGATCAGCGAAAAGAAAACCAGCCAGGGTTTGCGCGCGCCCGTCTGGTCCGCCACCGCGCCAAGCACCGGGCTGCCCAGCGCAATAACGAGCCCGGCTATGGACTGTGTATAGCCCCAAAGCTCCTGTCCCCTGACCGCATCTCCCGCAAAACCGGAGGCAAAATAGGGGGCAAAAATGAAGGTGGTAATCAGCGTGAAATAAGGTTGGTTCGCCCAGTCGAACATGGCCCATGAAAAACGGCCGGCGGAAGAGGCAGGCACCTGCCCGTTCACTGTCAATTCCCGCCCCGCCTCACTCATGCCACATCCCCATGACATCCATCGCTGCTGCTTGTCCCGCCATGCAGAGACTGCCCAAATCCCGGAAGATGGCAACCGAAAAGGCAGGCGCCGTGACAGAGCCATCCATGCGGATTAAAACGGAAGCTCAAGATAATAAACAACGGGGACGTGTCATGACGGGCAAAGCAACAAGACTGCTGATGGGTGAAACCGCCTTTGAACGTGTGGGCGCCAGATTGAAGGACATGGCCCCCGGCATCCATCCACTTCTGGTTTCGCAAGATGGCGGGATCAAGGATGCCGGCACGCCAATTTCGAAAGAAGATGCAAAGCCCGGCATCGCCTGGATGAGCACCGACATTCTGATGACAAAAGCGGTCTTTCCCTTTGTCGAAACCGTGCTTGCAAGCAGCGGGCTCGAATGGGTGCAGTCCGGCGCGGCGGGTTTCGACCATCAGATTTTCAAAAGCGTGGCAGGCGTGACCAGCCGTTTCTGCAATTCCAACGCCCATTCCATTCCCATCGCCGAATTCGTCATTGCCAGCGTCATGGCCGAATTGCAGCCGGTGAGTGAGCGGCGCGCCTCGCAGGCAGAAAGTAAATGGCAGCGCCTGCCCTTCCGCACCATCTTCGGCACGAAATGGCTCGTCATCGGGCTTGGCAATATCGGTCAGGAAATCGGCAAACGGGCCGAGGCTCTTGGCGCAGAAGTAACGGGTGTGCGCCGCACGGCAAAACCGACGGACGGCGCCAGCAAGGTCATCACCCCGCAGGACATGGAAAGCGTACTGCCTGAGATGGATGTGATCGCCCTTGCCTGCCCGCTTGATGAAACGACACACCACACGGTGAACGAAAAATTCCTCAAGCTCCTGAAGAACGACGCGATCCTCGTCAATATCGGCCGCGGCGGTCTGGTGGATGAAGCAGCACTTCTGAACAGCCTTGAGGAAGGCAAACCCGCCAAGGCCCTGCTCGACGTGTTTGAAACGGAACCACTGCCGGAAGAAAGCCCCTTCTGGGCGCACCCTTCCGTGCGCGTGACCGCGCATTGCGCCGCCTGGAGCCCGGTTTCGGAAGAAGAAAACGACAAGCTTTTTCTCGAAAACCTCTCCCGCTTTCTGAAAGGCGAACCGCTTTTGCAGGAAGTGCCCGTCGAACAGATCAAGGCAGCTTGAATCATGTACCGCCGCCCCCGCAAAGCCCCGTTCCTCGCGCTTGCTGCACTGCTTGCCTTCTGGGGTAGCGGAACGGTGGTGGCGGATGAAACCATGCAGGGCTTTGGCGCGGGCACGGCGGATCTGCCTGCCGCGTTTGACATCACATCCTTTTATGAGTTCGAAGGCAGCTTAAGCGCAGAAGAGCCGGGCACGATTTTAAAGGCCGAGCCCATCGAGGCGCCCGAAGGCGCGAATGCCTGGCGCATCATGTATGTCTCACGCGATGTGAACGATAAGCCCATTCCCGTCACCGGGCTCGTCATCGCACCAAAAGGCCAAACGCCCGTGCCCCGGCCCGTTCTGTCCTGGGCACATGGCACCACGGGAACCGCACGCGGCTGCGCGCCCTCCCTCGCCAAGAATCCGGCCCGCGCCTTTCACCGGCGCGGCGGGGAAGAGAGGAACCCCATCGATATCGGTATTCCCTGGGCGGCGGATTTTCTGGATCAGGGTTTCGTGATCGCCGCAACCGATTATAACGGCCTCGGCGCGCCGGGCGCGCATCACTATCTGGTCGGCGAAACCACCGCCCGCAACACGCTCGACATCGCCCGCGCCGCAGGCAGTATCGACGCGGCAAAAGCCGGGACGGACGTGGTGCTGCTCGGCTGGTCGCAAGGCGGGCAAGCCGCGCTCTTTGCAGGTGAAATTGCCGAAACCTACGCGCCGGAACTGACCTTGCGCGGCATCACCGCGCTTGCCCCCGCCGCGACCCTGCCGGAGGGTGAACATCTCGATGCCTTCTACCGCGCGCCCGTGCCCCATGCCTATCTGGCGGCAAACGGTTTTCATGCAGCCTACGGTCTGCCGCTCGATTCCTTCAACGTCCATGGCACGGCACTGCTGGAAGCGGCAAAGCAGGGCTGCGTTCTCGATGTCTTCAACAAGATCGCTGCCACAGATGCGCCGGGCGTGACAAAAGACATGAGCAAGATCGATGGCTGGTCAGAAGCGCACCGCCGCAATCAGGCCGGGCAGAAAAAATCCGCCACGCCGGTGCTGGTTCTGCATGGCACGGCGGATAATGTGGTGCTGCCCGTTGGAAGCGCGCTTTATCAGGAACGCGCCTGCGCCTCAGGCACGCAGCTTGCGCTTTACTGGGAGGACGGCGCGGACCACCGCACCCTGCTCGACGTCGCGCGCGATCAGGTGCTGGCCTGGACCGCCAACCGCCTGCACGGTGAAACACCGCGCGTCAATTGCCCTTCGCCCTAGAGGCCGGAAGGATCTGGCTTACATCCCGCACACCGCCGCGCGAGGCATTGGTGGCAAGCGCGGCATAAGCCTGCAAGGCCGGTGACACGGCGCGCGTGCGCTCCGTTGCCGGCTTCCAGGCCTTGTCGCCCCGTGCTTCCATCTCTTCCCGGCGGCGCCCAAGCTCTGCATCATCCACCTTGAGATTGATCACGCGGCCGGGAATATCGATCTCGATGGGATCGCCATCTTCCACAAGCCCGATGAGCCCACCTTCCGCCGCTTCCGGTGAAACGTGACCGATGGAAAGACCGGACGTGCCGCCGGAAAAACGCCCATCCGTCAAAAGCGCGCAGGCCGCCCCGAGCCCTTTCGATTTCAGATAGCTCGTCGGATAGAGCATTTCCTGCATGCCCGGCCCGCCTTTCGGCCCTTCATAGCGGATGACGACCACATCGCCCGCCTTCACCTTGCCGGTCAGAATGCCGCTCACTGCCGCATCCTGGCTTTCATAGATGCGCGCCGTCCCGTTGAACTTGAGGATAGAGTCATCCACCCCCGCCGTCTTCACGATGCAGCCTTCCGGCGCCAGATTGCCGAAAAGAACAGCAAGCCCGCCATCCTTGCTGAAGGCGTGTTCGGCGGAGCGGATAACACCGTTCTCGCGGTCGAGATCGAGGGCATCCCAACGCCGTGATTGGCTGAAGGCCGTCTGCGTCGGCACGCCGCCGGGCGCCGCGCGGTAGAAATTGTGAACCTCTTCTGAATTGGTGCGCGTAATGTCCCAGCGGTTCAGCGCTTCACCCATGGTCGGCGTATGCACCGTCGGCTGCGACACGTCGATGAGGCCCGCGCGCTCAAGCTCGCCCAGGATCGACATCACGCCGCCTGCCCGGTGCACATCTTCCATGTGCACATCCGCCTTGGCGGGCGCGACTTTGGAAAGACAGGGCACCTTGCGCGAGAGCCGGTCGATATCGCTGATCTTGAAATCGACCTCGCCTTCTTCTGCCGCAGCCAGAAGATGCAGCACCGTGTTGGTGGAACCGCCCATTGCAATATCAAGCGCCATGGCATTTTCAAACGCGGCAAAAGTTGCAATGTTGCGCGGCAGCGCGCGCGCATCATCCTGCTCATAATAGCGCCGCGCCAGATCGACAATGGTCCAGCCCGCTTCCTTGAACAGCCGCTCGCGGTCGCTATGGGTTGCCAGCACAGAGCCATTGCCCGGCAGCGACAGGCCAAGCGCCTCGGTCAGACAGTTCATGGAGTTGGCGGTGAACATGCCCGAGCACGAGCCGCAAGTCGGACAGGCAGAGCGCTCGATGGTCTCGACTTCTTCGTCCGTATATTTGTCGTCCGCCGCGCTGACGATGGCATCGACGAGATCAAGCGCCTTTTCCTCGCCGCGCAGCACGACCTTGCCCGCTTCCATCGGCCCGCCGGAAACGAAAATGACCGGGATGTTGAGCCGGAGCGCGGCATTCAGCATGCCGGGCGTGATCTTGTCGCAATTGGAAATGCAGACCAGCGCATCCGCGCAATGGGCATTGACCATATATTCGATGCTGTCGGCGATAAGATCGCGGCTCGGGAGCGAATAGAGCATCCCGTCATGGCCCATGGCGATGCCGTCATCCACCGCAATGGTGTTGAATTCCTTGGCAACGCCCCCCGCCTTTTCGATCTCGCGGGCAACGAGCTGGCCGAGATCCTTCAGATGCACATGGCCGGGCACGAACTGGGTGAAGGAATTGGCCACCGCGATGATCGGCTTGCCGAAATCGCCGTCCTTCATGCCGGTGGCGCGCCAAAGGCCGCGCGCGCCGGCCATGTTGCGGCCATGAGTGGTGGTGCGTGAACGATAAGGCGGCATGTCGAAAATCCTCTATTGGTGCGGGGACAAGCTAGGCCCGTTCCATGCCGCAGTAAAATATATTATTCTGATCTTATTAAGTCGTGAAGGATATGAGTTGCCCATGGAAGAGCGCAAACTCCGCCATTTCCTCGCCGTCGCCGGGACCCTGCATTTCGCCCGCGCGGCAGAGCGCCTCGGCATCACCCAGCCCCCGCTCAGCCAGTCCATCAAGGCGCTGGAGGAAGAATTGGGCGTGCCTCTTTTCACCCGCACCAAGCGCGCCGTGGCGCTCACCGCCGCGGGCGCCGAATGGCTGCCCCATGCCCGCGCCGCGCTCGAGACGCTGGACGCCCTGCCGGATCTTGCCCGCCGCTTTCAGGCAGGCCTTGCCGGACGGCTCGCCCTTTCATTTGTGAGCACAGCCGATTACAGCATCCTGCCCGCCCTGGTGCGCCGCTTCACCGCCGCCTATCCCGCCATCGAGCTTGCGCTGACCGAGGCGACCTCCGACGTGCAGCTTGGTGAAATTTCAGAAGGGCGCATGGATGCAGGCCTCATCATCCCGCCCGCCGATGGCGCCATGCCCGGAAACTTAAGCTACCGCCGCATCCTGCTGGAACCCCTCGTCGCCGCCGTGCCGCAAAGCTGGATCGAGGAAGGCCGCCTGTCCGAAGGCCCGGAGGAGCTCACCCCCGCGCTCATCGCGTCGCAGCCCATGATCCTCTTCCCGCGCCGCGTCGCGCCCGCTTTCCATGATCTGGTGCTTTCCTGGTGCAGCGCGGCTGGCATGCCGCCCCGCATCGCCCAGGAAGCCATTCAGATGCAGACCATCATCAGCCTTGTCTCGGCAGGCCTGGGACTCGCCCTCGTCCCCGCCTCGCTCAAGAACCTCGCCCGCACCGGCGTGCGCTATCTCAACCTTCCGTCTACGGATAAACCGCACCTCGAAACCGGCATCGCCTGGAACAGAAAGCGCGAAACGCCCGCGCTGGAGAACCTGCTGAAGATTGCGGGCGAGGAAGCAGTGAATGATGGCGCATAAGGGCGGCACAATCACGTCGCGTCGCCCATCACACTGCGCGCCCGGTTACGCTGGAACAGGTGATTTTTCCACGAGCAGCTTATCCGCAATTTCATCGACGGCCGCTTCTGCTGTCCGGATCGACGCATCGAGCCGGCTGCCGGGGAATTCATCATACTCCACCGCCACCATGCGAATATCCGTAACTCCGATAAGAGAAAAGGCCATCTGCGCCTGACCTTCCACATAATTCATATCCGCAAGCCGTCCACCCGCACCATAGCCATAATCTCCGCGCGAAGAGAGAAGAAGCAGAACTTTTCCCGGCTCCAGTAGCGGTGTATAGGGACTGTCCTCCCGCGTGCGGTCGAAACTGAAAGTGCGTCCCACACGGACGATATTGTCAATATAGGCCTTGAACGGCGCGGGCACGCCGAAATTGTACATTGGCACCCCAGCAAGAATGATATCCGCCGCAATCAGCTCATCGACCAGCGCATCGCTTTCCGCCAGCTCGCGGCGGAGGTCCGCACTGCGCTTTTCCGGCGGGGTGAACGCCGCCTCGACCCAGCGCGCCGTCACGGGCGCGGGCGGGCGGAGCCCCACATCGCGGTGAACCACCGCATCCTCCGGCCGGGCGGCCTGCCAGCGGCGCATGAACCTTTCCGTCAGCCGTCTTGTGTGAGAGCCGTGCGGCGCCTGATCCGAACCATGTGTCCGCGCGCTTGAGTCGATCCGCAATATCCGTGTCATGACAACCTCCTGCATGAACAATGAATGTCATCCGTTCTTAGGAAGCTGGCCCTTGAAACCCGGCCTTACAAAGCCGAATTCCTCATCTGACAGATGAAGGATATTGCATCATGCGCCGCTCTTTGCCCCCGCTTGGCGCCTTGCGCGCTTTCGAAGCCGCCGCCCGCCACGCAAGCTTCAAGAAGGCGGCAAGCGAACTTGCCGTCACGCCTACTGCGGTCAGCCATCAGATCAAGCTGCTGGAAGAAACACTGGGCCGCCGTTTATTCGAGCGGCGCACAAGACACGTTGCGCTCACCACAGACGGACAGACTCTCTATCCCGTGCTGCAAAACGGTTTCAACGCTTTTGATGACGTCTGGCAACGCCTAACCGGTCAGAATCGGCGGCGAACGCTGACCTTGTCGGCCACCAGCGCCTTCACGGCAAAATGGCTTGTGCCGAAAGCCGCTGCGTTCCGGCAAGCACATCCCGGCCTCGACTTGCGGCTCCATGCCAGCGAAGAATTGGCGGACCTTGCACACGGCGAGGCCGATCTTGCCATCCGTTACGGCCAGGGGCCTTTCCCGGGTCTCGTCAGCGCACCCTTGCTGACCGAGAAATTTGCCCCTCTTTGCAGCCCGGCTCTCAATGTAAGAACGTTCCGTGACCTTACCCGCACACCGCTGCTGCATGCGGAATGGCGCCGCATTGACAGCCGCACACCTACTTGGCCGCATTGGCAGCGCGCGGCGCGGCGCGGAACGGATGACCCTTCGCTGCGCCATTTGAACACGCAGAGCGGCACGTCCTTCACCGACGACAATCATGTGATTGAGGCGGCAATCGCAGGCCACGGCATTGCGCTCTTAAGCCTTACACTGGTTTCAGGAGAAATCGCACGCGGCCTCTTGGTGCAACCCTTCGGCCCCGTGCTGGACGGCTACGCCAACCACCTCGTCTGCACACCCGGCGCGGCCAAAAATGAGGACGTGAAAATTCTGCGCGCCTGGCTCGCCGATATGGCAAAACAGGAATGTCCCGGACAAATTGAAGAGGAAAAATGGAGCGGGCGATGAGATTCGAACTCACGACCCCAACCTTGGCAAGGTTGTGCTCTACCCCTGAGCTACGCCCGCTCATCAGAGCAGCGCCGCGATAAGCAGCGCCGTCGAGGGCCGTTATATGCCTGAGACAGGGGGCGAATGCAAGCCCCCTTTTCTGCCCTTTTTCGCCTTCCGCGCAGGCAGCCCGGCAAGCCCCTGCCCGCACGCCCCCTTGCCAGAAAAGCCGCGCTTTGCCATGAACAGGGCCACCCGCAACGGCCAGAGCCACCCGGACACATGCTGCGCACCAAAGAAGAGCTTCTCACCCATCTTGAAAGCCTCGGCCTTGAAACCGGGACCGTGACCCACCCGCCCCTCCACACGGTGGAGGAAAGCCAGGCCTGGCGGCGGGACATGGCCCCGGGCGGCCACTTCAAGAACCTTTTCCTCAAGGACCGGAACGGCCGGCTCTGGCTCATCGTGGCGCTGGAGGAAACCCGGATCCGCCTCAACAAGCTCTATAAGCGGCTGGAGGGCGCCGGCCGGCTCTCTTTCGCCAGCCCGGAGTTGATGGACGAGGTGCTGGGCGTCAAACCTGGCTCCGTCACGCCCTTCGGCCTTGTGAACGACACGGAAAAACGCATTACCCCCGTTTTCGATGAGGGACTGCTCACCCATGAGCGCCTCTACTTCCACCCCCTCGACAACCGGGCGACCACGGCGATCTCCAGGGCCGATTTCCTTAAATTCCTCGAGGCCTGCGGCCATGAAGCCCGCTTTACTGCGCTTGAGGAGCCGCAATCGGCAGACTGAGGCGGAGAAACGCGAGACCCGGCTTGCAGCGGGCCTGCCTGCCAGCTACATCAGACCTGAACCGGCCCCTCCCGCAAGGCCCGGAACAGCAAGGTTATGAAGGAGTGCACATGGAACCGCTCACGCCGAACATGGCAGGCGCAGGCGCCGCCCCGGCCGCCGCGCTCATCAAGGACACGACGACGGAAGAGTTTGCCGCCGACGTGATTGAGGCGTCCCGCGAAGTCCCTGTCATTGTCGATTTCTGGGCACCCTGGTGCGGCCCCTGCAAGCAGCTCACCCCCGTACTGGAAAAGGTGGTGACGGCGGCAGGCGGCGCGGTGCGTCTGGTCAAGATGAACATCGACGAGCATCCCATGATCGCCCAGCAGCTGCGCGTGCAGTCGATCCCCGCCGTCTTCGCCTTTAAAGACGGCCAGCCGGTGGATGGCTTCATGGGCGCGCTGCCTGAAAGCCAGCTCAAACAGTTCATCGAGCGCCTGGCAGGCCCCGTCGGCCCGAGCCCGCTCAAACAGATGCTGGAGGCAGGCGCCGAAGCCTTGAACGAAGGCGACATCAACCGCGCCGCGCAGCTTTTCGCCGGCGCCCTGCAGGAAGAGCCGGGCAACCCGGAGGCAATTGCGGGCCTTGCCCAGTGCTATCTGAAAACCGGGGATACGGAGCGCGCCAAACAGACCCTTGAGCTTGCCCCGCCCGATGCGCGCTCCCACCCCGCTCTTTCTGCGGCCGAAGCCGCCATCGCCGTTGCCGAGAAGGCCGCCGAAAGCGCAAAAGTGGACACCTCCGGCCTTGAAGCCCGGCTTGCGGAAAACGCCAAAGACCACGAGGCCCGTTTCGAGCTTGCCCTGGCCAAGAATGCCAAGGGCGACCGCGAAGGCGCGGTGGACGACCTGCTGATCATCATCGAATACGACAAGGCCTGGAACGAAGAAGCGGCACGCAAACAGCTGATCGAATTTTTCGAGGCCTACGGACCGATGGACGAGGTGACGAAAAGCGGCCGCCGCCGTCTTTCCTCCATCCTGTTCCGTTGAGCGGCCGCGCGCAAAGGCAACAGTCATGAGCCTTTTGGACAGATATCAAAGCGAAACCGACCTGCCGGAAAGCCTTCCTGTCTTTCCGCTGGGCGGCGTGCTGCTTTTGCCGCGCACCCAGATCCCGCTCAACATCTTCGAACCGCGTTATCTTGAAATGGTGGACGCCGCGCTGTCCGGCTCCCGCCTCATCGGCATGATCCAGCCGGACGGGCCAGGTGCAATGGCCGAGCAGGGCAACCCGGACGCAAAACCCCCGCTGCAGAAAGTCGGCTGCGCTGGGCGCATCACCTCCTATTCGGAAACCGGCGACGGGCGCATCCTCATCACGCTCACCGGCATCAGCCGCTTCCGCATGACGGAAGAGCTGCCCGCCCTCACCCCTTTCCGTCAGGTGCGCGCGGACTTCACCCCCTTTGCGGATGATCTGAAAGAGGGCCTCGGCGAAGAGCAGGTCGACAGAGCGAAATTGCTTGATGTGCTGAAACGCTATCTCGAGCATCACTCGCTGAAAGCCGACTGGAAGGCGATTGAAAACTCCAGCAGCGAAACGCTGGTCAATTCGCTCTGCATCATCAGCCCTTACGGGCCGGCGGAAAAGCAGGCCCTGCTCGAGGCGAAGACATTGGCCGAACGCAACGAAATGCTCGTCGCCCTCACCGAGATGGCGCTGGCGGGCGAAGGCAATGACAGCACAAACATTCAATAAAACCCGTAACAAGGTTCAAGGGAGACAGCCATGACAAATGGCACGGACACAAAAGGCGCAATCGACCGCAAACTTCTCGAAATTCTTGTCTGCCCCGTCACCAAGGGCACGCTGACTTACGACAGAGAGAAGAACGAACTCATTTCGGAAAAGGCCCGCCTTGCCTATCCGATCCGCGACGGCATTCCGATCATGCTGCCCGAAGAAGCCCGCTCGCTTGACGGAGAAAAGAGCCCGGCATGAATGAAGCCCGTCCCTGGCCTGTCGAAGTCGATCTGAAAAAGGCGGAAGCGTTGCTCGACGTTTCCTTTGACGACGGCGCGTTCTTTTCTCTGCCTGCGGAATATCTTCGCGTCGAGTCTCCCAGCGCCGAAGTGCAGGGCCATGGCGGGGATGAAAAGAAGATCGTTCCCGGCAAACAGCATGTGAAGATCACGGAAGTCGAATCCGTCGGCAATTACGCGCTGCGCCTCATCTTCAATGACGGGCATGACAGCGGCCTTTACACCTGGGATTATCTTTACGAGCTGGGCACAAAACAGAACGAGAAATGGCAGACCTATCTTGCTGAACTCTCCAAACGCGGACTGGAAAGAGAATAGGTCCCGGCCTAAACCGGCTCACCCTTCAGAAGCTTGGGCACATCGCCCGTATAGCCGGCCGCCTCGCGCATCAGGAAACGGCGCGCGGGCCCGAGCCGGTTGACAATCCCGAGCCCCAGATCCCTCACCAGCCGGAGCGGCGCGGCATCATTCGAGAAAAGCCGGTTGAGCCCGTCCGTCACCAAGGCGAGCGAGACCGCATCGAAACGCCGCCAGCTTTGATAACGCTCCAGCGCGGCGAGCGAGCCGATATCAAGCCCCGCCCGCGCCGTCTCCGCCGTTATCTCGATAAGGGCGGCAGCGTCCTTCAACCCCCAATTGAGCCCCTGCCCCGCAAGCGGGTGAATGGCATGCGCCGCATCGCCCGCCAGCGCGATGCGGTCCGTCACATACTCGTGCGCAAGCTGCAGCCCGAGCGGATGGGACCAGCGCGGCCCTACGGGCTTATGCACACCAAGATAATCGCCAAAACGTTTCGCGCATTCCCGCGCAAAGCCCGCTTCATCGAGCCCCATAATCGCGTCTGCCAGTTCCGCCTCTTCTGTCCAGACAAGAGAGGAGCGGTTGCCCGTCATGGGCAGCACAGCGAAAGGACCGGAGGGCAGGAAATATTCCTGCGCCACCCCCTCATGCGGGCGTTCATGCTCTACCGTCGTGACGATGCCCTTTTGCTTGTAGGACCAGCCGACGGTTTTGAGCCCGGCAAATTCTCTCAGCTTTGAAAAGCGGCCGTCTGCGGCCACCGCAAGCGGCGCCTGTATGGTGTGCCCATTGCCGAGCGTCACTTCGAAGAGAGCGCCTTTGTTCCGAAAGCCTTTCGCCGCATGTGGCGCGATAAGATGCAGCTCCGGCGGCGCAGCCTCTGCCGCTTTCTGCGCGGCAATGCGGATATGCCGGTTCTCCGCCATGAACATGAGCGGCCCCTCCCCGCTTTCCCGTGCATCGAAATGCAGAAGGAAGGGCGCCGCCGCGCCGCCCGGCCGGCCGTCGGAGACGAGAATATCCATCACCGGCTGAAGCTGCCCTTCAAGATGGGGCAACAGACCAAGCTGCGCGAACATGGCAAGGCTGGCGGGCGAAAGTGCCGAGACACGCCCGTCAAATTCGGCGCGGATCACCTCTTCCGGCGCGAGCGTGTCGATGACTGCGGTTTCAAGGCCCGCCTGCGCAAGCCCGAGCGCCAGCGGCAGGCCCACCAGGCCGCCGCCCACGACGATCACATCCACTTTCGAGGGCAGATCCTTTTTCATGGGCCGACAATCGCCCCCTTCCGCGTCTCTGTCCAGTGCCGCAATTTGCCGCTGCCGTTCGCCGCAAGATGCTTGTGAAACGGCCTCGTTTATAAGAGCCTTCGCACATGGACGACGAAACACACCACAAGACCGCGCTGGAGCTGGGCGCGGCCATCGAGCAAGGCCGTATCGACCCGCGCGAGCTGACCGAATATTATCTCGACCGCATTTCCAATTATCCTGCGCGGAAGAGGCTTTTCACCCATGTGCTGAAGACGCGCGCCCGCGCGGAAGCGGCGGATGCCGCCGCCCGTGCCAAACGCGGCCTGCGCCGTTCGCCGCTCGACGGTGTGCCCGTCACGTATAAAGACCTGTTCGATATTGCAGGCGTGCCCACCACCGCAGGCTCGCGCCTGCTTGAGCAAAACCTGGCAGCACGCGATGCCATGATCGTGCAGCGCCTTGCCCAGGCGGGCCTGGTGACCCTCGCCAAGACCACCATGACGGAGCTTGCCTTTTCAGGGCTCGGTATCAATCCGCATTTCGGCACACCGCCAAATGCCTTTGACCGGAACACCGAACGCGTGCCGGGCGGCTCTTCCTCCGGCGCGGGCGTCGCCGTCGCCGAAGGGCTGTGCGCCGCCGCCATCGGCACGGACACGGGCGGCTCCGTGCGCATTCCGGCAAGCTGGAACGGGTTGACCGGCCTGAAGACGAGCTTCGGCCGTGTGCCGCTTGAAGGCGCCGTGCCGCTCTCCCCGAGCCTCGACACCATCGGCCCGCTCGTGAAAGACGCGAGCGACGCCGCCGCGCTTTTCGGCTTGCTCACCAGCAACAAGACGCCGGACCTGGCCAGCCCGCGTCTGCGCCATCTGCATTTTCTCGTGGCGGAGGGCATCGGCTTTGACAGCCTCAGCCCCGGCGTGGGAAAGGCCGTAGAACATACGCTGGAATTACTCGCGCACCGGGGCGTCAAACTTACCCGCAGAAAACTGCCCGCCCTCGAGGAGACCCAACGCCTGACCTGGGAACCGCCCAGCCTTCTGGCCGCCGAAGCCTGGGGCCTTTGGGGCACACGCATCGAGGAAAGCCCCGAACTCATGTATGCGCAGGTGGAAAAACGCTTCCGTATGGGCGAAGGCGCTGACATTGCAGCTCTCGGCGCGAAATGGAAGAAACGCGAAGAGCTGCGGGGGGCCTATCTTGCCGAAACCGCAGGCTACGACGCCGTGCTGATGCCGGCCGTCGCCCTCACCCCGCCGCCGATTGTAGACCTTGAAAATGATGACGCGGCCTATGGCAAGGCAAACGCGCTGGCGCTGCGCAACACAACACTTGGCAACCAGCTCGATCTTGCCGCGCTTACCCTGCCAGCGGGCAAGGACGCAGCCGGCATTCCCGTGGGCCTCATGCTGATGGGCCCATCCGGTACAGACGAACGGCTCCTCCGTCTGGCCCGCGCGGTAGAAAAGGCACTGCACGGACATTGAAAATCGTCTTGACGCATGAAACGTATCATACTATGTTACTTATCTCTAAGAGATACGTTTAATGGCCATTCAGTCTTTCAAGGACAAGAAGGCGGAAATGGTCTTTCAGCGTCGGCAGCCGAAAGGGTTCAAGGCACCCCTCCGGCAAACGCAATTGAAATTGCGCATGCTGCACGCCGCATCAAAACTCGATGATTTGCGCAGTCCACCCGGCAACCGGCTGGAAAAACTTGAAGGAAACCGGAAAGGCCAGCACAGCATCCGGATTAACGGGCAATGGCGGATTTGTTTTGTCTGGGCCGATAGCGGGCCTGAGAACGTTGAAGTGGTCGATTATCACTGACAGGAGACGGAAAGATGGCGAAGAAGAAACTGGCGCCCATCCATCCGGGCGAAATTCTACGGGAAGAATTTCTGGAACCACTCGAGCTGACGCCTTATGCGCTCGCCAAACGTTTGAAAGTGCCGCGCACCCGTATCGAACGTCTGGCTCGTGAAGAGATCGGCATTTCCCCGGACACAGCCCGGCGTCTGGCTATTGCCTTCAAGACCACACCGCTTTTCTGGCTCAACTTGCAGGCGGCCTATGAAGCCGACCTTGCGGAAGATTTGATCGATGACACCTATGCGGAAATCGAACCACTGAACGCAGCTTGATTCAGCAACCTCAGGCCACTCTGAAAAGCAAAACGCCGCCGGATCTCTCCGGCGGCGCTTTATTTTCCGTATAAGGAATTTTACTGGCCGACAGACATCTGCTCCCGGTCCTCGCGGGCGCGGGTGATGATGTAGCCGTAGATTTCCTTCACTTCCTGTTCGGACAGAAGATCGCCGAAGCTCGCCATGCCGCGGTCCTTCAGCATGCCGCCGCGCACGATCTCCATGAAGTTGTCCTTCACGGGCTCGCTCATCCGGCGCAGATCCGGCAGCACCCCGCCCGAGATCGCAAGCGGGCCATGGCAGAGCCCGCAATGGGCCATGTAATTGACCTCGCCGCGGCGGAACTCTTCTTCCGTCAGCTCCACCGGCTCATGCGGAGGAATGGTCTGATCTTTCATCGAGACCTGCGGAAGCTCCGCCTCCCCGCCCAGCTTGAAGACCAGCATGCGCCCGTCATTGGCATATTTTGCCGCCGCGATCTGGCGCGCATCGCCGGAGGGAATGCCAACACCGCCATAGCCTGCCATCACGGCGATATATTGCTCGCCGTCCACCTCGTAGGAAATGGGCGGCGCAATGATGCCGGTGTTGATATCCGCTTCCCAGACCCTGTCGCCATTATCGGCGCGGTAAGCGGCAAAGCGCCCATCCGCTGTGCCCTGGAAGACCAGATTACCTGCCGTCGTCAGCACCCCGCCATTCAGCGGCGCAGGCAGCTCCACCACCCAGCGCGCTTCCTGTTTGACCGGGTCCCAGGCTTTGAGATAGCCGCTGGCCAGCGGCAACTCATCCAGCGCATTGATCGCATCCACATAATCCGACCAGTCGAGCCCCGGGTTCCACCAGTTCTCCTTCACTTCGTAATTGCGTTCCTCGCGCCATTGCTGCTCGAGCGAATAGATACCCGCAATTTCTTGCGTCGGAATATAGACGAGACCCGTTTCCGGATTGAACGCCATCGGATGCCAGTTATGCCCGCCATTGGCGGAGGGCAGGACGAACTGTGTGGACTTGTCATATTCAAGCGCCGGGTTCTCCACCGGACGGCCCGTTTCAAGATCCACATGAGAGGCCCAGGTCACGGTGACGTAATTGTCTGCCGAGATCAGCTCGCCCGTTTCCCGGTCGATCACATAGAAGAAACCGTTCTTCGGCGCTTGCATCAGCACCTTGCGCACCTGCCCGTCGATTTCGATATCGGCGAGGATGATGTGCTGCGTGGCCGTGTAGTCCCAATTGTCGCCAGGTGTCGTCTGGTAATGCCATTTCAGGCTGCCCGTATCGGGGTCGATGGCAAGGATGGTGGACAGAAACAGATTGTCCCCGCCGCCCGGCGAACGGATTTCCCGCGTCCAGGGCGAGCCATTGCCGACGCCAACATAAAGCGTGTCGAGTTCCGGATCATAGGCCATGGAATCCCAGACCGTTCCGCCGCCGCCGATTTCCCACCAGCGCCCGCCTTTCCAGGTATCGACGACCTCTTCAAGTTCCGGGCTCTCGAACGGCTCTTCCGGATTGCCCGGCACCGTATAGAAACGCCATTCCATCTCACCCGTTTCGGCATCATAAGCGGAGAAATACCCGCGCACGCCATATTCCGCGCCGCCATTGCCGATAATGACTTTGCCCTTCACCACGCGCGGCGCGCCGGTAATGGTATAAGGCGCGCCCGGGATCGTCATTTTCTCCCAGATGACGGAACCGTCTTCCTTGTCGAGGGCGATCAGCCGGCCGTCGAAGCTGGCCACGAAGATCTTGCCTTCCCAGGCCGCCACACCGCGGTTCACGATGTCGCAGCAGCCATACCGCGCCCATTCGCCCGGCACCTCCGGATCATAGGTCCAGATCTCTTCGCCGGTCTTGGCATCGAGCGCATGCACGATGCCCCAATTGCCGGTCGTGTAGATCACCCCGTCAATGACAAGGGGAGACGCTTCGAGCCCACGCGTCGTGCCCGTCTCGAACGACCAGGCCGGCGCAAGCTCCGACACGTTTTTATCCGTAATCTGATCGAGCGGCGAGAAACGCTGTTCGTCATAGGTGCGGCCATGGGAAAGCCAGGAGCCCGGCTCGCTATTGGCGTTGGCGATTCGCGCGCCCGTCACCTCAAGCGGCGCGTCTGCGTCTTCCGTCTCGGGCGCGGCCTTTTCGGCGGCCGCCTGCTCTTCGGCCGCCGGCGTCTCAGCTGGCGCCTTTGCCGCCTCTTCAGCCCCGTCGCCCGCCACGAATTGCCAGACAATCACCCCTGCAATGAAAAGCCCGGCTGCCGCATTGACGGCAACAGGCCAAACCGCGTTCTTCTCCGACACGGACAGTCCTCCCCTATTTGCCATAATCCGCCCTTTGCGCTTCGCAACGAAGGCCGGGCGTTTTGTTCTTGATCCGTAACCTTACCCGAACCGGCTGAAAGGAAAAGTGCGGACTCATTCTCCGCCTTGTGACGTCGCGTCAGCGCCTATCTGCACAGATATTAGCCATAAAAACAATTTTGCACATTAAATAGGCAGAAATAGGGGCATCAAGCTGCCCGTCCCTTATGCAGTTGTTGCGATTCGCTTAACGGATTCAACGCGTTACCTGCGCGAAAGGCAAACCGGCACGGTTCTTGGAAAATGAGGGGCATCGATCCGTCCGGCCCGCGGCATGCCGCCAAACATGCTGCCAAATCGGGCGGGAAGGACCGGCAGGGCGGCAAAGCCCGTGGTCAATAAGGGGAAGAGAGCAGATGAAACTAATTATGGCAGTCATCAAGCCGTTCCGGCTCGACGCCGTGAGGGAATCCTTGACCTCTCTCGGGATCGAAGGATTGACGGTCAGTGAAGTAAAGGGCTTTGGGCGGCAAAAAGGGCAAACCGAGATTTATCGCGGCGCCGAATATGCCGTGAACTTTCTGCCCAAACTGAAAATCGAAGTCGTCGTGAAAGACGGCGATGTGGACCGCGTGGTGGATTCGATCGCCGCGGCGGCAAAGACCGGCCAGATCGGCGACGGCAAGATCTTTGTCGGCCCGATCGAGCAGGTCATGCGCATCCGGACCGGCGAAACCGACGCCGAAGCGCTGTAGGAGCCCAGTAGGAGAATGGAAATGAACCGACTTAGAAAATCACTAACAGCCCTGGGCGCCGCGGGGGTAACGACGCTGGCGCTCACCGGGATGGCCTTCGCGCAGGATGAACCTTTCGCGCAAACGCCGGCCGAAACAGCCTTTATCTTCAATACGCTGCTGTTCCTGATCGGCGGCTTCCTCGTCATGTGGATGGCCGCGGGCTTCGCCATGCTGGAAGCGGGCATGGTCCGCTCCAAGAACGTGGCGATGCAATGCGTGAAGAATATCGGCCTCTTCTCGATCGCCGGCCTCATGTATTACCTCGTCGGCTACAATCTGATGTATGCGGGCGTCGATGGCGGCTTCATCGGCTCGCTCGGCCTCTGGTTTGCGGATGACAGCGCCGCGCTGGCCGAAACCGCAGCCGACTTCGGCAATGGCGGCGGCTATTCCGCGTCCTCCGACTGGTTCTTCCAGATGGTGTTCGTGGCAACGGCGGCGTCGATCGTTTCCGGCACGCTGGCAGAGCGCATCAAGCTCTGGCCCTTCCTGATCTTCACGGTCGTCCTGACCGGCCTCATCTACCCGATCCAGGGCGCCTGGACGTGGGGCGGCGGCTGGCTCAGCGAAATGGGCTTCTCCGACTTCGCCGGTTCGACCATCGTTCACTCGGTCGGCGGCTGGGCCGCGCTTGTCGGCGCCATCGTGCTTGGTTCGCGTATCGGCAAATACGGCCCGAACGGTCAGGTGAACCCGATGCCGGGCTCCTCCATGCCGCTCGCAACGCTGGGCACGTTCATCCTGTGGCTCGGCTGGTTCGGCTTTAATGGCGCCTCGCAGCTCGCGCTTGGCACCGCTGCTGACGCTGTTGCCGTGTCGAACATCTTCGCCAACACGACGATTGCAGCAGCTGCAGGCGTTGTGGCTGCGATGATCCTGACGCAGATCCTCTACACCAAGGTCGATCTGACCATGGCGCTGAACGGCGCGCTGGCCGGTCTCGTGGCCATCACCGCTGAACCGCTTGCCCCGACGCTGGGCTGGGCGGTCATCATCGGCGCCATTGGCGGCATCATCGTGGTGGTGACGGTTCCGCTGCTCGACAAGCTGAAGATCGACGACGTTGTGGGTGCGATCCCGGTCCACCTCTTCGCCGGCATCTGGGGCACGATGGCTGTGCCGCTCACCAATGGGGATGCCAGCTTCGCCACCCAGGCTATCGGCGTGGTGTCGGTCGGCGCCTTCGTGATGATCGCTTCGCTCGCCTTCTGGCTGGCCCTGCGCTTCACCATCGGCATCCGCGCCTCGGAAGAGGATGAGGTTCTCGGCCTCGACAAGGCGGAAATCGGTCTGGAAGCCTACCCGGAATTCGGGCAGGGCTCGCAGAGCTACTAAGAGCGAGGCTCGAAAAAGTGGGCGCCGGTTTTTCGTAAAAGCCGAGCGCACACAAAAACCACTCCTCCCAGCCCCCAGGGGCGGCCTGCGAACAGGCCGCCCCAAGGGCCCGGACGGCGCTTCGTGCCACCACCTTTGAAACGCCGTCCCTCTCGAGCCCGGACCACAGCCCTGGTCCGGGCTCATCTTTTTTCTGCCCATGCTTTGAGCATGCGCCCTTGGATTTCTGTCCAATTGATAGGCAAACCAGCCCGTGCACACGCTGCGGGCAGGCTGACGCATTTTCGCTCACCATATCCCGCTGCGTTGTGGCACCTTTAAAAGCACGGAAAACTGCGGGAAATCAAATTTGTGCGCGGCGTACTGCACGGTCTGGCACGCAGCTTGATTAAGAAAGCCTGAAAATTGGGCCCGGGGGCTGCCTTTTCACGAGGCAAAGAACAAGGCCGGGTTCTCCGTCAGGTGGCACACGGAGGAAATTATGGAAGCTACCCAAACGGGCGGTGACGTCTTTTTCGTGCTTATGGGCGCGATTCTCGTCTTCGCCATGCACTCAGGTTTCGCGTTTCTGGAAGTCGGCACGGTCCGCCATAAAAACCAGGTCAACGCGCTCGTCAAAATTCTGGTCGATTTCGCGATTTCGACCGTTGCCTATTTTTTCATCGGTTATGCGGTCGCCTATGGCGTCGACTTCCTGATGTCCGCCGCCATGCTGAGCGGGGAGGCTGAAGGCAGCCCCTTCGCGGCTCAGGGCTTCGATCTGGTGAAGTTCTTCTTCCTGCTCACCTTCGCCGCCGCCATTCCCGCCATCATTTCCGGCGGCATCGCGGAGCGGGCGAAATTCTGGTCGCAGGCCATCGCCACCGCGGTCATTGTCGGCCTGATCTATCCCTTCTTCGAAGGCCTCATCTGGAACGGCAATTTCGGCTTCCAGTCCTGGCTCGAGGAAACCTATGGCGCCGCCTTCAACGATTTCGCGGGCTCCATCGTGGTGCATGCGGTGGGCGGCTGGATCGCACTCGGTGCCGTGCTGCTCCTCGGTGTGCGCCATGGCCGCTATGATGAAAGAGGCCGGGTCAACGGCATTCCGCCTTCTTCAATTCCATGGCTGGCGCTCGGCTCTTGGCTCCTTTGCGTGGGCTGGTTCGGCTTCAACGTCATGTCCGCCCAATCGCTGGAGGGCGTCTCCGGCCTCGTCGCCATGAACTCGCTGCTCGCCATGGCAGGCGGCATTCTGGTCGCGCTGATCACGGGCAGGAACGACCCCGGCTTCATCCATAACGGCGCCCTGGCCGGCCTCGTGGCGGTCTGTGCCGGGTCGAATGTGATGCACCCCATCGGCTCTTTCGTGGTCGGCGGCATCGCGGGCGGCATCTTCGTCGTCTTCTTCAACCTCTGCCAGAACCGCTGGCGCATCGACGATGTGCTGGGCGTCTGGCCACTGCACGGGCTCTGCGGCCTGTGGGGCGGCATTGCCTGCGGCATTTTCGGCCAGGAAGCGCTGGGCGGCCTGGGCGGCGTTGCCCTCATGAGCCAGCTCATCGGCTCGCTGGCGGGCGCGGCTTATGCGCTGATCGGCGGTCTTCTTGTCTATGGCGCGCTCAAACTCGCCATCGGCATCCGCCTCTCCAAGGAAGAGGAGATCCAGGGCGCGGATTTGTCGATCCACAAGATCGGCGCAAATCCGGAAACGGAGATCACCCCGCGCTGATTTATCCACAGGCAGCGCATGTGAAACGCCCGGCATTTGCCGGGCGTTTTACGTTTCAGGCCCGAGAAATTAACAAGATATTAACAGGGCACTTCACCTTGGCGCTGTAAGCCACTGGGAGTCATAGGCTTTTACCGCCCATCCCCAATCAAACACGCTGGACGGGCCGCCAAAGACCGGTTTAAGATCGCCCCCTAAGTCATTGATCTTAACCCTGTGGGCCTGGAAGCCAGCAGGGCATGCATGAGCGGGGGCATATGACGGAATCCGATTACCGTTTTGCGGCATTGCCGGAAAGCCCGTTTCCGCGCCTGAACGCCTTGCTGGAAGGCACGCCGCCTGGCGGTGAGCCGCTGATGATGTCGCTCGGCGAACCGCAGCATCCCTTCCCGGATTTCGTGACGAAGGAGCTGATGGCCCACGCCAAGGATTTCGGGCGCTATCCGCCCATCATCGGCACGGCCGGGTTCCGCGATGCGGTGGCCGGCTGGCTGATGCGCCGTTTCGACCTGCCGCTGGGCGCCATCGATCCCGACACGCAGATTCTGCCCGTCAACGGCACGCGCGAGGCCCTTTTCTCCATCGCCCTTGTTGCCACGCCGGGAGAGAAGAACGGCAAACAGCCCGCCGTGCTGATGCCCAACCCCTTCTATCAGTGCTACGCCGCTGCCGCGCTCGCCGCAGGCGCCGAACCCCATTACATTTCAGCACGCCCTGAAAACGCCTTCCTGCCGGATTTCGAGGGCCTGCCCGGCGATCTTCTGGCACGCACCAGCGTGGTTTATTTCTGCTCGCCCGCAAACCCGCAAGGCGCGGTGGCGGACATGGACTATCTCAAGCGCCTCATCGAGCTTGCCCGCGAGCACGATTTCCTGCTGGTGATGGATGAATGCTACGCGGATATCTATGACCGCGCGCCGCCGCCGAGCGCGCTTCAGGCCTGCCTTGAAATGACGCCGCCCAGAAGCGGCGATCCGTTTGAAAACGTCGTCGTCTTTCACTCGCTCTCCAAGCGCTCCAGCCTGCCGGGCCTGCGCTCCGGTTTCTGCGCGGGTGATAAAGCCTTCATGATCCGCTACCGCGGCTTCCGCAATATTGGCGGCCCGCAAACGCCGCTGCCCGTGCTCGCCGCGTCTGCCGCCGCCTGGAACGATGACGAACACGCTGCAAAGAACCGCGCGCTTTATCAGCGCAAGATCGACATCGCCGAACGTGTGCTTGGCAACCGCTTCGGGTTTTACCGCCCGGCTGGCGGCTTCTTTCTCTGGCTCGATGTCGGCGACGGAGAAAAAGCGGCCAAACAGATCTGGGCCGAGGGCGGCGTGAAAGTGCTGCCCGGCAAATATCTCGCCCGCGACGGCAAGAACGGCAATCCGGGCGCAGCTTACATCCGCATTGCGCTGGTGCATGACGAAGCGGCAACCGAAGAAGGACTGACCCGGCTTGCAGAGGCGCTCGGCTGAGCCACCTGCCATCCGGCAATCGGGAGAAGCGACATGGCTGTCTTGAAACAATGGTTGAGCCCCGCCGTCTGGCTGCCGGAAAGCGCGCGCCTTTTCCTGCGCAACCGGGCAAGAGAGCTTTTCGGGCTCGGCCTGATCGCCGCGGGCATCTTTGCCGCGCTCTCCCTTGCAAGCTGGCATGCAGGCGATCCAAGCCTCAACCGCGCCAGTGCCAATGCGCCGCAAAACTGGATGGGCCTTGAAGGCGCGATCACCGCCGATCTGCTTTATCAAATGACCGGTCTCGGCGCATTGCTGCTCGTCCTCCCGCCCGTCCTGTGGGGCGCGCGCCTGCTGCGCCATGACGAAACCACCGCGCCTTACTGGCGCGTGGCGGCTTGGGCCGCCGCTGCCTTCCTGGCAAGCCTGGCACTTTCCCTTTTGCCCTCCCCCGCGATCTGGCCCTTGCCGTCGAGCCTGGGCGGCGCAGCCGGGGACATGCTGAGCACGGTCACGGCAGGAAATCTGAGCTGGGCGCTGGGCGAGACGATTGCCGCTGGCTTTGTCACGCTCGTCGCCGGTGTCTTTGCCATTGCCCTCTTCTTCTTTGCCGCGGACATTCGCGGCGAGCATGTCGAAGCGTTGCAGGACCGCTGGGCCGAATGGCGCGAGGCCCGCGCCTATTCAAAAGCCGCCAAGCGCAAGGCGGCACCGGCCAGGGACGCAAAACCCCGCGTGAAACGCGCAGACCCGGCCCCCCGCGCTGCACGGCCCGATGTCGAGCCCTCGCGCCTGCGGGTTCTCTTCTATGCTCTTTCCGACAGCGCCTCCGATCTTGGCGACCGGCTGATGCGCCGGGGCGATTATGGCCCCGTGACGGATGAGGAAAGGGAATGGGCGCGCTCCGGCCTTCTCGGCGGCTTCGGCAAACGCGGCGCCGAAGAAGAGTTCTACGACGCGTATGAAGATGGGGATGATGACGAGGCCCTCTACGGCGCGGAAGATGACGGCGATCCTTATGAGGATGAGACGCGCCGTCCCGTAAAAGTCTCCCGCCCGGCCCCCAAGATCAAACCGTCGAAGCGTGTCGCCCGCGAAGCCCAGCCCTCGCTGAAATTTGCAGCAGAGGATTTCAACCTGCCCGCCCTCAGCCTGCTGACCGCGCCGAAGCGCCCCGCTGCCGACGAGGTCATGACCGATGAAGCGCTCGAACAGAATGCGCGGCTTCTTGAAGGCGTGCTCGATGATTTCGGCATTCGCGGCGAGATCATCAATGTGCGCCCCGGTCCCGTGGTGACGCTCTATGAACTGCGTCCCGCCCCCGGCATCAAATCCTCCCGCGTCATTGCATTGGCCGATGACATTGCCCGCTCCATGAGCGCCGTTTCCGCGCGTGTCGCCGTGGTGCCGGGCCGGAACGTGATCGGCATCGAACTGCCCAACACGAAACGCGAGACCGTGCTGCTGCGCGAGCTTCTGGCCGCCGCAGATTATGAGAACACGAAAGCGAAGCTGCCCCTGACCCTTGGCAAGAACATTGGCGGCGAGCCCATCATCGCGGACCTTTCGCGCATGCCGCACCTGCTCATTGCGGGCACCACCGGTTCGGGTAAATCGGTCGGCATCAACGCCATGATCCTCTCCATCCTCTACCGCTTCTCGCCGGAGGACTGCAAACTCATCATGATCGACCCGAAGATGCTGGAGCTGTCCGTCTATGACGGCATCCCGCATCTTCTCTCCCCCGTTGTCACCGACCCGAAAAAAGCCGTGGTGGCGCTCAAATGGGTCGTGAAAGAAATGGAAGACCGCTACCGCAAGATGTCCAAACTCGGTGTGCGGAATATTGAAGGGTACAATGTGCGCGCGCGGGAAGTGGAAGAAAGCGGCGAGATCATTACCCGCACCGTGCAGACCGGTTTCGACCGCGAGACCGGCGAGGCGATCTACGAAGAAGAGGAAATGACCCTCGAGCAGATGCCGTTCATTGTCGTCGTGATCGACGAGATGGCGGACCTGATGATGGTCGCGGGCAAGGAGATCGAAGGCGCGGTGCAGCGCCTGGCGCAAATGGCACGCGCGGCGGGCATTCACATGATCACCGCCACCCAGCGCCCCTCGGTCGATGTCATCACCGGCACGATCAAGGCGAACTTCCCGACCCGCATTTCCTTCCAGGTCACCTCCAAGATCGACAGCCGCACCATTCTGGGCGAACAGGGCGCCGAGCAGCTTCTCGGCCAGGGCGACATGCTCTACATGGCAGGCGGCGGGCGCATCTCCCGCGTGCACGGGCCGTTCGTCTCCGATGAAGAAGTCGAAAAGGTCGTGAAGTTCCTGAAGAAACAGGGTGTACCCGAATATCTCGACGCCATCACCGCCGAAGAGGAAGAAGGCGGCGATCCCTTCTCGCTCACCGGCGACAGCGGCGGCTCGGGCGATGATCTTTACGACCAGGCGGTGGCGATTGTCGGCCGCGACAAGCGCGCCTCGACCTCCTACATCCAGCGCCGCCTCCAGATCGGCTATAACCGCGCCGCCCGCCTGATTGAGCGCATGGAAGATGAAGGCGTCGTCTCCGGCCCCAACCATGCAGGCAAACGCGAAGTCCTCATCGGCGAACCGGGCGAAGGCGTGCGGTATTAACGCGCGATCCGCAAGGCGCGACATTGGCGGTTTCAGTCTGGCACTTCCTGCCCTAGACTGAACCGCACCGCCAAAAGCATGCCGCCCAAAACATGCCGCCAAGAGGCCTTGCCCGATCCTTCTTTCCGCCACATTGGAGCGCTATATGTCCGTCATGGACAGATACCACCACGATAGCCTTGAAGAGCGCGAGCAGGCGGCGTCCCGCCGTCATCTGCATCTTGTGCTGGCCGCGTTGGCCGCGCTCGCGCTGTTGCTTCTCGTTCTGGTCGCCGCGCCCTATGCCCAGGCTGCAGAACAAACAGCCGCGCTTGAGCCCGAAGAAATCGCCGAGGTGGACCGCGCCTCCGGCTATCTGAATTCCATCGAGCACATGCAGGGCGCCTTTTTGCAGGTGAACCCGGACGGCACGCTGTCCGAAGGCCAGTTCTATCTGCGCCGCCCCGGCCGCATGCGCTTTGAATATGCCGCCCCCGAAGAACTGCTTGTCGTTTCCGACGGCTCCTGGGTGATTGTCAAGGAAAGCGAAAGCGCGCCCGGCGACCGCTATCCCTTGGGCGCAACGCCGCTTTCCATGCTGCTGGCCGATGATGTGGATCTGCGCGGCAAGGCCGAAGTGCGCCGGGTCGAAGAAGAAGGCGGTATTCTGCGCGTCACGCTGGCTGATTCCACGGGCGAAGCGCCGGGCGAAATCACCCTGGTTTTCGACGGACGGGACATACATCTGCGCCAATGGGTGGTTACGGATGCGCAGGGCCTGCAAACCACCGTCGCCCTGCGCAATGTCGAATATGGCATCCGCGCCGAGAATGAGCTTTTCACGGTGCGCGGCGAAACCCGGCCCGTGATCGGCGGCGGGCGCTGACTTTCCGCTCATTTTCTTAAACGAGTGGCCCGAAAGCCGCAGGAAGCCGCCTCTCTTCCTCTTGACCGGAAAGGGGGAGAGCGGGTTAGCTTTAACCAGCCATGATCCAGAAAACAAAGCGAACCCCCCGGCGGCCCATCGTCGCCATTCCCTGCGACATCAAGATGGTGGGCGCCCACCCCTTCCATGCCGTGGGCGAGAAATACATCAAGGCGGTAAATGATGCAGCCGGCTGCCTGCCGCTGCTCGTGCCCGTGCTGCCCGACCCCATCGCGCTTGAGGAAATCTTCGAATTTGCAGACGGCATTTTCCTGCCGGGCTCTGTCTCCAACGTCCATCCCAGTCATTATGGCGGCCCCGCCTCCCGCGAAGGCACGCTTCATGACGAGCAGCGCGACCGGCTGGCGCTGCCACTCATTACCGAAACCATCGCCCGCGGCCTGCCGCTCTTTGCCGTCTGCCGCGGCTTTCAGGAGCTCAATGTCGCAATGGGCGGCACATTGCACCAGCATATCCATGAAGAGCCCGCGGATGACGGCTTTCCGCCGCGCTTCGACCATCGCGAAGACAAGGAAACGCCGGTGGACGTGCAATACGGCCCGGCCCATCCGGTCTACGTGGCCAAGGACAGCTTTCTGGCACATCTGACCGGCAAGAGCGAATTCACGGTGAACTCCCTGCACGGCCAGGGCATCGCCGTCCCTTCCTCCCGCCTCGAGATCGAAGCCCGCGCGGCGGATGGCACCGTCGAGGCCGTCAATGTGAAGGACGCCCCCGGCTTTGCCTATGGGGTTCAGTGGCATCCCGAATGGAAGTTCTGGGAGAACGAAGTTTCTCAAAAGCTTTTCCGCGCCTTTGGCGACGCCGTGCGCGCCCATGCCGCCGGAAAACATCATGCTGAAAGGGAAGATCAGGTGACCCATGCCTGAAGACGACCGAACGAATAATATCGAGAAATGGCTGAAAGAACGCCGCATCACCGAAATCGAATGCCTCGTGCCGGACATGTCCGGCATCGCCCGCGGCAAGATCCTGCCGACGCGCAAATTTCTCGACAGCTATCAGAACGAAACCCTCCGTCTGCCGCAGTCCATCTTCGGCCAGACCGTGACGGGCGATTACATCGACGAAAGCGATGTGCTCACCGAGACGGAACCCGATATCATTCTGGTGCCTGATCTTGAAACCATGCGCATGGTGCCCTGGTATGACGAACCCACCGCGCAGGTGATCTGCGATGCGGTGAACCGGGACGGCACGCCCGTTTCCTTCGCCCCGCGCTCGGTGCTGCGCCGTATCCTCGCTCTTTATGAAGAGCAGGGCTGGTACCCGGTCGTCGCGCCGGAGCTTGAATTCTTTCTCGCCGCCAAGAACATCGATGCGGACTATCCCCTGGAGCCGCCCATCGGCGCGAGCGGGCGCCAGGAGCGCGGCCGCCAGTCCTACAGCATCGACGCGGTGAACGAGTTCGATAACATCTTCGAGGACATGTATGATTTCTGCGAAGCGCAGGAAATCGACATCGACACGCTCATTCACGAAGCCGGCGCCGCCCAGGTCGAAATCAACTTCAATCACGGCCAGCCGCTGGAGCTTGCCGACCAGGCGTTTCTTTTCAAGCGCACCGTGCGCCAATGCGCGCTGCGCCACGGCGTCTATGCCACCTTCATGGCCAAACCCTATGAGCACGAGCCGGGCTCGGCCATGCATATCCACCAGTCGATCGTGGATAAGCAGGGGCGGAACCTTTTTTCCTCACGCAATGGCCGCGACACGAAACTCTTCCATCATCACATTGGCGGCCTGCAGAAGCACTTGCCCACCGCCATGGCGCTGATCGCGCCCAATGTGAACTCCTACCGGCGCATCGTGAAATGGAACGCCGCGCCCATCAACACGCACTGGGCGGTGGAAAACCGCACAGTGGGCCTGCGCGTGCCGATCTCGGACGGCAAAAGCCGCCGCGTGGAAAACCGGGTGCCGGGCGCGGATGCGAACCCCTATCTCGCCATCGCTGCTTCGCTGGCCTGCGGCTATCTGGGCATGGTGAACGAACTCAAACCCTCCAAACCGAAAGAGGGCGTGGCCTATGAGTCCCGCGGTTTCGCACTGCCCAAGCACCTGCTCGACGCGCTCTCCAAGATGCACTCGAACCGCGAACTCAAGGAAGTGATGGGCGAGGATTTCGTGACCATTTTCCTTGAGGTGAAGGACGTGGAATATAATGCCTATCAACAGGTAATCTCCGCCTGGGAGCGGGAACATCTGCTTTTGAATGTGTAAGCGGGACTTGCTAGACTGACGCCATGACCTTCCGGCTTGAAGATATCGGCCGTGCCGCCAAGCAGGATCTCATGATCCTCTGCGCCCGCATTGGCTACAATCCTTAGAAACTCCGCCCGCGGGGCCGGAAGGCGCCCCGCTGCTTTCGAAGATCCATCGAACGTATCCCGTCAGGGTAAGGAGTTTCCCATGTCGCAAGCCGCTCAAATCTCGAACCAGACCCGCCGCTGGCAGGAAATGGATGCCCGTCATCACATGCATCCTTTCTCCGATCAGGCCGCCCTCGCAAAAAAGGGGGCCCGCGTCATTACCCATGCCGAAGGCATTTACCTTTATGATTCAAATGGCCACAAGATCATGGACGGCATGTCGGGCCTGTGGTGCGTGCAAGTGGGCTATGGCCGCCAGGAACTGGCAGAGGCCGGGTACAAGGCGCTAAAAGAGCTGCCCTATTACAACACCTTCTTCCAGACCACGAACCCCTATACCGCCGAACTCGGCGAACGGCTTGCCAAGGTCACGCCCGAGGGGATGGACCGCTTCTTCTTCGCCAATTCAGGCTCCGAAGCCAATGACAGCATGGTGAAGATCATCCGCTATTTCTGGAGTCTTCAAGGCAAGCCGGAAAAGAAGGTCTTCATCTCCCGCAAGCAGGCCTATCACGGCGTCACCATGACCGCGGCCTCGCTCTCCGGCATTTCGGCCATGCATCCGCAAGCAGGCCTGCCGCTGCCGAACCATGTCCATATCGACCATCCCGACTGGTATGGCCATGGCGGGGATATGGACCCGAACGAATTCGGCGTTCACGTCGCCATGAAGCTGGAAGAAAAGATTCTGGAAATTGGCGCGGAAAATGTCGCCGCTTTCGTCGCCGAACCCGTGCAAGGGGCCGGCGGACTCATCATTCCACCGGACAGCTACTGGCCGGTCATTCAGGAGATTTGCCGCAAATACGACATTCTTCTTCATGCGGATGAAGTGATTTGCGGCTTCGGGCGCACGGGCAACTGGTTCGGCAGCCACACCTATGGCATCCAGCCCGACACGATGGCCATGGCCAAAGGCATGACCTCCGGCTATCAGCCGCTGTCTGCCGTGGCGCTCGGCCCCCGCGTCGGCGACGCGCTTTACAATGCCGGGGAAGAATGGTCCCACGGCTTCACCTATTCCGGCCATCCGGTTGCCTGCGCCGTTGCGCTTGCCAATCTCGATGTCATGGAAAAGGAAAAGCTTGTCGAAAAGGCAGGCGGTGAAATCGGTTCCTATTTCCAGAAGAAACTGCAGGAACTGGCAGACCATCCCATCATCGGCCAGGTCCGCGGTGTCGGGCTTCTGGGCGCGATGGAACTTGTGAAGGACAAGAAGACGCGCGAGCGCTTCGAGGGCGACACGGGCACGCTCTGCCGCGATCACTGTTTCAACAACGACCTGGTGATGCGCGCCATCGGCAACACCATGGTGCTCAGTCCGCCGCTGGTCATCACCCGGGACGAGATCGACACGCTCTTTGCCCAGGCCCGGCGCGCGCTCGACCTCACGGCAGCGGATCTCGGCGCGGCGTAACGCCGCGTCCAAAGAAGGCGCGAAACGGCGGTTAATGTGACGCTTTGGTGAAAAGCGCCGTTTCGCGCCATTCTTGCGCAGGCGGAAGGGACAGTGAAAAGCTAGTCTTTTCTCATTTTTAATGGGCGCCCGGCGTTGGAAGCGGGTTCCCGTTGAAAGCCCTGCAGCGGCCTCCTATTTGTAGTCTCAGCAGGGTTGAAAAAAGACGCCTGGTCTGCGAACAGCCCCCCTCTCTCGGATCAGGATTTTCGGCCCTGAGAAGTGCCGGTTTCCCCTCCCGGCACTTCGCGCACGAAGAGTAGCGCACCGCGCCCCGCCTCCCCCCAAGGCGGGGCGCACTTTTTCGGGCATAAGAATGAAGATGGCCAGCCAGCGGCTGCATGAAAAGCAAAGCTGCGCTATAAGGGGCGCCGGACAAAAGAACACAGCCTTATGGATCAGGATTTTTCAAACGCCCCTTCCGATCAGGAACTCGAGGATCTGAGCCTCGAAATGCCCGCGCTTGCCCGGTTGCGCGACTTTGCGCGGCTGGCTGAAAACGTGCAGTGGTTTTCCGATCTCGGCACGCCCTTGCGCAAGAAAGTGCGCGAGATCGCCCGCGCCTATCTCGACGGTCTTGGCTTTCCGGATGCGGGAATGGCGCGGCTGCAAAGCTGGGAGGAAACCGCCGTCGCCGCTGAAAGCTTCGACTGGGACACGGAAGGCTGGGAGGCGGAGGAAAGCCTGCGCGCCGCGCTGACCGTGGACGCGCTCGAACATTTAAGCGAAGAAGCGCTCGAGATTGGCATGACCTATCTCTTCTCCCGCATTCAGGAACAAATCCGCCAGGCCGTGCTCACTGCCGCCGCCATCTGGGGCACGGATGATGAAGAGCTGATCGCCGCCGCCATGGGCGCGGCACTGCAAGCCGCTCACGGCGCCGCCCTTGCTGTCGTTGCGCTGGAAGATGACGCCGCCGATCACCCCTTCATCCACCGCTTCCGCCTTTATGAGCGGGGCCGCTGGCCCGTGGGCCTCGCCGGCCGCACCTATAATATCTTCTGACCAGAAGGAACTGCGCCTTGGCTTTCAAGATCGCCACTTGGAACATCAATTCTGTCCGTCTACGGATCAATCTGGTTGAACGGTTCCTCGAAGAACACAAGCCCGATGTGCTCTGCCTGCAGGAAACGAAATGTCCCAACGACGCGTTCCCCGCCAAGGCCTTCCGCAAGGCAGGCTATGAGCATCTGGCCTTTCACGGTCAGAAGGGCTATCACGGCGTCGCCATCGCCAGCCGCATTCCTTTCCGCGATGAAGAGCGGCGCGACTTCTGCAAGAAGGGCGACACACGCCACCTCGCCGTCACGCTCGACATTGGCGGCAGCGATGGCGTGCGTGTCCACAATTATTATGTGCCCGCGGGCGGCGACGAGCCGGATGTGACGGTGAACGAGAAGTTTGCGCACAAGCTCGACTTCCTCACCGAAATGGAAGCCTGGTACAAATCCCACAAGCGCAAGAAAGACGCGCGCATGATCCTGGTCGGCGATCTCAATGTCGCCCCGCGGGAACATGATGTCTGGTCCCACCGCCAGCTTTTGAAGGTGGTCAGCCACACACCGGTCGAGGTGGAGCATCTGACCCGCGTCATGAAATCCCATGACTGGGTGGATGTGATGCGCCGCTTCGTGCCGGATGAAGAAAAGCTCTACACCTGGTGGAGCTACCGCGCGAAGGACTGGGCGAAAGCCGACCGCGGCCGCCGCCTCGACCATATCTGGGTAACCCCGGCCCTCGCCGACGCGCCCCAATCCATGGAAGTCATCAAGGACGCGCGCGGCTGGGAACGCACCTCAGACCATGCGCCCGTGATCGCCACCTTCTCGCTTTGACGCCAAAATTTTGAGAGGGGGTGGAAGCGGGGCCTGGCCAAAATTCGGAACGCTGGCCGCGGCTTTGGCTCATCTGGGGGTGTGAGGCATGCCTCGGCGCCCGCTTCCTGGGGTTTCCTCGACCTTTTCCGTCCGGGCCTTTTGACCCTGAACGTGCAAACCCGGCTGCAAACCGCCGCCGGGCGCAAATTCCCTAGGCGCACGAAATTTAGGGCATTGACCCTATGCGCGCAACCCCGCAACATCCCGTTTTGGTGATCCTGCGCCGGATACAAAACAAGCGGCCTTTCCCCTGCGGAAATTAAGCCATGAAAGCGCATAACGGGATCGGGAGGACATGACACAAACGCGAGGCAGCATGGCGCCACCGACACGCGAGCGCATTCTGATCGCCAGTCTCAAGCTCTTCAACGAGAATGGCTTCGACGGCGTGACCACCGCCCGCATTGCCGAAACAGTCGGCATTTCGGAAGGCAATCTCTGGTATCACTTCCGCACCAAGAAGGATCTGGTGCGCGCCCACCAACAGGTGCTGACCCAGAAGATCGCCCGTCGTCTCGGCCTGTCCTGGACACCGGAAACGGTGCTGAATTCCTACATCACCTTCAACCGGCTGATGTTCGAGGAGATGTGGGAGTTTCAATATCTCTACCGCGATTCCCCTGAATATGGCCGCGCCTCCCCCGACATGGAGGAACGTGTGCGCGACATCTACAAGGAGACAACGGACCGCCTGCGCCGCCTCTTCGAGCAGATGCGCGAGACGGGCCACCTCAACATCCCGCCAAGCGAAATCCCTGCCCTTGCGGACAATGTCTGGATGGTGGTGCGCTACTGGCCAAGCTTCCTGCGCGAAACACAGGACGTGGTGCGCATCGACAAGGACGCATTGCTGGCAGGCGTGCGCCATCACCTGGCGCTGTTTGAAACACATCTGACGGAGGACGCCCGCGCCTATATCGAGAAAAACGCGCTGGCGGATTGACGGAACGGGAAGGCAGATCAGCCTTCCGTTTTTTCCTTCTTTTTCAGCCGCACGAAAGTCGCCGTGGAACTGGCCGTGGCAAGCAGCGTGCCCTTCTCGTCCCGAAGCTCACCCTCGATGAAGCCCACCGACTTGCCGCGCTTGATGACGCGGCCTTCACCCAGAATGCGGCCCGGGCGCGCCGGGTTCAGCATGCTGACTTTCAGCTCCAGCGTCGGGCTGATTTCCCCCCAATCAAGATCGAGCCCCACCGCAAAGGCCAGCACATCATCGAGCATCGCGGCAACCATGCCGCCCTGAATGCCGCCCCACATGTTGCAAAGCTCATCGCTCGCATTGAAGGCGACCTTCACCCAGCGCTCATCCTTGTTCGCATCGAGAATTTCAAGGCCGAGATAGCGGCTCGCCGGCGCCATGCGCTTAAGTGCCGCGCGAATATTGGGCGGCCACTCGCCGCCATTTGAGGGGCCATTGGAAGAGCCATTGGAAGAGCCATTGGCGCTGGCGGAATGGGCCGGCACCGCGCCGTCTGCGCGCGTTTCACTGCTCATACTGAATTCACTTTCTTCTTTTGCCGCGCGCTCAAGAGGCGCTGAATATCGTCTGTCAATTTTTCAAGCCGGTCCGCCGCCGAGCGGGCAACCCCCGCCCCAAGCTCCGGAAATTCTGAAACCAGCCGCGAGAAAAGTTCACGCCGGATCAGAAGCACGTCGAGGTCCCCTGCCGCGCGCACCGCCGCCTGCGAGACGGTTTCCTTCATCAGCGCCATTTCGCCGATGAGATCGCCCCTGTCAAGACGGGTAGCCAGCGCCTCGCCATCCGCTCCCTCACCCAGCATCGTCGCCGAGCCGGAAACGATGACGAAAGCGCCCGGCAGAAAATCGCCGCGCTGGATCAGGATTTCACCTTCCCCGTAAGTCTGACGGGCCGCGGTGAAAGCGAGAACCTCAAGACGCGCCGCATCCACCCCGCCGAAAAGCGCGGTGCGCTGCAGCGCCGCCATGTCCTCTTCCAGTCTCACCTTATTCCGGCCCTTTCGTCCCCTGCGTCAAGGCTCGCGCACCCGCGCGAAACCTGCTAGGAAGCCTTCTTTCACGCGTCCGCGAAGGCGCCTATCAAGGCAAATCGCGGGGTGGTTGTAAAGCCCGGCCAGAAACTGGAGAACGGAACAAGGCATGACGGCAGCCGAGCCCAGGGACGGATGGGATTACCCCGCCCCCTTCATCGTGGACATCACGGTGAAGGATGAGCACATAGATGATTTTCAGCATACGAATAATGTTGTTTATCTGACCTGGATGGCCAAGACCGCCTGGGATCACTCGAAAGCTCTTGGCCTCGATTTCGAAGCCTACCGCGCCCTTGGAAAAGGCATGGTGGTGCGCCGTCACGAGATGGAATATTTCGCGCCGTCCTTCGCCGGAGAGAAGCTGCGCATGGCCACCTGGATCACCGGCAATGACAGCCGCTTGCGTCTGCGCCGCCGCTTCCAGATGGTAAATGAGGCGGGCGTCACGCTTTTGCGCGGGCTGTCGGACTTCGTCTGCATCAACATTGAAAGCGGCAAGGCCACGCGGATGCCGAAAGAGTTTGTGGCAACCTATGCGCTGACAGCAGATGAGCCCGGCGACCGCTAGGCGTCACGGCACGAGCTTGTAACCGCCCGCATCCGTCACCAGCAGTTCCGCATTGGAAGGATCGCGTTCGATCTTTTGCCGGAGCCGGTAGATATGCGTTTCAAGCGTATGCGTGGTCACGCCTGCATTATAGCCCCACACTTCATGCAGCAGCACATCGCGGGCAACGACCTTCTGTCCCGCGCGGAAAAGATATTTAAGGATCGCGGTTTCCTTTTCCGTCAGCCGGACTTTCTTCTCCGCCGCATCAAGCAGCATCTTGGCGGACGGCTTGAAGGTGTAAGGCCCGATGGTGAAAACCGCATCCTCGCTCTGCTCATGCTGACGCAGATGCGCACGGATACGGGCAAGCAGCACACCGAAGCGGAATGGCTTGGTCACATAATCATTCGCCCCCGCATCGAGCCCGAGGATTGTGTCCGCTTCGCTATCGGCGGCAGTGAGCATGATGATCGGCACCGTCACACCCGCCTTGCGCATCAGCCGGCAAGCCTCGCGCCCGTCCATATCCGGCAGGCCGACATCGAGCAGAATGAGATCCGTGTGGGTCTGCCGCGCCGCTTCAAGGCCGTCCGCCGCCGTGCCCTCAATCTGAGACGCAAATTCCTCATGCAGCCCGAGCTGCTCGGCCAGCGCCTCGCGCAGCGCTTCATCATCATCGACAATCAGGATCCGCTTTTCCATGCTCATCCGTCTTTCCGGCGCCATAGTAGGTCGGTGGAGATGTAACGGGCCTGCCCCGCCGCCACAAGCGCCGCGCGCGCCCTCTCACGCGCATGTGAGGGGCCGTGAAAAGCTTATGTCAGCCCTGCTCATAGCCGAAAGCGGCAATATAGGGGGCCAGCAGCGGGCGCACCGGCTCCAGATAGGTCGCATAGCGCTCATGCCGCCCCGCCGCGCGCCCATAAAGCGGCTGGGTGACCTGGGCATAGGACGGTGTGCGGATGGTGCCCCGGGCCTTCGCATGGCCGCTATGGTCGCGCTGCGCCTCGTCCCAGGAAAGGCCAAGATGGGTCAGCACCGGTTCCACCGCGCCCCGCACATCCTGGATCAGATCTTCATAGCGGATGGAGACGGCCTCGAGCCCGAGCCGGTCTTCATAAAGCCGCCAAAGCCCCATCACCGCCTCATAAAGCCGCGCCGCATCCCGCAGCTCCAGGAAATGCGCCATGGAGGCATTAAGCTCGAAATCCTGCATGAAACAGGAGAGCACCGAATCCAGGGGATGCCGGAGCGCGAGAATGAATTTGGCTTCCGGGAAGACCCGCCGGATGAGTCCGGCATGAATGATGTTGAGCGGCAGCTTGTTGATGACGAGCTTGTCCTGAAGATCAGCCCCCTGCTCTTCCAGCGCCGCCCAGTAGCGCGCCCTCAGATCGACGATTTCCGCAGCGCCGAGCCCATCGAGCGCGCCCGGATAGCCGCCTTCCATGGCCATCACCGCATCGCGCACCGCCAACAGGACGGGGCGTTCTTCAATCACCTGAACGCCGGGATGGGCATCGAGAATCTGGTCGAGCAGCGTCGTGCCCGAGCGGGGAAACCCGACAAGAAAAACCGGCGGCCCCGCATGACCGGGCGTCGCGCCGCCCGCACGCGGCCAGCCTTCGCCGAGACCGCCCTCGAAAGCGGCCTTGAGCGCGCTCACCTGATCCATATAAGCGCGCTTGTCGACGCCCTGGGCCGCGCCGATCTTGCCAGCCAGCTCATTCTGGCGGGACAAGTTCAAAAATGCGTTCGGAATGTCACCCAGCTCGTCATAAGCCAGCGCCAGCTCCGCATGAATGAGCCGCGCCGCGCCGGGCGGATATTTCTCGAGCGGCACCCGCTCGAGACGGGCGGTCACCTCTTCCAGCGCCCCCAGACGGCGCATCACCCGCGCCCAGGTCTTGAGCGCCATGGGCGTGTTGGGCAGGGCGGCGAGCGCCTCTTCCGCCAGCGGCTTTGCCGCCTCAAGGTCCGACAGCCGCTCATAGGCGCTGGCCAGCCCGGCGAGGAAATGCGGATGGCCCGGCAGCGCCTCAAGCCCGCGCTTATAGGCTGCGGCCATGGCATGGAAATCGCCCCGGCTCATGTGAAGCTGAGCAAACTGCGCATAAGGCCCTGGGTCCCCCGGCGCGCAGGTAATCGCCTTTTCGAAATCCGCTTCCGCCTCCTCAAGCTGGCCGAGATCAGCCAGCAGCATGCCCCGGTTGAGATAGCTGCCCGGAAACTGCGGGTCGAGCGAGATGGCCTTGGCATAAGCGGCGAGCGCTTCCTCCGCCTTGCGTTGATGGCGCAGCGCATTGCCCAGATTGACGTGGAAAAACGCATGGGCCGGCGCCTTGGCGATGGCGTGACGCAGAAAATTTTCCGCCGTCGCTGCATTGCCCGCCTTGAGCGCCACAAGCCCGCTCAGATGCAGCGCATCGGGATGGTCCGGCGCCTGGCGGCGGACGGCGTTGAGAACGGAGGCTGCCTCCTTGAGCGCCCCGCGGTCGATGTGAGCCGCTGCCTCGCGCAGCCTGGCGCGCAGGCTTTCGGGCGTCAGTGGGGGCGGGTTGCTGGATGAGGCCGGTTTTGACATGGCAAAGGATGTAGCAGGTGACGCGCCGGAAAACCAGAAGACCGGCGCCGTATGGCCCCGGCAAAATCGTTTCTAAGCCGGTTTGATCTGGTCCGGCGCATCCTGCCCGGCAAGAACTTCCCGGTGACCGCAAGAGCGCGGCCCGGCGCCCGCCAAGCCGTTGACCTGTAAGACCTTTCTTCTGGTCCGGCTCTTGCTCCGGCAGAAGGAGAGTCACACAATATATCAGTTCCGGCCCAGACCCATGACACCGGCTTCCGTTTCCGATCTGCCCCTTCACCTGCGCATTGGCGCCAAACGCGGCGCGCAGGCGCTGAACGCGCTGCGCATCGCCCGCCACCAGGCGGCACAGGAAACCGCGCCCGCAAAGGCGGCGGAAGCCACACGGACCCTGCCGAACGGCAAGACGAATTTCGCCAAACCAGCCGAAACGCCCCAGAAAACCGCGGCAAACACCCCCGGATTCGCCAAAAGCGGAGAACTGGACGAAGCCGCCTTCTCTTTTGGCGATCTTCTCGACGTGGTGAACCCGCTGCAGCACCTGCCTCTTGTTTCCGACCTCTACCGGGAGGTGACGGGCGATGAGATCTCACCTCCAGCCCGGGTGGTCGGCAGCACGCTTTATGGCGGCGCCCTCGGCGCGGCAGCCTCTCTCGTCAACACAGTGGTGGAGCAGGCAACGGGCGATGATATTGGCGGCCACGTGCTGGCCTTTCTGACAGGAGAGGAGGAAGCGCCCGCTCCCGTTCAAACGGCAGACGCTAGACCTGCACAGCCACCCGCCGCCGAAGCCCCTGTACCGGAGAAAACCCCGGTCCGCCTGGCCGAAGCCCCCGCGTTGCCTGCCCAAGCAAAACCGGCGGCGCAGCCTGACAATCCCGGCGCTTCCCTGCCTGCACTCAGCCCGGCAGCGTTTGACGCCCTGCTGCGAAGCGTGAACGACCCGGACAGCTTTGCAAAAGCGAATGAAGAGCCCGTCGCCTCCGCCCAGCCAGCCGAGGAAACAGCCGCAGCTTCACAGGTGCCTGCCGCCCCCACTCCTGTCACCGACCCGTTGACACGGCTGGCCCGTTCGCTGGACAAATATGAAGCTGCCTATGGCGGCGAGGCGCTGAAGGGCCGCCTGACCAACCGGACCTATTGACCGCCGCAGGAAGCGGCGCTGCCCGAAACGGGATATCCATGCACATCACCGTCAAAACCGGATCTGTTCCTCATCGAGGCTGGCTTGAGGCCGGGTCCTTGCGCTTCCCCTGCGCGCTGGGCCGCAGCGGCATGACGGAGGATAAGCAGGAGGGGGATGGCGCAAGCCCTGTCGGCATCTGGCCGCTGCGAGAAGTCTTTTACCGTGCCGACCGGCTGGACGCCCCGGCCACGGACTTGCCGATCTCGCCCCTTCACCCGCAGGACGGCTGGTGTGATGCGCCTAGGGACCCTGCTTACAACCAGCCCGTCACCCTGCCCTATGCCGCAAGTGCCGAAAATCTTTGGCGTGAAGACTCGGTCTACGACATCATCGTGGTGCTCGGGTATAACGACGATCCGGTGACGCCCGGAAAAGGCAGCGCGATCTTCTTTCACCTGACCCGCGAAGAAGAAGATGGCGGCTACGGCCCCACGGAAGGCTGCATCGCGCTCTCCCGCGCCGACATGCTGAAAGTCCTGAAACTCTGCGGCCCGGGCGACACCATGCGCATCGGGATATAACTCATCCGCCTGCGGATGGCCTTTCTCCAAAGATCGCACTCCCCACCCGCACATGTGTCGCGCCGAAGGTCACGGCCACGTCGTAATCGGCGCTCATGCCCATGGAAAGTTTCGCCAGCCCGTTCCGCTCCGCGATCTTTCTCAGCAGCGCAAAATGGAGCGAGGGTTCTTCCTCCACCGGCGGAATGCACATGAGCCCCGTGACCGGCAACCCGAGCTCGTCCCGGCACAGCGCAATAAACGCATCCGCCTCTTTGGGAAGAAGACCCGCTTTTTGCGGTTCCTCACCCGTATTGATCTGAATGAAAAGCTCCGGCAGCTCTGCGCCTTTTTCACTTTCCTTCACGAAGGCGCGGGCAAGTTTCTCCCTGTCGAGAGTTTCAATCACATCGAAAAGCGCAATGGCGTCCTTCACTTTGTTGGTCTGCAGCGGACCGATGAGATGAAGTTGAAGGCCGGAGTAATCTTCCCGCAGCTTCGGCCATTTGCCGTGTGCTTCCTGCACCCGGTTTTCACCGAAGAGGCGCTGGCCCGCTGCGATGACCGGACGAATTTCTTCCGCGTCAAACGTCTTGGAAACGGCAACAAGCGCCACGTCCTCCACCTGCCGGTCCGCGCTGCGGGCCGCTTCGGCAATGCGGATTTTCACCTCGGAAAGACGGGCAGCAACATCGGCGGGCATGGAAAATCCTTTGCGGAACATCTTGAACAGGGCCAGCCTATCGCTAAAACCCAACCTACCGCTAAAAACAATGGCGCACACTGTCAAGAAAGCAGGCTCATGACAGGCACAGGCGAAAAACTGCGGCGCACCGCGCGGAGACTTGGCCGGAAGGAACCGGACCTGCCGCCGATCATCGTGATGTCCGATGCGCGCCGCGCGCCGGACGCCGCCGCCATGATCAGGGCCTTGCCACCGGAGGCCGCTTTCATCTTCCGCCATTATGAACTTGCACCCCATGACCGGGAGAAGAGGGCGCGGCAGGCCTGCTCAGCCGCCCGCTACCGCAACATTCCCTTTCTTGTGGCAGGGGATGCGAAGCTCGCTGCCCGCATCGGCGCCGACGGGCTGCATCTGCCCGAATGGCAGATCATGCGCCTTGAAAGCCGCCTTGCCTTGAACCTGCCCTTCGGCTTCATCACCGCCGCCGCGCATTCGCCTGCCGCGCTGCGCCGTGCCGCCAGCGCCGGAGTGGACGCCGCCCTTCTCTCGCCTGTCTTTGCAACGAAAAGCCATGTGGGCGCGAGGCCGCTCGGCCTGGCAAAAGCCGCCGAATGGGCCCGCGCGGCAACGCTCCCCGTTTATGCACTGGGCGGGATTAATGAGGAAACCGCGGCGCGCCTTTCAGGCACAGACTTTTGCGGTATTGCGGGGATCGGGTTTGCTTCTGCCGCTGAGGCTCACTTGTAATCGTCTGGAATATAGCCAAAGCGTTCCATCTGCTCGCGGTGACGCTCGATAATGGCGCGCACCTGATCGGGCGTCAGATCCTCGCGCCATTGTTCGGCCTTGCCTTCCCGGAAGAATGACTTGGCATGTTTGGAACGCTCTTTAAATCCGCCCTTCTCTTCCTGCGCTTTCAGTGACTTAAAGGAAGAGAACCGGATCGCCCGCTCCAGCCGTTCAGCGGGCGGCTTCAGACCTAGAAACTTCGTGACGGATTTGAACGCCTTGCGCGGCTTGGCAAGCATGTCTTCGTAGCGCAGCACCAGCAGACCGGGATTGGGGTTCTGCGTCCAGCTTTTCACATGGCCGGACCAGGAGGAGTGAAACTCGGGCACATGCCCGTCGCCTGCATCCGTGATGGCGCCATCATTGCCGAGCCGCTCAATCGCCTTATCAAGGTCGAGTCCGAAATGATGCGTCATGGAGAGCACCACATCGAGCGGATTGCGCACCACATAGATGCCCCCGGCCGTGACATTCATGTTGTGCAGAGGCTGATCGCACCATTCGCCGAGATAATTATGCGTCTTGACGAAAACGGAGTCGGGAAAAGCCTGCGTCATGTCCGCATGCGCAAAGGGCCGGATCTTCATGATCAATTCCGGCGGCGCCTCATCGACCGGTGTCGCCAGATGGCGCGCGAACCATTTAGCATCGGATTCACCAAGGCAGAAATGGTCGAGCTCATTGATGCTTGCGGGCGTGCGCGTGTTCCGCAGCAGATTATGCAGAAACGACCGCAACCACGTATTGCCGGATTTCGGATAGGACGCAAGCCAGATCAAGCCGCCCATAAGTCACGCCTCTTTGTGATGAGTGCTGTTTCTAGCAAAGCGGGCGCACAAAAAAAAGAGAGCGGGCACGAGGCCCGCTCTCCTGAACTTCTGTGACCGGTAAGGTCTTAGAAGGAGATCGCAAGAACGACACCGCCAGAGGTGCTGTCCACCTGGCCGCCGGCTGCGCCGTTGTCGTCTTCGATGAACTGGATGTCGAGACCGAGGTCCACACCAGCGCCGAGGGCGTAACCGCCACCGACCTGCCAGAAGGACGTCTCGCCCGTCACGCCACCAGCTTCGCTTTCACCTTCGAGATAAGCGGTACCGATCGTCCAGGGGCCCGTGCCGTAAGAGATACCAGCCGTCCAGACTTCAGCGCTGTTGCCAGAAACTGCGGTGCTCTGACCAGCAAGGTCTTCGTTCTCGTACCAGGCACCACCAAGCGTGAAGCCGGAGAAGCCGAGATTAGCACCGAAACCCCATTCTTCCGGGTCGGCATTCGAACCGCTCGGGCCTTCACCCGTGCCGTAGAAGCCGTCGAGGCCGAGCGCGAGACCGCCGAATTCGCCGGCATAGTTAAGCGCGATTTCCATGACGTCTTCAGCCGTCGGCTGGTTGGACGGCAGGAAGCCGAAACCGTTGGAGTTCGGGTTGTTGAGCGACGTATCCGGCGTGTAGGACGCGCCGAGCTGGAAGCCAGCGATACGCGGCGTGAAGTACGAAATCTTGTTGTCGTCTTCCGTCATCAGCGCGTAGGTCGAGGTGCGCGCAGAAGCCGTGTTCACACCGGCAGCCGTGCCCGAGTTGAAGATGTTCGGGCTGTCCACACCGTTGCCCGGCACGAACCACGGAGAAGAATAGTGCATCTTGAAGGCTGCACCGTCCGTCGCACCGATTTCCGTGCGGCCGAAACCGCCTTCAAGGTAAGCGTAAACTTCCTGGAAGGTTGCATCGTCAGCCGAACCGGCAGCACCTTCGTCGTCGCCGAGTTCGATCATGGCAACGGCACCGGCCACGAGGCCGTTGTCGAGCGTGCCGGAAGCTTCGATCGTCAGGTCACGAGCCACAACCGGGATCTTCGTTTCCTGAATACCGCTCAGGTCGGAATCCACGAAGTAAACGCCGGTCACGACAGAGCCGCTCACCGTGACGTTAAGCGGGTCGCTCGCGAGAGCCGGACCGGCCACCAGGCCGGCGGAGACCAGAGCGGTCGTCCCAAGGAGAGTCTTTTTCATCTGTTCCTCGCAGTTCAGCAGTTTGCTGTCTAACTTGAAAGATCGGGCGGGCCTTGATGCTGCGGCCTTGTTGGCCTTGGTAGCGGGCTCTCCGATCCTCTCGTCGCCGGGCGACAAAGAAAATGCCCCCCCAAGCGCGTACCGTGATTAATCAAGATGACCCGGCCACACGTCAAGCAAACCCGACCGCTATTGAGGGAAATTTGAAGTTATGTTGCGTAAAGATCACAACAGCTTAGCGGGCGTTTAAAAACCAGAGCGGGAACTCGCACCGCCTGTTCAAAGGCGCCGCGCCCTTCCTCCAGGGCATCCCGCCGGCCGCATGTAGCAATCAAGCCACAGGTGGCTTTGGCCTGACACCCTATGCTGTTAAGAAATCGATGGATTGGGCTGCCGCTTCAGGTTGGACGGCCCCGTGCAAAAGAGCTATAAAGACGCGGGATTTACGCTGATTTGCGCGGGGGGAAGAGCAATGAACCGCTCTCCAGCGCGAGATTCAGACGGTAAAAGCGTTAACGAGAGAAAGACATTTATGTCCAGACTGGCGATGCCCAAACCGGCCTTCCGGGCCTCTTCCCTCATTTCTGCAGCCTGCGCGCTCTTCCTGGGTCTCGCCCTGGCAGCCTGCAGCGCGGACCGGGAATATGATTATCCCACCTCCAGCGGTGAGAAGGGCTACGGGCCGAACAACCCCCGTCCCGGCTCCAGTGACCGGGAAAGCATCTTTGGCGAAGATGGTGTGACCCTTTTCGGCGGCGGCGAAGGCAGCACAGGCGGGTCCGGCGCCGGCATTGGTGTGAATTCTTTCCTTTGGCGCGCCTCGCTGGACACGCTTTCTTTCGTGCCGCTCGCCTCAGCTGACCCCTTTGGCGGCGTCATCATCACGGATTGGTATTCCGATCCGAAGACGCCGGACGAACGCTTCAAGATGACGGTCTATATTCTGGACCGCCGCCTGCGCGCAGACGGGCTGAAAGTCAGCGTCTTCAAACAGAACCGCGACACGGAACGCGGCTGGGTAGATGCGTCGGTCGATCCCGGCACCAACACGCAGCTTGAAAATGCGATCCTCATTCGCGCCCGCCAGCTCCGGATCAACACGCTGGAAACGGAAAGCTGACCCGCCTCTTGCCGCGCGCAGCAATAAGAGGCAAAACGAAGCGCGGCAAATCTGCCGCGCTTTCTCTTTTTAGGCCTGCCGCCCGCCCACAACACTCAAGCGACTAAGTCAAAGATCACGCCATGACCACGCCAGACCCTTCTTCTTCGCAGCGATACAATGCCAAGGCCGTGGAGCCGAAATGGCAGAAGCTTTGGGCCGGGCAGAACAGCTTCCGCACCCGCAAGGCGGAGGACGCAAAGGGGCAGCCGAAATATTACGTCCTCGAGATGTTTCCCTACCCCTCCGGCAAAATTCACATGGGTCATGTGCGCAACTACACGCTGGGCGATGTGATCGCGCGCTTCAAACGCGCCGCCGGGTACAATGTGCTCCATCCCATGGGCTGGGACGCCTTCGGCATGCCCGCCGAAAACGCGGCGATGGAAAACAATGTCCCGCCCGCCGACTGGACCTACAAGAACATCGCCACTATGCGCGCTCAGCTGCAGGCGATGGGCCTTGCCATCGACTGGGAACTGGAATTCGCGACCTGCGACCCTGAATACTACCGCCATGAGCAGGCCATGTTTCTCGACATGCTGGAAGCCGGTCTCATCACCCGCAAGAAAAGCTATGTGAACTGGGACCCGGTCGATCACACCGTGCTCGCCAATGAACAGGTGATCGACGGCAAGGGCTGGCGCTCCGGCGCGCCCGTCGAGCGGCGCGAGCTGACGCAGTGGTTCTTCAAGATCACCGACAAGGCAGAAGACCTGCTTCAAGGCCTCGAAACCCTGCCGCGCTGGCCGGACAAGGTCCGTCTCATGCAGACGAACTGGATCGGCCGTTCGGAAGGCGCGCGCGTTTACTTCCCCATCGAGGGAATGGAAGAAAAACTCGAAGTCTTTACCACGCGCCCCGACACGCTGTTCGGCGCCTCCTTCTGCGCGCTTGCCCCCGGCCATCCGCTCACCCGTCGCCTGGCGCAAAAAGACGAAAAACTCGCGGCCTTCGTGCGCGAATGCGAGCAGCTCGGCACCAGCGAAGAAGCAATCGAGACCGCAGAGAAGAAAGGCTTCGATACAGGCCTGCGCGCGCGCCATCCCTTCATCGAAGGACACACCGTGCCCGTCTATGTGGCAAACTTCGTGCTGATGGAATATGGCACGGGTGCGATCTTCGCCTGCCCCGCCCATGACCAGCGCGACATGGACTTTGCCCGCAAATATAGCCTGCCTGTTATTCCCGTTGTGGCGCCGAAAAAGCTGCACGAGGAAGAGCGCGCCGCTTTCGTCACCAGCCTCGCCGAAACCGCGAAAGAAGCCTTTGACGGAGACGGCATTGCCGTCAATTCGGACTTTCTCAATGGCCTTGAAGTCACCGACGCCAAACGCGCGGCCATCGAGAAACTCGAAGAGAGGGGCCTTGGCGAAGGCACTGTGAATTACCGCCTGCGCGACTGGGGCATTTCCCGTCAGCGCTATTGGGGCTGCCCCATTCCGGTCGTTCACTGCGATAGCTGCGGCACCGTGCCCGTGTCGCGCGATCAGCTTCCCGTGAAGCTTCCTGATGATGTCAGCTTCGACAAGCCGGGCAACCCGCTCGATCATCATCCGACCTGGAAACATGTCGACTGTCCGAAATGCGGCAAACCCGCCCGCCGCGAAACCGATACCTTCGATACCTTCATGGACTCGTCCTGGTATTTCGCCCGCTTCTGCGCGCCGCGCGCCGAAACACCGACAGATGTGAAAGCAGCCGATTACTGGTTGCCGGTAGACCAATATATCGGCGGCATTGAACATGCTGTCCTGCATCTCCTCTACGCGCGCTTCTTTACGCGTGCCATGAAGGAAACCGGCCATGTGAACCTTGAAGAGCCCTTCGCCGGTCTCTTCACGCAGGGCATGGTCACTCATGAGACCTACAAGACCCCGGAAGGAAAATGGGCGGCCCCAGACGAACTGTTCTGGACGGATGGCAAGCCTTATCTCGATGAAGCATTGAGCGTGCCCGTCACGGTCGGCGCCATCGAAAAGATGTCGAAGTCGAAGCGCAATACCATCGACCCCACCGCCATCATCGATCAGTACGGCGCGGACACGGCGCGCTGGTTCATGCTCTCGGACAGCCCGCCCGAACGCGATGTTCAGTGGACGGAAGAAGGCATCGAAGGCGCCTGGCGTTTCACCCAGCGCTTCTGGCGTCTGGTCACGGGCGAGCCGGACGCACTCTGCCCGCCGGAAACCCCCATGCCGGCCCTGGACAAAGCCGCCGAAGCCCTCCACCGCACCGCGCACCAGACCCTGGCGGCCCTTACCGCCAATCTCGAGGCACTGCAATTCAACAAAGCCGTTGCCCGCATTTATGAGCTGGCCAACGCCATTTCCGGCTTTAAACCAGATGACGAAGCCGCCGGCAAATGGGCCCGCCGCGAAGCGCTGGAAATCCTCATCCTCGTCGCGGCACCGATGATGCCGCATCTGGGTGAAGAATGCTGGTCCGCCCTCGGCCATGAGACATTGCTGGCCGACACGCCCTGGCCTGTTGCAGATGAGAGCCTTTTGGTGGAAGACTCCGTTACCTTGGCCGTTCAGGTCAACGGCAAGCGCCGGGACGAAGTAACCGTGCCGCGTGATGCCGACCCTGCGGCCGTGGAAGAAGCAGCGCTGAACCTCGATAAGGTGCGCGCGTCCCTTGAGGGCAAGAAGCCCAAAAAGGTGATCGTGGTGCCGGGACGGATCGTGAATGTGGTTGTTTGATAGACGGCAAATTACCCCGCTGGCGTTTCTCCTGATCGCGGCGCTTGGCCTTGCAGGATGCGGCTTCCAGCCGCTTTACGCAGACCGAACGGGAGGCGCACCGGTCAAGGCGAAGCTTGAGGCGATCACAATTGAGGCGCCGGGCGGCGATGTCGGCAATGGCATCAAGTTCCAGCTGGAAGATCTGATCGGCGAAAGGGGCGTGGCAAGCACGCGCTATAGCTTGCAGCTTTCCCCGCGGATCGTCGAATCCGACGTCGCCGTGCAACAGGACACGGAAGTGACCCGCCGGAATGTACGCATGACCACGCCCTTTAGCCTCTATGATCAGGAGATCGGCGAAGTCGTGCTCTCCGGCAGCAGCGTGAGCACAGGCTCCTATAACCGTGTGGATTCGGAATTCGCCAACCTCATGGCGTTCCGCAATGTGCAGGACCGCGTGGTCCGCGATACGGCGCAGGATCTTTACACAAGATTGAGCATCTATTTTCAGCGCCAGCCGCGCTCCTGACGGGCGCCGGTCATGAAGCTGAAACCGCGGGACATCGAAGCTTTCATCAAGAAGCCGGATCCGGCTGCGCAAGCCATCCTTCTCTATGGGCCGGATCAGGGCCTGGTGCAGGAGCGCACACGTCTTCTCATCAAGACCGTGCTCGATGATGTGAACGACCCCTTCCGCCTGGCCGATCTGAGCGAAGCCGATCTGAAATCCGATCCCGCGCGCCTTGCCGATGAAGCCGCCGCCATTTCCATGATGGGCGGGCGGCGCGTGGTGCGGGTGCGCGGCGGGGGCGACACGCTGTCAAAAACCTTCAAGGCTTTCCTGGATGCGCCCCTTGGCGATGCGCTGGTCGTGATCTCTGCCGGAGAACTCACGCCGCGCTCTTCCCTGCGCAAGACCTTTGAAGACGCAAAAAATGCTGCCGCCATCCCCTGCTATGCGGACGACGCCGGCACATTGGAAGCCGTGATCCGGGCAAAGCTCGGCGAAGCCAGCCTCAAGATCGAGCCCGAAGCCACCGCCTATCTTCTCGCCCATCTTGGCGGCGACCGCGGCGTGACATTACAGGAGCTTGATAAGCTCGTTCTCTATAAAGGGCCCGGCGCAGAAGGCGCGGTCACGCTGGATGATGTGCAGGCCTGCATCGGTGACACAGCCGCCATGAGCATCGATGAAGTGGTGGATTCCGCACTGGGCGGCGACTTGCCTGCCCTGGACCGCGCCCTCATCAAGGCGCGGGAAGCCGACACCCATCCCGTCCAGCTTCTGAATGCCGTGATCCGCCACACTCAGCAATTACATCTTCTGACAGGAGAGGCTGAAGCGGGCGCGCCGCGGGACGGGCTCACCCGCATGATCCGCCCGCCCCTGCACTTCAAGCGCGAAGCGGCGGTCAAACGCCAGATCAATCTGTGGACCCGGGCCCGGCTCGATCGGGCCCTCCAATTACTTGAGGAAGCGGACCGTCAATGCAAGACGACGGGCCTGCCCGAATGGGCCGTCTGTGCCCAGGCGCTTTTCCGCATCGGCCAGGGCGCGAGAGCTGGAAGAAGGTAAGACGCCGAATACCGCTGGACGAAAAAGGCCGGGAGCGATCCCGGCCTTTCGTCATTTCACTTAAATGTCAGAGGTCTGATTGACCGCGCTCACCAGCGCCTTCAAGGAAGCCTGCACGATATTGGGATGGATGCCGACACCCCAAATGGTCGTGCCGTCCTTTGCTTCCACCTCGACATAGGCAACGGCTGCGGCATCCGCACCCGTGCCCACCGCATGTTCGGTGTAGTTCCGGATCTTGAGATCGGCATCGCATTCGGTCTTGAGCGCATTCACGAAAGCGTCGATCGGACCATTGCCCCGCCCGTGAATTTCCCGCAGCTTTCCGTTCTCCTTGATTTCAGCCGTGAGAATACGCCGCTCGCTCGCATGCGGGTCCGGCGTCGTCCGGTAGCTGACAAATTCGAACGGCGTCGAGCGTGTGAGATATTTCTCCTCGAAGAAATTCCAGATTTCCGCCGAGGTCACTTCCTTGCCGGATTCATCCGTATGCTTCTGAACGATTTTCGAAAAGCTCGCCTGCAGCGCTTTGGGCAGATCGAGCTCAAAATCCCGCTCGATCAGATAGGCAACACCGCCTTTGCCCGACTGGCTGTTGACGCGCACGATGGCTTCATAGCTGCGCCCGAGATCCTGCGGATCGATGGGCAGATAAGGGACTTCCCAATCATCACTATTGGCCTGTGCCCGCGCCTTCATGCCCTTCTTGATCGCATCCTGGTGCGAGCCGGAAAAAGCGGTGAAAACGAGATCACCCACATAAGGATGGCGCGGATGAATGGGCAGCTGATTGCACTCGATCGCAATGTCGCGCAATTCGTTGATGTCGCCGATCTCGAGCTGCGGATCGACGCCTTGCGTGAACATGTTGAGCGCAATGTTGATGACATCGACATTGCCCGTGCGCTCGCCATTGCCGAAGAGCGTGCCCTCGACCCGGTCCGCGCCCGCCATAATGCCAAGCTCGGCGGCGGCCACGCCCGTGCCCCGGTCATTGTGAGGATGCAGCGAGAGAATGACGCTGTCACGCCGCGGCAGATTGCGGTGCATCCATTCGATCTGGTCGGCATAGATGTTGGGTGAAGCCATTTCCACCGTCGCCGGCAGATTGAGAATCACCTTCCGCTCCGGCGTCGGCTCCCACACATCCATCACCGCGCCGCAAATGTCGCGGGCAAAATCAAGCTCGGTGCCGGTAAAGCTTTCCGGTGAATACTCGAACATGACTTCCGTTTCCGGGACGGTCTTGAGAAGATTCTTGCAGACCTCCGCGCCCTTCACCGCAATGTCGATGATGCCGCTCCGGTCCAGGCCGAACACGACCCGCCGCTGCAGCGTGGAGGTGGAGTTGTAGAGATGCACGATGGCGCGCGGCGCGCCCTTGATCGACTCGAAGGTGCGTTCGATGAGTTCGGGCCGCGCCTGGGTGAGCACCTGAATGCTCACATCATCCGGGATCGCGCCTTCCTCGATGATATCGCGCACGAAATTGAAATCCGTGTCGGAGGCGGCAGGGAAACCGACTTCGATTTCCTTGAACCCCATTTTGACGAGCGCGTCGAACATCTTGTGCTTGCGCCTCGCATCCATGGGCTCGATGAGCGCCTGGTTGCCGTCCCGCAAATCCACCGAGCACCAGATCGGCGCCTTGGTGATGCGGGCATTCGGCCATTGCCTGCCCGGCAGGTCGATGGGCTCGACAGGCCGGTATTTCTGAATGGGCATGCCGCTGGCGCTTTGTCGCTGCAAAGTGTCGCGCGGCGGCAAGGATCGGTTCTGTGTCATGACATCAAATTCCGTTCGGGTGTTTCTCGAATTCCAAAGGTGACGGACCCGATCGAGCCGCCGGTCGTCCGAATGCCCCGGCGGCCCCCGGTAAGTCGCAGCGCAAGCAGAAGAGACGCGCGAACCGGAAGGGCGCGGGAAAATGCCCGGAAAGAGCATGAGCGTGAAACGGCAATGGACGAAAACATGAGAGAAAAGCCTCAAACAATGGAGAAGGCATGCAAAACGGCATCAAGCCCGGTCCGCCTCAAGCGGCCGGGTTTGTAAGTCGTAGCGCTAGATCCATTGCGAGTGCTGTCATCATGGCCTGAAACTTACGCAGTCCCCCCTCAAGACGCAAGCCCCTTAAGGGAGCTGGCCGGGTCAGCGCACCGGGCCGCCCCCATGGGCGAGACGGCGGCAGATCTCGTCGAGTTGTTCGAGCGTCTTGTAATCCACTCTTACCTCACCGCCGCTTTCGCCTTTATGAACAACCTCGACGGCCAGGCCCAGCGCGTCGGAAATGTTCTTTTCAAGCGCCAGCGTATCGGCATCTTTCTCTCCGCTCGCGGTGCCGCCGGAGGATTTGCCGCCCGAAGATTTGGGCTTTGCCTCGCTCTTGCGGGTGAGGGCTTCCGCCTCGCGCACCGAAAGCCCTTTTTCGACAATGGTTTTTGCCAGGCCTTCGGCATCATCGCGGCCGACCAGCGCGCGCGCATGGCCGGAAGAGAGCTTGCCCTCGGAAATAAGTGCCCGCACCTTTTCAGGGAGACCAAGCAGTCTCAGAAGGTTTGCCACGTGAGACCGGCTCTTGCCGATAAGTTTTGAAAGCTGGTCCTGCGTGTAGCCGAACTGGTCCGCCAGGCGCTGATAACCTGCCGCTTCTTCGATGGCGTTGAGATCGGCGCGCTGGACATTTTCGATGATCGCGATTTCGAGCGACTCATGGTCCGTCAACTCGCGGACAATGACCGGCACTTCATGAAGCTGCGCCGCCTGGGACGCGCGCCAGCGCCGCTCCCCCGCCACGATTTCAAAGGCATTCGCCTCACCTGCCGCGGGCCGCACCACGATGGGCTGAAGAATGCCTTTTTCGCGGATGGAGTTCGTCAGGTCTTCAAGGTCTTCCGGGCGGAAAACCTCACGCGGCTGAAACGGGTTCGGACGCAGAAACTCGATCGGCACAGTGCGGATGCCGCGCTCTTCGGACGCCTGCCGGTCACCGAGATCTACTGCGGCATCTTCTCCGATCAGCGCCGCAAGGCCCCGCCCGAGCCGGCTTTTGCTTTGTGCTTCGTCCACCACCCTGCCTCCAGAATTTACCTTGATGCGCGCCGCGAGCTTATGCCCATGAGGCGCGTATGCCTTGAAGTCCTACCCGCGGAACCCGCGTTTCCATTCCCGTTTCCGGCAGTCCGGCCCGTGCCGGTCATACCGGGTCATCCCGCCGTCCGTCTTTCATGAATCGAGTCAATCAGTTAACGGACGATCTTGAGAGTCTTCAGAGACTCGTTTAACTCACGCCGCCGGACGGCTCTTGATTTGCCGTTCACGCTGAATGACCTCGGAGGCCAGCTTCATGTAAGCCTGACTGCCCGAGCAGCGGAAATCATAAACCAGCGCCGGCTTGCCATAAGACGGCGCTTCGGATATGCGGACATTGCGCGGGATCACGGTCTTGTAAACCTTGTCGCCGAGATAGTCGCGTACATCCTGCGCCACCTGGCCCGAGAGATTGTTGCGCTTGTCGAACATGGTCAGCACCACGCCCTGAATGTCGAGCCGCGGGTTGAGACTGGAACGCACCCGCTCCACCGTTCGCAAAAGCTGGCTGAGACCTTCCAGCGCAAAGAACTCGCATTGCAGCGGCACGAGGATCGCATCCGCCGCCGTCATCGCATTGATGGTGAGCAGATTGAGCGAGGGCGGGCAATCGATCAGCACATAAGAATAGGGACGCGCGCTCATCTCCGCATCGCGCCCTTCCCGCTTCAGCCCGCCGGGCGGCATCCGGTTCAGCGCATCGCGCAGCCGGTGCGAGCGGCGCGCGACGCTGGCCAGCTCCATTTCCGCACCCAGCAGATCCATGGTCGAGGGTGCCACATCAAGTCCTGGTACATCCGTCGGCACGATGGAATCTTCGATCAGCGATGAACCGGTGAGCACATCATAAGTGGAAACCTTGCGCGCCTGACGGTCAATGCCAAGCCCCGTGCTCGCATTGCCCTGCGGGTCGAGATCGACAATCAGCACCCGCTCACCCACCGCGGCCAGCGCCGTGCCCAGATTGATCGCCGTCGTCGTTTTGCCGACACCGCCCTTCTGGTTTGCAAGAACGAGGATTCGCGGCTTCTGAACCGCCGGCTGCGCCGTCATTCCAGCCCCGGCTGGCGCGTCTTCACTGCGCATGGTCGTCTCCACGGGCAAGCCCCTTTATTTTCACTATCGTGCCGGCCGGATCGGATCGGCTGGGGTATTCCTCAGCATCGAATTTCCAACATTTATGGGCTGCCGTCAATTCATCCCCCACCTGTTGACCCTTCAAAAAGAGCCCCACAGTTTGCGGATTGAAAAAAGGTGCCGCGAGGCCCAGCAAATCCGCCAAGGGCGCGCAAGCCCGCGCCGTCACCACATCCACCGGCCCCAGTTCGGCGGCATACACTTCCTCGATCCGCGCCGTATGCACTTTGGCCTTGGCCCCGGACTGGCGCAGCGCCTCCCTTAGAAAGGCGCCCTTGCGCTTATCGCTGTCGATGAGATGGATCTCCACGCCCTTTTCGGCCAGTAAAATCGCCAGGATCGCCCCCGGAAAACCGCCGCCGCTGCCCAGATCCACGAGACGGGTCAAATTATCCGGCAGATAGGTCAGCAATTGTGCCGAGTCGTAAAAATGGCGGCCCCAGATCTCATCCAGCGTCTTTGGGGAGATCAGATTGATCGACTTCTGCCACTTTCTGAGACAGGACTCGTATGAGGCGAGCCGGTCCAGTGTTTCACGTGAAACATGTGTGGCAGCGGAAAAGGAATCCCGGTCAATGACTTGCATGGTTAATCCGGCTTAGGAGGCCGCGCGGCGCAGATTGCCGCGTTTCACGTGAATCAGAAGCGCAGTCAAGGCCGTAGGTGTCATGCCTTCCATCCGGCTGGCCTGGCCCAGCGTCACAGGCCGCAGATCTTTCAGCTTCTGGCGGATTTCGGCGGAAATGCCGCCCACCCCGTCATAATCAAAATCCGCAGGAAGCGTCAGCTCTTCATCCCGCCGAAAAGCTTTAATATCCGCCGCCTGCCGGTGAATATATCCGGCATACTGGGCATCAATGGCGACCTGCTCCGCAATCTCCGGCTGAAGCGCCCCCACATCCGGCCAAATGGCCTGCACCCCTTCCAGCCCCACATCCGGATAGGAAAGAAGATCGAAGGCGCTCCGGCGCACCCCGTCCTGATTGATCTTGAAGCCTTGGCGGGACAGTTCGTTTGGCGTCATGGCCAGACCCTGAACCAGGTCCCGCGCCGCGGCCAAAGCAGATGTCTTCCCGTCGAAATGCTTCTGACGCTCTGTGCCCACACAGCCAAGCGCGAGCCCGAGTGGCGTGAGACGCTGATCCGCATTATCCGCCCGGAGGCTCAAACGGTATTCTGCCCGGGAGGTAAACATCCGGTAGGGTTCGCTCACGCCCTTCGTCACGAGATCATCGATCATCACGCCGATATAGGCATCCGCCCGGTCGAGAATAAAGGCTTCCCCGCCCCCGGCAGCAATGGCAGCATTCAGCCCCGCCATGAGACCCTGGGCGGCGGCTTCTTCATAGCCCGTGGTTCCGTTGATCTGCCCGGCCAGATAAAGCCCCGGCAGCTTCTTGGTCTCAAGGGTTGGATAGAGCTCGCGCGGGTCGATATAATCATACTCGATGGCATAGCCCGGCCGGACCATGACGGCTTCCTCCAGCCCCGGAATCGTCTTCAGAAGCTCGAGCTGCACCGCCTCCGGCAGCGCCGTGGAAATGCCATTCGGATAGACCGTGTCGTCATCCAGCCCTTCCGGCTCAAGAAAAATCTGATGAGACTCGCGCTCCGCGAAACGCACCACCTTGTCTTCGATAGAGGGACAATAGCGCGGGCCCCGCCCCTCGATGCGCCCGCCATAGACCGGCGACTCTTCGAGATTGGCTTCGATGATCGCGTGGGTCGCCTGGGTCGTCCGGGTGATCCCGCAGTCGACCTGCCGCGCCGTGATTTCCCGCGTCAGGAAAGAAAATGGCACCGGCGGCGTATCCCCAGGCTGCATGTCGAGATCGCCCCAGCGGATCGTCCGCCCGTCCAGCCGCGGCGGCGTGCCGGTCTTGAGACGCCCCAGCCGAAGCCCCAACCCATAAAGCCGGTCCGACAGGCCAAGCGCCGGCGCTTCGCCCACACGCCCTGCGGGAATCCGCTCCCGGCCAATATGGATCATGCCTCGGAGAAATGTCCCGGTGGTCAGAACTACCTTCGGCGCCGAATAGCGGTCGCCCGCCTCCGTCACCACCCCGGCGAGAATGCCGTCCTCGACAATCAGATCATTCACCGCGCCAGCCAGAACCGACAGGCCCGGCTGGTTCAGAAGCTCGGCCTGCATCGCCTCCCGGTAGAGCTTCCGGTCGCTCTGCGCGCGGGGGCCCCGGACCGCCGGACCCTTCCGCCGGTTGAGAAGCCGGAACTGAATGCCCGCGGCATCCGCCACACGGCCCATCACGCCGTCAAGCGCGTCGATCTCCCGGACCAGATGCCCCTTCCCCAAACCGCCAATGGCTGGGTTGCAGGACATCTCGCCAATGGTCTCGATCTTGTGGGTGAGCAAAAGGGTGCGCGCGCCAAGCCGCGCCGAGGCGGATGCCGCCTCGCAGCCCGCATGGCCGCCGCCAATCACGATCACATCGAATTTGCTGTTCTGGCTCATTTCTTCCACCGGAGCCGCCCGGCTCTCATGGCCCGAGGGCCGCTCATGTCAATCTTGTCCGGGGAGTTCGTGTTTGTGACTCGCCGTGCCCGTCACGTCAATGACAGACGCACATCAGGAAGCGAATTTTTCCACAGGACCCGGACTCCTTTTGTTTCACGTGAAACACTACTTGCCGATGCAGAAGTCCCGGAAGATCACGTCGAGCAATTCTTCCACGTCCACCCGTCCTGTCAGCCGTCCCAGAGCCCGAAGCGTCTGGCGCATCTCCTCTGCCCCAAGGACAATATCCCCAGCGCCAAGCTGCGCTTCCGCCCGGCGGATAGCTTCCGCCGCTGCGCCGATCTCCTGACGGTGCCGCTGACGCGTGATGGCGGGACTCTCCCACCCCTCCAGAAGCGTGCGCACCCGGCCCTGGATCAGCTCTTCAAGAGCCCGCAGCCCGGCGCCTGTCGACACGGAAACCGGCAGCGCGCCATCCACAGCCTTATCCCCAAGGAGTCCCGGGGCCCGTTCCGCAGCCGAATCCAAAAGGTCCACTTTGTTGAGAACGCACACATCATCCGGGGCCGCATCCTCGAAAGAACCCAATATCTGGAGGTCTCGCCCAACCGACGCAATCACGATCCGGAAATCCGCTTCCGCCGCCCGGGCCAGCGCCCGGCGAATGCCTTCCGCCTCTACCGCACTCGCCGCTTCCCGCAGCCCCGCCGTGTCGCAGAGCGTCACCGGCACGCCTTCCATGTCGAGCCGCACTTCGATCACATCGCGCGTCGTGCCCGCCTCCTCCGAGACGATGGCTGCATCGCGCCCCGCAAGCCAGTTCAGAAGACTCGACTTGCCCGCATTCGGCGGTCCCACAATCGCGATCTCCAGCCCCTCGCGCACCAGCTCACCCCGGTAACCTGCGCTCAGCACCTCTTCCATATCAGCGGCGGCCTCGGCTATGAGCGGCAACACCCGGAGCGAAAGTCCCTCGCCCACATCGCCTTCCTCTTCGCCAAAATCGATTTCCGCTTCGATATAAGCCATCGCGCGGATCAACGCGCTCCGCCAGCCTTCCGCCCGCGCGCTCAGGCTGCCGCTCATCTGCCGGAGCGCCTGTTCTCTCTGCGCCGCTGTCTCCGCCTCAATGAGATCCGCCAGCCCCTCCACTTCCGTGAGATCGAGCCGCCCGTTCTCGAAGGCCCGCCGGGTGAAAGCGCCAGGTTCCGCCGGCCGCAACCCGTCGATCTGGCCGAGTGCCGTCAGCACCGCTTCGACCACCGCGCGCCCGCCATGAAGATGCAGCTCCACCACGTCCTCACCCGTAAAGCTCTTCGGCGCGGCAAAGAAAAGCACCAGCGCCTCATCAAGCCAGGCGCCCGTCGCCGGATCGGAAAGACGCCGCAGGCTGGCCCGGCGCGCCGCAGGCTGGCCCGTGCCGGAAAGCAGCTCGAGCGCCCCGCCCGCACGCGGCCCTGAAAGACGCACCACCGCCACCCCGCCCCGGCCGGGCGGCGTGGAAAGCGCGAAAATCGTTTCAGCGCCGGAAATGTCTTTTTGGCCTGCGTCCATGGACCCTGCCTTGCCTCACTGTTACCGTCTGCCTACATCTCGCCCCAAGATCAGCGACAAAGCTTCCAAAAAAGGCCCTGCATGACCGGAAACCGCCTCGCCGGGGAAACGAGCCCCTATCTTCTTCAACATAAGGACAACCCCGTCCATTGGCGCCCCTGGGGGCCGGAGGTGCTGGCCGATGCGAAGGAGACCGGCAAACCCATTCTTCTCTCCGTGGGCTATGCCGCCTGCCACTGGTGCCACGTCATGGCCCATGAGAGTTTCGAGAATGAAGATATAGCCGCTCTCATGAACGAACATTTCGTCAATATCAAGGTCGATCGGGAAGAGCGTCCTGACATTGACGCCATCTATATGTCCGCGCTTCACATGCTGGGCGAACAGGGCGGCTGGCCTCTGACGATGTTCTTGACGCCTGACGGCGAACCCTTCTGGGGGGGCACTTATTTTCCGCCAGAACCCCGTTATGGGCGGCCGGGCTTTCCGCAGATTCTGACAGAACTCTCCCGCATCTTCCGCGAAGAGCCGGAGAAGATCGAAAACAACCGCGCCGCCCTCCTCCAGGCGCTCGCCGCCCGCTCCGCAAAAGACGCCCGCGCCACCCCGCCCGCGGACCTTGCCGAGCGTGTCGCCGGCAAACTTCTGCAGGTGATGGACGGCGAGAATGGCGGCATCCAGGGCGCGCCCAAATTCCCGCAAACCGGCATTCTGACGCTGCTTTGGCGCGTTCATCTGCATACGGACAATGATACCTTTGCCGAGCCTGTGCTGAAAGCGCTGAACCACATGTGTGAAGGCGGCATCTATGATCATCTGGGCGGCGGCTTCGCCCGTTACACGGTGGATGCCGAATGGCTCGTGCCGCATTTCGAGAAGATGCTTTATGACAATGCCCTTCTTCTCGATCTCCTCTGCGCCACCTGGCGCGTGACCCGCAGTCCCCGTTACGCCAAACGCATCGAAGAAACCATTGCCTGGACCTTGCGCGAAATGGTCGCCGAAGGCGGCGGCTTCGCCGCCAGCCTCGATGCCGACAGCGAAGGGGAAGAAGGCAAATTCTATGTCTGGGCGGAATCCGAAATAGACGAGGTGCTCGGCGAAGACGCATCCCTCTTCAAACAGGCCTATGACGTCCGGCCGGAAGGCAACTGGGAAGGCAAGACCATCCTCAACCGCCTTCATGCGGCGGACGCGCCCTTTGATGAAGAGCTCGACGAAAAGCTCGCCCCCTTGCGCGCCAAGCTCCTCTCCCGCCGCGAGGCACGCATCCGTCCCGGCTGGGACGACAAGGTCCTGAGCGACTGGAACGGCCTGATGATTGCCGCCATGGCCCGCGCCGCAGCGCTTTTCGGCCGGGATGACTGGATGGCCGGCGCCATCCGCGCTTTCGGTTTCGTCACCGGAACCATGGTCAAGGACGGACGCCTCTATCACGCCTACCGGGCGGGCAAGCTCCAGCACCGCGCCATGGCCGACGGCCTCGCCGCCATGACGGACGCCGCCATCGCCCTCCACCAGGCAACCGGCGATCCGGCCTATCTTGAGGCCGCCGAAGCCCGCATCGCGGAGCTTGATGCCCACTACTGGAATGAGACCCAGGGCGGATACTTCTTCACGGCGGATGATGCCGATGCCCTCATCACGCGCCTGCGCACCGCTCATGACTATGCAACACCCGCCGCCAATGGCGTCCTGCCCGGGCTTCTGACCAAACTCCATGCCCTGACCGGCAAAAGCGAATACCTCGCGCGGGCAGACCAGATCCTGAGCGCCTTTGCAGGCGAAGCGGCGGAAAATGCCTTCCCCCTCGCCTCTTATCTCACAAGCCTCAACACCCGGCTTACGCTTCTTCAGGCGGTGCTCATCGGCCCCGTGGACGACGTCGCCCCCTTCCGCGAGACATTGCAAAATGCAAAGAATGGGGACGTGACGGTCCAGATCGTCGCTCCTGGCGAAGATCTTCCCGAAACACATCCCGCTTTCGGCAAAAAGCAGGAGGATGGCAAGCCCACCGCCTATCTTTGCCGCGGTGAAACCTGTTCCCTCCCCCTCACCGATGTGAGCGCCTTCGAGGAAGCTCTCAGCCGCAACCTTTAGGCGTCATGCCGCTTTCACTCGATTTGCAGAGGCGCCGCGATTAAGGTTTGCCTCAACACGCCAACGACAACAGGGAGATCATCATGGCTGGCAAGGACATCACCATCAAAGGCCCGGACGGCGACTTTTCCGGTTATCTGAGCCTCCCCGCCTCCGGCAAGGGCCCTGGCATCGTGGTCATTCAGGAAATCTTCGGCGTCAATCAGGTGATGCGCGACATCACCGACTGGCTGGCTGGCGAAGGCTATGCCGCCCTTTGCCCTGACCTCTTCTGGCGCATCGAGCCGGGCATCCAGATCACCGACAAGACGGATGAGGAATGGAAACAGGCCTTCGACCTGTTCGGTAAATTCGATGTCGATAAAGGCATGACCGACATTCAGGCCACCATCACGCATCTGCGCTCCCTGTCCGAATGCACCGGCAAGGTCGGCGCGATCGGCTACTGCCTTGGCGGCCAGCTCGCCTTTCTCACCGCCACCCGCACCGATGCGGATGCCTCGGTCGGCTATTACGGCGTCAACATCCAGAACCGGCTCGATGAAGCGGCTAAGATCAAGAAGTCGCTCATGCTTCACATTGCAGGCAAGGACGAGTTCGTGCCGAAGGAAGCGCAGGATCAGATCGTCGCGGGCCTGAAAGACAATGGCAATGTCACGCTCCACCAATATCCAGAGCGCGACCACGCCTTCGCCCGTCAGGGCGGCGCCCATTATGATGAAGCCGACGCCAAGGCCGCCAATGCCCGCAGCCTCGACTTCTTCAAGAAGAATCTGGGCTGAGGGTTCGGACGGCACACGGCCTTTCCTCCCTCTCTCATGTCATCCCGCGGCTTGACCGCGGGATCCATGGGCCTCTCCGCAGGCGAAGGAAAGCCCGTGACCTGAGCCATTGCCCCACATACATTCATGATCATCACATAGCCGGAACGTCATGGACCCCGCGGTCAAGCCGCGGGGTGACATCATCAGACAAAGGACCCGCCCCATGCCCAAAGCCATCCGCATTCACGAAACAGGCGGCCCCGAGGTGATGAAATGGGAAGACGTGGATCTTCCCGCCCCGGCCAAAGGCGAGGTCCGCATCCGGCACAAGGCGGTGGGCGTCAATTTCATCGACACCTATCACCGCTCCGGCCTTTATCCGGTTCCGCTTCCCAGCGGCATCGGCCTTGAAGCGGCAGGCGTCGTGGAAGCTGTGGGAGAGGGCGTCACGAACCTGAAGGAAGGCGACCGCGTTGCCTATGGCGCAGGCCCGCTCGGCGCCTATTCCGACGCAATCAACGCCCCGGCCAACCGCCTCAGCAAAATTCCGGATGGCGTGAGCGACGAGCAAGCCGCCTCCCTCATGCTGAAAGGCATGACCGTGCGTTATCTCTTCAAGGAAACCTATCCCCTGAAGAAAGGTGACACGATCCTCTTTCATGCAGCCGCCGGCGGCGTCGGCCTCATCGCCTGCCAATGGGCGCGCGATCTCGGCGTCAATCTCATCGGCACAGCAAGCACGGAAGAAAAATGCGCCCTCGCCAAGGAGCAAGGCGCCGCCCATGTCATCAATTACTCGAAGCAAGACGTGGCCGCCCGCGTGAAGGAAATAACGGACGGCAAGGGCGTGCCGGTGGTTTATGACGGCGTCGGCAAGGATACGTTTGAACTCTCGCTCGACTGCCTTCAGCGCCGCGGCCTTCTTGCGACATTCGGCAATGCGTCCGGCCCCGTCACCGGCGTCAATCTCGGCATCCTCACGCAAAAGGGCTCGCTCTACGTCACGCGCCCCTCGATGATGGATTATCTGACCACGGATGAAGAGCTTGAACGCAGTGCCGCCGACGTTTTCGACGCCGTCGCCCGCGGCGCCATCAAGATCGACGTCAATCAGCGCTATGACCTGAAAGACGCCGTCCAGGCCCACAAAGATCTGGAAGGCCGCAAGACAACAGGCGCGAGTGTGCTGCTTCCTTGAGCCTTCCCGTGAAACAGCTGATGGGGGTAATCGGTTTTGGCTTCCCTCTCCAACGCAGCTCATGCAGGCACACCGGTCTCACTCCCGGCAGAACCGGCCCCCCTTCATGGGACATTAGAACTGCCAGACGGTTCAGGGCCCTTCCCAGCCGTCCTCATTCACCCCGGTTCCGGCCCAACCGACCGGGATGGAAACCTGCCGGGCGCAACGAACAACAGCCTCCGCTTCCTCGCCGAAGGGCTTTCCCGTCAAAGCATCGCATCCTTGCGCATCGACAAACGCGGCGTCGGCGAAAGCGCACCTGCCGCGCCGGATGAAACCGATCTTCGCTTCACCGCCTATGTGAATGACATGGCAGCGTGGGCGGTCTGGCTCTTTTCGCAGCCGGAAGTCTCCCATGTCTATCTGCTTGGCCACAGCGAAGGCGCCCAGATCGCCACGCTCGCTGCAAAACACCACGAACCCACCGGTTTGGTTCTTCTCGCAAGTCCAGGCTATGACGCGCAAAGCACAATAAGACGCCAGCTATCAGACTCCGGTGCCGCAATTCCCTCATCACTCCGGCGTGATGCAGACTCCATTCTGTTAGAACTTGAACAGGGAAACACTGTCTCTGATGTGCCTGCACAGCTGCACGCCCTGTTCCGGCCAAGCGTTCAGCCTTATCTCATTTCCTGGTTCGCCCATGACCCTGCCGAGGATTTGGGCAGCCTTGATGCAGAAGTGCCCGTGCTTCTCATTCACGGCACACGGGACTTGCAAATTTCCCGGGAGGACGCCGGCCGGCTCTCGGCGGCACATCCCGCAGCTCAGAAGACCCAAATCGAAAACATGAACCACGTGCTGAAAATTGCGCCCGAAAGCCGGGAAGGGAATATCGCGCTCTACGCCAATCCCACCGCTCCGCTAGCGCCCTGCCTCACACAAGCCATCACGAAATTCATTGAGGACACATCACTTTGACCAAGCCGCATCCGTGGAAAGAGGAAAAGGCGTCAGAAACAAAACGCCCCGGATCATCTCCGGGGCGTCTTTCATTCCGTATCCTGACAATAATCAGGTATTCATACTGTCGAAGAACTCTCCGTTGTTCTTCGTCTGCTTCAACTTGTCGAGCAGGAACTCGATTGCATCCACCGTGCCCATCGGATTGAGGATGCGCCGGAGCACATACATTTTCTGAAGCTCGGCCTTGTCCACAAGCAGCTCTTCTTTCCGGGTGCCGGACTTGAGGATGTCCATGGCCGGGAAGACGCGCTTGTCGGCCACCTTGCGGTCGAGCACGATTTCCGAGTTGCCCGTGCCTTTGAATTCTTCGAAGATCACCTCGTCCATCCGGCTGCCCGTATCGATGAGCGCCGTGGCGATGATGGTGAGCGAGCCGCCTTCTTCGATGTTACGCGCCGCGCCGAAGAAGCGCTTCGGGCGCTGCAGCGCGTTGGCGTCCACACCGCCGGTCAGCACCTTGCCGGAGCTCGGCACCACCGTGTTATAGGCGCGGCCGAGGCGGGTAATGGAGTCGAGCAGGATCACGACATCCCGGCCATGTTCGACCAGACGCTTGGCCTTTTCGATCACCATTTCCGCAACTTGCACGTGGCGCACCGCCGGCTCGTCGAAGGTGGAGGAAATCACCTCGCCCTTCACCGAGCGCTGCATATCCGTCACTTCCTCCGGCCGCTCGTCGATCAGCAACACGATCAGATAGCTTTCCGGGTGATTGGCGGTTATGGAATGGGCGATGTTCTGGAGGAGAACCGTTTTACCCGTGCGGGGCGGCGCGACGATCAGCGCGCGCTGGCCCTTGCCAAGCGGGGCCACAATATCGATGACCCGGGAGGAGCGGTCCTTGATCGTCGGATCCTCGATCTCCATTTCGATCTTCTCATCCGGATAAAGCGGCGTGAGATTGTCGAAATGAACCTTGTGGCGCGCCTTTTCCGGCGTCTCGAAATTGATCGTGTTGACTTTCAGAAGCGCGAAATAGCGCTCGCCGTCTTTCGGCCCCCGGATCTCCCCTTCCACCGTGTCGCCGGTGCGAAGCGAAAAGCGCCGGATTTGGGAGGGAGAAACATAAATATCGTCGGGACCCGGCAGATAATTCGCCTGAGGCGAGCGCAGGAAGCCGAACCCATCCTGCAGCACTTCCACGACGCCTTCGCCGATAATGTCGATGCCCTGTTCCGCCAGCTTTTTCAGAATGGCGAACATCATGTCCTGGGTGCGGAGTGTCGAAGCGTTTTCAACCTCCAGCTCTTCGGCAAAGGCCAGCAATTCAGTAGGAGATTTGGATTTGAGATCCTGCAGTTTCATTTGCTGCATGAAGTAGAAACCTTACGGTATGTGAAACTTGGGCGGATTGAAGAAACCTGTCTGCGGCCGGGTTTCGCTGATGTGAGAAAAAATAAGGAAGGATCCTGGAGTTCTTCACCCGGGTGCGCGGCTTGATGCACCCTGATGCGACCTCTCTTGGCTCTCATCCGCCGGTCCGGCGATATGTCCGAGAAACCCGTCCGGGAATGAGCGGCGGTAAGGGAAGAACACCCTCGCCTGCCGGGCCGGGCGACCGGCCAACACCCGCAATATAAGGCAGAATGCTTAAATTACAAACAATCAGATGCGCCCATCTGTGTCAAAAGGGCCGCACGATCACCATGATGACAATAAAAATGGTCAGAAGCGGCGGCACTTCATTGGCAATGCGCAAGAATTTGGAGCTGTGCGGCCGCTCATCCCCCTCGTAAAGCCGGCGCCATTTCGACAGCACGCCGTGATAGGCGGACATGAAAATGACCAGCGTCAGCTTCACATGGAACCAGCCTTCCGAAAGCAGCGCCGGGTTGACCACGATCATGAGCAGTCCGAAGAGCCAGGTCGCGCCCATGGCCGGATTGACGATCCGCCGGAGCAGCAGTTCTTCCATGCGCTTGTAATTCTCGGAGAGCGCCGATCCTGTTTCGGTTTCGGAATGATATACGTAAAGCCTTGGCAGATAATACATCCCTGCCATCCAGAAGATCACGGAAATGACGTGGAACGCCTTGATCCAGAGATAATAGGGCAGCAGGAAATCCATCTCGTTCCGTTCCCGGTTCTTTTTCTTCTCTTATGAAATCTGCGGAATAGCGCGCCCCGCCGTGCAAATATGCCCCGGCGCATCTTCCGGGCAAAGCACATCCTTCGTTTGCAGCGCCTCTTTGACGAGCCGCGCAAGACCATCAATGAATTTCGGTTCAGTCCCTACCGCCGCCACCCGGAAATAAGCCGGCACGCCGCATTCACGGGCAAGCTTCCGGTATTCAATATCAAGTTCCACCAGCGTTTCGGAATGTTCGGAGACGAATGCCACCGGCACGACAACGAGCTTTTTGCCCTCTTTCCCGGCCCGGCGCACTTCCTCATCCGTGGCAGGCCCGATCCACTCCATGGGGCCGACCCGGCTTTGATAGCAGGTCACCCAATCAAGGCCGGGCATATCCAGCCCTGCCGCAATCGCTGCGCAGCTCTGCTCTACCTGGCGCTGATAGGGGTCGCCCGCATCAACCACCTTTTTCGGCAGACCATGCGCGGAAAAAAGCACCCGTGCATTCTCCGTGCCGCCTGCTTCTGTGATCGCAGCTTTCATCAGACGCACATAAGAAGAGATGAATCCCTGTTCCGTTGGATAGCAGCAAACCACATGCGGTTTCTGGTTCAACCCCTCGGCCTTGGCCGCACGCATCCAATCCTTGAATGAAGATTCGGTAGTTGTGGTGGAATATTGCGGATAAAGCGGCAGCAGCACGATTTCATCCGCACCCCATTTTCTGATCTCCGCCGCCGCTTCCGAAGCGAATGGATGCCAATAGCGCATCGCCAGAAAGGCACGGGCTTCCATCTCACCCGAAAGCGCCTGCTCGAGCGCCCGCCCCTGGGCTTCTGTCAAAGGCACGAGTGGCGAACCACCGCCAAGTTCGCTGTAAATCTCCCGGGCAACCGGCGCCCGGCGTTTTGAAATCAGCTTCGCAACGAGATAACGCAGAAAACTGGGCAAGCGGATGATTGCCGGATCATTGAAGAGATTGAAGAGAAAGGGCTCGACAGCAGCCGGTTTGTCCGGCCCGCCCAGATTGATGAGAACGATGGCAACCTTGCGCCGCGGCGTCATCGATAGCTCCGGATGAAATCCACCAGATCGGCCACATGCTCAGGCGGCGTTTGCGGCACGATCCCGTGACCAAGATTGAAGATGAAAGGCCCGCCTCTGAGCGCTTCGATGATCCGCGCAGCGGCAAGACGCATTTCCTCCCCGCCGGCCACCACCAGCAGCGGATCGAGATTACCCTGTACCGGCCCCAAGGTCTGGATATTGTCCCGCGCCCATTCCGGTGAAAGCCCCGTATCAAGGCTGACGGCATTCACCCCCGTCGTCTTGAAATAATCCGGATATTTGGGCCCCGCCCCGCGCGGAAACGCGATCACGGGAACCTCCGGCGCCTCATTTTGAAGCCGCGCCCGAATGCGGCGCACCGGTTCCACACACCAGCGCTCGAAATGCGAAGGCGGCAGCGACCCGGCCCACGTATCGAAAAGCTGAATGGCCTCTGCCCCGGCCTCGATCTGTCCCAGAAGATAATCGCTGGTCGCCTCCACCAGCATGTCGATGAGCACCTCAAACTCATCCGGGGCCCGGAAAGCCCAAAGCTTCGCCGCCGCCTGATCCGGCGAGCCGCGCCCGCCCACCATATAGGTCGCCACCGTCCAGGGCGCGCCGGCAAAACCGATCAGCGCCGTCTCTTCTGGCAGTTCCCTGGAAAGCCCGCGCAATGTCTCGAAGACCGGCGCCAAATGCTCCCGCACCTTTGACCCATCGAGCTTGGCAAGTTCCGCCGGCGTCGTCACCGGCTCCAACACCGGGCCGATCCCCTCTTCAAAGCGCACCGGCTGACCCAGCGCATCCGGGATCACAAGAATATCCGCAAAAAGGATCGCTGCATCGAAGCCGTAGCGCCGGATTGGCTGCAACGTCACTTCCACTGCATGGTCTGGGGAATAGCAAAGATCGAGAAAGCTGCCTGCGTCTTTCCGCGTCTCCCGGTATTCGGGCAGATAGCGTCCTGCCTGGCGCATGAACCAGATAGGGGGCACATCCTGGACTTCCCCTTGAAGGGCTCTGAGAAACTTCTTCTCACTGGACGGGATCTTGCTCACGGACGCTTTGTCTTTCCTGCCTGTTGTTTCCGGTTCCTGCTTACACGCTCGTTTACCGAAAGGCGACCCTTCGCGTTGTCGCACGGCTTATCCACGGAAAACCTCTTCTTATAAAAATATATAAAAGGATGTGTTGGTAGTGGGTGCCTGTGGATGACGAGGATCAAATTTGGCGCGCATTTCATGCACATCAAGCCTGTTCATCTGAAAACTTTTCCGCCACAGCTCCCATCTGTTGAGAACTTCAAAGCCCGGCAAAAACATGGCCCTTTAAGGGAGTTTGAATATAGGCCCTCCATCTGTGGAAAACGTGAGTCCCTTGAATAGACCGGACCCGGAATTTCATCTGCTTGGGTTTTCCTCCTTATCCCCAGATGGTCCCGCCCGCTTATTCATAGGGGCATGACTCTGTTTGCCGGAAAAGAGCATCCGGGTATGGAATCCGGCGCGCCGTTTCGACCCCCCTTTTCCGCCCGCCTTTCACAGTTTTCCACAAGCAAAGAGCCATTATCAAAATCGTCCTGAAGGCAGATTTCTTTGCAAAAAGCGCTGGGGGAAAAAACTGGCGCCCCCTTCCCTCCCCCGTTAGCTTTACCGCCAAAAGCCGGAAAGGCAGAAACGGGATATCGAAATGACAGGACGGCGGGTTTTTCATCTTCATCTGGTGTCGGACGCGACAGGCGAAACGCTGAACGCAGTCGCCCGCGCAGCCTGCGCGCAATATGAAGATGTGCGCGCCATCGAACACGTCTATGCCCTTGTCCGCGGGCCGAAGCAGCTCGAGCGCGCGCTGGCCGAAATTGAAGAAGCACCCGGCATGGTCATGTTCACCATGGTGAATGACGAACTGCGCGCGCGCCTGGAACGCAAATGCCTCGAGCTGGAAGTGCCCTGCATCAGCGTGCTCGATCCAGCCATCAATGCGCTGGGCGCCTATCTGGGCCGGGAGATTTCGCACAAACCCGGCTCCCAGCACATCATGGATCAGGAATATTTCGACCGGATCGCCGCGCTCAACTACACCATGGCCCATGATGATGGGCAGAACCCCATGGACTTGAATGATGCGGATGTGGTGCTGATCGGTGTCTCGCGCACCTCCAAAACCCCGACTTGCATCTATCTCGCCAACCGGGGCATCAAGGCCGCCAATATTCCGCTGGTGCCGAACATCCCGTTGCCTGCCGAACTCGGCACGGCGACGAGGCCGCTCATTGTCGGGCTGGTTGCAAATCCCGAACGTTTGGTTCAGATCCGCCGCAACCGGCTTCTTTCCTTGAACGAGCAGTCGGAAACGGACTATGTGGACAAAGAGGCGGTGACCGCGGAAGTCGCCCATGCCCGCAAGCTTTATAACCGCAATGGCTGGCCGGTGATCGATGTAACGCGCCGCTCGATCGAGGAAACGGCAGCCGCCGTCCTCAATCTCTATTCGCGCAAGGAAAACGCATGACCCCGCCCCCGACTTCCATGCCGCTTCTTCTTGCCTCGGGCAGCCAGGTCCGGGCCGATCTCCTGCGCGGCGTCGGCCTTCCCTTCGACATTTGCGTCTCGCCGATTGATGAGGATGCGGAAAAGCAGCGTCTTTCGAGAGACGCGACTGCCCTTGCCGCGTCGCTTGGCGAGCTGAAGGCAAAGGCCGTGTCGGAAGAAACCAAGGGCGTTCTTGTCATCGGCGCGGATCAGGTGCTCTCCTGCGACGGGCGGAATTTTGACAAACCCCGTTCCATGGAAGAAGCGCGCAAGAACCTTACCTTCATGCGGGGCAAGACCCACACGCTCCATAGCGCCGTTGCGCTCGCGCTCGATGGCGGGATTGTCTGGTCCCACACCGAACTTGCCCATCTGACCATGCGTGATTTCTCGGACGAGTTTCTCGATCATTATCTGCGCCTCGCCGGTGAGAAGATCATGAAAAGCGTCGGCTGTTATCAGCTTGAAAGTGTCGGCATCCAGCTCTTCGAAAAAATCGAAGGCACTTACTTCACCATTCTGGGTCTTCCCCTTCTGCCTCTCCTGGCAGAACTCCGGCAAAGAAAGGTGATCCCCTCATGAGCGAAACGGACAAGATAAAACATGCCGAAACCAAACGCGTCTGCGTGATGGGCTGGCCGGTCGAGCATTCCCGCTCGCCCCTCATTCACAATTACTGGATCGAAAAATACGGCGTGGAAAACGCCGTCTATGAAAAGCGTGCCGTCAAACCGGAAGAAGCGGAAGAAACCATCCGTAATCTGAATGATTTGGGATATATCGGTGCGAATGTCACTGTGCCCCATAAGGAAACCGCCTATCAGGTGCTCCCCCGCCGTGACCGGATGGCCAGCCGCATCGGCGCCGTCAACACCATCGTCACAAAGGCAGGCGGGCTTGAAGGCCGGAACACGGATGGCTATGGCTTCATCGCCAATCTGAAAGAAGGGGCGCCGGACTGGGACCGGTCGAAACCTGCCGTGGTGCTGGGCGCGGGCGGCGCGGCCCGTGCGGTCATCGCCGCGCTCTGGGAAGAAGGGATAAATGAAGTTCGTCTCGTCAACCGCACCAAATTGCGCGCGGAAAAACTCGCGGCGGATTTAAGCCTCCCCGTCCTCGTCATTGACTGGGAAAACCGGAACGCAGCCTTGCCCGGCGCAGGCCTTCTCGTCAACACGACCTCGCTCGGCATGGAAGGCAATGACCCGCTCGACCTCGACATAAGCAAGCTGCCCGGAGAGGCCGTGGTGACGGACATTGTTTATAGTCCGCTCATCACGCCGCTTCTCGACGCAGCGCGCAAGCAGGGCCTTAAGACCGTGGACGGGCTTGGCATGTTGCTTCATCAGGCGGTGCCCGGTTTCGAAGCCTGGTTTGGCGTGCGCCCGGAGGTGACGGGCGAGCTGCGCAAGCTTATTCTGGAAGATATGGGCATCAAGGAAGAGGACTAGGAATGCTGCTTATCGGCCTCACCGGATCCATCGGTATGGGGAAATCGGAAACCGCAAAAATGTTCGCGCGGCTTGGTATTCCCGTTTATGACGCAGACGCTGCCGTCCATCAGCTTTACGCCGAAGGCGGCGCGGCTGTCGCCCCGCTTGAAGAGGCCTTTCCCGGTGTCGTGAAACAGGGCACGGTGGACAGGGAAGAACTGTCGAAACGCGTGCTGGGCAAGCCGGAAGAGTTGAAGAAGCTCGAAAGCATCGTTCATCCGTTGGTGGGCCAGGTGCAGCGCGATTTTCTGATGAAGGCTATGGAAGAAAAACAGCCCATGGTCGTGCTCGATATTCCCCTCCTTTTTGAAACCGGCGGACGCGAGCGCGTGGATGTCATCGTCGTGGTAAGCGCGCCTTATGAGGTGCAGCGCGAACGCGTGCTCGAGCGCCCCGGCATGACACCTGAAAAATTCGACACCATTTTTGCCAAGCAGACACCGGATGCGGAAAAACGCGAGGGCGCGGATTTCGTCATCGAAACCGATAAAGGTCTCGGCCCTGCTTTCGAGCAGGTGAAAGAGGTGGCGGAAAAACTGAAGGGCCGGAAGGGCGAGGTGCTGCAGCGCCTCATGGCTAAAACGGGTTAGGAAGATGCGGGAAATTGTTCTCGATACGGAAACTACGGGCCTGAGCCCGCAAGAGGGACACCGGCTTGTGGAAGTGGGCTGCGTTGAGCTTTTCAACCACGTGCCGACGGGTCGCGTCTTTCATCACTACATCAATCCAGAACGCGAAGTGGATGAAGGCGCGGCGAATGTCCACGGTCTCACCACCGAATTTCTCGCTGACAAACCGCTTTTTTCCGACATTGCGGAAAGCTTCGTCGCCTTCATCGAAGATGCACCGCTTGTCATTCACAATGCTTCTTTCGATATGGGCTTCCTGAATGCGGAACTGACGCGCCTTGGGCGCCCTGCTTTGCCCGATGCGCAGGCCATCGACACGCTGGCTATTGCGCGGCGTAAATTTCCCGGCGCGCAGAACAGCCTTGATGCGCTCTGCCGCCGTTTCAATGTCGACAATTCAAACCGCACCAAGCACGGTGCCTTGCTCGACGCCGAACTTCTGGCCGAAGTCTATCTGGAGCTTGTGGGCGGGCGGCAATTCGGCCTTGGCCTCGCGGGCCACGGTCAGGGTGGCGATGAAGCGGACCGCAATCTGGCCGCTCTCCCCAAACGCGCGCCGCGCCCGGAGCCTCTTCCCTCACGGTTGAGCGCGGAAGAGGCGGAGGCGCATGCCGCCTTCGTGGCGGATTTCAATAACCCGCTCTGGCTATCTTCTGAAAAATAAAAGCGGCGCTTAAGCGTTTGGCGTGCCCTGCGCGCCGGCCTCGGCCTGCGCCTGCGACATCTGCTGGCGGTAAAGCCCGGCGAAATCAATCGGATCGATCATCAAGGGCGGGAAGCCGCCATCGCGCACCACATCGGCAACGATGCGCCGCGCGAAAGGGAAGATCTGCCGCGGACATTCGATCAGCAGCACCGGCTGCAGGCTTTCCTCGGGAATATTGGCAAGGCGGAACATGCCGCTATAGATCAGCTCCACGATGAACATCTGACGGTCATTCGACTTCGCATCGACATTCAGTTTCAGATCGACTTCATAATCCGTTTCGCCGAGCTTGCGCACACCGACATCCACATTGACGCCGATCTGCGGCGCGCCCGCCTGAGCGGAAAGAGATTGCGGCGCATTCGGGCTCTCGAAGGACAGGTCTTTGATATACTGCGTGAGAACGCGCAGTTGCGGCCCCGTCGCCTCGATTGCTTCATTCGTGCTGCCGTTCTCGCTCATGACCTGTTCCGTTTGCTGATACTGATCCCCTGTCGCGGCCCCCAAAGGCGGCGCGCAAATTGGCTAACACGATCCGCCCGCCCTCACAAGCGCGCAGGCCTTCAAGCGGCGCGGGATTCCGGACTTATGGTTTCCAGGGGGAGTTCGGATTACCGGGCCGCTTCTTGCCGTTCTCTTCATCGATTTCTTCCACCACTTCCCCTTCAATGACAGAAGGCCCGTGCGGCGCATTGGAACCGCTGCCCGGCCCTTGCGGCCGGGTGTCGTAAACATGCACACGTCCGCCCGCGAGCGAGCGCATCAGCCGCCGGCCAAGCGCGAGGCGCACCTGGGGTACGAAAAGCAGAAATCCCAGAGCGTCCGTAAGGAAGCCTGGCACCAGAAGCAGAATCCCTGCCGCCGCCAGAAACACCCCATGCACCATTTCTTCGACCGGCGGCTCGCCTGCATCGAGCGAGGCCTGGGCGCGGGCAAAGGTGCTCAGCCCCTGCACCCTGAGAAGAACGACCCCCAGAAACGCCGTGAGCACGGTGAAGGCCAGCGTCGCCACGACGCCGATTTCCGATCCCACCTCGATAAAGACAGCGATTTCGGCAATCGGAACGCTTACGAAAAGAAGAAAGATAAGAAAGGGCATAAAGCGGATAAATCTCCGGCTTGAGGTTCGGGGGGCTTTAATCAGGCCCGGTCAGCGTCAATATAGGGCAATCGGCCGTCTTTCCGCGCATCATCTGGCCTTTGCTGGCCATTTGGCCTAGGTTATAGAGAAATACATGTGGTGAAAAAGGGATCCCGCAAGCAATAAAGGCGGCGGCAGGGTGCCGCGGCTGAAATGGATCGCTTCTCCCTTCAAGCATCAACGGCCTTCTTTCCGCGCAAAACGCAGCGGAAAGCGCCGAAGGAACAGTTTCATGGGAAACGGCTTCGACTTACTCAATCTCATTCTGGTCATTGCCGCCGTCTTCATTTTCTGGCGTCTGCGCTCCGTGCTCGGTCAGCGCACCGGCCATGAGCGTCCGCCCTATGATCCTTATTCGGCGTCGGGACGCGGCAGCAAGGATGAAGCGCAGGAAGGCCAGGGCGATGGCAAGGTCATTCCCATGCCCGGCCGCGCGGCCCCGGCCGACGCAGCCGAAAGCGGCCCCTTGAGCGGGCGCATGGAAAATGCAGAGCCGGAAGCCCAGCAGGGCCTCACCGAAATCGCCCTGGCTGACCGGACCTTCGATCCGGAGTCGTTCCTCTCCGGCGCGCGTATGGCTTATGAGATGATCGTGACGGGCTTTGCCGAAGGCGACCGCGAAACGCTCCAGCCGCTTCTGGCCGCCAAGGTCTATGGCAGCTTCGAAAAGGCGATTGAGGCCCGCGAGGCGAAAAACCTGCATGTGGATTTCGCCCTCATCGCCATCAAGTCAGCCACCGTGAAATCGGCAAAGCTGACCGACCGTGCCGCCCGCATCACCGTCAAATTCGTGAGCGAGCAGTCTTCGGCCACCAAGAACGAAGATGGTGTGGTGCTGGAAGGCGATCCCGTCACCGTGCACACCATCACCGATATCTGGACCTTCGAGCGGGACACCCGCTCCCGCGATCCGAACTGGCAGGTGGTCGCGACCGAAGCCGGCGCCTGAGGCCGGATGCGGACGCGGTGGAAAGCAGCTGCCCGGGTGAAGCTCTGGGGCGCTCTTCTGACGGGCGCAGCCCTGCTGCTTGCCGCCTGTGCGGAGCGGGAAGAGGACAAGGCGGAAAAAGACATGCCCGCCGCTGAGCTAATCCCCATTTCCTTCGAGAACCTGCCCGGCTGGGCCGCAGATGATCACGAAGCGGCCCTGGCCGCCTTCCGCCGCTCCTGTTCTCTCATCACCCGACGCGCGGATGCCGCGCAGCTCGATCCTCACATGACCGCAAAAACCGGGCTCTCCAGCGCGCCGTCCGCGTGGGCAAAGGCCTGCGCCGCGGCAGAAGATGTTGCGCCCGGCGGCGCCAGGGCCTTCTTCGAGGCGCGGTTTGCTCCTTATGCGCTGAAGGCAGAGGGAAAAGAGACGGGTCTTTTCACCGGTTACTTTGAACCCGATTACAAAGCCTCCCGCGTTCAGGGCGGGTCTTATCAAACCCCGCTTCTCTCGCCGCCCGCCGATCTGATGGGTCTCGATCTCGGGCGGTTCGATCCCGAGCTTCAAGGCAAGCGCATTTATGGCCGGGTGGAGGGACAAAGTTTCGTCCCCTATCCGGACCGCGCAGAAATCGAAAGCGGTCAGGCCGGGCCGGGCGCAAAGCCCGTCGCCTTTCTCGCCGATCCGGTGGATGCCTTTTTCCTCCACATTCAGGGCTCGGGCCGGCTGGAGCTTGAGGATGGCAGGGTCATGCGCGTCGGCTTCGCAGGCAAGAACGGGCGCCCTTACACCCCCATTGGCCGGGTGCTGGCGGAGCGCGGATTCATTCCCCACGAAAAAGTCTCCATGCAGTCGATTCGCGCCTGGCTGAAAGAGAACCCGGATAAGCGCGATGACATCCTGGCGCAGAACCGCTCCTATATCTTTTTCAAGGAAATAGAGGGCAGCGACCCCGCACTTGGGCCGGTGGGCGCGGGCGGCCTGCAGCTCACCCCGGGCCGCTCGCTTGCCGTGGACCGGGCCTATCATGGTCTTGGCGCGTTGGTCTTTCTCTCCACCTCGATGCCGGACGGCGCCTCTTTCGAGCGCTTGATGGTGGCGCAGGACACAGGCTCTGCCATCAAGGGCCCGATCCGGGGCGACATTTTTGTTGGCTCGGGCGGCGCGGCTGGGGAAGTTGCCGGAAAACTTGCCGCCAAAGGCCGCCTTTATGTGCTTCTGCCCGCCGGGGCCCATCCAGAGAGCTGAGGGAAGAACGCCATGGCCAAGCGGCGCCAGCCCCGCCCTCTTTCGCCGGAAGAAAAGAAACTCTGGCATGAGGTGGCGTCCACCGTCACGCCGCTCGAAAAGCGCCGCGCGGCCCGCGCCAAAGAAGAGGCGGAGGATGCCCCCGCCCCGCCTCCCATTCCGGAGCCGAATCGGCCCGCAGTTTCCGTGCCCCGCCCCAAGCCCGTAAAAATCCGGCTCGAGGCGAAAAACCCGGAACCTTCAGGATTCGTCCTCCGCGAAAAATCACCCCCGCCGCTCGCCAGGCTCGACAGGCGTACTACCCAGCGTCTCTCCCGCGGGCAGATGGAACCGGAGGCCGTGCTCGACCTGCACGGCCACACGCGGGCCACGGCGGACATGGCGCTTTCCCGTTTTCTGCAAAGCGCCCGCGGCCGGGGCCTGCGCCTCGTGCTGGTCATCACCGGCAAAGGCGCGGCGCCTCATGCCCGCCACACGCTGCACGGCACCGACTTCTACCATGTGCCGGAAAGGAAGGCGGTGCTCCGCCAGCTCGTGCCGGAATGGCTGGCCGGTGAAAGCCTGCGCGGGATCGTGGCGAGTTATCAGCCCGCCCATCCGCGCCATGGCGGCGGCGGCGCGCTTTATGTCTGGCTGAGGCGGAAGAGATGACCCCTTTCGGCGCCAAGCTGCGCTTTTACAGAGAGCGCAAGGGACTGAGCCAGGCGGATCTCGCCGCCGCGGTGGGCGTCAGCGCCGCCTATCTCTCGGCGCTCGAACATGGGCGGCGCGGCCGGCCCGGATTCGACCTGGTGCAGCGCCTGATCGGACAGCTTGGTATCATTTGGGACGAAGCGGAAGAGATGATGGCCCTTGCCCGGCTCTCTCACCCCAAAATTGCCATCGACACGGGCGGCCTCGACCCCCGCGCCACGGAACTGGCCAATCGTCTCGCTCGGCAGATGCGCGAACTCGATGGCAAGACGCTGGATCAGCTCCTCGACATCCTGCGCGCCGCCGAAAAGCCCGCAACGTCCAGGCGCAAGCACTAACATTCCGGAAGCGGATCGAAAATCGCGCCCGGCGGCAATTTCATTCCACATTCAAAACGATTAGAGAATGAAACGCGTCAGGTCCGTATTCCGCGCCAGATCGCCCACATGTTTCTCGACATAGGCCTGATCGATCGTGACCGTCTCGCCGGTCCGGTCTGTCGCCGCATAACTCACCTCGTCCAGCACCCGCTCAAGAATGGTGTGCAGCCGCCGGGCGCCGATATTCTCCACCGTGGCGTTGATGTCGGCGGCAAGCCCCGCCAGCGCATCGATGCCGTCATCTGTGAAATCCAGATTCACTCCTTCCGTCTCAAGCAGCGCCTTATACTGCTTGATAAGGCTCGCTTCCGGCTCGGTCAGGATCCGGCGGAACTCTTCCTTGGCAAGCGGTTGCAGCTCGACGCGGATCGGCAGCCGGCCCTGCAATTCGGGCAGCAGGTCGGACGGTTTGGCGAGGTGGAACGCGCCTGAGGCAATGAAAAGAATATGGTCGGTCTTCACCGAGCCATGTTTTGTCGAGACGATGGTGCCTTCGATCAGCGGCAACAGGTCCCGCTGCACCCCTTCCCGGCTGACATCCGCGCCCTGGCGTTCAGCGCGGGCACAGATCTTGTCCACCTCATCCAGAAAGACGATGCCGTCATTCTCCACGGCACGTATGGCCTCCTGCACCAGCGCATCCTGGTCCAGCAGCTTGTCGGACTCTTCTGCCACCAGCACGGTATGACTTTCCTTCACGAGGATTTTCCGCGGTTTCTTGCGCCCGCCAAAGGCCTTGCCGAACATGTCGCCTAGATTGACCATGCCCATTTGCGAGCCGGGCATACCCGGTATGTCCAGCATGGGCATACCGCTCTGAGTGTCGCTAACCTCGACCTCGATCTCCTTGTCATCGAGCTCGCCGGCCCGCAGCTTGCGGCGGAAGGCCTCGCGCGTGGCTTCGGAGGAATTGGCGCCCACCAGCGCATCGAGCACCCGCTCTTCGGCGGCCAGATGCGCCCGGGCTTCCACTTCCTTGCGCTTCTTCTCGCGCACCATGCCGATGGCGCTTTCCAGAAGATCGCGGATGATCTGCTCCACGTCCCGGCCCACATAGCCGACTTCCGTGAACTTCGTCGCTTCGATTTTGATGAATGGCGCTTCAGCCAGTTTGGCCAGGCGGCGGGAGATTTCAGTCTTGCCCACACCCGTCGGCCCGATCATGAGAATATTCTTGGGCAGCACTTCCTCGCGCAGGCCTTCGGGCAGCTGCTGGCGCCGCCAGCGGTTGCGCAGGGCAATGGCGACGGCGCGCTTGGCTTCATGCTGGCCGACAATATAGCGGTCGAGCTCGGAAACGATTTCGCGGGGAGAAAAGCTGGTCATCTATGGGCCTTGAAATAAGGAATACGAATTCAGTCTTTGCCGTGCTCAGCCTTTGGCGGCGAGCTTTTCGACAATCAGATTGTTGTTGGTGAAGACGCAGATCTCCGCGGCAATCTCCATCGCCCGCCGGGCAATCTCTTCGGCGCTCTTCTCGCTGTCAGCCAGCGCGCGGGCCGCGGCCAGCGCATAATTGCCGCCGGACCCGATGGCAATAATGCCGTTCTCCGGTTCCAGCACATCGCCCGTACCGGTCAGAACCAGGCTCACTTCCGCATCCGCCACGATCATCATGGCCTCGAGCTTGCGCAAATAGCGGTCGGTCCGCCAGTCCTTTGCCAGTTCCACACAAGCGCGGGTCAGCTGGCCGGGATATTGTTCGAGCTTGGCTTCCAGCCGCTCGAAGAGCGTCATGGCATCCGCCGTCGCCCCGGCAAAGCCGCCAATGACCTTGCCGCCGGGCCCGAGCGGGCGGACCTTGCGGGCGTTGCCCTTGATCACCGTATTGCCGAGCGAAACCTGGCCGTCCCCGGCCACCACCACTTCATCGCGTTTGCGGACGGTCAGAATGGTCGTGCCATGCCAGGCGGAAAAAGGGGAGGTTTCTTGGGTCATGCTGGGTCCGGTGCTTGTGCGGTTATCGGTGCGCGTGGCCTAGCATGTGGCGACGTCTCCGCCAAGATCAAGCGCGCGCCTTTGCCGCGGTACTAGCCCAGTCCCGCTTCCTAAACCAAATGTCATTGCCGGAGTTGTCCCGGCAATCCAGGGCTGCAGGTAAAGGCCCCAGTTCCTTGCCCTGGACCCCCGGAACAAGTCCGGGGGTGGCAAATAGAGTGTAACAAGAGATGAGCGAAAATTCACAAGTTCACATGCTCAAACGGTCCCGGATCGCCGCCAAGCTCCCGCACCTGGGCCTCCAGCGTCTTGATCCGCGTCTCGAGCCGCCCAAAAGCGGGTTCAAGAACATCCGGTGAATAACGGGGCAGAATGTGCTGCGGGCAATTCGTGTCCCAGGCGTCCACGTCGATCAGAATGGCCCGTTCAACCGCGGCGCGGTAACCTTCGGGCTTCAAGCTTCGGATCAGTTCATTGTCCCGCTCTTCCGCCCGTGCCCGGCCGCGGATCTTCACGCGCCGCCGGTTCGGGTAGTCCATGAGAAAGAGAAAGACGCTCTCATTGTCCTTCAGATTGCCCAGCGTGATATATTGCCTGTTGCCCGCATAATCCGCGAATCCAAGTTCGGTTGACCCGAGCACGCGCAGAAACCCTTTTGGCCCGCCCCGGTGCTGGATATAAGGCTGGCCCGCCGCATTGGCGCTCGCCATATAAAACGAATCTGTATTCGCAATAAAGGTGGCCAGGTCATTGGTGATCTCGCGGCGCCATCCCATGGTGTCCTCTACTCCTTGGTAATGCGCGCGGCTGCCCCGCGCTTCCTGCTCCGTCCGAACAGTCGGGCTGAAGCCGATATCGGTAACATATCCCTCATCTTCGGACATCGGGGCCTCCATTTCGAGCGCCAATACAGACTTATTGAGACATATCGGTATTTATAAGAACCGAGCGGGTGATTTACAAGACCGGTGTGTCTCAATAAAATAAGCCAGCCGATTCAAGGAGTCATACCATGCCCCGCCCCTCCCGCCGGGACGACGTTCTGGACAGCGCCCTCGGCCTCTTCGTGGAAGAAGGGTTCCGCGCCGTGGGCATCGAGCGGATTTTGAGCGAGGGCAATCTCGCCAAGATGACCCTCTACCGCCATTTCGGCTCCAAGGAAGCGCTGATCTTGGCCGCGCTGGAGCGGCGCAATGCCGAGGTTCTGGCCTGGTTCGGCAAGCGGATCGAGGAAAGTCCTCTGCCCCCGTCCGAGCGCCCCCTTGCGCTTTTCGATGCGCTGGAAGACTGGGCAAAGGGCGAAACGGAGCTTGGCCCCTTTCATGGCTGTCTTTTCGTGCGCGCAGCGGGCGAATTTCCGGACCTTGCCGCTCCCATTCACCAGGCCGCGCGGAAAGCGAAAGAAGATCTGCAGCAGCTCATTACTGCCCTGGCCGAAAAAGCAGGCTATCTGGAAACCGAAGACCTGGCCGCCGAACTCATGGTTCTGAAAGAAGGCGCCACGGTCCTCACGCAAATTCATGGAAGCCCGGAACCCGTCCTCCATGCCCGGCGTGCCGCTAAAGCGCGGCTGCGCACCTGGCTTCGGCTCTGATCCCGCCTCTCTGAAGAGTGGCCCGCAAGCTTATGAGTCCAGAGCGAATTTTGCCCGCAGCCAAGATTCACTTATGGTTAAGTATAAGGACTTAGGGCTGGTTTCTCAGATCTTCGCTGAATAAAGGGATCATCTTGAGGCCGGTTTTGGTTAATGCTTGTTAAGATCTTGTCTCTAGTCTCTTTTCCGGCATGGTCGGCCTATCCCGCCGGACGCGTCTTTGAGGGGGCCTCTGGGCGGCGAATTCTTGTCTGGCAGCCCTTCCCCCCTCATGTTAGAAGCACTCGAAACTGAGAGGTCTCCTTAAGGGAGGGCTCGGCGACTTGAAGGACGAAGCACATGCTCGCTGAGACGGGCGGCCGCACGGCCACGGTGGAACGCAAGACGAAAGAGACGGAAGTGTTCGTCTCCCTCGATCTCGATGGAACGGGCGACTATGACGTCGATACCGGCATCGGCTTTCTTGACCACATGCTGGAGCAGCTTTCCCGTCACTCGCTGATCGACCTCAAGGTCCGTGCCGAAGGCGACCTTCATATCGATTTTCACCACACGACCGAAGACACGGGCATCGTGATCGGCGAAGCGGTGCGCCGCGCGCTGGGCGATCTCAAGGGCATCCGCCGTTATGCCTCCGCTCTCATCCCCATGGATGAGACGCTGACCCGCTGCGCCATCGACGTTTCGGGCCGACCCTATCTCATCTGGAAGGTGAATTTCACGAAGCCCAAGCTCGGCGACATGGATACTGAACTGTTCCGCGAATGGTTCCAGGCCTTTGCCTTCAATGCGGGCATCACACTCCACATGGAAAACATCTATGGGGAGAACAATCACCACATCGTGGAATCCTGCTTCAAGTCCCTCGCCCGGGCGCTGCGCGATGCGCTGGAAATCGACCCGCGCAAGGCCGACGCCATTCCCTCCACCAAGGGAATGCTCGGGACCTGACCTCCGGTGCTGGCCTTTTCGCCCTGCTTGGCATAAGTAAGGCCCGTTGAAACCCCGTTTCCGGTCCGCCCATGAAGACCTACACGGTTCACCTGAACCCGCAGGAAAAATCCGAAGCGCGCCAGATCGTCTTCGTGAAGGAAGGCATCTCCTGGCCTGCGCTCTTCGTGCCGTTTCTCTGGCTGCTCTATCACCGGCTCTGGCTGGAGGCGGCGGCCTATCTCGGCCTCTCGCTCATCTTGAGCGCTGCCCTCACCTTTATCGGGCAAGGCGGGTTCGCGCTTGGGCTTCTTTCCTTCGTGCTGCAGCTCATGGTGGCGCTGGAAGGAAATGATCTGCGCCGCTTCGCGATGGAGCGCAAAGGCGGAAGGCTCGCCGGTGTGGTGCGCGGCGCGGATATGGACGAGGCGGAAGAGCGCTTCCTGCGCGGCTATGACGGGGATCTGCCCTTGCCGCCAAAGCGCAGGCTTTGGGGCCTGCCGCTGTCAGGCGGTGTCTGGCCCGCCGCTGAAGAGCGCAAAAAAGAAAAAGGCCCGCGTGACGTGGTCGGCCTGTTCCAGGAGCCGGGGTCCTTCTCCGGCTGGAGTCCGCAGAAATGAAAGTAGCGATCATTGATTACGGCTCGGGCAATCTCCGCTCCGCCCAGAAGGCGTTTGAGCGCGCGGCCCGCGAGGCGGAACTGTCCGTCACCGTCGATGTAACGCCCGACCCTGAAACCGTCGCAAAGGCAGACCGCATCGTCCTGCCCGGCGTCGGCGCCTTTGGCGATTGCCGCCGCGGCCTCGACGCCCTGCCCGGTATGGTCGAGACGTTGCGCGAAACCGTGATCGAAAAGGCCCGCCCTTTTTTCGGCATTTGCGTCGGCATGCAGTTGATGGCGACCGCCGGTCATGAACATGGCACCCATCCGGGCCTTGGTTGGATCGAAGGCGATGTCGTGCCCATCGAGCCGAAAGACAAAAGCCTCAAAGTGCCCCACATGGGCTGGAACGAGCTGATCGTGAACACGGGTCACCCCGTTTTCCAGAACCTTGGCGCGAGCCACGCCTATTTTGTCCATTCCTATCACATGGCCGCCAGGTACGCGGAAGATGTGGCAGCGGAAGTGGACTATGGCGGCCGCCTCACTGCGGCGGTTGCCCGCGCAAACATGATCGGCACACAGTTCCACCCGGAAAAGAGCCAGACCCTGGGCCTGACGCTCATCCGCAACTTCCTTCACTGGAAGCCGTAAAGTTTTGGAGACCTCAATGATCCTCTTCCCCGCCATCGATCTGAAGGACGGCGAATGCGTGCGCCTCGTGCACGGCCTCATGGATCAGGCCACCGTCTTCAATGACAATCCGGCGGCCCAGGCCCGCGCCTTTCAGGATGCAGGCTTTGAATATTTGCATCTGGTGGATCTCAATGGCGCCTTCGAAGGCAAGCCCGTCAATGCGGGCGCGGTGGACGCGATCCTGAAAGAAGTTTCGCTTCCTGTGCAGCTTGGCGGCGGTATCCGTGACATGGCCACCATCGATGCCTGGCTTGAGAAAGGCATCACCCGCGTCATCATCGGCACGGCGGCGGTGAAGAACCCGGAGCTTGTGATCGAGGCGTGCAAGAAATATCCGAACCGCATTGCCGTCGGCCTCGATGCGAAAGATGGCCGCGTGGCGGTGGAAGGCTGGGCTGAGGTCTCCGACCTCACCGCCCTTGAAATGGCAAAGCGGTTTGAAGATGCCGGCGTCACCGCCATCATCTATACCGACATTTCAAGAGACGGCGCGCTCACCGGCCTCAACATCGAGGCAACGGTTACGCTGGCCGAGGCCATCTCCATTCCCGTCATCGCAAGCGGCGGTCTTTCTTCCATCGAGGATGTGAAAGAGCTGATTGCAACCGGCTGCGCCAACATCGAAGGCGCGATCTCGGGCCGCGCGCTTTATGATGGGCGCCTTGATCCCAAGGAAGTCATCGCGCTCTTGAAAGAGGCCGCCTGATGCTGAAAGCGCGCATCATTCCCTGTCTTGATGTGAAGGACGGCCGTGTCGTCAAGGGCGTGAACTTTGTCGGCCTGCGCGATGCGGGCGATCCGGTGGAAGCGGCAAAAGCCTATGACGCGGCGGGCGCGGACGAGCTTTGCTTTCTCGACATCACCGCCTCTCATGAAAATCGCGGCACCTTGATGGATGTCGTGCGGCGCACGGCGGAGCAATGTTTCATGCCGCTTACCGTGGGCGGCGGCGTGCGCACGGTCGAAGATGTGCGCGGGCTTTTGCTCGCGGGCGCCGACAAGGTGTCGATCAACACCGCCGCGGTAAAGAACCCGGACTTCGTGCGTGAGGCGGCGGAGAAATTCGGCAGCCAGTGCATCGTCGTCGCGATTGATGCCAAAACCGTGGCGCCGGGCAAATGGGAAATCTTCACCCATGGCGGGCGTGAGCGCACCGGGATTGACGCGGTGGAATTCGCAAAGAAAGTCGTTGCGCTTGGCGCAGGCGAAATCCTTCTCACTTCCATGGATAGGGACGGCACGCGCGAAGGCTTCAACCTGCCTCTCACCCGCGCCGTCTCCGATGCCGTCACCGTGCCGGTCATCGCCAGCGGCGGCGTCGGCAATCTCGACCATCTGGTTGAAGGTGTGACCGAAGGTCATGCAAGTGCAGTCCTTGCTGCCTCCATTTTCCATTTCGGCGATCACACCATCGGTGAAGCGAAGAAACACATGGCGGATGCGGGTATCCCGATGCGCTTTTGAGCGCTCTTCCAAACGACTGGTAGTCACCTCCCTCTGGGTGGTTCCCTTCTCAAAGCGCCCGCGTCATACTCCTGTCATAACGGGGTCGCCGGTCTGACAGCCCGCTCATAACGGGAGAGCGTTCTTGCGCGAAGTGGAATTGAAGCTGCTGCTCGACCGGGCGGCATTGGCAAGCTTGCAAAAAAGCGCCTGGGCAAAACGCGCGGGACTGGACACCGCCCCCCGCCGCCGCCTGCGCTCCACCTATTTCGACACTGGCGATCTGCGCCTCAAACAGGCGGGCCTGACCTTGCGTGTGCGCCAGACGGGCCGGAAACAGATTCAGACCCTGAAAGGCGAGTCCGCGGCAGGCTCCCTGGCTTTCGACCGGCCGGAATATGAGGCCCCGCTCGGTCCCTCGCCGGAGGTGCCGGATCTCGCCCTCCTGCCGGACGATCTGCGTGCCCGTCTCAAGACTCTATGCAGCGAACAAACATTCATTCCCGCTTTCTCCACCGATGTGCGCCGCCGCAAGGCAGAAGTGAGCCAGAACGGCGCCACCATCGAGATCGCGCTCGATGAGGGCTCCATTGTCACCCAGGAGCAAAAGGCGCCGATCCGCGAGGTGGAGCTTGAGCTGAAGCAAGGTTCACCTTCCAGCCTTTATGCTTTTGCCGAGGAACTGGTGGAAGAGGTCCCCGTCCGCCTCTCGCTCCGCGCCAAATCCGAGCGGGGCTTTGCTCTGAAGGAAGGCCGGGCAATCAGTTCAGTGAAAGCTGGTTCGGTTCTTCTGCCGGAAAATCCATTGGCCAAGGATGTGCTGGTGGCCGCCCTCTCCAGCTGTCTGGAGCAGATTGTTGCCAATGAACCAGCCATCATTGAGACCGGTGATCCGGAAGGAATCCATCAGATGCGCGTCGGCCTGCGCCGCTTGCGCACCGTGATCCGCCTCTTCGCCCAAAAGAAAGATCCGTTTGAGCTGAATGCGTGTTCACAAAAGGCCCGTGACGTGGCTGCGGTTCTTGGCCGGGCCCGCGATCTGGATGTGCTGGAAGACGAGCTGATGGCCGCCCTGCCGGATGATGCGTTGGTTGATGTGAACCATGATCCGGTTCTTCGCGCCATCGCCCGTGCCCGGAAGGACGCCTGGGCCGCGACGCGCACCTGTCTCGCTGAACCTGAATTCGCAAAATTCCTTCTGGGCCTTGCCGCCCGCATCGAAAAATTGAAGGAAGCGGAAGCCGAAGGCCCGCTCGCCAGATCCGCCCCGGCCTTTGCTGCCGCCCGGCTTGAAAAGGCCGGGGCAAAAGCGGCGAAACTCGGCCAAAATCTGAAGCGGCTTTCCACTCCGAAGCGCCATGAGCTGCGCAAGGAACTGAAAAAGCTGCGCTATGCGGCCCATATTTTCGCCGGTCTCTTTCCCGGCGCCAAAACCCGCGCCTATCTGAAGCGGCTCGAAGCCCTGCAAGACAGTCTGGGCGCGCTCAATGACGTTGCCGTGGCCGAAACGACCCTGGCCTCCCTGCCGATTGCTGCCCAGCACCGCACCGCGGCGGCTCATGCCACGGGTTTTCTTCTCGGCTATCACGCCCGCCGCGCCGAAACGGATATGACGGAAGCCGCCCGCCTTTGGAAGAAGCTCGAAAAGGCAGCGCCCTTCTGGCATGCGTGAGGTCTGGGTACCCGCAGTTTCATTGCAATTTTAGAAAAAACTGCCGCGGCTTTGTTGCGTTTTGTAAGAACATTTGTTGCATAGGTGAGGGAGGAGACAGACGGAACTGGGGGGTTCGAGGAGGCGGTTCGCGTTCAAGTGAAGGAACCCGTGCGCCTTATGTCAGCGCCTCCAAATATTCTCGTCGGATACCGCATCACATCAGAGGTCTTGCGCGGCCTGCATGTGCTGCACCGCCGGTTCCGCCGCGGCATGCGCGAAGGCCGCCGGGCCATGCTCAAGAACTGCGATCTGAGCGATCTCGTCTTTGCCGGCCTCGATTTTTCCGACGCCGAATTTATCGGCTGCAGCTTCCGCAACACGGTGCTGGTCGAAACGAATTTCGAGCGTGCCAATCTCTTCGGCTCCTGCTTCACCAAGGCGGATCTGACCCGCGCCAACCTCACCCGCGCCGATCTGCGCGGCGCCAAATTCGATGGCGCCATTCTGAAAGACACGAAAATGTCCGGTGCGGATCTGCGCCGGGGCGAGGTGATTGGCGAAGACGGCAAGCCGATCCATGCGCGGGCCGAAACATCTTTCCGCGCTGCCACCCTCGAAGGGGCGGAAATGGGTGAGTGCCGCCTTTATGGCGCGGATTTCGAAGCGGCGAAGCTCTCCCGCGTCAATCTGCTCAACGCCGATATGCGCTACTCCACCTTCAAGGGCACCGAATTGACGGAAGTCAGCCTCAAGGGCGCCAATATGCTCGATGCCGACCTGCGCCATGCCGCGCTTGATGAAACGACCTCGCAAGGCGCCAGCCTGATGCGGGCTCAGCGCGCCAAGCGCGGCCCCTCGCCCGATGATCTGCCCGGTATTCTGGAGGCCCATAGGAGCTGGGTTGAAAGCGGTGGCAAGGCCGGAAGGCGGGCAGACTTCCGCGGACTCGACATGACCGGCGCCCGGCTCGAAGGCGCTCTTCTCGCCAGCGCGCTTCTTGAGGGCACGGTGCTCACGGACGCGAATTTGAAACGCGCCATCCTGGCCGCTGCGGATTTGCGCGGCGCGGTGCTGCTGCGTGCCGACCTCACCGGTGCAAATTTGCGCGGGGCCGATCTGCGCGGCGCCTATCTGGAAGGAGCCCGGCTCGAAGGCGCGGCCAAGGGCCAGCTCGGCGATCTTGCCCTCTCCACGAAAAGCTGACCGGCGGTCCCGCCCATCCTGCCCATCCCGGCATCCTGCCCATCCCGGCATCCTGAACGCCCGGGTTTTCTTTGACGCGACGGCAGCGCTTTCCCTTGCTGGCGCCTATTTCATAAATCTGATAGGAAAACCCGCCGCTTGCTCCCCGGCGGTCCGGGGCTGCCGGGCGGCGCGGGGAAAGATGGAGGGGCGGTCCGGCAGTCGGGCCGCAGGTTGGAGCCGGACCCATGGCAGATAAAACCCTAGATGACCGGGAAGACAGCAGCCGGATCGACCGCTTGTTCGAGACGATCCATGCCCGTAAATCCGCCGACCCGGAAAGCTCCTACACGGCGGGCCTGCTTGCCCGCGGCGTTCCCAAATGCGCACAGAAAATGGGTGAAGAGGCGGTGGAAACCGTCATCGCCGCCGTGGCGGGCGACCGCGACAGCGTGATTTCCGAAAGCGCCGATCTTCTCTATCATTGGCTGGTGCTTCTTGCGGCCTGCGATGTGCGGCCTGAGGAAGTTTATGCAGCCCTCGCCAAACGGGAAGGCACGTCTGGCCTTGCCGAAAAAGCGGCCCGGGGATCGGCCGCCGGCACCAAGCAGTAACCCGGGAGGGCAGCCTTGACCAAAGGCCCGACAAGTACCGAAGAAACCGCAACGCCGAATGAAGAGGCGAAGCGCGCCGTCCAGGGCGACTTCTCACCCTATCGTCATTTCGTGACCGAGGATTGGGGCGTTCTGCGCGAAGACACGCCGCTGACCCTCTCCGAAGAAGATCTGAAAATCCTGCGCGGCTGGGGCGAGCGCATTTCGCTCGATGAAGTGAGCGAGGTCTATCTACCGCTCTCCCGCCTGCTCAATCTCTATGTCGGCGCAACCCAGGAGCTTTACCGCGCAACTGGCGAATTTCTGCGCAAGCGCCACGACAAAGTGCCCTACATTATCGGCGTGGCAGGCTCCGTTGCCGTCGGCAAAAGCACCACTGCGCGTATTTTGCGCGAGCTGCTCGCGCGTTGGCCCAACCACCCGAAGGTCGATCTCGTCACCACGGACGGCTTTCTCTATCCCAATGCCGTGCTTGAAAAGCGCGAGCTGATGGGACGGAAAGGCTTTCCCGAAAGCTTCGACATCAAGCGCCTGGTTCGCTTTCTCAACAGCGTGAAGTCAGGCTGCGCCCGCGCTTCGGCGCCCGTCTACTCTCACTTCTTCTATGACATCGTGCCGGATGAAGAAGTGGTGGTGCAGCAGCCGGACATTCTCATTGTCGAAGGGCTGAATGTGCTGCAGGGTCCGCGCATCATCGACGGCGGCGCGCCGGAGCTCATCGTCTCAGACTTCTTCGACTTCTCGGTCTATATCGATGCGGATGAATCCGTGATCCGGGACTGGTATATCCAGCGCTTCCTCGACCTGCGCAAGACCTCGTTCCAGAATCCGGACGCCTATTTCCACCGCTATGCGGGGCTGTCCGATGACGAGGCGGTGGACGTTGCGGATGGCATCTGGACGTCGATCAACCTCGCCAACCTGCATCAGAACATCCTGCCCACACGCCAGCGCGCGGACCTCATCCTGCGCAAGGGTAAGGATCATTCGATCTCGGATATTTATCTGCGGAAGTTGTGAGGCGGAAGGGCTTTTGCCCTTCCTCTTCTTTCCTCAGCAAAGCACTCAGATCAGATCCCGGTCCTCAGCCAATTTCTTCAGTGAGGTAATGGGCCGCGGTCCGTAATGGCTGATGGATTCCGCCGCAGCCATGGAGCCGAGCTGACCGCAGCGCACAGGATCGAACCCGCGTGCGAGGCCGAACAGAAAACCCGCCGCATAAAGATCGCCCGCACCGGTGGAGTCGATCACCTTATCGACCTTTGCCGCATCCACCACATGCACATCGCCATTGGCGACGATCACGGAGCCGGCCTCCGAGCGCGTCAGCGCGGCGAACTTGCAATCCTGGCGCACTGCCTGAAGTGCGGCGTCGAAAGTGTCCACTTCATAAAGCGACATGATCTCCGCTTCATTGGCAAAGAGAAGATCGACTTCTTCCTTGGCCAGTTTGCGGAATTCGTCCCGGTAACGGTCCACGCAAAAGGAGTCCGACAGCGTGAGCGAGACGATCCGGTCCGCCTTATGCGCTATCTCTGAAGCTTTCACGAAAGCATCCTTCGCGCGGGGCGGGTCCCAGAGATAGCCCTCCATGTAGGTGATGGCGGAGGCCTTCACCTGGTCCTCGTCAATGTCTTCCGGCCCCACGCCGCCTGCCGCGCCCAGAAACGTGTTCATGGAGCGCTGCGCATCCGGCGTAACGAGAATATAACAACGTGCAGTCGAGGGGCCGTCCGCGGCGGCAGGCGTGTCGTAATGCACGCCGATGGCTTTCAGATCGTGCCGGAACACATCGCCAAGCTGATCGTCCCGGACCTTGCCGAAATAGAGCCCCTTCCCGCCCAGCGAAGCGATGCCCGCAATCGTATTGGCGCAGGACCCGCCCGAGACTTCGACCGCCGGTCCCATCTTGGCATAGAGCTCTTCTGCCCGCGCCTCGTCGATCAGCGTCATGCCGCCTTTTTGAATGCCATTGGCGATGAGAAACTCGTCGCTTGCATCCGCGATGATATCCACAATGGCATTGCCGATCCCGGCGACATCGAACTTGAGCTGGCTCATTACCCCTCGCTTTTTCCTTGGCATTTCGGGGCGAGTATAGGGCTGAGGGCTCCCCGCACAACCTCTTAACTCTCTTGTTCGGGCCCTGTTGTCTGCGCAAAGAAAGCGGTTAAGCTGACGCGCTCAAAAAGCTGGGACTTTCGATGCTGAATGCCGCGCTGATTTCACTAAGGGACATGTTTTCCCCGCCCTTCCGCTCCGTGCTCTGGCGCTCGCTAGGGCTGACGCTGCTGCTGCTGGCGGCGCTCGGCTATGGCGCGCAATGGGGCATCGAGGCCATTCCGGATCTGGGGTATGAGTGGGCGGACACCACAGTGGATGTGCTGGCCCAGTTCATTCTCGTCATCGTGCTGGTGGTAATGCTCATGCCCGCCGCTGCGCTCTTCGCCGGTCTTTTCCTGGAAGAGATCGCGGATGCGGTGGAGGAAAAACGCTATCCGCAGGATGCGCCGGGCCGCGATCAGCCTTTCTGGCAGGGGCTCTGGGTGGCGCTGAAATTCACCGCCGTGCTGGTCGGGCTCAACCTCATCGCCCTGCCCTTCTATTTCGTGCCCGTTTTCGGGGTCATTCTCTTCTGGCTCCTGAACGGCTATCTCCTCAGCCGGGAATATTTCGAGCTCGTGGCGCTGCGCCACATGGGGCCGGAAGAAGCGCGCAAGATGCGCCGGGCAAACCGCCTCCGTCTCTTGAGCGCAGGTTTTCTCATTGCAGCGTTGGCGACCATCCCGATCGCCAATCTTCTCGTGCCGCTCTTTGCAACGGCCTTCATGGTTCATATCTATAAAAGGATCGCTGCCCGTGCGTAAGTTTTCCTTTCTGGCCGTGCTCGCTGGCGCCGCCCTGCTTGGCGCGTGTGCCGACACATCCATGAACAGCTACAATCCTTTTGGCGGCAGCGCGGCCTCCGCGCCTGCGCCCAAAGCCGCGGCGCCGCAAACCGCTTATGCGCCGCCCAAGCTCGATCCCGCACCCCGCGCCGCCGATCTTCTGGGCGGTGATGAAACCCGCATCCGCTCTGCCCTCGGCACGCCCGATTTCGTGCGCAAGGAGCCGGGCGCTGAAATCTGGCGCTATGGCGGGGAAAGCTGCACGCTGCTTGTTTTCCTTTATACGGAAGAAACGGGCATGCGCGCCTCGCATATTGATGCCCGGGCGCCGTCTGGCGGCGCGGCGGACAGGGAAGGCTGCATCGCATCCGTCAACAAGGCGTTGCAACTCGGCGTACGCTCTGCATGAGCGGCGCGCCGGAGACATACAATCTTTTCACCGCTCCAGCACAGCGCGGCCCCGCCGAACATCTTGAAATCCTGCTTGAGCGGCCAGGCTTGCGGCTCGAACGTATCGTTTCCTTCGGCCATGCAACGCCGCAAGAGGACTGGTTCGATCAGCCTGACGATGAATGGGTGATGCTTGCCTCGGGTCAGGCGCGGCTTTTCATTGAAGGAGAGGCAGAAGAGCGGGCACTGGGGCCGGGTGACTGTCTTTTTCTCCCTGCCCATTGCCGCCACCGCGTCACATGGACAGATGAGAACGAACCCGCCATCTGGCTTGCTCTCCACATTTCCTTTTAAGCAACAATGGTCTTTCCCTTGAAGCGGCAAAGATCTTCGACGATGCAGGAGGGACAATCGGGCTTGCGGGCCTTGCATGTATAGCGCCCATGCAGGATGAGCCAGTGATGGGCGTGCAGCTTGAACTCGGGCGGCACCGCCTTTTCGAGTTTCTTTTCAACTTCGAGCGGTGTCTTGCCCGGCGCCAGCCCCGTGCGATTGCCGACGCGGAATATGTGGGTATCGACCGCAATGGTCGGCTCGCCAAAGGCGACATTCAGAACCACATTCGCCGTCTTGCGCCCGACGCCCGGCAGAGACTCAAGCGCTTCGCGGTCCCGCGGCACTTCCCCGCCAAACTCGGCGAGAAGCTTCTGCGAGAGCGCGATCACATTCTTGGCCTTGTTGCGGTAAAGCCCGATCGTCTTGATATGATCGCGCAGCTTCGCCTCGCCAAGTTTTACCATTTTCTCCGGCGTGTCTGCTGCTTTGAAAAGCTTTTCCGTCGCCTTGTTCACGCCCACATCCGTCGCCTGCGCCGAAAGCGCGACCGCCACCACCAGCGTATAGGGGCTTGTGTAATTAAGTTCTGTCTTCGGCTCGGGCAGCGCCGCCGAGAGCCGGACAAAAAATTCGTGAACATGGGCTTTTTTCATGGGGCAAAGACTAGCCAAATCGCAGCGCCCCGCAAGCGCTCTTGCCCGGCTCCGGGCCTCAGCCTATCTTTTGCTCATGCAGGCTCCGCCCGACCATACTCCGCTCCCGCCCCCGCTTCATTTCGATGCGGTCCTGACCCCGCACCGCTCGCTGGGGCCGAAGGGGTTTTTGATCCTGATGTGCGTCATCGGCGCCATCAGCTTTACCGCCGGCATGGCGTTCCTGATGGTGGGTGCCTGGCCCGTCTTCGGCTTTTTCGGGCTGGATGCCCTGCTCATCTATTGGGCGTTCCGCCTCAACTACCGCGATGCGCGGCGCCATGAAACCATCCAGATTTCAGGCCGCGCATTGCGGGTGCGTAAGGTCGATCCCAAAGGCGGTGTCACCGCCTGGAGCGCCGATCCTTATTGGGCGCGCGCCGAGCTTTATGAGGAAGAAGACGCGGAAGAAAAGACGCGCCTCTCTCTTGTCTCGCATGGGCAGCGCGTGGTGGTGGGGAGTTTTCTCGCCCCCTTCGAGCGCAAAGAATTGAGCCAGGCCCTCAAGGAAGGCCTGGCCCGCGCAAAACTTCCCAATGTGCCTGAAAGCGCAAACTGAGCGTCAGGAATAATCCCGCTCGATCAGAATTTTCTTCGACAGCACCTTGCCCTGATCATCCAGCTCATAAACGATGGGTGCGCCCGTTGCGATGTTGAGCGCAATCACTTCGTCCTGCGAAAGCTGGTCGATCTGCATGACGAGCGAGCGCAGCGAATTGCCATGTGCCGCCACCAGCACCTTCTCGCCCTTGAGCACGCGCGGCAGGATTGCCTTATCGAAATAGGGCAGCACGCGCGCCGCCGTGTCCTTCAGGCTTTCGCCGCCGGGCGGGGGAATGTCATAGGAGCGGCGCCAGATATGCACCTGTTCCTCACCCCATTTCTCGCGCGCATCATCCTTGTTGAGACCGGCAAGGTCGCCGTAATCGCGTTCGTTGAGCGCCTGGTCTTGAATGATCGGCAGATCGCTCTGGCCAAGCTCGGCTAGAAGGAGGTCATTCGTGCGCTGGGCGCGCGACAGGTCCGACGTGAACGACACATCGAAGCTGTAGCCGGCTTCTTTCAGCGCGCGGCCCGCCGCTTTCGCTTCTTCCACGCCTTTTTCCGTCAGGTCCGGATCGCGCCAGCCCGTGAAGAGGTTCTTTTCATTCCACTCGCTCTGGCCGTGACGGACCAGCACCAAAAGATTTGCCACGTAACTCTCCGTATCTCAAAAGTCTTTGAGGCCCAGCACATCGGCCATGCCGAAAAGGCCCGGCCCCTTGCCCTGTCCCCATTTTGCGGCGGCAACCGCGCCGCGCGCGAAAATTCCTCTGTCCTCGGCAATATGCGTGAGCATCAGCCGTTCTTTTTCGGCCGCATAAAGCACGGAATGTTCGCCGACGATCGACCCGCCCCGCATCGTCGCAAAGCCGATATCGCCTTCTTTGCGGGCACGCTTTTCCGAATGCCGGTCGAGATCGGCCACGTCTTTGAGCTGAACGCCGCGCCCTTCTGCCGCCGCATTGCCAAGCAGCAGCGCCGTGCCCGATGGCGCGTCGACTTTGTGCTTGTGATGCATCTCCAGGACTTCAATGTCCCATTCCGTGCCCAGCGTTTGCGACACGCGCCTCACCAGCGCGCCCATCAGATTGACGCCAAGGCTCATATTGCCTTCCTTGATGATCGTCGCATGCTGCGCTGCCGCTTCGATCTTTCCGGTCTGCGCCTCTTCAAAGCCCGTCGTGCCGATCACGTGAACGATCCGGGCCTGCGCGGCAAGCGCTGCATGGTCCACACTCGCCTCCGGCCGCGTGAAATCGATCACTGCATCCGCCTCCGCGAAAACGGCAAGAGGATCATCGCTGACCTTGATGCCGAGGGCCTTGCCGAGCCCGGCAAGCTCTCCCAGATCCGCGCCCACATGGTCCGAGCCTTTGGGCTCCGTGCCGCCAAAGACGGTGCAGCCCGGTGTTTCCATCACCTGCCGGATCAGCGTGCGCCCCATCCGGCCGGCGGCGCCTGTAATGACGATTTTGATGTCGCTCATGTCGCATCCTCGCTTGGATGAGGCGGTATATCAGGCGGAGCGGGGAAGGTAAATCCTGACCGCCCCCGCCGCCAATCTAGGGCTGGGGCCATGCAAAAAGGGCCGCCCCGGCGGGACGGCCCTTTGAGATCAGGCATAAGCCGGATCAGAAGTCGATCTGGAGCCGCGAGACCACGGCCTGGATGTCTTCGTCCACGCCGCCTGCGGTGCGGTCGATATCGGCATTGATGTAGTTCAGCATCACACGGACATTCGGGTTGAAGTAGTAGTTCACGCCCGCCGTGATGTTGGTTTCCTCGCCATTGGTGGCAACCGCTGCCGCCTCGGTGAGGTCGACCATCGAATAGCGCACGGCCAGTTCGATGGCGTCATGCGCTTTCACCCGGCCGAACGTGCCCTTGGCCGCATCATAAGCGCGGGACTCGCCCGTCACGAACCAGCTTGCAAAGGCATAGCCGCCGTCAAGATCGGCATCCGCCACGCCCTGGCCGCGCTCGAGCGTTGCCCAGTGATATTCGCCCTGCACGGAGAACGGGCCGAACACGGCCGCCACTTCCGGGCCCACCTGCACGATCTTTTCGACATTGTTGACCACGCCGGTGTTGATGATGCCGCGCCCGTCATTGAATTCGGGGCGGAGGTTGAACTGCGCGGTGTCGTTCTCAACGCCGCGGTAGCTCGCCGCAACACCCAGATGAAGGGCACGGTCCGCCTCCGCGATGGGCGCAAAATGCGTGCGGCCCGTCACAGCCCAGTCGGTCGTCTGGTTGTTGATGCCGCCATTATTGATGCCGTCGGTGAAGAAACCGGCGGTAACGCCCCAGTTGGCGCCGCCCGTATTGGCGCTCACACCGATGTTGCGGCCCGGCGCAAAGACGTTGGGCAGGCCGCGTTCCACGAAGGTGATGTAGTTGGAGCCCGTCAGCTCTTCGAGCGAATAGGCTTCTTTGTGGTTACCGATGGTCAGGCCGAGGGGGCCGAGGTCGGTCGCAATATAGGCATCCTTGATGCGGACCTGGTCGTTTTCAAAACCGGCCTGGAACTTGTATTTCCAGGCGCCCGCGACCTTGCCCGAAATGTCCCACCAAAGCCGGCGGATCTCGGCGCCATTGCCGATCTGCGTCACGTCATCATCCACAACCGTTGCATCGATATGCGCGCGCCCGCCAAAGCGGATCGACCAGTCGCCGTCACGGCTCGAAATCTGCAGCTTCTTGCTGTCGAAAACCGGCAGGTTCTGAAGATCGGCCGTGCTGGCTTCAAGTTCGGCCAGTTTTGCATCACGCGTTTCGACCTGCGCTTTCAGGGCCCGGAGTTCGTTCTCCAGCGCATCGATGCGGGAGTTCACATCATAGCCCGCGGCCGCCGGTGCGGTGAACAGCGCCAAAGCGGCAATCCCCATCGCGCCGCGCGCCGTCCAAATCGTCTTGCTCTTCATCTGTCACATCCCCTTGGGTTTGGAAGTGTGACAGTTTTGTAATACGGCAAGTTAAGGACGGCTTAAAAATGAGGCACGCCCGGCAGTCACTTTGTATGCGGACAGTATCCATGGCTATCTAAGTAATGTTTGTCCGCTGAATACCGCGCGAAAATTTTGCCGATATTAAGATTTTACCCGAAAATTCCTTCCGTGTTCCCCATAAAAAAACCGCCCGGCCAGAAGGCCGGGCGGCAGAGGCGACTGACTGCGAGGGGTCGCTTCTTAGAAGTCCACCTGAAGGCGGGCGCCCAGGATCTGAGCGTCTTCGCTTTCCACGCCAGCGGCGGGGTGATCGACGTCAGCATAGACGTAGTTCACCAGAGCGCGGACGTTCGGGTTGAAGTAGTGGTTCAGACCGAGCGTGTAGTTGGTCTCTTCGCCGCGGTCGGCAGACGGGAAGTTGGTGTCGTCCAGGTTGAGGTAGGACACACGGCCGAGAACTTCCCATGCGCCGTTGACCTTCGGACGGTCGAACTTGCCGGCATCGGCTTCATAGAAAGCCGCGCGGGATTCACCCGTCAGGAAGTAGCTCACGAAGAAGTAACCGCCGCTGGCGTCCATGTCGGACGTGCCTGCGCCGTCACGGCCGATTTCAGCGAAGACATATTCAGCCTGCGCGGAGAACGGGCCGAAGGCCACCGCAACTTCCGGGTTGATGGTCCAGATGTCCGACACACCGGCAATGTTGCCCGTGTCGATCAGGCGGTCCGAGACGTGAATTTCCGGACGTGCGCGCACGCGCTCCGTGCCGTCCTGGTCGCTCATGTAGTAACCGGAAAGGCCGAGGTGCACGAGTTCGGTGTCGGTGGTGACCGGTGCGAAAGTGCCGCGGGCGATGATGCCCTGGTCTTCGTCGGACGTGCCGTCGGAACCGTCAACAAGGCCGCCTTCAAACTGATAGGCAACAGCGAAGGAGTAGTTGTCGCCGCCCGTGCTGAGGCCGAGACCGGTGTTCTTGCCCGGCGCGAACTCGTTCATCATGCCGCGTTCCATGAAGGAGATGAAGCGCGAAGAGGTCTGCTCTTCAAGGCTCCACGGCGCTTTGAACTTACCAACCGTCACGTCAGCGAAGCCGAGGCCTTTATACTCGATATAGACTTCTTCAACGCCGATTTCGTCTGCGCCCACATCATAGCCGACTTCGAGCTTGTAGCCCCAGTCGCCCGCGAGCTTGCCCTTCACGCCCATGCGTGCGCGGCGGAACTCGATGCTCGAGCCGATATTGTGGCCGGCATTGAGATCATCATCATCGCCGGTCATGGCGTCGATCTGAATACGGCCGAAGATTTCCATCGAGTACTTGCCGTCAGCCGACGTGACTTTCAGCTTCTTGCTGTCGAATTTCGGCAGGTTGTCGATGGCCGTTGTTTTCTGCTCGAGCGCTTCGATCTTCGCGTCGCGGGCGCCAACCTGCGACTTCAGTTCACGAAGTTCGTGTTCGAGAGCGTCGATGCGCGAATTGACGTCATACTGCGCGAAGGCAGAACCCGTCGTGGTAAGAGAAAGCGCCGCAAACGCAACGCCCCCCAGCAGTGCTTTTCTGAACATGTATATCTCCTCGTAAGGCGGAAAGTGCCCCGGTCGTGAGGAGGTGTAGGGGGGCTTTGTGACAGCGGGCTAACGGCTGTGTGACACGCAAATGACAGACCCACACTGTGGCTTTGAAGACACAAGGAATTCCGCGGGTTTAGCTTGTCACGCTTTGCGCGCCGCAAAGGGCACTTGCGCGGAACTTGCTGATATTTCTCGCAAAATGCTGCTCAAAGGCGGGGCAAAAGCCCGTCAACGGATCTTTCTCATGCGCGGAAAATAACTGCCGCGCCCAGCGCGATCAGGGCGAAACCGATCAGATGATTGAGCGTGAATTGCTCCTGGAGATAGAAAACCGCGAAACCGGCAAAGACGGTGAGCGAAATCACCTCCTGAATCGTCTTCAGCTCCGCCGCGCTATAGACGCTGTAGCTGATCCGGTTCGCAGGCACCGCAAAACAATATTCGATAAAGGCAATGCCCCAGCTCGCCAGAATGATCGCGGTAAGCGGCACGCCTTTGAATTTGAGATGCCCATACCAGGCAAAGGTCATGAAGACATTGGAGACCAGCAAAAGCCCAATGGGCGCGAGCCATTGAAAAAGCGTAGGGGAAAGAGCGGGCATGAGGCGCATCCTGAAAGGCGGGAGTGGATACGTTCATAATGCGCGCCAGCCGGGATTTAGGCTCGTGGATTTTCTTGCGGTGAAAGGCCGGCAATAATCCCCTGACCCTCATCTTGTCGCCCCCGGACTTGTTCCGGGGGTCCAGGGCAAGGAACCGAGGCTTTCACCTGCAGCCCCTGGATTGCCGGAACAAGTCCGGGGGTGACAGCTGGAGAGACAAGCATGAAAACACAAAGGGCCGTTCCCGCGGCCCTTAAATCAGTTGTTCTGAAGCCCGTCCCAGAACTCCTTCACCTTGGCAAAGAAGCCGGAGCTTTCCGGGTTCGTCTCGGCATTGGAGCCTTCCTCGAATTCCTTGAGCAGCTCTTTCTGCCGCTTGGAAAGCTTCACCGGTGTTTCCACACCGACCTGGATGTAAAGATCGCCGAGCTGGCGTCCATGCAGCACGGGCATGCCCTTGGCGCGCAGGCGGAACTGTTTGCCGGCCTGCGTGCCTTCCGGAATCTTCACCTTCACCTTGGTGCCGGCCAGCGTCGGCACTTCGATTTCGCCGCCCAGCGCTGCCGTGGTCACGGAAATCGGTACATGGCAGAAGAGGTCCGCCCCGTCCCGCTGGAAGAGCTTGTGCGGCTGGACGGAGAGAAAGATGTAAAGATCGCCCGCCGGCCCGCCATGCAGCCCCGCCTCGCCTTCGCCGGAAAGACGGATGCGCGTGCCGTCTTCAACACCTGCAGGAATGTTGACCGAAAGCGTGCGCTCTTTCTGCACACGCCCCGCCCCGCCGCAATCGGTGCAGGGGTCGGAAATAACCTGGCCGCGCCCATGACAGTTCGGGCAGGTCCGTTCGATGGTGAAGAAGCCCTGTTGCGCGCGCACCTTGCCCATGCCGGAGCAGGTTGGACAGGTCGTGGGGCTGGAGCCCGGCTTCGCGCCGGAGCCCGTGCAGGTCTCGCACGCGACTTGCGTCGGCACACGGATCTGCGCCTTCTTGCCTTCATAAGCGTCCTCGAGCGTGATTTCCATGTTGTAGCGCAGATCTGCGCCGCGCGAACGCCCGCCATCGGCGCGCCGCCCGCGCCGTCCGCCCATGAACTCGCCGAACAGATCGTCGAAAATGTCGGACATGGAGGACGAGAAATCGGGGCCGAAACCCGGCCCGGCGCCGCGGAACCCGCCCGGCCCGCCGCCCATGCCGCCATCAAACGCGGCATGGCCATACTGGTCATAAGCCGCACGCGTCTGTTCGTCCTTGAGGACGTCATAAGCTTCGTTGAGTTCTTTGAATTTCTTCTCGGCCTCGGCGTCACCCGGATTGCGGTCCGGGTGATATTGCTTGGCGAGTGTCCGGAAGGCTTTTTTCAGCTCTTCCGGAGAAGCGGAACGGTCAACACCGAGGACGTCGTAAAAACAGCGTTTGGACATGTTTCACCTGAAAGACGGGGCCGCGCGGAAGGGCAATATTGCTCGTCCGCGCGGCGGCCCGGCTCCTCCCTTAGGAGGCGTCCTTCTTGTTTTCGTCGTCCACTTCCTCGAAGTCCGCATCGACGACATCATCGCCCTGCGCTTCGCTTTCGCCGGAGCCGGCTTCACCCGTCTCCGCGCCGCCTTCCTGCGAGGCGGCATAAAGCGCTTCGCCCAGCTTCATGGAGGCCTGCGTCAGCGCCTGGATCTTGGCGTTGATCTCTTCGGTATCCTCGCCTTCAAGCGCGGTCTTGAGATCGGCCAGCGCAGTTTCCACCTCGCCCTTCACATCGGCGGGCAGCTTGTCGCCATTTTCCTCGAGCGTCTTTTCGGTGGCATGCACCAAGGCTTCGCCCTGGTTGCGCACTTCCACCTGCTCGCGGCGCTTCTTGTCGTCTTCCGCGTGGGCTTCGGCGTCCTTCACCATCTGGTCGATGTCGCTGTCCGAAAGACCGCCGGAGGCCTGAATGCGGATCGACTGTTCCTTGCCCGTCGCCTTGTCTTTCGCGCCGACGGAAACAATGCCGTTCGCGTCGATGTCGAAGGTCACTTCAATCTGCGGCACACCGCGCGGCGCGCCGGGAATGCCAACAAGGTCGAACTGGCCGAGCAGCTTGTTGTCCGCGGCCATTTCCCGCTCACCCTGGAAGACGCGGATCGTCACGGCGGACTGATTGTCTTCCGCCGTCGAGAAGACCTGGGACTTCTTGGTCGGGATCGTCGTGTTGCGTTCGATAAGGCGCGTGAACACACCGCCCAGCGTTTCGATGCCGAGCGAGAGCGGCGTCACGTCGAGCAGCAGCACGTCTTTCACATCGCCCTGCAGCACGCCCGCCTGAATGGCCGCGCCCATGGCGACCACTTCATCCGGGTTCACACCCTTATGCGGGTCGCGCCCGAAGAAAGTCTTCACCGCTTCCTGCACCTTCGGCATGCGCGTCATGCCGCCGACGAGAACCACCTCGTCGATATTGCCCGCATTGAGGCCAGCATCGGCGAGCGCCTTCTTGCAGGGCTCAATGGTGCGCTTGACGAGATCTTCCACCAGCGCTTCGAGTTTCGCGCGGGTCAGCTTCATCGTCAGGTGCTTCGGGCCCGCTTGATCGGCGGTGATGAAGGGAAGGTTCACTTCCGTCTGCGTGGCCGAAGAAAGTTCGATCTTGGCTTTCTCGGCGGCTTCCTTCAGGCGCTGCAGCGCCAGCTTGTCGGAGCGCAGATCGATGCCGTTCTCTTTTTTGAACTCATCGGCAAGATAATCGATGATGCGCATGTCGAAGTCTTCCCCGCCGAGGAACGTGTCCCCGTTGGTCGACTTCACTTCGAAGACGCCGTCACCGATTTCGAGAATGGAAATGTCGAACGTGCCGCCGCCAAGGTCGTAAACGGCAATCGTCTTGCCGTCATTCTTGTCGAGACCGTAAGCAAGCGCTGCTGCGGTCGGCTCGTTGATGATGCGCATCACTTCAAGGCCAGCGATCTTGCCGGCGTCTTTCGTCGCCTGGCGCTGCGCGTCATTGAAGTAAGCGGGAACCGTGATGACGGCCTGCGTCACATCTTCGCCGAGATAGGTTTCGGCGGTCTCTTTCATCTTCTGAAGGATGAAGGCGGAAACTTCCTGCGGCGAATATTTCTGGCCGCGTGCCTGCACCCAGGCATCGCCATTATCCGCCTTGACGATTTCATAGGGCACCATGCCCTTGTCTTTTTCGGTGGTGGGGTCCGCATAGGAGCGGCCGATCAGGCGCTTGATGGCGAAGAGCGTCGCTTCCGGGTTGGTGACGGCCTGGCGTTTCGCCGGCTGGCCCACAAGGCGCTCGCCATCTTCCGTGAAGGCCACCATCGATGGCGTGGTGCGGATGCCTTCGGCATTTTCGATCACTTTGGGCTGAGTACCATCCATGACCGCGACACACGAATTTGTCGTGCCAAGGTCAATACCGATAACTTTTCCCATGTCTTTCCTCTTTCTGTGGCAGACCGCGCCGGGCCTTGCGAGCACCCGTGCTGGTCCCCTAAATGGATTTTGAAACGGTTTCAACCGGTTAGGGCGTATATATGGAGGCCTTCCCCGCCCCGCAAGGCTCTGTGGCATGAGGTGCGGCAATTTCGTCACATATAATGCGCCACATTAGGAAATCCGCCATTTTTCAGGCGCCGGGCCGCATAGGTAAACAATTACTAAGCATTAGCCGCTAGCCTCCAGACTCTGAGGCTCCGGAAGGCAAGAGGTTTATAATGGCCATTGGCGGCATGGGCACGATTTTCGACAAGCTGGCCGAAAGCGCAGGCGGGTTTCAGGGCTCCGCGCTGATGTCCAACATCACCCAGGCCACCATCGGCACGCAGGCGGCGGGCACCAACCAGCTTGTGTCTCAGGGTCTCGAAAAGGAAATTCAGCGCCTACAGGGCTTCAAGACCAATCTCGGCGCGCCGCAGCTCAAGCGCCTGGCCGAGGTAAAGGCCGAAATCCAGAACATCGAGAGCAAATTCAATTCCCTCTCGATGCCCGACTACATCAAGGCAAAGCACACCAGGCTGAACGAGGAAGCCTACAAGATCCTCGGTAAGACCTATGTGGATGTGGAAGCCGATCCAAAGCTCGACGCCGTCAAATCCAAGATCGATGCGCTGCTCGAACCGCAGCTGCGCGGCGCGAAAAAGACCCGGCTCGACAATCTGCGCAAATATGAAAAGAACCTGCAGGGCCAGTTCTTCCAGAGTCCCAATAACAGCACGCTTTTGCGGCAGATCTCCAATGTCGGTCGGCAAATCGCCAATCTCGTGCCGCCGCGTCTGATCTCGGAGCTTTCCCCGGCAGAGCGCCGGACCTATGACAGCCTCGTCAATGAACTCAATACCAAGGCGGGCACCGAGGTCTATCAGAACAGCGCCACCCAGTTGAAAATCGAAAGCATCCAGAAAACCATCGGCCGTTTCGGCGGCTGATCTCCGCTTGCTTACGTCCCTTGGCAGGGGCCGGACTCCGCGTCACAATGAGGGCGGAGGATGGCTTTGCTGGGAAGGCGCAGATGTCGCTCGAATTCCTGAGCGGGCTCGCAGATCTGCCGAGCCCCATTCCGGGCTTGCCGGAAGGTGTGCGCTACTATCCGGGCCTGATCGGCCGGCGCAGGCAGGAAGTCTTGCGCGCCGCCGTGGCAGAGGCCGTGAAAACCGCCCCCTTCTATGTGCCGCGCATGCCCCGTTCCGGCAAATCCATGTCCGTTCAGATGACCAATATGGGGTCCCTGGGCTGGCTGACGGACAAGGAAAAGGGCTACCGCTATGAGCCCCGCCATCCGGTCACGGGCGCGCCCTGGCCGCCCATGCCGCCACTCTTGCTTGAAATGTGGGACTGGCTCACCGCCTGGCCCGCCCCGCCCGAGGCCTGTCTCGTCAATTATTACGGCCCCCACGCCAAGATGGGCGCGCATCAGGACCGCGATGAAGAAGCCATCGACGCGCCGGTTCTCTCGGTATCGCTGGGAGATTCCGCCCGCTTCCGCTTAGGGGGTCTGAAGCGCTCGGACCCCTCCCAGCATCTGCTGCTTCATTCCGGCGACGTGCTGATCCTCGAAGGCCCTTCCCGCATGCGCTTTCACGGCATTGAACGTGTGCTCGGCGGCTCCTCCGGCCTCCTGCCCGAAGGCGGCCGCATCAACCTGACGCTCCGCCGCGTGACGCGGGCGTGAGACTTTCCGGCAAATAAAAACCCCCTGCCGGTGTTCCAGGGGGAGGAGGAACCGGCAGGGGGCTGATGGGACCGGGCTTACGCAGTACTGGGGGTCGCCCGGACCTATTCGAAAGGCCGTCCTTAGATGAGAACGGCAAGCGCGAGGCAGGCGGCAAGGCCCGTGGCCGCTTTGCCCGCCGTGATCCGCGCGAGGAAACGCTGCACCGCGCCTTTCGGGGCGGGGTTCCGCTTCGCGGCAACCCGGCGGCGCGGCGCAGTTTCGCGCGGCGCGAGGGGGGTGAGGAAGGTCGCGGTGGCGTAGCTCGCCGCGAGGCCGTCCGTATATCCACGAATTGGGTTCATGTTAAACTCCTTCGGACGCCAATATGTTTGGAGCGTCCCTGTCTCTGTGCGGCTTATATGGCGGCAAAATGGAAAAGTGACAAACGATCATTTTTCATGGTATATGTGAGTAGTTCTCACATGTGCGGCAGCCTGCCGCAGCCGGGAGAAGAGACGCATGACCCGCCGTTTGCCGCCGCTTTCCATGCTCCGCAGCTTCGAGGCAGCGGCCCGCCACTTGAGTTTCAGCCGCGCAGCGGATGAACTTTCCGTCACCCATTCGGCCGTCTCGCATCAGATCAGGGGGCTTGAGGAATGGCTCGGCTGTGAGCTTTTCGTCCGCTCCGGCCGCGCTGTCCGCCTCACCCAGGCCGGCACGCGCCTGCACGGCCCCCTCACCCGCGCCTTTGACGGGATGGATGATGCGGTGCGCGCCGTTTCCCGCATGGCGCAGGACCGCGCGCTGGTGGTGAGCGTGGAGCCTGCGTTCGCCGCCCGCTGGCTGGTGCTGCGTCTCGACCGCTTCTATCAGCGCCACCCCGATCTCAGGCTTCATCTCGTCCCGACGCCGGACATGGTGGATCTGACCCGGGATGATGTGGATGTGGCGATCCGTTTCGGGCGCGGCCCCTGGCCCGGCCTGAAAGCGGACAAGATCATGGGCGCGGCGGCCTTTCCCGTTGTCAGCCCGCTTCTCATCGCCGAAACCGCCCTGAACAAGCCGGATGATCTTCAGCACTTCACACTCATTCATGAGGACTCGGTGGAGGACTGGGCCGCCTGGCTGAAGGCGGCGGGCGCCGAAGATGTGGACCCGGCCCGCGGTCCCATCTTCGATGACGGCCATCTGGCGCTCGAAGCGGCGACCATGGGCCAGGGCGTGGCGCTGGCCGATGAAGCGCTGGCCGCCGCCGCGCTGCAGGATGGCCGTCTCATCCGGCCTTTCGATCTCATGCTGGAGACAAGCGCGGCATATTATGTGGTGACCGAGCCTGCCTCCGCTGCCCGGCCCGACGTGTCCGCGTTTCGCGCCTGGCTTCTGGAAGAAGCGCAGGCCATCCCCGCCGCAAAACCGGCCCCGCCTTTCAAAGCCTGATGCGAAAAGCGACGGAAAGCATTTATTAACCAGCTTTCTTTGCGTTGCGCTAACCCGATGGCGTCACACTGCATTCGATTAAAAATGGGCGAGTGGTCACGTGGGCGAGACTTCGACACAAACGGACCCGGGCGAAACTGTGCTGCCATTCGACGGCGGGCAGGCAGTAAACCCGTATTTCGCGCGCATGCTGAACATTGTCGCATGCGCCGCTGCTGTCGCTGTGTGTTATCAGGGTGTGTTCGTCACCCTTGCCGGGGTGGGTGGTCTTTTCGAATATGTCTCCATGCCGCTTTTTCTCGGCGTGACCTTGCCCACCGTTTTTTATGTCACCTTGAGCCCCCGGCGGCACCATCATTTGCCGCGCGTCGTCTTCTGGCTTTACTGGGGCATCATCGCCTATATCACCACGGGCTTTCTCAACAGTCTGGTAGCCGGGCTCGGCACGGGCTATGGCCTGCATTTCGCGGCCTGGGCCGCCATTCCCTATTTGCTGGCCGTGGCGACACAGCCTGTGCGCCGCGCGCAGCTCATGTGCTGGACCGGCTTCAGTATCTTCGGCCTGATCTCAGGCTCCTATCTGATTTATTCAGGCGCGAACTTTCTGAGTGACCCGCAGACTGTGACGTTTGTCAGTGTGCTGGGAAGCCAGGCCGCGGCCATTGCGGTTCTCTATGTGCTCTCCGTCTTCCGTCAGGAACAGCTTGCCGACAAGCAGCGCGCGAAAGTCTGGCAACATGCCTCCGAACAGATGATCCGCTATGCCCAGCAGGCCGACCGCGCCCGCCAGGAAGCGGAGGAAGCGCGCTCCGCCGCGGAAATGGCGATGCGCGTGCGCGACCGCTTCGTTGCCAATATCAGCCACGAACTGCGCACGCCTTTGAATGCCATTCTGGGGTTTGCCGAAGTGATCGAGCGCAAGACCTACGGCGCCCATTCGGATGAACGCTACGGTGAATATGCAAGCGATATCCGCCGCTCGGGCCGCCATCTTCTCGGCCTCATCAACCAGATCCTCGACTTCTCCCGCATCGAAGCCGGTGAAATCAATCTGAAATACGAAGAAGCGGATGCGCGCGAGATCGTGTCCGAAAGCATGCGTCTCATCACGCCGCTGGCGGCAGCCAAGCCCGATCTCGATGTCCGCTGTGAGCCTGGGGACTCCCTGCCGCTTGTGACAGACCCGCAAGCCTTCCGCCAGATCGTGACGAACCTCGTCTCCAACGCGATCAAGTTCACACAAGCCGGCTATGTCGATGTCCGCCTGGAAGAAGCGGATGGCGACATGCTGCGCCTGATCATCGCCGACTCCGGCTGCGGTCTGTCGGAGGAGGCCCAGCGCCGTGTCTTCACGCCATTCTACCGGGTGAGCCGCGATGGGGTGAGCGATGCGGGCGGCACAGGCCTTGGTCTTGCCATCGTCAAATCGCTGGTTGAAGGTCTCGGCGGCGAGGTTGATGTGACAAGCGAGCAGGATAATGGCTCTGTCTTTACCGTGACGCTGCCGCGCCGCTCCCATGAACTTGCCGTACAGCCCCGCCCCGGCGCGCCGGTGGAAGAAGGCGAGCCGGAAAGCATGGTCGTCTATCTCTGACGTGGCCTAAACGGCAAAGGGCGAGACACCGAACAGCCATTCATGGCCAAAGAGCAGCGCCGCCCAGACGGTCACTGCCGCGGCAATGCGCCACCAGCCGATTTCCTTCAGCGAAAAACCAGTCCGCCCACGGATGATTCCCCAGAAGGGCAGGTTCGATGTCCGCTGTGCGAAGCCTTTCCAGGCCGCGCCCATTTTCCGCGCGCGCTTGTGGTCGATGGAAAACGTGCCGAAAAAGGCGACGGTCGCAAATGTGCCGAAAAAGGCCTGCGAGGCCCGGTCGCCATTTGCCGCGAGATGAAACAGCGCCCAGATCACGACCCCCCAGAGAAAGGGATGCCGCGTGATCCGCACCATGCCCTGCACCGCATTCTCGCGGGAGGCAACGGCTTCCGCGCCGACGGCGGTGGGGTTGGGTGTCAGGAGCCCTGGCACCGCAAGCAGCAAGGCGAGCAGCATCACGAGGCTGCCCATATGCAGAAGTCCCGCCGGGGCCTGCCAATAGATCTCATTCTCCGCACTTGTCACGGCGGCGTTGTAGCTCATGACAAGCCAGATGATCGCGCCGACGGAAGCCAGAGAAAAGACGGCGAGATACGCCTTCTCGCCAATAATGTCGGTGATGATCCGGCGCAGCACCGTGCCGGAAACCAGCAAATGCAGCGCCATGAACAAAAGCGCGGCAAGATAAAGGACTGTCATGTCCTGCATGGGCGCACCCTCCCCCTGTTGCGCCTCCATTGTCTGCGCCCCGCAGCGCTTTGCAAGCGCTGCCGCTGCCCGGGGATGGTCAGCCGCCTGTCACCTTTTGCAGAAGAGCGTCAGTCCGCGGCGAGCGACGGGGTCTTTTTCAGCGCTTTCCGGCCCTGTTTGGTGGCCAGGCCGGAGATGATGAAGCGGGCAAGCTCATCCGCCCGTTCCGGCCGCCCGGCCCCTGCGCCGCTGCGCCAGGCGATCCGCAGCGCGCCGGTCAGCGCGGCCTGCACTCCAAAAAGCAGAAGATCGTCAGATTTGGGCTCGATCAGTTCTTCCGAAACGCCCTGCCGCAAGATGCGCAGCAAACGGTCACGCAGTTCCTGTTCGAGAGCGCCCCATTCCGCCCGCATCGTGACCGGTAACCGCCGGCGGAAGCTCGCCCGCCCGCAATAATCGGCCAGATGGCTCTCCGGCGCCGGAAGCGCCGCAAGGGTCCAGAACGCGGCAATATAGGCGGCAAGCTGAACAAGCGGGGGATCGCGTTCCGCAATCGCCTCCACCTTTTCGAGCAAGCCCTTGTCGATGGCGATGGCAAGGCGGGCATAAAGCTCGTCCTTGCTGGTCACATGTTTGTAGACCGTGCCCTTGCCGATCCCCGCCTTCACGGCAATCTGGTCGATGGTCACAAGCTCCCAGTTCTCATCTGCGAAGAGGGCGCGCGCCGCAGCGAGGATCGCCGTCTCGCGTGTTTCGAAATTGAGCCGCGCCGGATTTTGCATCTGCTCCATGCCGTTTCCCAGGCAGATAGCCGCCCGGACCCCTGTTGCCTTATACACTCATGACCACGCGTCATGGACTATTTCACCTCTAGAGGCTGTCCATGTCAGCTTCATGACAGGCCAGACAAAACTTGACGGCGCCGGGCCGTCTCGCGCCCAATCCGGCCCCCGGCTGCTGAAAGAAAGGAAAACGCACATGACAGAAAACATGTCCGAAGTCCTGCGTATGACCCGTCATTTCAACGTGCCGCCCGCCCGCGTTTTCAATGCCTGGGTGGACCCGGCCATTGTGTCCCTCTGGCTGTTCACCTCGAAGGAAAGCGAGTTCAACAAAACCGACATTGATGCGCGTCCTGGCGGCAAATGGTCGATCCGCGACCGGCGCGCGGGCACGGACTACACGGGCAGCGGCGAATATCTGGAAGTCGATCCGCCCCGCCGCCTCGTCTTCACTTTCGGCATGCTGCAATTCTCCCCCAACTACGACGTCATTACCGTAGAGCTGGCAGAGGAAGAAGGCGGCGCACGCATGACCTTCATCCAGGAAGGCACGGGCATTGCGGATGAACTGAAAAAAGTGCCGGTGGGCGAGAAAAGCGGCTCCGAAGAAGGCTGGAACCTCATGTTCATCGCCCTTGCCGATGCCATGAAGAAATAAAAAAGCCGCTTGCCCGTCAGGGAAGCGGCTTTCTCTCAATTCGCTGAAGGCGCGGCTCAGACCGTCGTGTCCACCTTGCCGCCGCCATTACCATCGCCGTTTCCGGCCGGATCGCCCTTGGCAACGCCGACGCGGGCCGCGCGAAGCAGCCGGTCGCCGATCATGTAGCCGGTTTCCACCACCTGCACGACGGAGCCGGACGGCAGGCCCGTATTCGGCACTTCATACATGGCTTCATGGAAATGCGCGTCGAACTTCTCGCCTGCTTCCGGCGCGATCTGCTTGATGTTGTGGCGTTCGAAGGCGGAAAGCAACGCGCGCTCGGTCATCTCCACCCCTTCGATGATGGTGGCGGCCCCTGCGCGCTCTTCTTCCGGCACGGCCTCGATGGCGCGGCGCAGATTGTCGCCGATCGCCAGCATGTCACGGGCAAAACTCGCTGCGCCGTAACGGGCGGCATCGGCTTTTTCCCGATCCGCGCGGCGGCGCGTATTTTCAAGCTCCGCTGCCATGCGCAGCAGCTTGTCTTTCAGATCGGCCGCTTCCGCCTGCAATGCTTCCACCTCGCCTGCGCCGTCCGCGGCCTGAGCTTCCGGCGCATCCTCGGTGGCAGCCGTTTCGTTGATATTCTCAGCGGTTTCGGCGTTTTCGTTGGCGGTTTTTTCTTCGGTCATGGGTAGATCGGCTTTCTTCACAACAGGTCTTTGGAAGCTGGCCCGCGAGGCAAACCCTTGCAAGGCAAGACAACATGCTGGCGCAACAGATGCGCTGCGCTGCCCGCCCTGTCAAGGCGCGCGGCCCATGTTTCTGGGCGGCGGCTTTAGGAAAGCCGTCCTTTATTGAGCAGGCGGCTCACCACCCCGGCGGTATAATCGACCATGGGGATGATACGGGCATAATTCAGCCGCGTCGGGCCGATCACCCCGATCACCCCGACAATCCGCCGGTCCTGATCGCGGAACGGGCTGACCACGACGGATGAGCCGGAAAGCCCGAAAAGCTTGGTTTCAGAGCCGATAAAAAGCCGCACCCCTTCCGCGTCCTCCGCAAGACCCAGAAGCTGAACGACGTCGTTCTTGTTTTCCAGTTCCTCGAACAGCAGCCGCACCCGTTCAAGGTCCTCCATCGCCGTCACGTCATCGAGAAGGCGTGACTGGCCCGTTACGATGAGCGAGCGGGCAAGCGGGTCCGTATCCGGGGTCTGGGCCGTGCCGCCAGGACCGGTCCAGGTGGCAAGCCCCGCCTCGACAATGCGTGTGGTGAGGTCCGAAATCTCGCGCCGCGTTTGCTCGATTTCCAGCTTGAGAATGCCCCTGGCTTCGGAAACCGTGATGCCCCGCAGCTTGGCATTGAGGAAATTCGTCGCCTCCCGCAGGGCAGACGAAGGCAGGCCTGGCGGCAGGTCGATAACCCGGTTCTCCACCGCGCCGTCATCCGTCACCAGCACGACCAGCGCGCGGATCTCATCCATCGGCACGAATTCGATATGTTTGAGCAGCGCATCTGTCTTGGGCGCCAGCACCAGGCCCGCGCAGCGCGACAGGCCGGACAGAAGCTGCGAGGCCTCGCGCAGCGCATCGGCCACGCTGCCCGCACCCGAATTGGAATGGGTGATCTGGCTCTCGATCTGGCGCTGCTCGTCATCGGAGAGCACACCCACCTGCAAGAGCCCATCCACGAACATGCGCAGGCCTGCATCCGTGGGCAGCCGGCCGGCGCTTGTGTGGGGCGAGAAGAGCAGCCCCGCCGCCTCCAGATCCGACATGATGTTGCGGATCGAGGCGGGCGACAGATCGACCCCCAGATGACGGGACAGGAAGCGCGAGCCCACCGGCTCGCCCGTCTCCAGATAGGTATCGACGATTCCGCGGAAAATCTCGCGGGAACGCTCGTTCAGATCCTTGATGGCAACCATACTCTGCGGTCTTTCTTCCGTGCGGAAGAAAATCTAGGGAGCGCGGCCCACCCCGTCAATCGCCCTCAAATGCGGGGCCCGGCTTGACAGAAGCGCCCGCGCCCGGTCTTGTGCGGCACAAATAAGGATCTGAGAAAAGCAAGGAGACACCATGCGCCCGTCTGGCCGTGCCCCGAATGAAATGCGTCAAGTGAGCCTGGAAACCGGCTATGCGAAAAAGGCCGAAGGCTCCTGCTTCATCCGCTTCGGCGACACGCATGTGCTCTGCACGGCCAGCCTTGAAGAACGCATTCCCCCGTGGCTGAAAGGCCAGGGCCGGGGCTGGGTGACGGCGGAATATGGCATGCTGCCCCGCTCCACCGACGACCGCATGCGCCGGGAGGCCTCGGCGGGCAAGCAATCGGGCCGTACCCAGGAAATCCAGCGCCTGATCGGCCGCTCGCTCCGCGCGGTGGTGGACCTGCAAAAGCTCGGCGAGCGCCAGATCACCGTGGACTGCGACGTCATTCAGGCCGATGGCGGCACCCGCACCGCCTCCATCACCGGCGGCTGGGTCGCGCTTCAGCAATGCATTGCCTGGATGATGGAACGCGGCATGCTGACCGAGTCTCCCCTCAAGGATAATGTGGCTGCCATCTCCTGCGGCATCTTCGAAGGAACGCCGGTGAGCGACCTTGATTATGCCGAAGATTCCAATGCCGACACGGATGCGAACTTCGTCATGACCGGCTCGGGCGGCATTGTCGAAATTCAGAGCACGGCGGAAGGCGAGCCCTTCTCCGAAACCGAATTCGGTGAGCTGATGGGGCTTGCCAAGGCCTCCATCGCAGATCTCGTCCGCCTGCAGAACGACGCCATCAAGAAGTAAGACGCAACATGAGTGCCCGCCCCTTCACGGAAAAGAAACTCGTTCTCGCCACCCACAACAAAGGCAAGGTGCGGGAGATCGCCGATCTTCTCGCGCCCTTCGGCCTTGAAGTGGTCTCTGCTGGCGAGCTGGGGTTGCCGGAGCCGGAAGAGACGGGCCTCACCTTCCAGGAAAATGCGGAGCTGAAAGCCCGCGCGGCGGCGGAGGCAAGCGGCCTTCCAGCGCTCGCCGATGACAGCGGCCTTGCCGTCAACGCGCTCGATGGATCACCCGGCATTTATTCCGCCCGCTGGGCAGGCCCTGAAAAGGATTTCCGCCTTGCCATGGAGAAGGTGGAAAATGCGCTGCGGGAAAAAGGCGCCGAAGACCGCACGGCGCATTTCGTCTGCGGTCTTGCTCTTGCTTGGCCCGACGGGCGCTGCGATTATTTCGAAGGCCGGGTGGACGGCATTCTGGCCTGGCCGCCCCGCGGGGAAAAAGGCTTCGGCTATGATCCCGTCTTTCAGCCGATCGGCCATGATCTGACCTTCGGGGAAATGGAGCCGGACAGAAAGCACGCCATGTCTCACCGGGCGGATGCTTTCCGGAAACTGACCGATGCCTGCTTTGGCGGAACATAAGATCGAAGAGCCTGCCGGAACCGAGGGCGGTTTCGGCATCTATGTACATTGGCCCTTCTGTCTTTCCAAATGCCCCTATTGCGATTTCAACTCCCATGTCACACGTGACGTGGGAGAAGACGCATACGTCGATGCCATCATCCGTGAGCTGACTTATTTCAGGGAGGTGACAGGCCCGCGCGACGCGGATTCGCTCTTCTTCGGCGGCGGCACCCCCTCGCTCATGACGCCGCAGGCGGTGGGCCGCATCATCGATGCGGCAGCCGGTCTCTGGAATCTCGGTCAGGGCGCGGAAATCTCGATGGAGGCGAACCCGACCAGCGTCGAAACGGCTTATCTGAAAGGCTATGCGGGTGCCGGTGTGAACCGCCTCTCTCTCGGCGTGCAGGCACTCAGCGATGATGATCTGCGCTTTCTGGGCCGTCTTCACACCGTGGCTGAAGCGCTCGAAGCGGTGAAGCTTGCCCGCTCCGTCTTTCCGCGCATCTCCTTCGACCTTATCTATGCCCGTCCCGCGCAAACGCCGCTCGACTGGAAGAAAGAGCTGGAAGAGGCGATCTCTTACGCGGCCGATCACCTCTCGCTTTATCAGCTCACCATCGAGCCCGGCACCGCCTTTGAAAAGCTTTACGAGAAAGGCGCAATTCTGCCGCCCACGGCGGATGATGCCGCCGTGCTTTATGAGGTGACGCAGGAGGTGTGCGCCAAGGCGGGCCTACCCGCCTATGAGGTTTCGAACCACGCCCGCCCCGGCGCCGAATGCCGGCACAATCTCGTTTACTGGCGCTACGGTGATTATGCAGGCGCAGGTCCCGGCGCCCATGGCCGCGTGTCGCAAGGCGGCAAACGCATCGCAACGGAAACGGAAAGGTCGCCCGCGAAGTGGGCGGAGAATGTGGCACGCGAAGGCCACGGCCTCATCACACGCGAAGACATTCCAGGCAGCGCCGCGGGCGATGAAATGATGATGATGGGCCTGCGTCTTTCAGAAGGCGTGCCGCTTGCCCGTTTCGAGAAACTCAGGGGGCGGAAGATAAACGAAACCCGCCTCGCCCTGCTTGTAAAAGACGGTCTCATCACCCGCGCCCATGGCCGCCTCACCGCCACGCCGCGCGGGCGCATGGTGCTCGACAAGCTGCTCGGCGAATTGCTGGTGGAGTGAGCCCTACATCCCCGCCACATGGTCGGGCTGGGCTTCGGGCGCCGCTTTCTGAAAGGCAGGCAGCGCCGCGCATTTTTCATTCAGCGCCTTGAGCTTCGGATAGGCATCAAGCGTCATGCCCGCCTGGCCCATGCGTGTCGCCTGCGCGGCAAGGCAAATTTCGGCGACGGTCGGATAATCGGCAAAAGCGAACCCGGTTTTCCCGTCCCGCGCCTCAAGCGTTCTTTCAAGGCCGGACATGGCCTGATCCGCCCAATGCCGGAACCAGGCATCGCGCTGCGCGTCTGAAAGCTTTAGCTCCTGTCCGAGATAAAGCAGCACCCGCAGATTGTTGAGCGGATGCGCCTCGCTTGTGATCGCCAGCGCAAAGGCTTTCGCCTGCGCGCGCGTAACAGGATCTTCAGGATAAAGCGAAGGTGCGGGCTTCAGCTCTTCCAGATAATCGATGATGGCGATGGACTGCGCGATGATCTGCCCGTCATGTTCGAGCGCGGGAATGAGCCGCTGCGGATTGCGCGCCACCTGTTCCGGTGTTAGATGCTCCGCCGCGCCGGGGCGCAGATTGACCGAAACATACTCGTAATCGAGCTCCTTGAGCGCGAGCGCAATGCGCACCCGGTGCCCTGCCGAATTGCGGAAGAAATTATAAAGCCGCAGCGCCATCCCGCGTGCCGCCCTTAAAAGGCCTCGGGCCGGAACGAGACCGGCGCTGGATCGACCATCACCGGGCCGGAAGAGCGCACTTCGAACACTGCAAGGCCGCGCTCATTCGTGCCATCGGGCAGGAAGCGGAAAATCCCGTCCACGCCGGAAAACCCGTCTTCGGCCAAAAGAGCGTCCTTTGCGAAATCATCCTCGCCCGGCGCGCGCGCCAGCGCCGAGGTGAGGCTCACCGCGTCATAGGCGAGCGAGGCAATGAGCGGTGGCTTGCCGCCGAAGTAGGAACGGTAGCGGCCCGAAAAGGCCTCGCGCGCGTCGAGCGGCGGGGCGGCATACCAGCCGCCGGAGATAGTCGGCTCGTTCCACGCGGAAGGATCGTCCCAAAGCCCAGTGCCGAGAAACTTCACCTTGCGCGGGTCGACATCGAAATAGGGCAGCAGCGGTGCCACGGATTTCAGCTCCTGCCCGCCTGCCGCCACCAGCACCGCATCGAACGGCACATCGCCAAACGTGTCCCGGTCTTTCAGGCGGCGCAGCGCGGCCTCATCGCCCGCCGCTTCCAGCCGCGCCCGCTCGGCCCGCAGCGCACTGCGCCGCGCATCATAGCGCGCCAGCCGCCGCGCCGGGTCGAACATGGCTTGAGTGTCCGCCGGATAGGATTCGATCTGGTCAAGTTTCAGCGCGCGGTTGGAGACCGCCTGCACAAGCGCGCTGCGCACCCGCTCGCCATAAGCGGTTTGCGGCAGAAAGCCGGCAAAACTTTCATAGCCCTCCAGCCCTGCATAATCGATGACGCGGGTCACATTCTCTTCCGGCAGGAAGGAGAGGAGGTAAACGCCGTTCCCCGCCACATGCCGGTCCGTTGAAAAGGCGATCACCGGCACGCCTGCGCGCCGGGCAATGGGCCCCGCCGCCTGCACCGAATGGGCGAAAAGCGGCCCGAGAATGATGTCGGCCCCTTCCCGCAGCGCTTCTTCCGCGGCACCCGCCGCCCCATCCGCCGTGCCGCGTGTGTCTTTCGGCATCAGCAGAATGTCGGCATTGCCCATTTCGAAAAGCGCCATCTGCGCGGCATTGGAAAGGGCCTCGGCCACCCGCCGCACATCGTTTTGCGCCGCGCCTGTGGGCAACAGCAGCGCCACGCGCACCGGCTCCTTGCCTTCCATGTGGGGCGGGGTGAGGAACAGGCTTTCATCGCGCGTGCCGTCATCCGGCGGCGGCGTCACGGCAACCGGCGTTTCGGCGGGCTTTTCTCTTTCCACCGGACGCTGCTGCGAGGCGCAGGCCGTCAGCCCCAGCGCAGCAAGAAGCAGAAGAAGTGATGCATGCCGCAGAAAGGCAGGCGCAGACTTGAAAGCCGTCATATCCGAACCGTCCGGTTGAAGCGCCGCTGGCGCCGGAACTCGCAAACTCCGGGATTCCCAAAGAAACCCGGCCCTCATATGGGGCGAACACTAGACTATTTGACCTTTTGGGGGCACCCGCTTTATGCCCGCATCAGGCGTGAAGGCCGCTATTGTGTGATTTTGCGAAGCCAGTGTGGCGCGAAAATGGCGGTCCATTTAAGAGGCGGAAGAGGCGCATGAGCGGGAAAGACGAAAACAGGGGCCCGCGCGCCCTTCTGGAGCCGGGGCTTTATGTCACCGCCACGCCCATCGGCAATGCGCGCGACATCACCCTTCGCGCGCTGGATGTGCTGGGCAAGGCCGATGCGGTGCTCTGCGAGGACACGCGCGTCACCGGCAATCTCCTGCAGATGCACGGGGTGAAAGCGCAGCTCCTGCCTTATCACGAGCACAATGCCGCCGAAATGCGCCCCCGCATTCTCGCGCGCCTGGCAAGGGGGGAGGCGCTTGCCCTCGTCTCCGATGCCGGTATGCCGCTCATCTCGGATCCCGGCTACAAGCTCGTGCGCGAGGTGCAGGAAGAAGGTCTGGCCGTCACCTGCCTGCCCGGCGCTTCCTCCGTGCTGGCGGGGCTTGTTCTCTCCGGCCTGCCGACCGACCGGTTTTTCTTCGCAGGCTTTCTCCCGCCAAAAGAGACGGCGCGGCAAAAGGCGCTGGAAGAGCTGAAGGCCATTCCCGCCACCCTCGTCTTTCTCGAAAGCCCCCGCCGCCTGGGCGAGGCGCTGGCTGACATGGCCAGCGTGCTGGGCGCGCGTGAAGGCGCGGTGACGCGCGAACTGACGAAAAAGTTCGAGGAAGTGCGCCGCGCGCCCTTGGCCGATCTCGCCGCCCATTATGAAGAGGCAGGTCCGCCCAAGGGCGAAATCGTCCTCGTCATAGGCCCGCCCGCCCCGGCGGAAGCGGCGGGCGAAGACCTCGACACGCTTCTTGAAAAAGCCCTCGCTTCTCTTTCTCTTAAAGAAGCCGTGCAGGAAGTCACCGCCATCACCGGCCTCCCCCGCAAACAGGTCTACCGCCGCGCGCTGGAGATGAAGGGGGAATAGGCATTTCCCACCCCGCACCCCCTAAAGGCGTCGTCCCGCGGCTTGTCCGCGGGACCCACTCGCTTTTCCGCTTGCCGCAGAAATGGGTAAGCTGAAACGCGGTGCAAAATAAAAAACGCTTCAAGACGCGGGCAGCTGAGTGGACCCCGCGAATAAATCGCGGGGTGACGAATGAGGGAGCAGGGAAAGGCCAAACCAAACGCCGCCCGAAAACGCGCCGAGCGCCAAGGCCGCCGCGCCGAGCTTCTTGCCCGTATCTTCCTCACCCTCAAGGGCTACCGCTGCCTCGCGCGCAACTTCAAACGCGGCGTCGGCGAAGTGGACCTCATCATGGCCCGCGGCCGCACCCTCGTTTTTGTGGAAGTCAAACGCCGCGAAAACCATGCCACCGCCGCCGAAGCTATCCACCCCCGCCAGCAAGCCCGTATCACCCGCGCGGCAGAAGCCTTCCTCTCTCAGCACACGGAATATGCATCCCACAATCTGCGCTTCGACGCCGTGCTGGTCGTGCCGCGCAAATGGCCTGCGCATCTGAAGGATGCGTGGCAGGTTTGACACAGCCGCCCGAGCAAAACCCGCGCCCCATTGCGAATGACTCGCACTTCCAGTAGGTTCGCCCTCGCCGGGCGGCGCTGGGTTGCCCTTGCAGTTGGAAGGCGGAAATGGGGGACAGAGCGGCCAATAGCGCAGCGGCGCCGCTTTTTGCGGATATCGCGAGCCATTATGCGGAGGTGACGGCCTATATCCGCCGCCGCGTGGCCTGCCCGGATCTGGCTGCCGACATCGTGCAGGATGCCTGTCTGCGCCTGGCCCGGATGAGCGAACCGGCCGCCGTCAAGAACCCCCGCGCTTTTCTCTACCGCGTGGCCGGCAATCTCGCCATCGATCATCTGCGACGGGAACGCGCCCGCGCGAAATTCATGGTGGCGGAGGTGCCCGCCGAAGAAGAGGCCGACCGCCAGCCCTCCGCCGAAGCCGCGCTTGGTGCCCGCGAGGAAGTGGCGCTGCTGCGCGCCATTGTCGAGGAATTGCCGCCCCGCTGCCGTGAGGTCTTCATGCTGCGCAAATTCGACGGCCTCGATCAGACCGAGATCGCCGCCCGGCTCGGCATTTCCCGCAATATGGTCGAAAAGCATTTGCGCGCCGGTCTCCTTCATTGCACCGCGCGCTTGGGCGAGTATGACGGCTGACACTTCGGCCCTCCTCAAATCGGCTTCCGGCTCGTCTTCTTATATGAGAAGGGAATGCGGAGGGGTGGAGCGTTGTTGCCTGCCCCCAGGATTTGGCGCAGAACGGGTCTTCAAGGCAGACGAGAGAGCATGACCGGCAATCTTCATGACAGGCGCGCGCCTCGGCGCACCCCTTCCCCGGCCCTGGCTGAGGCGGCGGCCTGGCTTGCGCGCCGCGATGCGGGGCCTCTGGCGCCGGAAGACGCGCGCGCTTTCAAGGCCTGGCTTGCCGCAAGCGAAGAAAACCGCAAGGCTTATGCAAAGACCGAACGTATTTGGCATCTGGCCGAAGAAGCGGGACAGGAAAAGAGAGCCGCGCGCCGTGTCCGCCCGCCTGTGCCGCCCGTGCAAAGAGCGCCGCGCATCGGCGCCGCCTTGGCGGCGGGCGTCGCTGCCTGCCTCGCCCTTTTCATCGCACTGGGAACGGACCTGCCGCTCCGCCTCAAGGCCGATGCCATGACCGCGGCAGGCGAAATGGAAACCCTGGCCCTGCCCGACGGTTCGGTGGTGACGCTGGGCACCGCCTCCGCGCTCGCCATCGATTATGGCAAGAAGCAGCGGCACATCCGCCTGCTGGCGGGCGAAGCCTCCTTCAAGGTCGCGAAAGATACTGCGCGCCCCTTCCGGGTGGAAGTGGCAGGGGGCGCGGCAACGGCGCTTGGCACCGAGTTCCTTGTGCGCGGGCGGGAAGACGGGGCCACCGTCACGGTGCTGGAAGGGCGGGTGTCGGTGGAGGCGCAAACCGCGCGCGGCCCGGGCGCTGCCGTGCTGAAGGCAGCCCAGCAGGTCTCTTATGGTGCGCAGGGCCTTGGCCCCGTCGAAAAGGCGGACTTGGCCGCTGCTGCTGCCTGGCGCCGCGGCAAGCTGGCCTTTGTGGATGTGCCGCTGGGTGAGGTGATTGCCGAGCTGGACCGCTATCACCCTGGCGCGATCCGCGTCCTGGACGCGGCGTTGAGCGGTAAAAAGGTCTCCGGCGTGTTTGATGCCCGCGACCCGCTGAAGGCCGTGGAGGCCCTGGAAAACTCGCTCGGTCTCACCTCCACGCGCCTGTCCGATTATCTGATCCTGGTCCATCGCTGATTTTTGTCTCTTTCCACCTCCTCATTTCCCCGGCTGCTTCGTCATAGCAAATAGAAATGAGTATCAATCCTAAACGGCGCCGGACCCGAGGGTGAGCCGCGCGGCCGTGAGGTGCAGGGGAAAACATGCGTATATCACTGTCTGACCGCGGCCGGGGGGCTGCTCAATCCCGCGAAAAAATGGCCCGCAGAAACCGGGGACTTTTTGTCAAAGCCTTGCTCACCGGCACGGCGCTGGCAGGCGGCGCCCTCAGCGCCATGCCCGCCGCCCTGGCGCAGCAACCGGCGGCGGAAATGGCCGAGGCCGAAACCCGCGCTTATGCCATTCCCGCGGGGCCCCTCGCCCCGGCGCTTAACCGCTTTGCCGATGAAAGCGGACTGCAGCTCGTTTACGGCGCGGAAGTGACCGAAGGTCAGAGCACGGATGGCGTCTCCGGCAGCTTCACCGCGGATGAAGCGCTGACCCGGCTGCTCGCGGGCACCGGCGTCGTTTATTCTTATGCAGGCGCTGACACGATTGCCCTCTCTCCCGCCCCGGCGGCCGGCGAAGAAGCGCTGATGCTCGGCCCCATCACCGTGACGGCGGAGCGCCGCGAGCGCTCCCTGCGCGACACGGCGGCAAGCGTTGCTGTTTTTGATGCGACGGCCATTGATGAGCGCCCCGAAATGAAAACCGCCAACGACCTTCTGGCCCTCGTGCCGAATGTCGTGACCAGCGGCACCAACAACTATGCCCCCACCATCCGCGGTGTGAACGGCACCGGCCCGAACGAAGGCTCGGACGCGTTCTTCTCCGGCACGCGGCCCCGCCTCAACATGCAGGTGGACGGGCGCTCGCTCAGCTATAACGAGCTTGTCTTCGGCGAGGTTTCGCTCTGGGACGTGGAGCAGGTGGAAGTGCTGCGCGGCGCGCAGAGCACGTTGCAGGGCCGCAACGCCATCGCGGGCACGGTTGCCATCAAGACGAAAGACCCGACCTATCACACCGAAGCGGGCGGGCGCGTCATCCTGGGCGATGAAAGCACGCGGCGTTACTCCGCTTACGCCTCCGGCCCCCTCATCGACAATCAGCTTGCCTTCCGTTTCGCGGTGGACCGCCAGGAACGGGAAAGCTATGTCGAAATGAACTCCTTCGGTGATGTGGACCCGGAAGAGGTTAAATCCACCACCCTGCGCGGCAAGCTGCTGATCGAGCCGGACGACATTCCCGAATGGCGCACCCTCATCACGGTGAACCATTCCGATCATATCGGCCCGCAGGTGGAATATGTCCGCCGCCCGTTCAACGATCATATCTCCGGCACGCCGGATATTGCGACCTTCAATCCGCGCACGACAAGTGTGGTGCTGGACACCGAGTGGCAGGCTTTCGACCTGATGGGGCTGGAACTGACGGCGTCCTATGCGGACACGGAAGTCGTGCGCCGCGCGCTGCCGGGCAATGGCAATGTGCAGATCGACGGCAAGGAACTGACGCTTGAGCCGCGCGTGCGCTTTGCAAGCGATGACGGGCGGCTTTCCGGCGTGGGCGGCATTTATTATTTCCATGCGGAGCAGGACGAGTCCATCGACTTCCCGTCGCCCTCCACCTTTGACGATGAAACTGAAACCGTCGCCGCCTTTGGCGAGGCAACCTATGCGGTGCTGGATCAGCTTGATGTGACGGCGGGTCTGCGTGCGGAACGCGAAAGCCGCAAGCGCAGCGGCGGCGCGGCCCCCTTCGTTGTCGATATTGATGAGGACTACGAAGCCTTCCTGCCGAAACTCGGTCTTGCCTGGCACGCAACCGAAGAGCTGACCCTCGGCGCTCTTGTTTCCCGCGGCTATAATGGCGGCGGCGCAGGCTTCACCTTCTTCCCGCCCTTTGTGAGCTACACCTATGATCCGGAATTCGTCTGGACCTATGAAGCCTATGCCCGCGCAGACCTGCTGGATGACCGTCTCGAACTGACGGGGAACATCTTCTATTCCGATTACACGGACATGCAGCTTCCCTTCGACCTGAACCCCGATCCGGCGGTGTGGGCCGTGGTGATCCGCAATGCGGATGAAGCCATCACCTATGGCGCGGAATTTGGCGCCCGCTGGCTTGCCGCCCCGGGGCTGGAAGTCTTCGGCACCGCCGGTCTCCTCCAGACCGAAGTCACCAAGATGCCGGGCCAGATCATCGAAGGCAACGAACTGCCCCAGTCCCCGGCCTTCACCTCGACCGCCGGTTTTTCTTACGTGGATGAAAGCGGTTTCGATCTCGGCGCGGATATGCGCTTTTCCGATGCCTATTATTCCAACATCGACAACAATCCGCGCGGCAAGACCGATCCTTATGTGGTGGTGAATGCAAGGGCAGGCTACACTTTCGAGCGGATGGATGGCAGCCCGCGGATCTTCGGCTTCGTCAACAATGTGTTCGACGCAGATGAGCCGCTGCTCATCGAGCCGGGCGGCGCACCTGCCGCCGACGACATCGCCTATCTCATCACACCGCGGATGATCGGCATCGGACTTGAGGTGAACTTCTAATCATGATGCGCGCGAAAACCGTCAAAGCCTGGTATCAGGTGCATAAATGGACAAGCCTCATCTGCACGGCATTTCTTCTCTTGCTGTGCATCACGGGCCTGCCCCTGATCTTCTATCACGAGATCGATCACCTGACCGGCAATGCGGTTGAGGCGCCAGTGCTTGAAGGTGAAACCGGCACTGCCCGTCTCGACAGCATGGTCGAGACGGCGCGCGCGCAAATGCCGGACAGAGTGGTGCAGTTCATTTCCTGGGACCAGGATGAACCAGAGCTGCTCTATGTCGCCATGGCACCGGAACTCACCTCACATCCTGACGACACGCTTTTTGTGGCGCTCGACAACCGCACCGGCGAGGTGCTGGGCCAGCCCAATTTCCAGGAAGGGGTGATGTGGGTCTTCTACAAGCTCCATGTGGACCTTTATGCGGGGCTTGCGGGCAAACTCTTTCTTGGCTTCATGGGCCTTCTCTTCGTCGCCGCCATCATCTCCGGCGTCGTGCTTTACGGCCCTTTCATGCGCAAGCTCGATTTCGGCACCGTGCGCAAGGAACGCACGAAGCGCCTGAAATGGCTCGACGTGCACAATCTCCTGGGCGCGGTCACGCTTGTCTGGGTGCTTGTTGTGGGCGCCACCGGCGTCATCAACACTTGGGCCGATCTTGTCTTGCAGGCCTGGCGCTTCGGCCAGCTTGCCGAACTGACCGAACCTTACAAGGACCTGCCCATTCCGGCGGCGGACAAGACCATTCCCGTGGATGATGCCCTTGCCGTGGGCCTGGAAGCGGCACCCGGGATGCTCCCGGCTTTCATCGCCTTCCCCGGTTACTCTTTCACGAGCAATCATCACTACGCGGTCTTCATGTATGGCGACACGCCGCTCACCTCCAAACTCCTCAAGCCCGCGCTGGTGGATGCGGAAAGCGGTGAGATCACGGCCATCCGCCCGCTGCCCTGGTATGTGACCGCGCTGCTCGTCTCCCAGCCGCTGCACTTTGGTGATTATGGCGGTATGCCGCTCAAGATCATCTGGGCGATCCTCGACATTCTCACCATCGTGGTGCTGGGAAGCGGGCTTTATCTCTGGGTGACGCGCCGCTCGCCGGTCGAGGCGCGCATCGCCGCCTGGGAAGCGGAAAATGACGCCGCGCCCGTTCTTGCGCGGGGAGGGGCGGAATGAGCCTGCAGTCAAACAGGAAGAGCGGCCCCAAAACCCTCGGCCAGATATTCGCAGTGCCACTGGCGCTCGGCATCGTCAGCGCGGCAGGCCTCATCGCCGCGCTGGTGGGCGACGGATTTCTCGATGCCGTCTCCTGGGTGACCCTCGCTCTGCCCTGCGCCGCCGGCATCTGGTACTGGGCGCGCTAGGCGCCCTTTTCTCGCCGCTCCGCTGAAGCTAGGCTCGGCCTGACCTGCCAGGGAGAGGATCATGAGCAAAAGCGAAGATGCTGCGGTACTGAATGGCACCTGCCTGTGCGGCGCGGTGGTTTATGAAGTGGCGGATGCGTTCGCCTATGCCATGAACTGCCATTGCTCGAAATGCCGCCGCGTTACGGGCGCGGCCTTCAAACCCATCGGCGGCATCGAGAGCGGCAAGTTCCGCGTTGTGAAGGGGGAAGACAATCTCCTTGCGTTTGGCGGAGAGAACTACGATCTGCACTGCCGGACTTGCGGCTCACCGCTTTATTCCGTGGTGCGGGAGGGCAAATATATCCACGTCCTTCTCGGCACACTGCTTGAGGCGCCGTCCTTGCGCCCCACGGAACATATCTATGTAGGTTCCAAGGCGTCCTGGTTCGAGATCACGGACGATCTGCCCCAGCGGCAGGAACTTGAATAGCCCGCCTCACAGCACTGCACACCCCGCTGCCCCCGCCGCAAGCACCACGGCCCAGGCAGGCACGCGCCAGGCGGCAAGCGCGACGAAAGAAAGCGCGGCGATGACCAGCGTGAGGTCGGACGTGATGCCGCCTGTGAAAACCGGGTCATAAAGCGCCGCCGCCAAAAGCCCCACCACCGCGGCATTGACGCCGGAAAGCCCGGCCCGCGCGGCAGGCGCATGGGAAAGCCGCTCCCAGAAAGGCAGCGCCCCGATCATCAACAGCGCGGATGGCAAAAAGATCGCAAAGAGCGCGATGAAGGCCCCGGCAACACCGCTGGGCGGTGTCTGCATCACCGTGCCGAGATATGCCGCGAAGGTAAAAAGCGGCCCCGGCACCGTTTGCGCCGCGCCATAACCGGCAAGAAATGCATCCCGCTCCACGAGGCCCGTCGCAACGGTTTCGGCCTGGAGGAGCGGCAGCACTACATGCCCCCCGCCAAAGACAAGCGCGCCCGCCCGGTAAAACTTGTCGACAAGAGAAAGCGCGCCGCTTTCAAGATGCGCCGCGAGAAAGGGAAGCGCGGCCAGCAACGCAAAGAAGAGCAGGAGAAACACCGTGCCAGTACGCCGCGACACGCGCGTGCTGAAGGGCTTTTCCTCCGCCGCCTTCTCGGTCTTCCCCCTGAGCCAGAGAAAACCGATGAGCCCGCCGCCCAGAATGACGGCAATCTGTCCGATGACGGAGGGAATGAGCAGCGCCCCCGCAAAGCCCGCCGCCGCAATCGCCGCGCGCTCCTTGTCCGGGGTGAGCGTGCGCGCCATGCCGAGCACTGCGTGGGCGACGACGGCAACAGCCGCCGCCTTCAGCCCGGCAATCCACCCGGTGCCGATCGCTTCAGTCAGCTCCGGCGCGCCATAAGCAAAGGCAATGAGCAAAAGGGCGGAGGGAAGTGTGAAAGCCGTCCACGCTGCGAGCATCCCTCCATAGCCTGCGCGCATGAGGCCAAGCCCCATTCCCACCTGGCTCGACGCCGGGCCCGGCAGAAACTGGCAAAGCGCTACAAGATCCGCATAAGCCCGCTCGCTCAGCCATTGCCGCCGCACGACAAAGGCCTCCCGGAAATACCCCAGATGCGCCACCGGCCCGCCGAAGGAGGTGAGCCCGAGCATCAGAAACACGCGGAAAACTTCGAGGGGCGAGCCCCTGCTCTTTGCGGTCTCCGGTGCCGGATGTTTGCTCATGACATCGTCCTCCCTCTTGATTTTCGGGCCATAGCATCAAAATCCGGCGGTATCTATCGTCACTTGGCGGCAGCCTCCCTGCCCAAATCCCGCCGCAACGGAAGGCTAAGAGAGCTGTGTCAATATGTTAGTCTTTCCCAATATCCCCGATGGACGATTCGGGGGCGGGGCGGTTTTGAAGCGGGTCGATCAGTGCGGAACAAAGTAATTTTTCCATATAAATCAATGAGATATGGCATCCTTCTGGCGGGCGCCCTCACCCTTTCCGGCTGCACCGTGCCGGGCATGATCGTCGGCGCGGGTGCAACGGCGGGGCTTGGCGCGGCGCAAGAGCGGGGCATCGAGACGGCGGCGGATGATCTGTCCATTCAGCTTGAGATCAACCGCCTGCTGCTCGCGAAAGACGACAAGCTTTTCGCCCGGGTCTCGACCCAGGTTTCCGAAGGCCGGGTGTTGCTTACCGGCGTGGTGGACAAGCCCGAAGAGCGGATCGCGGCGACGCGCATCGCCTGGGGTGTGAGCTCCGTGCGCGAAGTCCTCAACGAAATCCGCGTGGCGGAGGGGGCAAGTTTCACTCAGGCCACCCGTGACACGGCGATCACGGCAAAACTCCGTGCACAGATCATGCAGGACTCCGAAGTCTCCGCCATCAACTATACCATCGAAACCGTGCGCGGCACGATCTATCTCATGGGCATCGCGCAGAACGGCACGGAGCTGACCCGCGTCGTCAATCATGCGCGCGGCATTTCGGGTGTGCGCAATGTGATCAGCCATATTCAACTGAAGAACGATCCTGCCCGCTTGAGGAGCGGCGCGGCCGGCGCTGCCAAGGAAGGTTAAGTAAGGCCAAGGAAGGTTAAGTAAGGAAAGGGTAAGCCCATGCATGCAGGCGAGCTGAAACAGGCCTTGATCGATTGGGGCGCCGAGCCGCGCCTCAAGACCCTGGCCGATGCCGCGCTCTGGCTGGCTGCCCTCGACAAGCCGGATGCGGACATGCAGGCCTGCCGCCGTCATCTCGACGATATCGCCGCCGCCGCCAAGGCGCGCCTCGCGGGTACGGAGCTGAGCGCGCAAGAAGCGGTGGCCGCCCTCGGCGAAATTCTCGGCACCGGCTTTCATTATGAAGGCGACCGGGAAACTTATGATGCGCCGGAAAACGGCAATCTGATCGATGTCATCAGAAGGCGCAAAGGCCTGCCCGTCGCGCTCGGCATTCTTTATCTTCATGCAGGCGCCGCTGCGGGGCTTGAAATTACCGGCCTCAACTTCCCCGCTCATTTCGTGCTCCGGGTGGAAGCGGCAGGCCGCATGGCCATTCTCGATCCCTTTAACAAGGGCGATGAAATGACGGCGGCGGATCTGCGCCATCTTCTTCAGCATGCCATGGGCCCGCAGGCCGGGCTCGAACCTGATTACTATTCCCCCGCCGGGCCCCGCCAGGTGCTGCTCCGCCTGCAAAACAATCTTCTCACCCGCGCGCTTCAGGCAGGCGACGAAGCGCGCGGCGCCGAGCTTCTGGCCCGCATGAGCTGGATCGCCCCGGAAGAGCCGGGCCTGCGCTTCGATCTTGGCCGCCTGCACACCCGCCTCACCCGGTATAAAGAGGCGATGCAGGATTTTTCGGACGCGCTCACCCTCGCCCGCGAGCAGCAGAACTGGGCCCTGGCAACCGAAGCTGCCCAGGTGCTGGAGCGGCTGCGCAAGAAGCTCAACTGAAATTGCCCTCCCCGCTTGCATAAGCCCGGCCCCGTCGCCACATTGCGCGGGCAGACATAACGAAAAGGGCGGAAAGCATGAGCCTCAAGGTTGCCATTCAGATGGACCCCATCGCGGCCATCGACATTAACGGGGATTCGACCTTCGCGCTCGCGCTCGAAGCCTCGGCCCGGGGCCATCAGCTTTTCTATTACGAGCCGAAGCAGCTTTCCATGCGGGACGGGCGTGTCTATGCGCGCATGGCGCCGCTCACCGTGAAGCGCGAAAAGGGCAGCCACTTCACGCTGGGTGAATTCGCATCCTGCGATCTGACGGAGATGGATGTGGTGCTGCTGCGCCAGGACCCGCCCTTCGACATGAATTATATCTCCACCACCCACATGCTGGAACGCGTCCACCCCAAGACGCTGGTGGTGAACGACCCGCGCGAAGTGCGCAACGCGCCGGAAAAACTTTTCGTCACCGAATTTCCGGGCGTCATGCCGCCTACGCTCATCTCTCTGGATGTGGAAGAGATCCGCGCCTTCCGCGATGAGTATAAAGACATCATCGTGAAGCCGCTTTACGGCAATGGCGGCGCGGGCGTTTTCCGCCTGTCCGAAGGCGATGAAAATCTGAACTCGCTGCTGGAGCTGTTCGGCAATCTGTCGAACGAGCCGCTCATCGCGCAGCAATATCTGCCCGCCGTGCGCAAGGGCGACAAACGCATCATCCTGGTGGACGGCAAACCGGTGGGCGCCATCAACCGCGTGCCGGCCAAAGGCGAGTCCCGCTCCAACATGCATGTGGGCGGGCGCGCGGAAAAAACGGGTCTGACGAAACGCGAAGAAGAGCTGTGCGAGATCATCGGTCCGGAACTCAAACGCCGCGGTCTCATCTTTGTCGGTATCGATGTGATCGGCGATTATCTGACCGAGATCAACGTGACGAGCCCCACCGGCATTCAGGAGATCGACCGCTTCGACGGCTCGAACCTTTCCGGCCTCATCTGGGATGCGATCGAGGAAAAACGCTAAACCCCGCGCGGCTTGCGTTTACGCCTGAAAATCCTATCTCTCGGATACGCTCACGAAACTGGGAAAGGAGGAAGCCATGCCACCGCCTTTCAAAGTGCAGCATATCGACCATGTGGTCCTGCGCGTTGCGGATATGGAAAAATCGCTCACCTTCTACCGCGATATGGTGGGCGCGCATCTGGAGCGTGAAATTCCGGAAATCGGCATGAAGCAGCTCCGCGCCGGGTCCTCGCTCATTGATCTTCTGCCCGCGGAAAGCGTCACGGTCCCCGACGGCGCGCAGAACATGGATCATGTCTGCCTGCGCGTGGAGCCCTGGGTGGACAGCGTGGTCAAAGCCCATCTCGCGCATTTCGGCGTCGAGATCGAAAGCGAAGGCATCCGCTATGGCGCCGACGGCGAAGGCCCCTCCCTCTATGTCTTCGACCCGGATGGCAACCGCGTCGAACTCAAAGGCCCGCCGCTCGAGGGCTGAGAGTTAGTTAATAAAATTGGCGCGCCAGTAGGAGTCGAACCTACATCTCCCCAGCGGGCACGTGGAGACTAACCGCCGAACCCTAGAAACCGAGAGCTTTATCCAGTTAAGCTATGGCGCGTTATCTTGAGTTTCCTTATCAAGTTCGTTTTAATGCGTTCGGAGACTGACCGCCGAGCGTTAGAAAGCGCCGATGGCGTCGTGGCTTTGAGGGGGTTAATTAAATGCCCCCTCAGCCGCGTTTATTCCTTCTTCCCGGGCAATTTCCCTCGCTTTATCCGTTATGTGCCAGCCGTTGTAACCGGTGGCGCGAGGAATTCTGCGCAACAAACCGTCTGATTTGCGGCGACTTAGAAAGAGCCGCCAATTCCCAGGTTCGATTGCAATGCCTTGTTTCTCCAATTGCTGCATTAGTTGCCGGCTAGTTTTTCCTTGTGAGCCTGTGTTCTCTAGGAGCGGGTAAACTGCAGTCCAAAAGAAATTCCTGGTCAGTTTCTGGGCTTTCCCGTCTCGGGATTTCAGAACGCGTTTTATTTCCGTCAACTCGCGCAGCAAATCCGCAACCAACTGTTCAAGATGGTCCCGCCTACGCTCCAATTCTTTATGCTGTTTGATCGTTAACATGTAAAAACGCTATCAAACCGTTTCTTTTTTGAAAACAGGAATTTTCTGAAAAAAAGAAACGAAAATATATATAAAAATCAATTAGTTAAGTTATTGACGCGGGAGAAATAATATGATACTAACAAAGTGTTTACAACACTTTGTTAGTAATTAATTTTTGTATAAAAAGTAGCGCTTCAGTAGCTCGGAGCTTTTACTCATCGACGTTCTCAAAATGTTCTTGCCCCGTCTTTGCTGCAAAGCTAGGCTCGGTGAAACCGTGAATTTGCAGGCAGCGAAGGGGGCGGCATGGTCGCGCATGTGGAGACGGTGGCCTTTTGGGGGCTGGAGGCAAAGCCGGTGGATGTGCAGGTGCAGATCACGGCGGGCCTGCCGCATTTCGCCATTGTCGGTCTGCCGGA
>Ga0207828_100085_pt1 | contig 125653 bp, 116 predicted proteins | sample TtaePargueraPR_11_FD_187276 | JGI IMG/M metagenome (GOLD analysis project Ga0207828, IMG submission 187276) | Aerobic enrichment media microbial communities from Bioluminiscent Bay, La Parguera, Puerto Rico - Tt and P2 (3) (SPAdes) | ecosystem: Environmental > Aquatic > Marine > Unclassified ... | reverse complement strand
TCGCTTCCAGCAAACGCTCGGGAACCCCGCACAGCCCGAAACCGCCCGCCGCTATCAGCATGTCATCGCGCAGCAGTCCCGCCAGGGCCGACGACGCATCAGGATAAAGCTTGTTCATCAGGTCTCCGGATCAGGTCGATGGCGGCAAGCGCCTTGTTGCACCGCACATAAGGCGTTGCGCCACCCATGCGCAAGCTTGCATCAGGAAGAGATGCCATGGCGGTACATTGCTGCTCGCACTTGCAACATGCGGCTTTCCCTGTTGCCGAAGACAGCATTTGCGCTGCACTGCAACACAGTGCAGGGCCTATGGTTCCGCAACCGGCTACGTTTTGCGGTCAAATTCAGCAGCCTAAACCAAAGATGAACAGGGGTTGCACTAAATGCAACGGGCGGTGATCTTTTCGCACTTGCGAAAAGACGGGGTCGGGCGCATTTAGAACCTGCCTTTCAGGCATCCTCTCCCAAAACTTCCAAGGTCCGGCATGCGTGCCGGGCCTTTTTTCTTGTCCGCTCTGCGCAGCAATCGCCGGAGCCCGGCCAATGCCCGTTTGCATTTGGCATTTCCGCTTCCTAGCTTGCCTGAAGAGGCAAGCAATAAGCAGGAACGGAGCGGACTGGCCATGGCAGATGCAGAAGCGGCAACGGTCGAGGCGGGTACAGTCCGGCTCCAGGTGGCTCCCGCGCGTCAGGAGGAAAGCGGCCAAGGCATCGCTCGCCTGCCGCGTACCGCCTTTCAGGCGCTGGGCATTACCGAAGGCGATATCGTCGAGATCTCGGGCAAGCGTACGACCGCCGCGATCGCCGTGCCGGCCTATGATGAGGACCAGACGCTTGAAGTCGTCCGGCTCGACGGGCTCCAGCGCATCAACGCCGATACCGGTTCGGGCGAGCATGTCGTGATCCGGCGCACCGAAAGCCGCCCGGCCACGCGGGTCGTCTTTGCTCCGGCCCAGCGCGAGATGAAGCTCCAGGGGCCAACGCAGGCGCTCAAGCGCAATTTCTTCCGCAAGCCGCTGGTCGCGGGCGATCTGGTCGCCACCACCGGCCAGCAACGCGTCCAGGACGTCCCGCCGCAGATCGCGCAGATGTTTGCGACCCAGCCCTATTCGCTCACCCAGATCCGCCTGAGCGTGGTTTCGAGCGCCCCCAAGGGCGTGGTCCATATCGACGAGAACACCGAGGTCGAACTGCGCAGCGAGTTCGAGGAACCGCGCGACGGCCGGGGGACGATCAATTACGACGACGTCGGCGGCATGTCGGAAACGATCAACGCGCTGCAGGAAATGGTCGAACTCCCGCTGCGCTATCCCGAACTGTTCACCCGGCTCGGGGTCGATCCGCCCAAGGGCGTGCTGCTGCACGGCCCGCCCGGGACCGGCAAGACCCGCCTGGCGCAGGCGGTCGCCAACGAGAGCGATGCCGAGTTCTTCACCATCAACGGGCCCGAGATCATGGGCTCGGCCTACGGGGAGAGCGAAGCACGCCTGCGCGAGGTCTTCGAGGAGGCCGCCCGTGTGGCGCCGTCGATCATCTTCATCGACGAGATCGATTCGATCGCGCCCAAGCGCGACAAGGTGCCCGGCGAAGCCGAAAAGCGGCTGGTCGCACAATTGCTGACGCTCATGGACGGGCTCGACGTCCGGACCAATCTGGTCGTCATCGCGGCGACCAACCGGCCCGAAGCGATCGACGAGGCGCTCCGCCGGCCGGGACGCTTCGATCGCGAGATCATCATCGGCGTGCCCGACGAGAACGGAAGGCGCGAAATCCTCGCCATCCATACCCGGGGCATGCCCCTCGGCGAGGGCGTCGATCTCAAGGAGCTGGCGCGCACGACGCATGGTTTCGTCGGCGCGGACATCGCCGCGCTCGCCCGTGAGGCAGCCATCGAGGCGGTCCGGCGGATCATGCCGCGGATCGACCTCGACGAACGCACGATCCCGCCCGACGTGCTCGAGGACCTCTGCGTCGAGCGGCGCGATTTCGTCGCAGCGCTCAAGCGCGTCCAGCCCTCCGCCATGCGCGAGGTCATGGTCCAGGCCCCGACGATTGGCTGGTCCGACATCGGCGGGGTCGATGACGCGATCGGCAAGCTCAAGGAAGGGGTCGAACTGCCGTTGCGCAATCCGCAGGCCTTCCACCGGCTCGGCATCCGCGCGGCCAAGGGTTTCCTGCTCTATGGGCCGCCGGGTACTGGCAAGACTCTGCTGGCCAAGGCGGTTGCCAAGGAGGCCGAGGCCAATTTCATCTCAATCAAGTCCTCCGACCTGCTTTCCAAATGGTTTGGCGAGAGCGAGCAGCAGGTCAGCCGGATGTTCGCCCGCGCGCGCCAGGTGGCGCCCTGCGTGCTGTTCATCGACGAGATCGACAGCCTCGTTCCGGCGCGTGGCTCGGGCACGGCCGAACCGCAGGTCACCGCGCGGGTGGTCAACACGATATTGGCCGAGATGGACGGGATGGAGGAGCTCCAGTCGATCGTGGTGATCGGGGCAACCAACCGGCCGACGCTGGTCGATCCGGCACTTCTGCGGCCGGGACGCTTCGACGAACTGATCTATGTCGGCACGCCCGATGAACCCGGCCGGGTCCATATCCTCAGGATCCATACCAGCGACATGCCGCTTGACGAGGATGTCGACCTTGCGGCGATCGCCAAGCAGACCGTTCGCTTCACCGGGGCCGATCTCGAGGATGTCGTGCGACGCGCGGGCCTCAACGCGATTCACCGCGCTGGGGAGGACGCCGACCGGGTGAGCGCGGCGGACTTCGCCGAGGCCTTGAAGGAATCGCGCACGACTGTGACAGCGAAGATGGAAGAGGAATACGCCCGGATGAAGGGCGAGCTGAAGAAACGGGCGATGGAAGTCAGCCCGATCGGCTTCCTCCACGAAGGCATGCTCGAGCCGATCCGCGAGAGCAAGCACGACTGAACGGGCCGGGCGCCGGGGCGGTCAGGCTCCGGCGCCCGCCTGATCATCGGGCAGACCGGCCGCGGCAATGCGGCGGCGCGCAAAGGCCTGAGGCTGGTTCTCGCGCAGCCAGAGCAGCATCGCCTCGCGGATCTCGCAGCGCAGTTCCCATACGGTCGGTGAATCCTTCGCTGTCATCAGCATCCGTACCTCCACCGCTTCGGCGCTGGCGCCGGTCACCTGCAGGTTCTGGACGTCGCCGTCCCATTTCGGGTGGGCACGGACCAGTTCCTCGAAGTGCGTCCGCATCGCCGCGAAATCGGTAGTCGGGTCGAGGTGCAGGTGCACCGCACCGATCACCTGGGAACCGGTCTTGGTCCAGTTCTCGAAGGTCTGTTCGAGGAATTTGGTGGTTGGGACGATCAGTCGCCGCCGGTCCCAGGTGCGGACGACGACAAAGGTGGTGCGGATATCCTCGATCCAGCCCCATTCGCCGTCGATGATCACCACGTCGTCGATCCGGATCGGCTCTGTCAGTGCCATCTGCAACCCGGCGATCAGCGCCTTGAGCGCGGGCTGCGCCGCGGCCCCGACCGCGAGCGCCGCCAGGCCGGCCGAGGCCATCAGCGTAACCCCGACGTCGCGTACGCCCGGGATCGACAGCAGCATGAGCCCGACGGTCGCAAAGACGATCAGGAAGGTCGCGATCCGGCTGAAGATCGTAAGGCGCGTCCGGCGCTGACGCGCCTTGAGATTGTCGGCAACGCTGATGTCGTTGCGCAGTTCCATCGCGTGGACGAGCGCATGGAGCACCGAGATCACGACCCAGCCGACCAGTGCCGGCATGACGAATCCGGCGATCTTGGTCCAGAAGTTCCCTAGCGCGGGTATCTCCCGGGCGAACAGGACGAGGAACAGCGCCACCATCGCATAGCGGGTCGGCCGCGCGAGGCGGGCCATCAGCATGTCGTCCGATGGGCTTTCGCTGGCGCGCGCAATTCCGGCCAGCAGGCGGTACAGCACATGGTGCACCAGCAGTCCCAGCGCGGTGGCGAGCAGGCCGGCGCCGAGCACGACGATTGTCTGGGCCAGCCAGGCTGGCAGCGAAGGCGCGAATTCGAGCAGCGAATGGGTCATGCGCGTCAGGCTAGGCGCAATCGAATTGCCGTCAACCTTCGCAGGCGCACAAACATTGCACGGCCCTAATGCGCTTCGTCCCAGCTTGCACCGGTGCCGATGTCGACTCCCAGCGGAACGTCGAGTTCGACCGCGGGCAACGCCGCTTCGGCCATGGTCTTCCGGATCACGGTACTTGCCGCCTCGGCGTCGCCGGCGGGCAATTCGAACACCAGTTCGTCGTGCACCTGCAGCAGCATCCGCACATGGCCGAGGCCGGCGTCCTCCAGTGCGGGCATCATGCGCGTCATAGCCCGCTTGATGATATCGGCGCTGCTGCCCTGGATCGGTGCATTGATCGCGGCGCGCTCGCTCCCGGCGCGTTCGTTGGGATTTTTGGAATTGATCCGCGGGAACCAGGTCTTGCGCCCGAACAGGGTCTCCGAATAGCCTTTCTCGCGGACGCTTTCGAGCGTCATGGCGATGAAGTTGCGAATGCCGGGGAAGCGATCGAAATAGCGGTCGATCATCGCCTGCGCTTCGTCCGCCTCCACGCCCAGCCGCCCGGCCAGGCCCCAGCGTGAGATGCCGTAGAGGATCGAGAAATTGATCGTCTTGGCCTGGGCGCGGGTGTCGCGGGTGACTTCACCGTACATTTCCCGCGCGGTACGGGCATGGATGTCCTCGCCCTGGGCAAAGGCCTCTTTCAGGCTCGGGACATCGGCCATATGCGCGGCCAGCCGCAATTCGATCTGGCTGTAGTCGGCCGCGAGCAGGACATTGCCCGCTTCGGGAACGAAGGCCTGGCGGATCTGGCGCCCGATCTCGGTCCGGATCGGGATGTTCTGCAGATTGGGTTCGGTCGAGGACAGGCGCCCGGTTTGCGCCCCGACCAGCGAATAGGACGTGTGGACCCGGCCAGTGCGCGGGTTGATCGCTTCCTGCAGCGCGTCGGTATAGGTGCTCTTGAGCTTCGACAGCTGGCGCCAGTCGAGCACCTTGGTGGCGATCTCGGCGCCCTCCCCGGCCAGGCGCTCGAGGATCGACTGGTCGGTCGAATATTGGCCGCTCTTGCCCTTCTTGCCGCCCTTGTGGCCGAGCTTTTCGAACAGGATGTCGCCCAATTGCTTGGGACTGCCGATGGTGAAGGGTTCGCCGGCGAGGGCGTGGATCTCGCCTTCGAGTGCGTCGATCCGCTCGGCGAATTCCTTCGACAGATGGGCCAGACGCTCGCGATCGACCCTGATCCCCTCGCGCTCCATCCGGGCGACTACCGGGATCAGCGGGCGGTCGACCCGTTCGTAGATCCGCACCGCGCCTTCTTCGGGCATGCGATAGGCGAACATGCGGTGCAGGCGCCAGGTGACCTCGGCGTCCTCGGCGGCGTATTCTGTTGCCTTGTCGAGCGGGACCTCGCCGAAGGGGATCGCCTTCTTGCCGGTCCCGCAGACTTCCTTGAACGCGATCGGGCGATGGCCGAGATGCCGCTCCGACAGTTCGTCCATCCCGTGTCCGCCGCCGATTCCGTCGCTCCCGCGCCCGGCATCCATGGCGAAGCTCATCACCATGGTATCGTCGATCGGGGTAACCGTGATGCCGTGCCGCGCGAGCACGTTGAGATCGTATTTGGCATTCTGCCCGACCTTGAGCACGGCATCGCATTCGAGCAGCGGTTTGAGGCGAGCGATCGCTTCGGTCAGCGGCACCTGCTGGGGCTTCTCGGCGAACATGTCGCTCCCGCCGTGGCCGAGCGGGATGTAACAGGCATCGTTCGGCCCAAGCGCAAGACTCACCCCGACGAGGTCGGCCTGGATCGCGTCGAGCGCGCTGGTCTCGGTGTCGAAGGCGACCAGCCGCGCGGCGAAGGCCCGTTCGATCCAGCGGTCGAGCGCATCGGTCGTTTGCACGCATTCGTATGCGCTGCGGTCGATCTCCGGCCATTCGGGCATCGGCTGGCGATCGCCTGCGCCGCGATGGGGCGCATCGGCATGGGCAGCCGATCCGGCCTCATGTGCCGCGATCCCGCTCTTGGCTTCCAGCCGGTGGGCGAGGCTGTTGAAGCCGTGCGTGTTGAGGAAGGCGAGCAAGGGTTCGGGCGGGATGCCGTCGAGCACGAAATCGTCGATCGGCAGGGGCAGGGCGCAGTCCTGCTTGAGCTCGACCAGCACGCGGCTGAGCCGGGCCATCTCCGCGCCTTCGATCAGCCGTTCCTGCAGCTTGCTCTTCTTCATTTCCGGGGCCGCAGCAAGCGCCGCTTCGAGACTGCCGTGATCCTGGATCAGCTTGGTGGCGGTCTTGGGGCCCACGCCGCGGATGCCCGGGACGTTATCCGCCGTATCGCCCATCAATGCCAGCACGTCGCCTACCAGCCCGGGCGCGACGCCAAATTTCTCTTCCACTTCGGGAATTCCGATCCGGACATCCTTCATCGTGTCGAGCATGTCTATGTGCCCGCTGCCATCGCCTGTGCTGCCGACCAGTTGCATCAGGTCCTTGTCGGAGGAGACGATCGTCACATTCCAGCCCCGCACGGCGGCGGTGCGGGCATAGCTCGCGATGAGGTCGTCGGCTTCCAGCCCCGGTTCCTCGATGCAGGGCAGGCTGAAGGCGCGCGTCGCGTCGCGGATCAGCGGGAATTGCGGGACGAGGTCCTCCGGCGCCGGCGGGCGGTTGGCCTTGTAGTCCGGATAGATCTCGTTGCGGAAACTCTTCGATCCGGCGTCGAGGATCACGGCGAGATGGGTCGGCCCCTCGGCCTTGTCGAGGTCTTCGGCCAGCTTCCACAGCATGGTGGTATAGCCATAGACCGCATTGACCGGCGTGCCTTCCGGATTGGTCAGCGGCGGCAGGCGGTGATAGGCGCGGAAGATGAAGGACGAACCGTCGACGAGGTAAAGGTGTTGCTGGGCGCTCATGCGGCGGTCGTAGCAGCGCGGCAGTCCGAGGTCAGCCGGTTTCGGCAGCGATTCGACCCGATTCCGATTCTCGCCATTTTCTTGACGTAATTGGTATCTATGCAAGCTTTGCGAGGGGCCGGACGGTGCGGAATTGCGCCGGTCCGCCATTTCGCTTGCATCCAGTTTCAATGGCGATTATTTCTGCGCCCGAAGTCTGCGGGAAACGGCAGGCTTTGCGGACGGCCGTCAGGCCTTCCGTATCACACTCGCTGTTCAAGGATTACAACATGCGCAAGATTGCTCTCGTTGCTGCCGCTGCCGCTGGCGCCCTCGCTCTGGCCGCTTGCTCGGAAGGCACTGAAGACGCCGCTGGTGAAGCTGTCGATTCGGCCATGGCCGACGCCGAAGCCAACATGGAAGCCGCTGGCGAATCCATGGAAGAAGCTACCGACGCTGCTGCCGATGCCGCTGCCGAAGCGACCGACGCTGCTGGCGAAGCCGTCGAAGAAGCTGGCGACGCTGTCGAAGCCGCTACCGACGAAGCTGCTGCCGAGTAATCGGCCGGCTTGCTTTGCAAGACAGAAAGGGCGCGACCTGCGGGTCGCGCCCTTTTTCTATGCGCCGATGGTGCCGGCGCCAGCGGGCTTGGCCGGCCGGAAACTGAGGCTGGCTTTCAGGGAGTGCCGTAGCGGGCATTGACCCATTGGGTCGCCGGGCGGGTATAGCCATCGTGGATCGTGCGTGCGATCTCGGCGATCTTGGCTTCGCGCTTCAGCTTCGCACCCTGGCCGGTGACATAGATCGCCACGGCGATCGAGCGACCGTCCTCGGTTTCGATGATCCCGATATCGCTCGAAGTGTTGTTGAGCGAACCGGTCTTGTGTTTGACCACCACATTGGCCGGCATCAGTGCCGGGATGCGGCGCGTGCCGGTCCGGCAGCGTTCCATCGCGCCGAGGATCACCGCGCGGCTCGAATCCTTCAGCCATTTGCCCTGGTGCAGGCCGGCGAGCAGGGTGACCATGGTCCGCGGTGTGGCGCTGTCGCGCACATCGATCGTCCGTGCCGGATCGAATTCGCCGTCGTCGCGCACCAGGGTGGCGATATCGCGGGTCAGCTGAAATTCGCGCATGCCGCGCTCGTGCATCCAGTCGTTGACCGCGCCGGGCCCGCCGACGGCGGCCAGAAGCGCATCGGTCGCCGGATTGCTCGACCGGGTGATCATCAGTTCGATCAATTCGTGCGCGGGCAGGTAGTTGCCCCGGCGGACCGGAGCCTTGGCGGTCGAGAAACGCGCGGAACTGACCGGCAGCAGCAGCGGAAATTCGCTTGTCAGCGTGTAGCGGCCCCTCTCGACAAGATCGAGATAGGTCGCGGCGATGGCAATCTTGCTCGTGCTTGCCATGGGGAAGCGCTGGTCGCCGAGGACCGCGATTTCCTGCCCGGTCGAAAGGTCGAGCGCCGCTACGCCGATCCGCCCCAGGCTGCCGTCGGCGAGCAGGGAAACCTTGCGTTCGAGCGGGTTGGAAAGGTCGGGCTGATAGCTTTGCGGTTCGCGCAGCTCGGTTCCGAGCGCGGTGTCGAAACTTGCTTCAAAACCGCCACCGGTCTCGGCAAGAACCGGAGAGATGGCCGCGAGCGACAAGGCAGACGCGGCCACGACGGACTTGAGAGCCGAAAAAACCATATGTGAGACTACCCTGTTTATCCTTGGCAAAAGGTTAACAGGGAAAGCGGCATTCTCCAAACGACCGCACGACGAACGGATTCCGGCGTGCGACCGGGTGCCGCGGGCAGGGGTGCCGGTCCCAGCCCGCGGAGGCCCCCCGGCGCTATTCCGGCTTGTGGAAGCGCAGCGCGAACTGGTCGGTCTTCCCGCGGATCGCTTCATCAAAGACATTGGCGTCGCGCAGATCCGCGGGCTGGGCATAGAGCTCGCTTTCCTCGTCCAGCACGAAGCCGGCCGTGGTCAGCGCGTCGATGGCGAATTGCTTGTCGATCCGGTGCAGAGCGTCGGTGGTCTCGGTCCCGGTTCCTTCGGGCGCGCTGTGATCGATCACCACCAGCTTGCCGCCCGGCTTGAGCGCATCGAACAGCGACTGGATCGCGGTAGCCGCCGTGCCCTCGGGCATTTGCGGAATGTAGAGATCGTGAAAGTTCATGACCGTGATGATCGTGTCGAGCGGTTCGGGAAATCCGGGTTCGGCAATCGGTGCGCGCAGCGGCAGGACCAGGTCGGGATAGGGCGCGACGGCCTCGTCCTGCTCGGTGGCGTATTCGGGACGGAAGCCGATGAATTCTTCCGGCTGGAAGGCATAGACCTTGCCGTTGGCGCCGACAGCCATGGCCAGCAGGCGGGTCACGTAGCCGCCGCCCATGATGTAGTCCCCTACCTTCTCGCCCTTGTCGATCTCGGCAAAGGCCAGCAATTCGCCCGGCTTGCGGGCGGCATCGCGTTCGCGGTCGCTGGCCGGACGGGCGATATCGTTGATGGCATGGGTATATTTGTTGGCGGAATAGGCGGGTGCCGCCTCTTCCACTTCGGCGGTTTCGCTCCCGCAGGCGGTCAGCGCGCTGGCGGCGAAGGCAAGGACAATCAAACGGCGCATGCATACTCTCCCTCAGTTCTGACGCGGAGAGTATCAGAGTAAGGGTGAAGGGCAATCGGGTACGGAAAAGGGCCGGAGGATTGCTCCCCCGGCCCCGTTTCACTCGGACATGTGGCGGGCTGCTTAGAAGCCCATGCCGCCCATGCCGCCCATGCCGCCCATGTCGGGCATCGCCGGGGCCGGCTTGTCTTCCGGCGTTTCGGCGATCGCCGCTTCGGTGGTGATCAGCAGGCCGGCGACCGAAGCCGCATCCTGCAGCGCGGTGCGCACGACCTTGGTCGGGTCGATCACGCCGGCTGCGGCGAGGTTTTCATAGGTGTCGGTCGCGGCGTTGAAGCCCTGGCTTTCGTCGTCCTCGCGCAGGAGGTTGCCCGAAACCACGGCGCCGTCGAAGCCGGCATTGGTCGCGATCTGGCGCACCGGGGCCATGATGGCCTGGCGCACGATGTCGACACCGCGGGTCTGGTCGTCGTTTTCGCCCTTCAGGCCGTCGAGCGACTTGGTGGCGTAGAGCAGCGCAGTGCCGCCGCCGGGAACGATGCCTTCCTCGACCGCCGCACGGGTGGCGTGGAGAGCGTCGTCGACGCGGTCCTTGCGTTCCTTCACTTCGACTTCCGAAGCGCCGCCGACCTTGATCACGGCAACCCCGCCGGCCAGCTTGGCCAGGCGTTCCTGCAGCTTCTCACGGTCGTAATCGCTGGTGGTGGTCTCGATCTGGGCGCGGATCTGTTCGACCCGTGCCTTGATGTCGCCCGCGTCGCCGGCACCATCGACGATGGTCGTGTTGTCCTTGTCGATGGTGACCTTCTTGGCCTGGCCGAGCATGTTCAGCGTGACGTTCTCGAGCTTGATGCCGAGGTCTTCGCTGATCATTTCGCCCGAGGTCAGGATCGAGATGTCCTGCAGCATGGCCTTGCGGCGGTCACCGAAGCCCGGAGCCTTGACCGCGGCGATCTTGAGGCCGCCGCGCAGCTTGTTGACCACCAGCGTGGCCAGCGCCTCGCCTTCGATGTCTTCGGCGATGATGAGGAGCGGACGGCCGCTCTGCACCACGGCTTCGAGGATCGGCAGCAGCGGCTGCAGGTTGGTCAGCTTCTTTTCGTGGACGAGGATGTAGGGATCGTCGAGTTCGACGGTCATCTTTTCCGGATTGGTCACGAAATAGGGGCTGAGGTAGCCGCGGTCGAACTGCATGCCTTCGACCACGTCGAGCTCGAATTCGAGGCCCTTGGCTTCCTCGACGGTGATGACGCCTTCCTTGCCGACCTTTTCCATGGCTTCGGCGATCTTCTCGCCGACTTCCTTGTCGCCATTGGCCGAGATGATGCCGACCTGGGCGATTTCGGAGGAGCCGGAGACGTCCTTCGAACGGGTCTTGAGGTTTTCGACGACCTTGCCAACCGCGAGGTCGATGCCGCGCTTGAGGTCCATCGGATTCATGCCGGCAGCGACCGACTTCATGCCTTCGCGCACGATGGCCTGGGCCAGCACGGTGGCGGTGGTGGTGCCGTCGCCGGCCGCGTCATTGGCCTTGCTGGCGACTTCGCGCAGCATCTGCGCGCCCATATTCTCGAACTTGTCCTTGAGCTCGATTTCCTTGGCGACGGTAACGCCGTCCTTGGTGATGCGGGGAGCGCCGAAGCTCTTGTCGATCACGACATTGCGGCCCTTGGGGCCGAGCGTGACCTTCACGGCGTTGGCGAGCGTGTCCACGCCCTTGAGGATGCGTTCGCGCGCGTCGCGCGAAAACTTCACGTCCTTGGCAGCCATTTTCGTTTCTCCTGGAATCTGGTTTGGTTGAGAAAGTGCCTTCGTGGGGATCGCCTCAGGCGATCACGCCCATGATGTCGCTTTCCTTCATGATCAGCAGGTCTTCCCCGTCGATCTTGACTTCGGTGCCCGACCATTTGCCGAACAGTACGCGGTCGCCGGCCTTGACGTCGAGCGGGGTAACGGTGCCGTCTTCGGCCTTGGAGCCGTTGCCGACGGCGACGATTTCGCCTTCGCTCGGCTTTTCCTTGGCGCTGTCAGGGATGATGATGCCGCCGGCCGTCTTTTCCTCGGCCTCGATGCGACGGACCAGAACACGGTCGTGCAGTGGACGGAATGCCATGATGATGACCTCTTCCAATTGGTTGAATGACTCAATTGGCACTCTCCCCTCGAGAGTGCCAGCCGGGCGCATATGTGAATGCCTGCCGGGGGAGTCAACACGCGGCGGAAGGATTTTTTCAGCGGGCCAGCAGATCCAGTCGTTCGCGTCGGGTCCAGCGCCAGATGAGCAGTGCGGCGGCAAAGACAAGCCCCGTGGCCAGGCCGATCCAGACCCCTGTGCCTTCGAGCGGGGTGGCGAAGCCGAGCACGAGCGCGGCACCGAAGCCGGGCACCCAATAGGCGAAGATCGCGATCCACATCGGCACGCGGGTATCCTGCAATCCGCGCAGGGCGCCGGCGGCGACGGCCTGGATCCCGTCGGCCAGCTGGAAGGCTGCGGCAATCTTGAGATAGCGCAGCGCAAAGCCGACCAGCGCCGCGTTGGCGGGCAGGGCGGGATCGACATAGATCGACAGCAGAAGACCCGGCGTGAAGATCATCAGCAGGGCAGTGCTGGCCATGAAGCCGGTGCCGATGGCCAGCGCAACCGCGCCGGCGCGCCGGATCCCCTCCGGGTCCCGCGCGCCGTAGAAATAGCCGACCCTGATCGTCGCGGCCTGGCCGACCCCGAAGGGGACCTGGAAGGCGAGCGCGGCGATCTGCAGGGCTACCGTATGGCCGGCCAGCGGGGCCGCGCCGAAACGGCCCATGAGGAAGGCCGCTGCGCCGAAGATACCCGCTTCGGCAAGTACGGTCAGGCTGATCGGCGTACCGACCCTGACCAGCTGGCGGAAGCGCGCCCAGTCGGCGCGCCAGAAGCGCACGAAGATGCGGTAGCGATGGAGCGCGGGATCGAGCCGGATCGCAAGGACATAGGCAGCAAAGGTCGCGCAGGTGGTGATCGCCGTGGCAATCCCCGCGCCGACCAGCCCCAGTGCAGGCGCGCCGAAATGGCCGAAGATGAAGGCGTAGTTGGCGAGCGCGTTGATGCCGATCCCCAACGCGGTGATCACCGTGGCGAGAACCGGACGGCCGAGTGTCGAGACGAAATTGCGCAGGACATTGCCGAGAATCATCGGCACCAGCGCCCAGGCAAGCACGGCCATGTAGCCGTCCGCCAGTTCGGCGATCTCCGGCTGCTGCCCGGTGATCGTCATGATCGGTCCGAGCAGCAGGCACAGGCCCATCCCGGCTGCCCCGCTGATGACGGCAAGCCAGAGTGCCATGCGGGTGGCCCGGCGGACCGGGCGTAGCGCACGCGAGCCTGAGCCGAGTTCGGCCGCCACCAGCGGGGCGACGGCGCCGGTCAGCGCGGACAGCGACCACGACACGAGGCCGAACACTGCGATTGCCAGGGCAGAGGCGGCCAGTTGTTCGTCGCCGAGCCGGGCGATGAAGATCACGTCGATCGCATAGGTCAGCATCTGCAGCAGATTGGCCACCGCGAGCGGCCCCGCGAGGCGCAGGGTGGCGGCGAGTTCGCCGCGCCAGGTCAGGTTGCGATCGGCGTATGGCATAAAGCCGGCCCGGATAGTCTGCTTGCGCGGCACGGGAAAGTGGCTTCGCCGGAAGGAGAGCAGATTGGATCCCGCTGCGGCCATGCGGCCACAGGCTGCGGCGGATCCGGGCGTGCCAGCTTGCCAGATGGCAGCAATCCGGCGAAACGGCGGCCAGACCCAGGCGCGATTCGCGCCGCCTGCATGACGGGAGTTTGATCCATGCGTACCACTTCGCTCGCCTCGGGCCTGGCCCTGGCTTTTGCCCTCGCGGCCTGCGGTTCGGCCGATACGCCCGAGCCGGAAGCCACCGACACCGCCGAGGCGGCAGCGGAAGCCGTCGAGCCGGCGACCGAGGAGACGCCGGCGACCGAGGAAACGCTTGCCGCTGAAGAAACCACCGAAGCGGAACCGGAGGCCACCGCCGCGCCGGCACCGGCACCGGCTCCGGCTCCGGCTCCGAGCGCCAGCGCCACCCCGGTCGCCGCCGCCGCGGCAGCCAAGGCGCCGGCCTCGTTCAACCAGTGCAAGGTCTGCCATGCGGTCGAGCCGGGCAAGCACGGCATCGGCCCCTCGCTGGCCGGTGTCTTCGGCACCAAGGCGGGTGAGATCGAGGGCTTCGAATTCAGTCAGGCGATGATCGATTCCGGCCTCGTCTGGAACGAGGAGGGCCTCGACAAATATCTCAAGGCACCGATGAAGGAAGTCCCCGGCACCAAGATGAGCTTCGCCGGCGTCAACGACGACGCCAAGCGCAAGGAAATCATCGCCTATCTGAAGACGCTTTGAGCCTCTTCGCCGAGACAGGAAAGGCCGGGGCTGCGCTCCGGCCTTTCTCGTTTCCGGCCCCGTGCCTAATCGGCACTGCCGGCGCCGTCCTGAGTCCGCTGCGCGCGCGAAGCGGTGATGTAGTTGCGAATTTGCACATTGCCTTCGTGGCAACCGTATTCGAAGAATTCGTAGTCCTCGTTGCGCTTCCAGTCGAAGCGCACGCCCCATGGTGCGGCGAAGATCACCGGATCGCTGTAGGTCATGTCATAGGCGATCGTGTCGGGTCCGGTCATGGTGAAGCGCTCGAGGATCTTCGCCTGAACGCTGACCGGCGTGTCGTTCTCGGGCGGCGAGCCGCTGGTGACGATATTGGTTGCCGAAGGGCCGGGCCTCAGATTTGAGGTTTCGACGACCAGCGTATTGCCGTCTTCCCAATGCCCGCGGCTTTCTCCCATCCAGTGGTGGATTCGCGCGGGCAGCGCTGCCGAGCCATCGGTCGGAACAATGCGGGTCTCGTGGATCATCTCGAGCTGGATCGCCACAACCCCAGGCGACTGGAAGATGCGAATGCCGTTGTTGTACATCATCGGCATCATCGAGGCAGGCAGGCCGCGTGTGATGCAGCGGTCCCAGCTGTCGAAATCGGTGACCCAGTCGAAGGCCTGGCCCAGCCGCCAGCTCGAGCGCATGGCCGCCGAGCGTCGTTCGCCTTCCTCGGTCATGGCCGGAAGCCGGCCATTGGCAGGCCGGACCATCAGCGAAGTCCGGCGGTTGATCTCGCCCATTTCGACCCAATGGCCCTGGCCCAGCGCGTCCTGCGAATCCTCGTTCTCGTAACGCCCGGCGAGCCGCGCGATCCTTTCGGCGCGTTCGGCGAACTCCTCTTCGGTCATGAAGACGCGGTTGCCCTGTTCCTCGGTCCGCTGCATCGGCGTGCCGTTGAGATAGTCGATCGGCCAGGTTCCGCGCAGATCGGGTTCGCCCCAGGGGGTGGGATCGGGACGATAGTCCTTCGCGACCGGCGGCAGTGCGGTCAGATCGTCCTGCGCCAGGGCAGCCTGGGCCAGGGCAGCGCCGGCCAGCGCCAGGGCGGCAATCCTGCCAGATTTCATTGCATCATTCTCCCGCTGGTCTGTTCTTGTGCCGAACAAATATACAGATCATAATTAGATATCTAATCATTTCTCGGACGCGCATGCAAGAAGGGCGGCGCCTTGCGGCACCGCCCTTCACGAAATCTGCGAATGCAGAAAGAAGCTTACTTGAGCTCGACGGTGCCGCCGGCTGCTTCGATCTTGCCCTTGATTTCTTCGGCTTCGGCCTTGTTGATGCCTTCCTTGAGCGCCTTCGGAGCGCCTTCGACCAGCGCCTTGGCTTCGGTCAGGCCAAGGCCGGTGATGGCGCGGACTTCCTTGATGACCTGGATCTTCTTGCCACCGTCGCCGGTGAGGATGACGTCGAATTCGGTCTGCTCTTCAGCAGCCGCACCGGCGTCGGCGCCGCCAGCGGCGGGACCGGCAACAGCCACGGCAGCGGCGGCACTGACGCCCCACTCTTCTTCCAGGGCCTTGGCGAGTTCAGCCGCCTCGAGGACGGTCAGCTTCGAAAGTTCTTCAACGAGCTTGGCGATATCGGCCATTGTTCATTACTCCAAAAAAATGCGTGGTCCGGATTGCTCCGGGAAATTCGCTGGAAAAACCGCTTACGCCGCGTCCTTGGCACCATAGGCACCGAACACGCGGGCGAGCTTGGCTGCCGGGGCATTGACGACCTGGGCGATCTTGGTCGCCGGGGCGTTAATGAGACCCACGAGCTTGCCGCGCAGTTCGTCGAGGCTGGGCATGGAGGCAAGCGCCTTCACACCGGCTTCGTCGAGCATCTGACCACCCATCGACCCGCCCACGATTTCGAGCTTGTCGTTGGTCTTGGCAAAATCCACTGCAGCCTTTGCCGCGGCCACCGGATCTTCCGAATAGGCCAGGGCGGTCGGGCCGACGAGATATTCCCCGAGGCCTTCGTACTGCGTGTCTTTCAGGGCAAGCTTGGCAAGACGGTTCTTCGCAACCTTGTAGGACGCGCCGCCGTCCCGCAGCTTCGCGCGCAGATCGGTGGACTGGGCCACCGACAGGCCGAGATTGCGGGTGACAACCACCACACCAACCTCGTTGAAAGTTGCGTTCAGCGCTGCGACCGCATCGGCTTTTTGCGAACGATCCATGCCTTACTCCTTCACATGTGATCGCGATGGCATGGCGCCGCCGCGACCGGCTACGTTTGTCCGGTCCGCATGGCGAACCGGGCGAGTCCGTTGAGGGGGAAGGAGGTGCGCCGCCAGATCGCCTGGAGTGACGCAAATGGCCGCGACCGCAAGGGCCGAGCCGGAATCTCTGTCCCCGTCTAGGCTGGAAATTAAGAAGGCCCGATTGCCTTCACCAACTGTCTCGGACGGATGACCGGCGCACAGAAGCCCGCCAGTCGCGGCGGGCCTCTATCGTTTTTCGCGTGGGAGTCAAGCTATTCCGCCTCGTAACCCAGCAGTTCGCCCGGCTGGCATTCGAGTTCGCGGCAGATGGCCTCGAGCGTGGAAAAGCGGATTGCCTTGGCCTTGCCGGTCTTGAGGATCGACAGATTGGCGAGAGTCAGACCGATCCGTTCGGCCAGTTCGGTCAGCGTCATGCGACGCTGATGGAGCAATTCGTCGAGTTTCACGGTGACAGGCATCAGACGGTCCCCTCGAGGTCTTCACGCATTTCCGCGCCCTTGCGGAACACCCTGGCAAGGATGAACAGGACGATGACCAGGACGATCCCGTTGAGCGACAGGCCTGCGTCGACGTCGATCGTGTCGGGCGGAAAGCTGGACGCCAGATAGGCGAGCAGCGGAGTCGCAAGGATCGCGACCGCCTGGCCGGCCAGCGCGAGCCAGCCCATCTCGGTCAGGCGCCCGGCGTTGGCCGCCGCGAAGGGTTCGCCCTCGCCGACCGTGGCGATGATCCGGCCGAGTTGCCGGAAGAAGAGGAAGGCCAGGACGACTACGGTCAGCCCGATGGCGAGCAAGGCGACGATCGCCGTCATCACCTGCGGAAGATTGGCGGAGGCGCCTTCGAGCATGGCCCTTTCGACATGGCCGGAACTGAGCAGGAAGCCGGGAACGGCAATCACGAGGCCGATCCCGATAGCGCCGAGCACGACCTGCAGCAGCAGGACCATCGCGCGTCCTGCTGCAAGCAGGGGATCCTTGGGGATAGGTGACGTCATGCGGGTGTTCTCCTCTCGGTTCTTCTGTCGCTGCGGTCAGGCGAGGACGGGCGCGGAGGCCGCGGCCTGTGCCGGCGGAACGCTGACGGCCGGGACCATGGTCGCAGCGACGATCAAGACGGCGGCAAGGGCCGCGGCGGGCCTTTCAAGCAGACGAATCATGTATTGTTCTCCGATATGGTTGATATCGAAAATCAATAATCCGATTCGCCCTTATCGTCAATCGATAATATCGAAATACGATAATTTGCGCTTGTCGCCCGATTTCGCCCCGGCCAGCGGGCAAGAAAAAGGCCCCGGGTCTAACCCCGGGGCCTTCGCGTTCCAGCGCTGGGCGGGATGTCAGCTCAGCGAATCCCGCGCTTCCGCCCGGGCCATGTCGGTGCGGCGTTCGAGCTGCGCCATGGCCTTGGCGAGGCCTTCCTCGCGGCAGGAGTCACGCGCTTCGCGGTGCTCGCGCAAATTGTTGAGATAGCCCATCTGGCCGCGGCAGGCGCGCGTGACGGCGCTTTCGATCTTGGCATGCGCGCGCTCAAGGTCCGCCGGATCGGTCAGGTCGACATTGTCGAGGCTCACGGTGATCGTGACCTCCTTGGCCAGTGCCGGAGTGGTTGCAGCAAGGGCCAGCCCAGCGGCAAGGGCGGGTACGAGAAACTTGGTCATTGCAGGTCCCTTTCGGATATTTGGTGCCGCCTTTCGTGCTCGTCCCGATGTTGGTCTGGTTGTGGGGCGATGCTGCTTGCGCGAAGAAAATTGTGCAAATGCGAAGAGCGCATTCGCTGGTGCAAAAAGTGCAATTGGAGTTTGCGGGCCAGCCGCCTCCGTTCGGCCTTTGACAGAACCGGCCGCGAAACCTATATGGCCGGCAACGCCTGATCGTTTCGAGCAAGGGGCCCATGCGCGGGGGCTGTCCCAGGAATGGAAACGCCAGGCATTCCAGAATGCGCGAAGATGACAGCTGCCGGCTCGGTTCCGCCCCGGAATCCGTGCGCCTTGCAGTTTTTTCGCGTCTCTGGAGCCGAACCGCGTACGGCATGAATTCCTGCCGGAGCACCGCGCTTCCGGCCTGACGAATCGAAGAGGCGAGTCCCCTTATGGCGACCAAGGCGAAGGCACCGGTCATTTCCGGCACCGCAAAGAAGCGCATCCGCAAGATTTTCGGCGACATCCACGAAGTCGTGCAGATGCCGAACCTGATCGAGGTCCAGCGCGAGAGCTACGAACAGTTCCTCCGCTCGAACAAGGAGACTGGTTACGTCTCCGGCCTCGAGAAGACGCTCCGCAGCGTGTTCCCGATTCGCGACTTCGCCGGCACCGCCGAACTCGACTTCGTCCATTACGAACTCGAAGACCCGAAATACGACACCACCGAATGCCGCCAGCGCGGCATCACCTACGCGGCCCCGATGAAGGTCACGCTGCGCCTGATCGTGTTTGAGGTCGACCAGGAAACCGAAACCCGCTCGGTGCTCGATATCAAGGAGCAGGACGTCTACATGGGCGACATGCCGCTCATGACCGGCAACGGCACCTTCATCATCAACGGTACCGAACGCGTCATCGTCTCGCAGATGCATCGCTCGCCGGGCGTGCTGTTCGACCACGATCGCGGCAAGACCCATTCCTCGGGCAAGTTCCTCTTCGCTGCCCGTGTGATCCCCTACCGCGGGTCCTGGCTCGATTTCGAGTTCGACGCCAAGGACATCGTCAACGTCCGGATCGACCGCAAGCGCAAGCTGCCGGTCACCGCGCTGCTCTACGCCCTCGGCCTCGACAGCGAAGAAATCCTCAACCACTTCTACGGCACTGTCACCTGGGAGCGCGCGCAGGACGGTTGGAAGATTCCCTTCGTCGCCGAAGCCTGGCGGGGCCAGAAGCCGAGCTTCGCGCTGGTCGACGCCAAGACCGGCGAGGAAGTCTTCCCGGCCGGCCAGAAGATCAGCCCGCGTGCGGCCAACAAGGCGGCCAAGGACGGACTCGCCGACCTGTTGATCCCGACCGAGGAAATCTTCGGCCGCTATGCCGCCAACGACCTGGTCGAGGATTCGACCGGCCGCATTTACATCGAAGCGGGCGATGAGGTCTCGGCCGAGAATCTCGAGGCGATCGACAAGGCCGGGATCGACCGGCTCGAACTGCTCGACATCGACCATGTCACCACCGGCCCCTGGATCCGCAACACGCTGCAGGTCGACAAGGCCGAGAACCGCGACGAGGGTCTCGAGGCGATCTACAAGGTCATGCGCCCGGGTGAGCCGCCGACCAAGGAAACCGCTGAAGCGCTGTTCGAAGGCCTGTTCTTCGATGGCGAACGCTATGACCTTTCGGCCGTCGGCCGCGTCAAGCTCAACATGCGCCTCGGTCTCGATGCGGAAGACACGGTCACCACGCTGCGCAAGGAAGACATCCTGGCGGTGGTCAAGGAACTGGTCGACCTCAAGGACGGCAAGGGCGAAGTCGACGACATCGACAATCTCGGCAACCGCCGCGTGCGTTCGGTCGGCGAACTGCTCGAAAACCAGTACCGCGTCGGCCTGCTGCGCATGGAACGCGCGGTCAAGGAGCGCATGAGCTCGGTCGACGTCTCGACCGTCATGCCGAACGATCTGATCAACGCCAAGCCGGCCGTGGCCGCGGTGCGCGAGTTCTTCGGCTCGAGCCAGCTCTCGCAGTTCATGGACCAGACCAACCCGCTGTCGGAAGTCACCCACAAGCGCCGCGTCTCGGCGCTTGGCCCGGGCGGTCTCACCCGCGAGCGCGCCGGCTTCGAAGTCCGCGACGTCCATCCGACCCACTACGGCCGCATCTGCCCGATCGAAACGCCGGAAGGCCCGAACATCGGCCTGATCAACTCGCTCTCGACCTTTGCCCGCGTCAACAAGTACGGCTTCATCGAGACGCCCTACCGCAAGGTGATCGACGGCAAGGTGACCAGCGAGGTTATCTATCTCTCCGCCATGGAGGAACAGAAGAACGCCGTCGCGCAGGCATCGGCCGAACTGAACGAGGACGGCAGCTTCGTCGAGGAACTCGTCTCGGCCCGCCAGGAAGGCGAGTTCGTGATGCTCCCGCGTGAACAGATCACGCTGATGGACGTTTCGCCCAAGCAGCTGGTCTCGGTCGCCGCCTCGCTCATCCCGTTCCTGGAAAACGATGACGCCAACCGCGCGCTGATGGGCTCGAACATGCAGCGCCAGGCCGTGCCGCTGGTGAAGGCCGAAGCGCCCTTCGTCGGCACCGGCATGGAAGAAACGGTGGCCCGCGATTCGGGCGCCGCGATCACCGCCGCGCGCGGCGGGATCGTCGACCAGGTCGACGCGACCCGTATCGTCATCCGTGCAAAGGGCGAAGTCGACGAAGGCAACCCCGGCGTCGACATCTACAATCTGCAGAAGTTCCAGCGTTCGAACCAGAACACCTGCATCAACCAGCGTCCGCTGGTGAAGGTGGGCGAGGAAATCGAACCGGGCGACATCATCGCCGACGGTCCCTCGACCGACCTCGGCGAGCTGGCGCTGGGCAAGAACAGCCTCGTCGCCTTCATGCCCTGGAACGGCTACAATTACGAAGACTCGATCCTGATCAGCGAACGCATCGTGAAGGACGACGTCTTCACCTCGATCCACATCGAGGAATTCGAAGTCATGGCCCGCGACACCAAGCTGGGTCCGGAAGACATCACCCGCGACATCCCCAATGTCGGCGAGGAAGCCCTGCGCAACCTCGACGAAGCGGGCATCGTCTATATCGGTGCGGAAGTGCATCCGGGCGACATCCTGGTCGGCAAGATCACCCCCAAGGGTGAATCGCCGATGACCCCGGAAGAAAAGCTGCTGCGTGCGATCTTCGGCGAAAAGGCCAGCGACGTGCGTGACACCTCGCTCCGCCTGCCCCCGGGTGTGGCCGGCACGATCGTCGAAGTGCGTGTGTTCAACCGTCACGGGATCGAGATCGACGACCGTACCCGCGCGATCCAGAACGAGGAAATCGAACGCCTCAAGAAGGACAGCGAGGACGAACGCAACATCCTCAACCGCGCGAGCTACAACCGCCTGCGCGACATGCTGCTCGGCCAGACCGCGTCGGCCGCGCCCAAGGGCGTCAAGAAGGGCAGCGAGATCACCGAGGAGCTGCTCGACAGCATCGAACGCCACGAATGGTTCAAGTTCGCGGTGGCCGACGACAACCGCCAGGCCCAGCTCGAGGCGATCAAGGAGCAGTATGACGCGGCCGTGAAGGCGATCAAGGACAAGTTCGAAGACCGCCGCGAGAAGCTCGAGCGGGGCGACGAACTGGCTCCGGGCGTGCTCAAGATGGTCAAGGTCTTCGTCGCGGTGAAGCGCAAGCTGCAGCCGGGCGACAAGATGGCCGGCCGTCACGGGAACAAGGGCGTTATTTCGCGCATCCTTCCGCAGGAAGACATGCCTTTCCTCGAGGACGGCACCCCGGTCGATCTCGTGCTCAACCCGCTGGGCGTGCCGAGCCGCATGAACGTCGGGCAGATCTTCGAGACCCATTTGGGCTTTGCGGCCCGCGCGCTGGGCCACCAGATCGGCGAGGCCCTGACCGAATGGCGCAAGGCCAATCCCGATCCGGAAGCCGGTGCACCGCCGGCCGCGATCGTCGACAAGCTCAAGAATGTCTATGGCGAGCAGTATCATGCCGACATCGACAGCCGTTCGACCGGCGAGGTGATCGAACTCGCCTCGAACCTGACCACGGGCGTCCCCATGGGCACCCCGGTGTTCGACGGCGCACGCGAAGCCGATGTGACCCGCATGCTCGAGCGCGCTGGCCTGGCCGGCTCGGGCCAGTCGACGCTCTACGACGGGCGGACCGGCGAGGCCTTCGACCGTCCGGTGACCGTGGGCATCATCTACATGCTCAAGCTGCACCACCTGGTTGACGACAAGATCCACGCGCGTTCGATCGGTCCCTACTCGCTCGTCACCCAGCAGCCGCTGGGCGGCAAGGCGCAGTTCGGCGGCCAGCGCTTCGGCGAAATGGAGGTCTGGGCGCTGCAGGCATACGGTGCGGCCTACACCTTGCAGGAAATGCTGACGGTGAAGTCGGACGACGTGATCGGCCGCACCAAGGTCTACGAAGCGATCGTCAAGGGCGACGACACTTTCGAGGCCGGCATTCCGGAGAGCTTCAACGTGCTCGTGAAGGAAATGCGCTCGCTTGGCCTCAATGTCGAACTCTCCTCGCTGTCGGACAGCGAGGATGGCGACGAGGACGGCCTGCAGATCGCAGCCGAATAACAGGGGCGGGGCGGGCCAGGAGCAATCCCACGGCCCGCCCACCCCAGCCGCCCCCTGTTTCCCCTCTCAAGGGATTTGAGAAATGAACGAACTGACCAAATTCACCAACCAGCTGAACAAGCCGGAAACCTTCGACCAGATCCAGATCGGCATCGCTTCGCCCGAGCGTATCCGCTCGTGGAGCTTCGGCGAGATCAAGAAGCCGGAAACGATCAACTACCGGACCTTCAAGCCCGAGCGTGACGGCCTGTTCTGCGCGCGCATCTTCGGCCCGGTGAAGGATTACGAATGCCTGTGCGGCAAGTACAAGCGCATGAAGTACAAGGGCGTGGTCTGCGAGAAGTGCGGCGTTGAAGTGACCGTGACCAAGGTCCGCCGCGAGCGCATGGGCCATATCGAACTGGCCGCCCCGGTCGCGCATATCTGGTTCCTCAAGTCTCTGCCCTCGCGCATCGGCCTGCTGCTCGACATGCAGCTCAAGCAGCTTGAGCGCGTGCTCTATTTCGAAAGCTATGTGGTCATCGAGCCGGGCCTGACCCCGCTTGAGAAGTATCAGCTGATGACCGAGGACGAGCTGCTCGAGGCGCAGGATGAATATGGCGAGGACGCCTTCAGCGCCGGCATCGGTGCCGAAGCGGTCAAGGTCATGCTGATGGATCTCGACCTCGAGCAGGAACGCGAGGACCTGCTGGAAGAGCTCGCCACCACCAAGTCCGCGCTCAAGCCGAAGAAGATCATCAAGCGGCTCAAGGTCGTCGAGAGCTTCATCGATTCGGGCAACCGCCCGGAATGGATGATCCTCGAAGTGATCCCGGTCATCCCGCCGGAACTGCGCCCGCTGGTTCCGCTCGACGGCGGCCGCTTCGCGACGTCGGATCTGAACGATCTCTATCGCCGCGTGATCAACCGCAACAACCGCCTCAAGCGCCTGATGGAGCTGCGCGCGCCGGACATCATCGTCCGCAACGAGAAGCGCATGCTGCAGGAAGCGGTCGACGCGCTGTTCGACAACGGCCGTCGCGGCCGCGTGATCACCGGTGCCAACAAGCGTCCGCTCAAGTCGCTGAGCGATATGCTCAAGGGCAAGCAGGGCCGCTTCCGCCAGAACCTGCTTGGCAAGCGCGTCGACTATTCGGGCCGTTCGGTCATCGTGACCGGGCCGGAGCTCAAGCTGCACCAGTGCGGCCTGCCGAAGAAGATGGCGCTCGAGCTGTTCAAGCCCTTCATCTACGCCCGCCTCGACGCCAAGGGTCTCTCGATGACTCTCAAGCAGGCCAAGAAGTGGGTCGAGAAGGAACGCAAGGAAGTCTGGGATATCCTGGATGAAGTCATCCGCGAACACCCGGTCCTGCTGAACCGCGCGCCGACGCTGCACCGTCTCGGCATCCAGGCCTTCGAGCCGGTTCTGATCGAAGGCAAGGCAATCCAGCTGCACCCGCTGGTCTGCGCTGCCTTCAACGCCGACTTCGACGGCGACCAGATGGCCGTCCACGTCCCGCTGAGCCTCGAGGCGCAGCTGGAAGCGCGCGTGCTGATGATGTCGACCAACAACATCCTCAGCCCCGCCAACGGCCAGCCGATCATCGTTCCCTCGCAGGACATGGTGCTGGGCCTCTACTACCTCTCGATGGACCGCGAAGGCGAGCCGGGCGAGGGCATGGTCCTGTCCGACATGGCCGAAGTGCATCAGGCGCTGCATGTCGGCGCGGTGACGCTGCATACCAAGATCACCAGCCGCGTCCCGCAGACGGATGAGGACGGCAAGGAATACATGATGCGCGTGGAAACCACGCCGGGCCGCATGCTGATCGGCGAATGCCTGCCGAAGAGCCATACCGTGCCCTATAGCGTCATCAACAAGCTGCTGACCAAGAAGGAAATCGGCAACGTCATCGACCAGGTCTATCGCCACACCGGCCAGAAGGACACGGTCCTCTTCGCCGATGCGATCATGGCGCTGGGCTTCCGCCATGCCTGCCGCGCAGGCATCTCCTTCGGCAAGGATGACATGATCATTCCGGACTCGAAGGTCGAACTGGTCGAACGGACCAAGTCGCTGGTGGCCGATTACGAGCAGCAGTATCAGGACGGCTTCATCACCCAGCAGGAAAAGTACAACAAGGTGATCGACGCCTGGAGCCGTTGCGGCGACGAGGTGGCGAACGCCATGATGGACGAGATTCGCGCGACGCCGAAGGATGAGAACGGCCGCGAGGCGCCGATCAACTCGATCTACATGATGAGCCATTCCGGTGCCCGTGGTTCGCCGACCCAGATGAAGCAGCTCGCCGGCATGCGCGGCCTGATGGCCAAGCCGAGCGGCGAAATCATCGAACAGCCGATCATCTCGAACTTCAAGGAAGGCCTGACCGTCCTTGAATACTTCAACTCGACTCACGGCGCCCGCAAGGGCCTGGCCGACACCGCGCTCAAGACGGCGAACTCGGGCTATCTGACCCGCCGCCTGGTCGACGTGTCGCAGGACTGCGTGATCGTCGAAGAGGACTGCAAGACTGAGAATGCGCTGGAAATGCGCGCGATCGTCCAGGGCGGTTCGGTGATCGCCAGCCTCGGCGAGCGTATCCTGGGCCGCACCACGGCCGAGGATCTCGTCAACGCCAAGACCGGCGAAGTCATTGTGCCCAAGGGCACGCTGGTCGACGAGCCGATGGTCAAGGCGATCGAGGAGGCCGAGGTCCAGTCGGCGAAGATCCGCAGCCCGCTGGTCTGCGAAGCCGAGCAGGGCGTCTGCGGCACCTGCTACGGGCGTGACCTCGCCCGCGGTACGCCGGTGAACATCGGCGAAGCGGTCGGCGTCATCGCGGCGCAGTCGATCGGCGAGCCGGGCACCCAGCTGACCATGCGGACCTTCCATATCGGCGGCGCGGCGCAGCTCAACGAAACCTCGCATCTCGAGGCGATCTCGGACGGCAAGGTCGAATATCGCGACATGCCGACCATCACCGACAAGCGCGGCCGGATCCTCTCGCTCGCCCGCAATGGCGAGCTGGCGGTGATCGACGCCGAAGGCCGTGAGCGCGAAATCCACAAGGTTCCCTACGGGACCGTGCTGATGTTCGAGGACGGCGCCAAGGTGAAGGAAGGCGAACGCCTGGCCGAATGGGACCCCTTCACACTGCCGATCATCACCGAACAGTCGGGCGTGGTGCGATATCAGGACCTCGAAGAGGGCAAGACCCTCGAGGAACGCGTCGACGAAGCCACCGGCATCGCCCAGCGCGTGGTCACCGAATACCGCGCCACCGGCCGCAAGTCGAAGGTCGACCTGCGTCCGCGCCTGACGCTGCTCAACGATGCCGGGGACGAGACCGAGGCGGCCCGCTACATGCTGGCGCCGGGCACGACCCTGTCGGTCGAGGACGGGCAGGAAGTGCAGGCGGGCGACATTCTTGCCCGTGCCTCGCGCGAAGCCGCGAAGACGCGCGACATCACCGGCGGTCTGCCGCGGGTTGCCGAGCTCTTCGAAGCCCGCGTGCCGAAGGACAATGCGATCATCGCCAAGATCAGCGGCCGGGTCGAATTCGTTCGCGACTACAAGGCCAAGCGCAAGATCGCGATTGTTCCCGAGGAAGGCGATCCGGTCGAATACCTGATCCCCAAGACCAAGGTGATCGACGTCCAGGAAGGCGACTTCGTCAAGAAGGGCGACACGCTCATTTCGGGCAGCCCCAACCCGCATGACATTCTCGATGTCCTTGGGGTGGAAGCGCTGGCGGAATATCTCGTCGCGGAAATCCAGGAAGTCTACCGCTTGCAGGGCGTGAAGATCAACGACAAGCACATCGAGGTGATCGTTCGCCAGATGCTGCAGAAGGTCGAGATCACCGATGGCGGCGACACCACGCTGCTGCCGGGCGAACAGGTCGATTTCGAAGAGATGATGGAAGCCAATGGCAAGCTGGCCAAGGGCAAGCAGCCGGCGCAGGGCACTCCGATCCTGCTCGGCATCACCAAGGCAAGCCTGCAGACCCGCAGCTTCATCTCGGCGGCCTCCTTCCAGGAAACCACCCGCGTGCTTACCCAGGCTTCGGTCGAGGGCAAGAAGGACACGCTGATCGGGCTGAAGGAAAACGTGATCGTCGGCCGCCTCATCCCCGCCGGCACCGGTGCGGGCATGAACCGCGTCCGCGTCACCGCCTCCAGTCGCGACGCCGCCCTGCGCGCGCAGTGGAAGGAACAGCAGGACAAGCTGGTCGCCGCTGCGGGTGACGCCGTATTCGTGGCCGAACCGGAAGAACCGGAAGAAGCCGCCGATCCGGTGATGAGCGAGGAAGCCATGCGCGCCGCGCTCGCCGGCGACGCCCCGGCCGCTCCGGCAGCCGAAGCGGAGGAAGGCGGGGAGTAACCCCGCCGCCGTCCGGCACCAGACCACACGAAACCCCACCGCGGCCATGTGCTTCGGCGGGGTTTCTTTTGCCGTTTGCAAGCAGCGCGTTTCTGCCTAAGCCAAAGCCATGGCCGACACGCTTTCGATCACTCTCGCGCAATTGAACCAGAACGTCGGCGATCTCGCCGGCAACGCCAACCGGATGCTGGAAATCCGGGCCGGGGCGGGCAGGACCGACCTTGTCGTCTTCCCCGAGATGCACCTGATCGGCTATCCGCCCGAGGACCTCGTCCACAAGCCCTCGCTGGTCCAGCGCGCGGCGGCGGAGATGGAACGGCTGGCGCTGTGCACCAATGACGGCGGCCCGGCCATGCTGGTCGGTAGTGTCTTCGTGCGCGACGGGGCGCTTCACAACGGCGTGGCCCTGCTCGACGGTGGGCGAGTGACAGCGACCCGCTTCAAGCATGAGCTGCCCAATTACGGCACTTTCGACGAAATGCGGCTGTTCACACCCGGTCCGCTGCCCGAGCCGGTGCTGTTCCGCGGGGCCATGCTAGGCCTGCCGATCTGCGAGGACATCTGGCATCCCGACGTCTGCCGCCATCTCGCCGATTTCGGCGCGGGCCTGTTCGTCTGCGTCAACGGCAGCCCCTACGAGATCGACAAGGACGAGCTGAGAATCGACGACGTCGCCCGCCGCAGGGCAGTCGATACCGGTATCCCCATGGCCTATCTCAACCGCGTCGGCGGGCAGGACGAACTGGTCTTCGACGGGGCCAGCTTCGTCATCAATGGCGACGGTTCGCTTGCGGTCCAGATGCGCGATTGGGAAGAGCAGGTGGTCGAGACGAAGTGGACTAGGACTGCGCGCGGCTGGAACTGCGACCGCGGCGAGCTCGAGCCGCTGGTGGACTATCCCGAGGACGTCTATTGCGCGATGGTCCTCGCGCTGCGCGACTATGTGAACCGCAACCGCTTCCCCGGTGTTCTCCTCGGCCTTTCAGGCGGGATCGACAGTGCCGCCTGCGCCGCAATTGCAGTCGACGCGCTGGGCGCGGACCGGGTCTGGGCAGTCATGCTGCCGAGCCGCTTCACCAGCCAGGAAAGCCTCGACGATGCCCGGGCCTGCGCCGAGGCGCTGGGAATCCGCTACGAGACCATCCCGATCCAGCCTGCGGTCGACGGCTTCGACGCCATGCTGGCGGAGGACTTTGCCGACACCGAAGTCGACATCACCGAGGAGAACATCCAGTCGCGCATTCGCGGGGTGACGCTGATGGCGCTGTCGAACAAGTTCGGCCACATGCTGATGACCACCGGCAACAAGAGCGAGATGAGCGTCGGCTATGCCACCATCTATGGCGACATGGCGGGTGGCTATAATCCGCTCAAGGATGCCTACAAGATGACCGTCTTCGCACTCAGCGAATGGCGCAACGCCCATGTCCCCAAGATCGGCCTCGGTCCCGCGGGAGAAGTGATCCCGCAGAACATCCTCTCCAAGCCGCCGAGCGCGGAGTTGCGACCTGACCAGAAGGACCAGGATTCGCTCCCGCCCTACGAGATTCTCGACAGGATCCTCCACGGGCTGGTGGAGCACGAGAAAAGCGTCGACCAGCTCGTCGCCGAAGGGCTCGAGCGCGCCACGGTCAAGCGGATCGAGCACCTGCTCAACATCGCCGAGTACAAGCGCCGCCAGGCTCCGCCCGGGGTCAAGCTGACGACGAGGAATTTCGGCCGCGACCGGCGCTATCCGATCACGCACTCGTTCCGGAGTGGTTAGGCCGGCGGGGTCACCAGCGCGCTCTTGTGCTTGTTGAGTTCGTCGCCCTCGACGGTGGTGATGTGCAGGAGGTTGGTCGAACCGGCGACGCCGAACGGCACGCCGGCGACCACCACCAGCCGCGCGCCGGCCTCGGCAAAGCCGTGGCGCAGCGCCATGCGCTTGGACTTGCCGAGCATTTCCTCGAAGCTGTCGATGTCGCGCGTTGCCACGGCGTGGACGCCCCACAGCAGCGCCATGCGCCTTGCGGTCAGCACCGAAGGGGTCATCACCAGCAGCGGCACGGCCGGTCGTTCGCGTGCGATCCGGCGCGCGGTCGAGCCGCTGCCGGTATAGACCACGATCGCGCGCGTCTCGATCGTGTCGGCGATCGTCATGCTGGCGTGCGACAGCGCATCGGCCAGCGTGGGGTCGGGCGGGGTATCGTGCATCCGCACGCGTTCGCGATAGCTTTCGTCATGCTCGATATGCTTCGCGATGCGGTGCATCATGCAGACCGCCTCGACCGGCCATTGTCCGGCGGCGGTCTCGGCCGAGAGCATCACCGCGTCGGCCCCGTCATAGACCGCATTGGCGACGTCGGAGACTTCGGCGCGGGTCGGGGCCGGGCTTTCGATCATGCTCTCGAGCATCTGCGTCGCGACGATCACCGGCTTGCCCAGCGTGCGCGCGGCATTGACGATGCGCTTCTGCAGCGGCGGCACTTCCTCGGGATTGAGTTCGACCCCGAGATCGCCGCGGGCGACCATGACCCCTTCGCATTTGGCAAGGATCTCGTCGAGGCGGGTGACCGCACTGGGCTTTTCGATCTTGGCGCAGAGCGCACCGCGCGTGCCCATCAAGCGTCGTGCTTCCTCGAGATCCTCGGGCCGCTGGACGAAGCTGAGGCCGATCCAGTCGGCCCCGTGCTCCACCGCCCAGGCAAGGTCCTTGCGGTCCTTCTCGGTCAGCGCCGGGATCGGCACTTCGGCATCGGGCACGTTGACGCCCTTGCGGTCGGAGATCACCCCGCCGACCTCGGCGGTGCAGAGGATCGCATCCTCTTCCGCGCGCACTACCCGCAGCTGGATCTTGCCGTCGTTGATCAGCAGCCGCTGACCCTTGGAAAGGATCCCGAAGAGCTCGGGATGCGGCAGGCAGACGCGTGCTGCGCTGCCGGGCGAGGGATCGCGGTCGAGCGTGAAATGCCGCCCGTGCGGGATCACCGCCTGGCCGCCCGCGAAGTTGCCGACGCGAAGCTTGGGGCCCTGCAGGTCGCACAGGATCGCGACCGGCCGGTTGAATTCCTTCTCCAGTGCCCGGATTGCGCGCAGGGCCTGCTCGTGATCCGCGTGGCTGCCGTGGCTCATGTTGAGGCGGAAGGCGTCGGCGCCTTCGCGCAGCAGCAGGCGGAGCATGTCGGGATCGCGGCTCGCCGGGCCGACGGTTGCGAGGATCTTGACCTTCCGGCCGCGCGGTTCGAGCTTTGCCATCGCGCGAGCCTATGGCACAGGCGCGTGGCATTACAAGGACAAGTAAGGGAGCGCTCCCATGAGCCAGATCGACGACCTGCCCGACACCGTCGCCGCCGCCGCTTTCCGCCGGCTGGTGACGCATCTCCAGAAGCGTCACGATGCCGAGAACATCGAGTTGATGGGGCTTGCGGGCTTCTGCCGCAATTGCCTTGCGGACTGGATCCGCGAAGCCGGTTTCGAGGGCGACAAATCCGCCGCTCGCGCGGTGATCCATGGCATGCCGATGGAGCAATGGAAGACCCGGTACCAGGGCGAGGCGACGCCCGAACAGCTCGCCCGGATGGAAGATAGCCTGAAAAAGAATCAGGAAATGGGATAAGCGGCGCACGCCGCCTTCACCCCGGCCGCGGGCGCGGCTAACGCCGGGCCGAAGTGATTCTCAATCTTATGGAGTTGACCCGATGGCCGAAGCCACCGACGACCGCCTGCGCCTGCTGATCGAGCGCGTCGAACGTCTCGAAGAGGAAAAGAAGGGCATCGCCGACGATATCCGCGACGTCTATGCCGAAGCCAAGGCGGTCGGCTACGACGCCAAGATCATGCGCCAGATCGTCCGGCTGCGGAAGATGAAGCCCGACGACCGCGCCGAGATGGAAATGGTGCTCGACACCTACAAGGCTGCGCTCGGCCTCGCCTAGGCCAGGGCGGCGCCCAGCGCGGCGAGCGCGAGGATCGTCCCGTTCGAGAAGGCGTGGACCAGGATCGAGCCGGCCAGGCCGATCCGCATCCGCACGAAGCCCAGCACCAGCCCGGCGAAGAACTGCGGCAGGAACATCGGCAGGGCGAGCAGCGAGACCGCCGGGTAATTGACCAGGTGCGAAAGCGCGAAGGCCAGCGCCGAGAGGTAGAGGGCCAGCGGGAAGGTCCGGGCGAACCACTGCGGTGCGGGGCGCCTGCGCAGCCAGTACCACCCGATGGGCGCGGCCAGGAGCAAGGCCAGCGCGCCTAGGCCGGCGGCCGCTTCGCCGAGCCCGGCGGTGCTGGCGGCAATGAAGCACAGCGCGCCGACGGTGCAGGCGAGCAGCCACAGGCCCCGCAGGCGGCCGGTCAGCCAGCCACGGAACAGCAATTCCTCGAGTACCGGCGCGATCAGGACGGTGACCGGGACCAGCCAGCCGGGCGGCAGGAGGCCGAAGCTTTCGGGCCCCGGCAAGGCGTTGCTGGCCTGCCAGAACTGCAGGAAGGGCAGCAGCACGAGATAGAGGACGGCCACCTGGAACAGGCCCAGCACGACGAGGTAGCGCCAGCTGCCCGGCGCGCGCAGGCCGGTCGGGGCGATCGCATGGGGACGACGCAGATAGGCTAGCCATTCGGCCAGCACCGCGCGGATTCCGGGAGTGCCTGTTGTGTCCATGGTGGCCTGTTTGCAGGCCGCGTCGCGCCGGCGCAAGGCGGCAGGATGCGCTGGCCACAGGAAGCGTGATCGCGGTGCGATTCGGGCGAAGATCCAGCAGGCTGTTGCCCTTGCGGCGGCGGGCAGTGTAAGGGCGCGCTTCCCTTACAAAATCCAGAGACAAAGCAGAGCCATGGCAGGCCATTCCAAATTCAAGAACATCATGCATCGCAAGGGTGCGCAGGACAAGAAGCGCTCGGCGATGTTCTCCAAGCTCAGCCGCGAGATCACCGTGGCGGCCAAGATGGGCGCGCCCGACCCGGACATGAACCCGCGCCTGCGGCTGGCGGTCAACAACGCCAAGGCGCAGTCCATGCCCAAGGACAATATCCAGCGTGCGATCGACAAGGCCTCGGCCAATGAGGGCGATGATTACGAAGAAGTTCGCTACGAAGGTTACGGCCCGGGCGGCGTCGCGCTGATCGTCGAGGCGCTGACCGACAACCGCAACCGCACCGCCACCAATGTCCGCACTGCCTTTTCCAAGAACGGCGGCAATCTCGGCGCCTCGGGCGCGGTCAGCCATGGCTTCGAGCGCAAGGGCCTGATCGAATATCCCGCCGGCGCGGGTGACGAGGAAAAGGTCCTCGAAGCCGCGATCGAAGCCGGTGCGGACGATGTCGAAAGCAGCGAGGACGGCCACACGATCTGGACCGAGATGGAAGCGCTGCACGCAGTCGCCGGGGCGCTGGAGAAGGCACTGGGCGAGGCCGAAAACGTCAAGCTGGCGTGGAAGCCGAATATCACGGTCGACATGGACGAGAAGGATGCCGGCACGCTGCTCAAGCTGATCGATGCGCTCGATGATGACGACGACGTGCAGACGGTCTGGGGCAATTACGAGATTGCCGACGAGATCATGGAAAAGCTCGGCTGATGTGGAGCCTGGTCGCGAAGGCGCTGCTGGCCGGCGCCATGATCGCGGCCATTGCCGAGATCGGCAAGCGCCTGCCGGCCATGGCGGCGCTGGTCGCCTCGCTGCCGCTGGTCTCGGTGCTGGGGATGGTGTTCCTCTGGCATGCCCGGCCCGATGCCGAGAACATGGCCGTGCATGCCGAGGCGACCTTCTGGTACGTGCTGCCCTCGCTGCCGATGTTCCTCGTCATCCCCTTCCTGCTGCGCACCGGGGTGAATTTCTGGCTCGCCCTGCTGCTCGGCTGCCTGCTGACGGTCGGCCTCTATCTCGGCATGACCGCGCTGGCGCCGCGGCTCGGGACCCGGCTCTGACCGGTCCGCGCCCGTGCTGATCCTCGGCCTCGACCCTTCGCTTTCCTGCACTGGCTGGGGCATTGTCCGCGCGGAGGGCGCGCGGCTGAGCCATATTGCCAATGGCCAGGTCAAGACCGATGCCCGGGCACCTCTGCCCGAACGGCTACTGGCGCTGCAGCAGGGGCTGGCCGAGGTGATCTTCGACCATGCGCCGCAGCGCGCGGCGGTGGAGGAGATCTTCGTCAACAAGAACCCGCAGTCGACGCTCAAGTTGGCCCAGGCGCGCGGGGCCGTGCTGGCCGCCTGCGCGCGCGGCGGGCTGCCGGTGAGCGAGCACGCCGCGCGCAGCGTCAAGAAGGCGGTGGTCGGCACGGGGGCAGCGGAAAAGGCGCAGGTCCAGGCCATGCTCAAGGTCCTGCTGCCGGGAGTGAAAGTGGCGGGAGCAGATGCCGCTGACGCGCTGGCGGTGGCGATTGCCGATGCGCATCTGGGAGAGCGCTGATGTTCCTGGTCGTGTTCCGCAACCGCAAGCGCGCCGGGATGGACGGCACGGCCTATGATCGCGATTCCGATGCCATGCTCGCGCTTGCCGAGCGACAGCCCGGCTTTGTCTCCTTCAAGAGCTACGCTGCCGATGACGGCGAGGTGATCGCCCTGTCCGAATGGGAGGGCGAGGCCGCCGCCCGCGCCTGGGGGCGGCAGGCCGAGCACCTGCTGGTGCAGGGCCGGGGCCGGGCCGACTATTACGCGAGCTACACGCTCTTTGCCTGCGCCGAACCGCGCATCCACCGCTTCGAGAGGAAGGACGAACCATGAGCATCGCACTCTACGGCATCCCCAATTGCGACACGGTCAAGAAGGCCCGCAAGTGGCTCGAGGCGCAGGGGCTCGACTACGCCTTTCACGACTACAAGAAGGAAGGTGCCGATCCCGAGAAGCTCAAGACATGGGCTGCTGCGGCAGGCTGGGAAACGCTTCTCAACCGCCGCGGAACGACTTTCCGCAAGCTGACCGAAGAGGACCGGGCCGATATCGACCAGGCCAAGGCGATCGCGCTGATGGTCGAGCATCCCTCGCTGATCAAGCGGCCGGTGGCCGAAACGGGCGGGAAACTGCTGGTCGGCTTCAGCGAAAGCGAATGGGCCGAAGTGCTGGCTTGACCTGACCCCGGTTAGACCCGACTTACCAAGGCCTGATGGCCACCCGCACCGCCCGCCTGACCACCGGCTCGATCACCGGCCACTTGATCGGCCAGACCACGCCCGCGCTGTTCGCCGTGGGCGCGATGACGCTGGTCGGGATCGTCGATGCCTATTTCATCGGCAGGCTGGGCAGCGCCGAGCTCGCGGCGATGAGCTTCATCTTCCCGGTCACCAATGCGCTCTCGAGCCTCGGTGTCGGGGTGATGGCGGCGATCGCCTCGGTCGTCTCGCGCCGGCTCGGGGCAGGCGAATTCGACCGTGCGCAGCGCCAGAGTACGCTCGGCATCGTCGTCGCCGGCGGGCTCGGCCTCGCTCTCGGCCTCGCGCTGGTGCTGCTCAACCGTCCGCTCTTCCGCTTGATGCAGGCGCCCGAACACATCCTGCCGCTGATCGACCAGTTCATGGTCCCGTGGTCGCTCGGCTTCCCGCTGGTATTGCTGATGATGGGTCTCAACGGTTCGCTGCGCGCGCAGGGCGAAGCCAAGCGCAGCAGCGCGATCATGATCGTGATGGCGGTGACCAATGCGGTGCTCAACCCGCTGCTGATCGACGGGCTCGGCATATTGCCCGGCTTTGGCGTCGCCGGATCGGCCTATGCCACGATCATCGCCTGGTTCCTGGTCGTCGTGCTCGGCTTTCGCCTGCTGCAGAAAACCGACCTGCCCTTCGCCCCGGCGACCCTGCGCGAGGCGCATATCGCCCAGGGCGTTCGCGACCTGGCGAGCGTAGCCGCCCCGGCGAGCTTCGCCAATGCGGTCAACCCGATCGGCCTCTCGGTCCTGACCGCACTGCTGGCCCACCAGGGCGCTGCGGCGGTGGCCGGCTTCGGCGCCGCCGGGCGGTTGCAGGCCTTCGCGCTGATGCCGCTGCTGGCGCTGTCGGGCTCGATCGGCGCGATCGTCGGGCAGAACTGGGGCGCGAAAGCCTATGACCGCGCCTGGAGCGCCTGGACCCAGGCCATGCTGTTCTGCCTCGCCTATGGCCTGGTCACCGCGCTGGTGCTGTTCTTCGCGCGCGACTGGCTCGCCGGCCTGTTCACCGACGATCCGCAGGTGATTGCCAGCTTCACCCGCTATATCGAGATCGCCGCCTGGGGTTATGCCGGCTTTGGCGTGCTGATCACCACCAATGGTTCCTTCAACGCGGTCGGCAAGGCTTCGCGCGCGCTCGGGCTGTCGGTCAGCCGGGTGCTGCTGGTGATGCTGCCGGTCGCGCTGATGTGCCAGCCGCTATGGGGCGAGGCGGGAGTCTATTCGGCCGAGCTGGCGGCCAATCTCGGCGGCGGTTTGCTGGCGGCGCTGCTCGCCTGGATGCTGTTTCGCGCCGGCGGTCCGGCCCTCCGCGCACCGGCCTAGGAGCGGCGGGCGCGGTGGACCGAAAGCCACCGGGTTCAGCTCTCCGCCTTGTCCTCGACCTTGGTGTAGGGGATGAAGTCCTCGAGGAAGACCACCCCGGTGAAGAACCCGCTGCCGCGGTCGATCGTCTTGACCTGGTCGAGCCGGCACAGCTGCGTACCGCTGAAGCGGTCGATCACCAGTACGTCGGTCCAGTCGAGCGATTCGGGATGGGCGGTGCGGTTGACGTAATAGGTCTTGCCCGCCTTGTAGACGAGCGCGGTGCCGTCGATCACGGTCAGATTGCTGTTGCGCCAGGTCGGGATGCAGCTCTGCGGTTCGCCGGCCTCGCGGCCTTCGAGCAGCTTGGCGAGCTTTTCCTCACCGGTTTCCTTCTCCTTGGCCGAGACGGCGGTGCCGGTCAGGGCCAGGGCGGCGGTGGCGGTAGCAATGGCAATCAGGGTCTTACGCATGGCTAGTCTCCCATTCTGTCGCGATCATGCCTCCATTCGGCTGAATGATCCATGACTCCAGACGGAGGCATGCCGCGCCAGCCTTGGTTCAGCCGGTCCCGCCGACGGTCAGTCCCTCGAGCAGCAGAGTCGGCTGACCGACCCCGGCGGGCACGCCCTGGCCCTGCTTGCCGCAGACGCCGATGCCCGGATCGAGCTCGAGGTCGTTGCCGATGCCGGTGACCTTGGTCAGCGCGGAAGGCCCGTCGCCGATCAGCGTCGCGCCCTTGATCGGGGCGCCGATCTGGCCGTTCTCGACCTTGTAGGCCTCGGTGCAGGAGAAGACGAACTTGCCCGAGACGATGTCGACCTGCCCGCCGCCGAAGCTTCTGGCGAAGATGCCCTTCTTCACGCGCGAAAGGAGTTCGGCCGGATCGTCCTTGCCGGCGCGCATGAAGGTGTTGGTCATGCGCGGCATGGGCGCATGGGCATAGCTTTCGCGGCGGCCGTTGCCGGTCGGGGTCATGCCCATCAGCCGGGCGTTGAGCCGGTCCTGCATGTAACCCTTGAGGATGCCGTCCTCGATCAGCACGGTCTCGCCGGTCGGCGTGCCCTCGTCGTCGATCGAGAGCGAGCCGCGGCGGTTCTCGAGCGAACCGTCGTCGACCACGGTCACGCCCGGAGCCGCCACGCGCTCGCCGATCCGCCCGGTGAAGGCGCTGGTGCCCTTGCGGTTGAAATCGCCTTCCAGCCCGTGTCCGACCGCTTCGTGCAGGATCACGCCGGGCCAGCCGGGACCGAGCAGCACGGTCATCTCGCCCGCCGGCGCGGCGACGCTGTCGAGATTGGTCAGGGCCTGGGCGAGGGCGATATCGATCGCCCTGTTCCATTCGCCGGGCTCGAACAGCCGGTCGTAGAGGTGGCGCCCGCCGAAGCCGTGGCTGCCGGTCTCGCGCCTGCCATTGCTCTCGGCGACGACCGAGACGTTGAGCCGGACCAGCGGGCGGATATCGCGCGCGACATGGCCGTCGGCGCGGACGATCTCGATCACGCTCCAGCTTGCCGAGAGGCCGGCGGTGACCTGCGCCACCCGCGGGTCGCGCGCGCGCGCAGCGGCGTCGATCGTCGCGAGCAGGTTCACCTTCTCGGCGAAGGGCACAAGGTCGAGCGGCGAGAGATCGGTATAGAGATGGCGGTTGCTGCGCGGCGGCGGGGCCGCATAGGGCTGCCGCGCCGGATCGAGCAATTGCAGCGTCTCACCTGCGCGCCGGATCGCCCCGGCACTGATCTCATTGGCGTGGGCAAAACCGGTCATTTCGCCCGAAACGCCGCGCAGGCCGAACCCGGCGTCGCGCGAGTAATCGGCCAGCTTGAGCCGCCCGTCGTCGAAGGCGAAGGCCTCCGAGGCGGTGAATTCGAGGAACAGCTCCCCGTCCTCGCAGTTCCGGAGCGTCTGTGCGGCGAGCGCCTGGGCCTCGTCGGGCGACAGCTTGCCCCCGGCATAGAGCAGGGCATGCGGATCGGATGCGGTCATCCTGCCGATATAGGATCAAAGGCGCGCCCGCGATAGGGCCCGGCGCGACTTATGCCGCGGGGCTGGCCCCGCTGGCGATATCGGGCAGGGCCGCCTGGTCCGCGCCATCGGCCGGGCCGCCCTTGAGCACGAAGCGCCGGTCGCAATAGCCGCAGTCGACATAGCCATGTTCGTCGATCTCGAGGAAGACGCGCGGATGGCCGAGCGCGGCGGGCCGATAACCGGCGCCGCCACGAATCTGCTCGGCCCCGTCGCAGCTGACGCGGGTGGTTTCGACCAGGGTGATCTCGGGCAGGTTGCTCATGCATGGGCGCTTAGCTTTTGCAGGTGCGAACTGCAATATCTCTCGCGACCCGCAACTGCCCTTTACGCCGGGCATCCGAGCCGCCACATGGTTCCCCATGACAGACCAGGCCGCCATCTCGATCCGCAATCTCGTCAAGCATTACGCCGGGTCCAAGGGCTCGCCCGGGAAGAAAGCGCTGCAGGGGGTCAGTTTCGATGTCCCGGCGGGCGGGATCTTCGGCCTGCTCGGTCCCAATGGCGCGGGCAAGTCGACGCTGATCAACATCATGAGCGGCATGGTGATGAAGACCGCGGGCGAGGTCAGCATCTGGGGTCACGACATCGACCGCGACATGCGCAACGCCAAGGCCAGCATCGGCATCGTCCCGCAGGAGATCGTCTTCGATCCCTTCTTCACGCCTTTCGAAGTGCTCGAGAACCAGGCCGGGCTATGGGGCGTGGCGAAGCACCTTCGTCGCAGCGAGGAGCTGCTGCGCGCGGTACACCTCGCCGACAAGCGCGATGCCTATTCGCGCTCGCTCTCGGGCGGGATGAAGCGCCGCCTGCTGATCGCCAAGGCGATGGTCCATTCGCCGCCGATCCTGGTCCTCGACGAGCCGACCGCCGGGGTCGACGTCGAACTGCGCCGCCAGCTGTGGGAGCTGGTGAGCGAGCTCAACCGCGAAGGCGTGACCGTGGTCCTCACCACCCATTACCTCGAAGAGGCCGAGGAATTGTGCGAACGGATCGCGATCATCAACCACGGCCGGCTGATCGCCAACAAGCCGACCCGCGAACTGGTCGAGATGACCCGCGAGAAGGTCGTCGCCCTGACGCTCGACCGCGACATTGACGGTCTGCCCAGCCACGAGGCCTTCCTCAAATGCGAGAAGCGCGGCGACCGCATTCTCGACATCACCTTCGACAAGGACCGCCTGACCACCGGCCAGGTGCTCTCGCTGGTCAATGACCAGGGTTACCTGATCGAGGACGTCAGCACCCGCGAGGCCGATCTCGAGGACGTCTTCCTCAACCTGACCGCGGCGGCGCAGGCTGAGGTGGCTTAGTCAAGCTCGCCCTTCGCCATGGATGAGGGAAGGGCAGGCTTTTGCTTGCCTCCGTCCCAGTGATTGGGCAGCTTTCAGCCAAGCTCCAGCGGAGTCATCCACCATGAGACGCCTGCTCGCACTGCCCTTGCTTGTCCTTGCCGCACCTGCCCTCGCCGGGCCCCCTGCCACGCTGGACGATGTCGCCTGGCTCACCGGCAGCTGGACTGGGCACGGCATCGGCGGCGCGCCAGCGGGGGAGACCTATTCCGCCCCGGCCGGCGGGCAGATGGCGGGGCATTTCTACCAGCTGACGCCGGAAGGCGAGGTGATGTTCTATGAGCTCATCACCATCGTCCCGGACGGTGCGGGAAGCCTGCGCTTGCGGCTCAAGCATTTCGGCGCGGACCTGGCCGGGTGGGAAACGCAGGGCGCAGACCAGGCGCTGGACTGGGAACTGGACGCCATCGCCCCCGGTATGGCGAAATTCGGCGCCGTGACATTCCTCAGCGAGGGCGAGGGCGAGGACGGCTTGAAGATCACTGTCGCGATGGAAGTGGGCGGCGAACTGGCATTCGAGCTGACCCGGCAATAGCACCCGATCTCCGCTTGCGGGCCGCGCGGCGAGCGGCCATGACAAATCCATGACGGGAAAGGATCATGATGTCCTGGTGATCGGTTCGGGTGCGGCCGGGCTGACGGCGGCGCTGACGCTGGCCGAGCACTGCCGGGTGCTGGTGCTGGCCAAGGGCGCGCTCAATTCGGGCTCGACCGCCTGGGCGCAGGGCGGGATCGCCGCCGTGCTCGACGCGGGCGACACCTTTGCCGACCATATTCGCGACACCATGGTCGCCGGCGCCGGGCTCAACCGGCGCGAGACGGTGGAATTCGTGATCGAGCGCGCGCCCGAGGCGATCGCTCGGCTGGTCGAGCTCGGCGTGCCTTTCAACACCGAGGGCCCCGACTTCCACCTTACCCGCGAGGGCGGCCATTCGCATCGCCGGATCGTCCATGTGAACGACGCCACCGGCTGGGCGGTCCAGGCTGCGCTGCTCAAGGCGGCCGAGGAAAACCCCAACATCACCCTGCTGGCGAACCGCACCTGCATCGACCTCGTTACCGGGCGGCACGAACAGCGCTATTCGGGTTCGGGCCGGGTCTGGGGCGCCTATGCGCTCAACGAGGAGACCGGCCGGGTCGAGACCCATACCGCGCGGGCGACCGTGCTGGCTTCGGGCGGGGCGGGACGCTGCTACCTCTTCTCGACCGCGCCGCGCGGGGCGACCGGCGACGGCATCGCCATGGCCTGGCGTGCCGGCGCGCGTGTCTCCAACATGGAGATGATGCAGTTCCACCCCACCTGCCTCTACAATCTCGAGGTCAAGAACTTCCTCATCACCGAGGCGGTGCGCGGCGAGGGCGGGCACCTGCTCCACCCGGTCACCGGCCACCGCTTCATGGAGGATTACGACGAGCGGCTCGAACTCGCCCCGCGCGACATCGTCGCGCGCGCCAATGACGACCAGATCAAGCGCTACGGGCTCGATTACGTGCATCTCGACATCAGCCATCAGCCGCCCGAATTCGTGCGCGAGCATTTCCCGACCATCCACGAGAAGCTGCTCGGCCTCGGCATCGACATGACACAGGGCCCGATACCGGTGGTGCCGGCGCAGCATTATACCTGCGGCGGGATCCGGATCGACCTCGAGGGGCGGACCGACCTGCCCGGGCTCTATGCCGCCGGCGAATGCACCGACAGCGGGCTCCACGGCGCCAACCGCCTGGCCTCCAATTCGCTGCTCGAATGCTTCGTCTTCGGCGAGGCGGCGGCCGAGAGCATCCTCGCCAGTTTCGACAGCTTCGACGAACCGCCGATGATCCGTCCCTGGGACGAGAGCCGGGTGACCGATTCGGACGAGGAGGTGGTGATCAAGCAGAACTGGACCGAGATTCGCCGCTTCATGTGGAACTATGTCGGCATCGTCCGCACCACCAAGCGGCTCGAGCGCGCGGCGCACCGGATCGCGCTGCTCGGGCAGGAGATCGAGGACTACTACGGCAGCTTCCGGGTGACGACCGATCTGATCGAGCTGCGCAATCTCCACTGCTGCGCCCAGCTGATCGTCCAGAGCGCGCTGAGGCGGCACGAGAGCCGCGGGCTCCATTACACGCTCGACTATCCGGGAACCGATATCGAGGCGCGCGACACCGTGCTGGTGCCGTGATCCGCCGCGGCACCGGTGATCGGCCCGTGGCGCACATCTTGGAACACCGCCCATTCGGACGGGGCGGAATGCCATCACGGGGCGGCCGCCTGCGCGCCATTCGCGATAATCTGGCGGAGAGGGCGGCGAATGCCCCTGCCCGCTGCGCCGCGCAAGAAGATTCCCGCGCTCGATTCGATTGATCCAAAACCCCTCGCGGCAACTTTTTCCCGGCAAAATTTTTTCACGGATTCATTTTGACTCTTGCGAAGCGCGCAGGGCCAGCTTGGACCGCGCGTCGCGGCGTATTGCCTGGGCAATACAGCGAGTCCTCACCGCGTCACATTTGGTGAATCCGGATTTTACCCTCTTGCGCCGGATTCGGAAAAAAGCACTATGGATAGTGGTCGATCACCCGGGGACACCCACAAGACCTAGCGAATCTGGCGAGCCGCACGGCGCGCGGCTAACACGGATTCGGTGTCGCGGCGGTGTTCGGCCGGGGAAAGGCGGGGGATAAGTTTCGCTCTCCTTCGCCGCTCGAATTGCTAGGTTGGGCGACCAACTTCCGATTCGAACGAAAGCGGAACACGTGGTATGGCGAAGGGCCATGCCGGGGGCACGAACAGGGGTCGGCAGGTATGGAATTTCGGACTGGGGACAGCGAGGCACTGGGCCTCGAGGACATGGGCGGTGCGATGGCGGAAGCCCGCGCGCCCGACAAGCAGAAGAAGCCGGCGGTGGTGATGGACAGAAAAGACAACGCAAGCGAAGCGCTGGTGGTCGAGGAAGCGGCCATGTCGGCCATGGCCGACATGGCCAAGGCCGCGGCGGCGCCCAAGGAAGAGAGCAAGAAGGTCAACGACCGCCGCTTCACGATCGCGACCGATCCCGCGCGCGACGAGCTGCTGACCGAATTCGGCAAGGAAACGCTCACCGACCGCTATCTCCTGCCCGGCGAAAGCTTCCAGGACCTGTTCGCCCGCGTCGCCGATGCCTATGCCGACGATGAGGAGCATGCCCAGCGGCTCTACGACTATATCAGCCGTTTGTGGTTCATGCCGGCGACCCCGGTGCTGTCCAACGGCGGCACCAACCGCGGCCTGCCGATCAGCTGCTATCTCAATTCGGTCTCCGACAGCCTCGACGGGATCGTCGGGACCTGGAACGAGAATGTCTGGCTTGCGTCGCGCGGCGGCGGGATCGGCACCTATTGGGGCAATGTCCGCGGGATCGGCGAACCGGTCGGCCTCAACGGCAAGACCAGCGGGATCATTCCCTTCGTGCGCGTGATGGACAGCCTGACGCTGGCGATTTCGCAGGGCTCGCTGCGGCGCGGCTCGGCCGCCTGCTATCTCGACGTCAGCCATCCGGAGATCGAGGAATTCCTCGAGATCCGCAAGCCGTCGGGCGATTTCAACCGCAAGGCGCTCAACCTCCACCACGGCGTGCTGCTGACCGACGCCTTCATGGAAGCGGTCCGCGACGGGGCCGATTTCGACCTCGTCAGCCCCAAGGACGGTTCGGTCCGCAAGACGGTCGATGCGCGCAGCCTGTTCCAGAAGCTGGTCGAGACCCGGCTGGCGACGGGCGAGCCCTATATCGTCTTCAACGATACGGTGAACCGGATGATGCCCAAGCATCACCGCGATCTCGGGCTCAAGGTCTCGACCTCGAACCTGTGCTCGGAAATCACCTTGCCGACGGGGATCGACCATCTCGGCAAGGACCGGACGGCAGTCTGCTGCCTCTCCTCGCTCAACCTCGAGAACTGGGACGAGTGGAAGGACGACAAGCGTTTCATCGAGGATGTCATGCGCTTCCTCGACAACGTCCTGCAGGACTATATCGACCGCGCGCCCGAGGAAATGGCGCGGGCGAAATATTCGGCCATGCGCGAGCGTTCGGTCGGGCTCGGCGTGATGGGCTTCCACTCCTTCCTCCAGAGCAAGAAGATCGCAATGGAAAGCGCCATGGCCAAGGCGTGGAACCTCAAGATGTTCAAGCACATCAACCAGAAGGCCAACGAGGCCTCGATGATGCTGGCGAAGGAGCGCGGGCCCTGCCCCGATGCCGAGGAAATGGGCGCGATGGAGCGCTTCAGCTGCAAGATGGCGATCGCGCCGACCGCCTCGATCTCGATCATCTGCGGCGGCACCAGCGCCTGCATCGAGCCGATCCCGGCCAATATCTATACCCACAAGACGCTCTCGGGCAGCTTCGTGGTCAAGAATCCCTATCTGGAAAAGATCCTGCGCGAGAAGAGCAAGGATTCGACCAATGTGTGGAACTCGATCCTCGAGAAGGGCGGCTCGGTCCAGCATCTCGATTTCCTCTCCGGCGAGGAAAAGGCGATGTTCAAGACCAGCTTCGAGATCGACCAGCGCTGGCTGCTCGAATTCGCCGCCGACCGCGCGCCCTTCATCGACCAGGCACAGAGCCTCAACCTGTTCATCCCGGCCGATGTCGACAAATGGGACCTGATGATGCTGCACTTCCAGGCCTGGGAGAAGGGCATCAAGTCGCTCTATTACCTGCGCTCCAAGAGCGTCCAGCGCGCCGGTTTCGCCGGCGGGGTCGAGGCCGACAACACCAAGGACGCGCAGAAGTTCGAACTCAGCGCGGGCGAACAGACCGATTACGAGGAATGCCTCGCCTGCCAGTGAGGCGACAATACCGGCTCCACGTGGGAAAGGCCGGGCGGCATGGCTGCCCGGCCTTTCTCGTTTGGGCTGGCGGCTTCAGGGCCATGCGCCTGTCACAAGGCTGCGCTAGCGCCCGTCCGGACCCATGGCGCATCACGAGGCGAGGCAGATGGACAAACAGGGCGCATCCCCGGGGGAGGACAGGGCGGACCTTGCCGCCTATCGCCGGTTGCGGCTGGCGATGCTGCTGCTCAACGCCGGCACGGCTGTCTGGTTGCTGCTCGGGGGCCTGCTGGCCCAAGGCGGCCTTCTCGCGCGCCTTCCGGCCGCGCTCCTCGGCCTCTTGCTGCTGCTCAACGCCTTCTTCTTCCGCCTCGACGGGCTCCGCCATTCGCAGGCGCTGCGGCTCGGCAGCGGGCGCTGGTCCGCCCCGGCGCGGATCCTGCTGGCGCTCGGCGGGCCCTTCACGGTCTTCCCGGCCGGGCTGCTGGCGCTCCTGCTTTCTCCCTTCGCCGCGCCTTCGCTGGTCTTCCCGCAGCTGCTCGGCGGCGTGCTGGCGCTGTGGCCGGCGCTCGAGATGTTCGGCCTCGCGCTGCTCTTTGCGCTGCGCCGGAGGCTGTGTTAACCTCCTCATACACTTACGAGGAGGAGAGCACGGCCATGCGCCGGAATGTCACGCTGATCGCCGCCTGCGGCCTGCTGCTTGCGCTGGCGGGCTGTGCCGAGCAGATTCCCGAGGGCGTCAGCACGGCGGAGGAGGTGCCCGGCTTCTGGTGGGGCCTGTGGCACGGCTTCATCTTCCCCTGGGCCTGGATCGGCTCGCTCTTCAGATCCGACATCGCGGTCTATGCCGTGCCCAACCGCGGCGGCTGGTACGATTTCGGCTTCTTCCTCGGGATCACCGTGCTCGGCGGGGGGAGCTTCTTCGGCTCGAAGAAGGGCAGGCGCGGCTGAGCGAAATCCTGTAGACTGCCCGCCTGACCAAGGAGGGACGCCATGATCCGCCTGCTCGCCTTTGCCTGCCTGCCGCTGATGCTCGCTGCCTGTGCCGGGGAGAGCGAAGCGCCGGCGAGTCCCTTCACCGGCCAGTGGATCGACCTCACCCACACGCTGGGGGAGGAGGCGGTGTTCTGGCCCACGGCCGCGGACTATGTCCACGAACAGACCGATTTCGGCACGACCGAGGGCGGCTGGTTTTACAGTTCCTACAACATCGCCCTGTCCGAGCACGGCGGGACCCATCTCGACGCGCCGATCCATTTCGCCGAGGGCCGCCGCACCGCCGATGCCGTCCCGCTTGAAAGCCTGATCGGCCCGGCGGCGGTGATCGACGTCAGCGACAAGGCCGCACGCGACCGCGACTATCGCTTCACCCGCGAGGACCTCGCCGAATGGGAGGAGATCTACGGTGAAGTGCCCGCGGGCACGATCCTGCTGTTCCACACCGGTTTCGGCCGCTACTGGCCCGATCGCGAGAAATACATGGGCACCGAGAGGCGCGGGCCGGAGGGGGTCGCCAATTTGCATTTCCCCGGGCTCTCGGCCGAGCTGGCGCAATTCCTCATCGGCGAACGCAAGGTGGCGGCGGTCGGGCTCGACACGCCCAGCCTCGATTACGGCCCGTCGCAGGACTTCATGGTCCACAGGATCCTGCTCGGCGCGGATATACCGGGCTTCGAGAACGTCGCCAATCTCGACCGCCTGCCGCCGCGCGGGGCCTTCGTGATCGCGCTCCCGACCAAGATCCGCGCGGGCAGCGGGGCACCGCTGCGGATCGTGGCGCATGTCCCGCCGCCCGGCGGCTAGGGCGCGGCGAACAGCGGCAGCGCCGCCGCTTCCTCCTCGCTGAAGGCAAGGCCGAGCCGCTCGCGCAGGGCGGCGGCATAGGCGGCGGGTGTGGCGAGCGTCTCTTCGTGCCGCTGGCCCCCGGCGTAGCTCCTGAGCACCCCCTCGGTCAGCGCCACGAAGCCTTCGGGCAGGACGATGCTGGCGATCTGCGTGCCGACGAAGCGCGAGGAGCCATGGGTTGCGGTCCAGTGGTTGGCCTGTTCGAGATCGAGCGGATGGACCTCGGCGAGGTCGAAGCAATATTGCCCCTGCCATTCGCCGTGGTCCGCCGCGCGCCCGTCGGTGGTCTCGCGCGGTCCGGCGCGTTCGAGCAGGAACTCGCCCGCGAGCGAGCCGCGCGCGCCGCTCCGGACCAGCCGGTGGCGCGCGCCGTCGGCGGTGGCGACCTCGACCCCGTCGCGCAGCGGCAGCGGGGGGACGTAGCTCCCGCCGAAGCCGGCATCGGCCACCCAGGGCTCGCCCCCGATCTCGGCCAGCAGCAGGACATGGGTGCGCGGCAAATGGCTGTCGGGCCCCTGGCCCAGCCGCGTGCGCGCCAGCAGCGGCCGGGTCGGCAGGCCGAGCGCGGCGAGCATGTCCGCCAGCAGCCGGTTCATCTCGAAGCAGTAGCCCCCGCGCCGCGCCGTCACCAGCTTGGCGAAGACCGCATCGCGGCCGATCGCCACCCCGCGGCCGAGCGCAATGTCGAGATTCTCGAAGGCGATGCGCTGGCGGTGCGCCGCCTGCAATTGCGCGAGGCCGGCGGCATCGGGCGCGGGCGGGGCGGCGAGCCCGATCCGGGCGAGATAGGCGGAAAGCTGCGGATCCATTCCCCGCGCTTGCCATGCGCGCCCGGCGTCAGCAATCCGTCAGGACAATTTGCGACAGTCCGCGACTGGAATTTTCCTCCGCGCCGGGCGAGAAGCGGCTTGCGGGCTTCGCCCCCGGCCCATATCGCGAAGGCCTCGCAACAAGGGAGTGCTTCATGCGCAAGTGGCATCGCTGGCTGTCGGTCTTCTTCGCCGTGGTCATGATCTTCGTCACCATTACCGGCCTGCTGCATTACGTGGTCGTCTGGTGGCCCGCCGCCGAGCCGAGCGCCGAAGCGCTTGCCGCGCTGGCCCCGCCGGCCGGCTTCGCCTGCCCCGAAGGCTGGCGCTGCACCCCGCCGCGGCCCGACACCGGCAACCCGCTGGCGCAATATCTCGGCCTGTTCCACCACCTGCATTCGGGCAGCGAGGGCGGGATCTGGGGCGAGATCATCGTCATGCTCAGCGGCCTCGCGCTGCTGTTCTTCTCGGTCTCGGGCATCTGGATGTATGTCCAGATGTGGCAGAACCGCAAAACCCGCGGGCTGAAAAAGGGCCTGTTCTGGAAGTGACTTCCGCGAATTGAATTGCGACCTGCGCGGCTTGCAGTACCCTGCATGTCGTGGAGGCGTTTCAACTTTCCCTTCCCTCGCTCGCGACATGGGGCTGGATGGCCCTTGCGGCCGTTGGCGGCGGAATTCTGGCTAGCCTCGGGCCGATTCGCGAAGCTTTCCGCAAGGCGAAAGCTTCCTTTCGCGCGCAGCGAGACGATGATGGCGATGAAGAATGGGTCGATTTGCGCACATTGCGCGGTTACCGGCCCGACGTCCTGAGCGAACAGGACAAGGAATTCAAACCTGCCGCAACCCTAACCGGGGCGGCTTGGATGGCGGTTACAACCTGGGCCTTTCTCGAAGTCGATCCCGATCTGGGCGAGATCATGCTGGCCGGTCTCCTGGCCGCCGCGGCGCTATGGTCCATCATTACCAGTCTCGGCAAAGCGGATGAGGAACTCGGCCTCGATCCCGCTGCACAGGATCCCATGCGCGGCCCGCCTGATTTTCTCGATCGCCACGGCAAGCAGATCGACGATCTGACTGCTGCCGTCGGCATGCTGGGCATGGCCGCTCTGTTCTCCCGCAGGTGGATCGAAGATAGCTGGCCGGCCTACCGGATCGGCACCGGCTTTGCCGTGCTGATGCTGGGGATGTTGGCGCTCGTCATGATCAAGGCGCATCGGGACGGCCTGTCGTGGGATAAGGGCGAAGAGGGAGTAGAGGGCGCCAACGCAAGGTTTGTCTGGGCAGCGCTCGCGGCGACAGGGATCGTCATCGCTTGGCTCGTCGCCACGCTAACCTGACATCCGCTCCTCCGCATTGCCCGCAGATGTAAATTCCCGCGCTTATCCCCATATGAAACGCGGGCCTTGCTTCCGAATCGCGAGTGTGATTCCCTATGTTCCGCCCTCACGCCAGACAACCGGAGCCACAAGATGTCGCTGCTCGAAGCCCGCAAGACCTACAAGCCCTTCGAATATCCCTGGGCCTATGAGTTCTGGAAGCGGCAGCAGCAGGTCCACTGGATGCCCGAGGAAGTCCCGCTCGGCGAGGACTGCCGCGACTGGGCGCAGAAGCTGTCGGAGCACGAGAAGAACCTGCTGACGCAGATCTTCCGCTTCTTCACCCAGGCCGACGTGGAAGTGCAGGATTGCTACCACGAGAAATACGGCCGCGTGTTCAAGCCGACCGAGGTGAAGATGATGCTGGCCGCCTTCTCCAACATGGAGACGATCCACATCGCTGCCTATTCGCACCTGCTCGACACGATCGGCATGCCCGAAAGCGAATACGGCATGTTCCTCGAATATGAGGAGATGAAGGCCAAGCACGATTACCTGCAGGAATTCGGCGTCGACACCGACGAGGACATCGCCCGCACGCTGGCCATGTTCGGCGGATTTACCGAGGGGCTGCAGCTTTTCGCCAGCTTCGCCATGCTGATGAACTTCCCGCGCTTCAACAAGATGAAGGGCATGGGCCAGATCGTCAGCTGGTCGGTCCGCGACGAGAGCCTGCACTGCGAAGGCATCACCCGCCTGTTCCACGCTTTCGTCAAGGAACGGGACTGCCTGACCAAGTCGGTCAAGGAAGACATCCTCGACTGCTGCATGAAGACCGTGCGGCTGGAGGACAATTTCATCGACCTCGCCTTCGAGATGGGCCCGGTCCCGGGCATGACCGCCAACGAGATCAAGCGCTACATCCGCTACATCGCCGACTGGCGGCTCGAACAGCTCGGCCTCAAGAAGCAGTTCCTGATCGAGGACCATCCGCTGCCCTGGCTGACCCCGCTGCTCAACGGGGTGGAACACGCCAATTTCTTCGAAACCCGCGCCACCGAATATTCCAAGGGCGCGACCAAGGGCAATTGGCAGGACGTCTGGGCCAGCTTCGACAAGCGCCGCAAGGCACGGGGCGCCAACGACGCCGCCGAGACGGTGGACGAAGGGCCGGACATGTTCGGGGACCCGCAGGCGGCGGAGTGAGGGGCCCGGCCCAGGCTCACGCAAGGATCAATTGAAACGATGCCCACCCCCGGCCCCTCCCGCAAGCGGGAGGGGGGGAGATAGGTCCTGTCCGGATGCAGATTGTCCGCGTGCGTCAGTTCCCCTCACGCGTGCAGGAGGGTCAGGGGTGGCCCCGCCCGGCCTCGCCCCATTCCGTCCCCAACCACGCCCGTTCCGTCCGCCGTTCCCCACCCGCCCTTAAAATCGCGTCCCGCCTGCGCTATGCTGCGACTCCAAGCGCAATGCCGCGCCCGGGCGCGGGCGGCTGCGGTCGTCGGCGCTCGCTCGCGGCAGGCAAGCGAGAGGAGAGAACGCCATGCACGAAACCACCCAGGCTGACCGCGAGAAGGAATTGCGCAGCCTGCTCGACAAGATCAGCGCCCATCCCGAACAGTCCTGGACGGCCGAGCGCGAGCGGATCGCGGTGCTCCAGCGCATGCTCGGCGCGCATGAGAAGGCGGGGCACTCCGCCTGAGCGGCGGCGGTGGGTGCCGGGGGCGCACAGCCGCTTGCGCCAGCCCGGTCGCGGTGCGAAAAGCGGGCTTCCAACCATGAGGAGTCCGCTATGGTGAAGATTGCGATTGCTGCGAAATCCGCCCGCGCACTGGTGCCTGCGCTGGCCGCGCTGGCGCTGGTCGCCTGCACTGCCGAGGAAGAAGCGCCGACCTATGAAGCCGATGCCGAGGACCTCAGCGGCGGCGAGCTGATCGTCAATCCGGAAGACCCGGCGGCGGTCGACGTCGACCTGCCCGAAACCGAAATGACTCCGGTCCCCGAAGGTGCCGAGGAGGCCCCGGTCGAGGACGCCGCGCCCGCCGAATAGCGCGCCATGCCGCCGGGGCGGCGCGCTCAGCCCGCCCCGGCCCGCCTGCGGGCGGCCCACCAGGGCAGCAGCGCGAAGGTGACCTGCCCGGCCAGCCCGATGGCGCCCGGCGCTTCGCCCATCCCCGCGAGCCATTGCCCCGGCGCCTGGCCGAAGGCCCCCAGCGCCAGCGCGGCCTCGCAGCCCATCAGCAGCAGGAAGGCCAGCGCGCCCATCACCAGCGCCGCGCCCGGGCCAAGCCTGTGCCGCCGCACCAGCACCCGCGCCCACAGCCAGCTCGCCGCCAGCATCACCGGCAGTTCCGCCAGCACCGCGGCGAGTTCGCCCAAGAGCGGGACCATCACGGTAACCCGCAGCGCGCCGAGCACGAAGCCGAGGGCGAAGATCGCCGCCCAGTATGCCAGGCCTGCGCGGACCACGCGGCTCAGCACCAGCTGCCCCGGTAGCCGCCGGCATAGCGCCGGGCATGGCCCTGATCGATCATCCAGGCGGCCAGGCCCTCGCTCGTCCCGTCGGGTGCCACCCGCTTGACGATGCCGAGCTCGCGCCCGTAGCGGTCGACCGGCTCGTCCTTGCGCTTGGTCAGCTGGAACGGTCCGCGGCTGAGCCAGTCCTGCAGCGCCTGCGTCGCCGCCTCGGCCGCCAAAGCTTCGGCCGCGCAGCGGGCCGCGGTCTCGGGCGTGTCGATCCCGCTCACCCGGATCGCGCGTTCGCCGATCTTGAAGGTGTCGCCGTCGATCACGCAGTGATGCCCGCGCCCTCGCCCGCAGCGGGTGAACTGGGCGGACGGATATTCGGGCGCGGTCTGGAGGAAGGCCGGCGGCTCGAGCAACTGCGCGTCGTTCCACAGCGCGCCGAGAAAAATCAGCCCGAGAATCAGCAGCGGCAGCCGCCAGCGGGCGAGATAGCCGCGCAGGCCTTCGCGGCGCCCCCGACGCCCGCGCCGGCGTGCGAAGCGCACCGGCTTCGCGCGCCGGGCCGGCCGGCGCCGCGCGCGCGGTTCGGCGAAGCGCAGGGGACGGGATTTCTTCCATGCCATGGGGCCACCATGCCCCGGCGGCGCGCGCGGCGCCAAGGGCGCAGGGACAATTTTCCTACAGCGCCTGTCCCTGCTATCGATTCGCCCGGACGCCGCCGCCCGCGCGGGAGCGGTAGCGCGATTTTCGCCGGAGAGGTGTCAACCGCTCCGGATCGGGTGCAACTATATGGAAACAGAGGAAAAACAGGTCCGAAAACCCGGTTGACACCCTGTCGCCTTCGTCAACTTCGTCGCCTTTGCGGCGGCGGCGGGGTCAGATCAGCCAGCTGTCCGGATTGGGCATCGGCTGCTGCTTCTGCGCGTTGATCAGGCTCAGCACCGAACGCACGATCACCAACACGCAGACCGCCAGGATCACCAGCATGCCGATCAGCACCAGCATCAGGATCGCGCCGACCACGCCGCCGATCAGCCCGATCCAGAAGGTCCGGATGAGATAGGCGTAATGCGAAGCTTCCCATTCGGCCCCGCTCTCGCCGCGCCAGACATAGGCCAGCACCACGCCGACGATCCCGGTCACCCCGGTGATGAAGGAGGTCAGGTAGAGCAGGCTGATGATGGTCGGGCGGTTGAGGTCGAAACCACTGGTAGCCGGCGCCGATGCGGGCCGGGTCTCTTCAGGCGGAGAGTCGTTCATGCCGTTCCCCCTTGGCTATGGTCTGCGCAGGATACCGTGCCTTGGGCGCGAAGGAAAGTGTGGGCACAGAGGCGCGGTGGGGGCGCAGGCTCAGCCCTGGCGCCGGTCTTTCCCGCTGCGGCGTTCGCCGAGGCGGCGCTCGGGCCCCTCGAAGGGCTGCTGCTGCTTGCGGCGCTCGCCCGTCTGGCGGCGTTCGCCCGCCCGTTCGGCCCGGCCGGCCTGGTCCTTGGTCATGGTGTTGCGTCCCCCCCAAATGTTGTGGCTCTTGCCTTTTCTGGCGCATTCCATGGGGGGCGGGCTTGAAGAAGTCGTTAACGGCGCCGCGGCCCCGGGGCTTGGGCCGTGGCGCCGCATTCCGGCGGGGAAGGCAGTTCCCGCCGAAAAAAGGGGGCGTGCCCGCGGCTCGCCGGAGGCCCGTGTGGTGAGGCCGGGGAGGCGAGGGAGTGACCGGGCACGCCCCGCTGGCCGGGCATGGATGGGCGGCCAAGTCGGTGTGGGGCCTTGTGGGCCGCTGCACAGATTAGGGGCTGGGTGGCTGCGGTGGGATTCCGGAGGAATGCCTAGGCGCTTCCGCGTGGCCGGCACGGCAATGCAGGCTTTCCAGCCGGAGGCAGAGCGGCTATGCGCGGCCTCCTTGCGAGGAGGAGCGGACGATGGCCGCAACCGAGGACAAAGCGATGCTGGCCAAGGCCGAAACCCTGATCGAGGCGCTGCCCTATTTCCAGCGCTATGCCGGGCGCACCTTCGTGGTCAAATACGGCGGCCACGCCATGGGCGATCCCGAGGCGGCGCGCGATTTCGCCGAGGACGTGGTGCTGCTCAAGGCAGTCGGGATCAACCCGGTGGTGGTCCATGGCGGCGGCCCGCAGATCGGCGCCATGCTCAAGAAGCTCGGGGTCGAGAGCACGTTCGTCGACGGGCTTCGGGTGACCGACAAATCGACCGCCGAAGTCGCCGAAATGGTCCTCTCCGGCGCGATCAACAAGGAGCTGGTCGGCTGGGTCAACAATGCCGGCGGCAAGGCGATCGGCATTTCGGGCAAGGACGGGCGGATGGTCACCGCGACCAAGGTCGAGCGCACCACCCGCGACCCCGACAGCAATATCGAGAAGGCGGTCGACCTCGGCTTCGTCGGCGAGCCGAGCCATGTCGATACCAAGATCCTGCAGACGATCAACGATGCGGGGATGATCCCGATCGTCGCCCCGATCGGCGCAGGCGAGGACGGGCATACCTACAATATCAACGCCGATACCATGGCTGGGGCGATCGCCGCGGCGCTCGGCGCGGCGCGGCTGTTCCTGCTGACCGATGTCGCCGGCGTGCTCGACAAGGAGAAGAACCTCCTGACCGACCTGACCCCGCCCGACGTCGCGCGGCTCAAGGCCGATGGCACGATCCACGGCGGGATGATCCCCAAGCTCGAGACCTGCGTCCATGCGGTCGAGGCCGGCTGCGAGGCGGCGGTGGTGCTCGACGGGCGGGTGCCGCATGCCATGCTGCTCGAATTCTTCACCGCCCGCGGCGCCGGCACACTGATCCGCGCGGGCTGACGGCCCCGGCGCGTATTAGGCAGTTGATACAGTCCCTGCGGCTCGGCTAGGACGGCGCGACGGGACGCAAAGCGCGAAAGGCGGAATTCCAATGATGATGCTGGTCGATATTCTGGGCATGCTGATCAACGTCGTGGTGATGCTGGTGATCGTCCAGTTCATCATCGGGCTGCTGTTCGCTTTCAACGTGATCAACACCAGCAACGAATTCATGTTCCAGGTCTATCGCTCGATCAACGCGCTGATGGACCCGGTCCTCGCCCCGATCCGGAGGATCCTCCCGGCGACCGGTTCGATCGATTTCTCGCCGCTGGTGCTGATCATCGGCCTGCAGATCCTGATGCGGATCATGATCGAAGTGGCCTACCGAACCGCATGAACAGGTTCGCATCCGCTCTGGGGGTCCTCGCCCTGCTCTCGCTGGCGGGTTGCGGCGGGCTGGGCGGCGGCCCGCGCGGTCCGCGGGTCGCGCTCGAAGCCAATCCCAGCGCGGTGATCGCGGCCGAACTCGGTTTCGCCCGCATGGCGCGCGAGCAGGGGCAGTGGACGGCCTTCGCCGAATATGCGGCCGATAGCGGGGTGATGTTCGTTCCCGAGCAGGTCAATGCCAGGACCTGGCTCAAGGGCCGCGCGGACCCGCCCGAAAGCGTGGCCTGGCAACCGCACCAGGTCTGGTCGAGCTGCGACGGCTCGCTGGCGGTGACCCGCGGTGCCTGGCAACGCCCCGATGGCAGCCAGGGCCGCTTCACCACCATCTGGCAACGCCAGGAGCGCGGCGACTACCGCTGGGTTCTCGACATGGGCGAGGCGCTCGCCGAGCCGCTTGCCGAACCGGAGATGATCGCCGCCACGGTCGCTGATTGCGACACCGGCAACGCCCGCCCGGCGCGTCCGGGTGCCGATGGCGGCGAACCGGGCCCGCAGCGCCCCGACATGGCCCGCGACGGCACGCTGCACTGGACGCTGGCCGGGAATGGCCCCGATGGCTACCTGCTGACGGTGACGCTGCGCAAGGACGGCGACATGCGCGAGATCCTTACCAGCCGCTCGGCACCCTGAGCCTGCCCGGGCCATGATCGAGCTCTTCGTCTCCGCCTTCGTCACGCTATTCCTGGTGATCGACCCGCCCGGCTGCGCGCCGATCTATGCCGGGCTGGTGAGCGAGGCCACGCCGCGCCAGCAGCGCGCCATGGCCATCCGCGCCACGGTGATCGCGACCGTGATCCTGTTCGGCTTCGCCCTGTTCGGCGAGGAACTGCTCGCCGCGCTGCATATCGAGCTCGACAGCTTCCGCATCGCCGGCGGGCTGATGCTGTTCCTGATCGCGCTCGAAATGGTGTTCGAGAAGCGTACCAAGCGGCGTGAGGACCGGGCCGAGAAAATCCGCGCCCAGAACGCGCAGACGCCCGAGGTCGAGGATGTCTCGGTCTTCCCCATGGCCATGCCCATGCTGGCCGGGCCGGGCGCGATCGCCTCGATCATGCTGCTCATGAGCCGCGCGCAGGGCAGCGAGCAGACCGTGGCGGTGCTTGCCGCGCTGGCGATCGTAATGCTGCTCACGCTCGCCGCGCTGATCGCGGCCGCCCCGCTGATGCGGGTCTTCGGCGACAAGGTCGAGGCCGTGATCACCCGCCTGCTCGGCGTGCTGCTGGCGGCGCTGGCGGCGCAATTCGTGATCGACGGGCTGCGGGGCAGCTTCGGGGTCTGAGGGGGCATCGCCCCTATTGCAAGGTGACCCGCTCGTCCTCGTCCCCGCCGCGGCGACCGAAGAACTGCATCAACTGGATCAGCAATTCGCAGCGCGTGCCGATGTCCTGCGCTTCGAGCAGGGCCTGCTTGGCGGCGCTGTCGAAAGGAGCGATCTGCGAGACGCCGTTGATCAGCGTGACGTCGTCGAGCCTCGCGACCGAATCCCAGTCGATCGAATAGCCCTGGCTGTCGGCGAACCTGCGTGATTCCTGCTCGAAACCGGCGCGTTCGACCGAGCTCAGATAATCCTCGTGCGGTTCCTCCAGCAGTTCGCCCTCGACCTGGCGGAAAGGCGTGGCGACGTCGAGTTCGCGCAGCAGGCGAAAGCGGGCTTCGCCCTCGAGCACGATGTTGAAGCGCCCGTCCTCGAGCGCTTCGACTTCGTCGATCAGGCCGACGCAGCCGATCTCGAACAAGGGTGGCGGCTCGCCCTCCGCGCGCGGCTGGATCATCGCGATCCGCCGGTCGCGCGCCAGAGCATCGCTGACCAGCGCGCGGTAACGCGGCTCGAAGATATGCAGCGGCAGTTGCAGCCCCGGGAAGAGGATCGCGCCGGGCAGGGGGAAGATCGACAGCCGCATTGGCCCCGTCAGCCGAACAGGATCAGCGAGAGCTTGCGGCGCATGGCCGAGACCCAGGGATCTTCCAGCCCGACCGCTTCGAAGATCTGCAGCAGCTTGGCCCGGGCGGCGCCGTCGTTCCAGGCCGGATCGGCCTGGATCGAGGCGAGCAGGCTGTCGGCTGCCTCGTCGCGCGCACCGGCGGCAAAGGCCGCGCTGGCGAATTCGAACTGCCTGGCGAGGTCACCGGGGGCGGTGGCTGCGGCGGCGCGCAGCGCGGCGAGCTCGTCGTCCGCCGGCTTGTCGGCGGCGAGTTCGAGCGCACTCCTCGTCTGGGCGAAGACGGGATCGGCGCGCAATTCGTCGGGCAGGGCGGCAAAGGCCTGCTGCGCTTCCTCCGTATGCCCCGCCGCGAGCATGGCGCGGATCAGCCCGGCCTGGGCCTGCTTGTGCTCGGGTTGCATCTGCACGATCTGGAGGAAGATCCCCATGGCACGCTCGGCATCGCCTTCGCCCATCAGCTGCTCGGCCATGGCGACGAACTGTTCGGCATCCTCCTGTGCCGCGGCATCGCCGCCCTCGACCGGCAGCTGCTCAAGCAGCTTGTCGAGCACATCGCGCAGCTGGGATTCGCTGCGCGCGCCGGTCAGGTCGGCCACCGGCTGGCCCTGGAACATGGCGTAGACGGTCGGGATCGAACGGACCTGGAACTGGCTGGCGATGAACTGTTCCTCGTCGACGTTGAGCTTGGCGAGGATCACGCCCTTGTCGGCATATTCGCCGCAGACCTTTTCCAGCACCGGGGCGAGCGCCTTGCAGGGGCCGCACCATTCGGCCCAGAAATCGAGGATGACGAGCTTGGTCCGCGAGGGATCGACCACTTCCTTGCGAAAGCGGTCAACGGCCTTCTGCTCGTCGAGATTGAGGCCCATGCTTGCCACTGAATTTCCCCTGCTAGTGAATCTGTTGCCGGCCCAATGTGGCGTGTCGGGCGAAATTGTGAAGGGCGGATCGGTGCGGATTCATTCTCCCGCATTTTCCCCTTGCGAGTCACGAAAGCGGGTGCTAACCGCGCGCCTCCCCACCCGGACACGCAGGTTCGGGAGCGCCAGTGAGCGGGCGTAGCTCAGGGGTAGAGCACAACCTTGCCAAGGTTGGGGTCGAGAGTTCGAATCTCTTCGCCCGCTCCATTTTCCTTCCGGAACAAGCCATTCCACGCAGCGCATGCTGCGCTTGCGAAGGCTTGTCTTTGTCTCGCCATCAGCGCTCAGAAGCGGCTTCGCGCCATGAAATGTGCGCGCAGCGCGACAGAATGTGTTGCATCTGCGAAATCGACGGCTAAGCTAGGTGACAGTATATCATAGCAACTCAGGTCAAGCTCACGGATGTTCCTCTCTCCTTCCCGCATCGCCCTCTTCGCCGGCGCCAGCCTCCTCCCCTTCCAGCCCCTCTCCGCACAGGAAACCACCGCCGAGACCCCGGCGCCGGCGAGAGAGCATGACGACGATTACCACGGCGAGATTGTCGTCCGGGCGGCCGGGCTCGACCGGCTGGACGTGCTCGCCGGTACCTCTGTGGTCGATGGCGACGAATTCCAGCGCAATATCGGCGGCCAGCTGGGCGAAGTGCTGGCGAAACTGCCCGGCGTCTCGGCCACCAGCTTCACCCCCGGCGCGTCGCGCCCGATCCTGCGCGGCTTCGGCGGCGACCGGGTCCGCGTGCTGTCCGACGGACTGGGTTCGGCCGATGCTTCGAGCACTTCGTCGGACCACGCGGTGGCGATCGACCCGCTGGTGACCGAAAGGGTGGAAGTCCTGCGCGGGCCTGCGGTGCTGCTCTATGGCAGCCAGGCGATCGGCGGTGCGGTCAATGTGATCGGCAAGCGCATCCCGCTGCGTCCGGTGGACGAGCCGATCCATGTCGATGCGCTTGTCGCGATGGACAGCGCGGCCGACAAGCGCGAGATCGGCGCCTCGATCGACGTCCCGCTGGCACCCAATGTCGCCTTCCATGTCGACGGCTCCTATCACGAGACCGGCAATCTCGAGATCCCGGGCTATGTCGCCTCCGAGCATCTGCGCGAGCAGCTGCTCGCGAGCGCGGAGGAGGAAGCCGAGGAAGGACATCTCGACGAAGCGGAGGAATTCCTCGAATCCGCCAATGCCCGCGGCGAGCTGCCGAACAGCTGGACCGAGGCCACCAGCTTCGGCACCGGCGTCGCCTTCTTCTCGGGCGAAAGCAGCCTGGGGGTCAGTTTCGGCTATTACGATACCAGCTACGGGATTCCCGGCCTGCACGGCGTGGGCCATGTCCATGCGCATGACGAGGAAGGCGAAGAGGACGAGCACGACCACGACCACGAAGAGGCGGAACACGAGGAAGAGGGCGACGTCACGATCGGGCTCAAGCAGTATCGCGCGGACCTGCGCGGCGTGCTCGATCTCGGGGACGGCTTCTTCGACAGCCTCCAGACGCGCTGGGGCTACAGCGATTATACCCACACCGAATTCGAAGGCGAGGAGACCGGCACGGTCTTCGACGTGTCCTCGGTCGAGGGGCGGGTGGAACTGGTGCAGTCGCGCCGCGGCGGCTGGCAGGGGTCGATCGGCGGGCAATATTACCACCAGGATTTCTCGGCACTGGGCGAGGAGGCCTTCGTGCCGCCCAACACCACCGAGCAATTCGCGCTCTTCACGGTGCAGGAGTTCTATTTCGATCCCTTCGAACTGGAACTGGGCGGGCGCTACGAGCACAGCGACGTGGCGCTTGTCGAGCAGGGACAGAAGCGCGACTTCGACACCTTCTCGGGCTCGCTCGGCCTGGCCTACGGCCTGGGCGAAGAGTTCCGGGTCGGGCTCAACGGTTCCCGGGCCGAGCGCGCCCCGACCGCGCAGGAGCTCTTTGCCGACGGACCGCATGTCGCCACCCAGCAATATGAGATCGGCGATTCCGGCCTGGGCATCGAAGGCGCCTGGGGTCTCGAGGCCTATCTGCGCGGTTCAATCGGCCCCGGCGTGTTCCGCCTGAGCGTCTACCAGAACTGGTTCGACGATTTCATCTATCTGCAGGACACGGGGCTCGAGGAGGACGGGCTGGCCGCCTACCGCTTCCTCCAGCAGGACGCCGACCATTTCGGGATCGAAGGCGAGTTCAAGCTGCCGCTCTATGCCGAAGGCGGTTGGGACGTAGAGGCGGAATTGCGCGGAGACTATGTCCGTGCCACGCTGGCCGACGGATCGCCGGTTCCGCGGATTCCACCGCTGAGCCTGAGCGGGGCGCTGGACCTCGCCAAGGGCCCCTGGTCGCTGCGCGGAGAGGTCGAATGGTTCGACGAGCAGGCCCGCGTTGCGTCCTACGAGGAGCCGACCGACGGTTTCACACAGGTCAATCTCGCGCTGGGCTACAAGCCGTTGCAGGGCAGCGACAACGTCACCATCCTGCTCCAGGCGGACAATCTCTTCGACGTCGAGGGCCGGCGGCACGCGAGCTTCACCAAGGAATTCGTCCCGCTGGCGGGTCGCAACGTCAAGCTGAGCGTGCGGACGAGCTTCTGATCCCGGGGGCGGACAAGGCCCTGCCCGGGCCGCTTACAGCTTGGGCAGGGTCACCCCGCGCTGGCCCATGTACTTGCCGGCACGGTCGGCATAGCTGGTCTCGCAGGGCTCGTTGCCCTGCAGGAACAGGAACTGGCAGGCGCCCTCATTGGCGTAGATCTTCGCCGGGAGCGGGGTGGTGTTGGAGAATTCCAGCGTCACATGGCCTTCCCAGCCCGGTTCGAGCGGGGTGACGTTGACGATGATCCCGCAGCGGGCATAGGTGCTCTTGCCGAGGCAGATCACCAGCACGTCCTTGGGCACGCGGAAATATTCGACCGTGCGGGCGAGCGCGAAGCTGTTGGGCGGGATCACGCAGACCTCGGTTTCACGGTCGACGAAGCTGTTGGCCGCGAAATCCTTGGGATCGACCACCGCCGAATCGACATTGGTGAAGATCTTGAACTCGGGCGCGACACGCGCGTCGTAACCGTAGGAGGAGAGGCCGTAGGAAATGCAGCCGTCGCGGCGCTGGGCCTCGACGAAGGGTTCGATCATTCCGTTCTCGGTGGCCTGCTGTCGGATCCATTTGTCGCTGAGAATCGCCATGCCATGGTGATTCCGCAGGCAGACCCGGCGGGCAAGCGAGGGCACGGGCTTATCCCCCGGCCCGCGGCCCGTCAGTCGATCGGTTTGGCACCCAGCGTAGGGTTCAGCCCGGTGATGTGGTTGAGCCAGGCGCGCGGCTTGCGCAGCATCTTCTCCGGGAAATCGACCTTGAGCCCGACGATCTCCGCGATCGCGCCGACGAAATGGATGCAATTGCGCGAATCGAGTTCGTAATATTTCCCCGGTGCATCGCGCCAGCGGACCATCTCGGCCTTGATCTCGGCATATTGCGCGTCGGAGATCGGCACGGTGAAATGGCGGTTGGTGTCCGCGATCGTCTTTTCCTTCTCGACATAGATCATGTGTTCGGCCGGGCCGAGCAGCACGTTCGGGCCGATGCTCTTGGCAGTGAAACCGAAGTTCTCTTTGACCGGCCTGCCGTCCTTGTCGAGCGTGCCTTCCAGCACGATGAAGGCATGCGGATAACGGCCGAACAGCGAGCCGTTGAAGCTGTGGAAGGAGAGCTGGACCTGGGCGAAGGAGGCCGAGGACCAGGCCAGCGCGACAAGCGCGACGAGCGTGTGAATCAGGGGGCGCATGGGGATGAGTGTCTAATCCGGCCTCAGTCGGATGCCAACAGGCTGGCATTGCCCCCGGCGGCGGTCGTGTCGATGCAGGTCACCCGCTCGGTCGCGAAGCGGGCCATGTAATGCGGCCCGCCGGCCTTGGGCCCGGTTCCCGAAAGTCCCTCGCCGCCAAAGGGCTGGCTGCCGACCACTGCGCCGATCTGGTTGCGGTTGACATAGAAATTGCCGACGCGCGCCCTCGTCTCGACCAGCCGGCGGACTGCCTCGATCCGGCTGTGGAGGCCGAGCGTGAGGCCATAGCCGGTGGCGTTGATGTCCTCGATCACCCGGCCCAGCTCGTCCGCCCGGAAGCGGCAGACATGCAGTACGGGACCGAAATTCTCCTTGGCCAGATCGCGGATCGAGCCGATCTCGATGATCGTCGGGGGCACGAAGCAGCCCTGCGCGGCAATGGGCGGCAGGTCCCGCTGGCGGACCGCCAAGCCCCGTTCGCGCATCGCTGCGACATGGGCATCGAGCGCGGCCTTTGCCTCGGCATCGATCACGGGCCCGACATCAGTCGCGAGGTCTTCAGGCGATCCCACCACCAGCGCGTCGAAGGCGCCGCGGATCATCTCCAGCATCCCGTCTGCGACATCTTCCTGCAGATAGAGCACGCGCAGCGCGCTGCAGCGCTGGCCGGCGCTCTGGAAGGCCGAGGCGATCACGTCGCGGGTGACCTGTTCGGGCAGCGCGGAGGAATCGACGATCATCGCGTTCTGCCCGCCGGTCTCGGCGATCAGCGTGGCCAGCGGCCCCGCGCGCGCGGCGAGGCTGCGGTTGATCGCGCGCGCGGTTTCGGTCGAGCCGGTGAAGGCGACGCCGGTGACCAGCGGATGCGCGGTCAGCGCCGCGCCCACCTTGCCGTCGCCGGGCAGGAGCTGGAGGACATCGTCGGGAATTCCCGCCTGGTGGCACAGGTGCACCGCCAGCGCGGCAATCAGCGGGGTCTGCTCGGCGGGCTTGGCGAGGACCGTGTTGCCCGCAGCCATGGCCGCGCCGGCCATGCCGGTGAAGATCGCCAGCGGGAAGTTCCACGGCGCGATCGCGGCGAAGACCCCGCGGCCGTGCAGGCGCAGGCGGTTCTCCTCGCCGGTGGGGCCGGGCAGGGGCAGGGGCGCTGCGAACTGCAGCCGCGCCTCGCAGGCGTAGTAGCGCAGGAAGTCGACTGCCTCGCGCAGCTCGAGCACGGCATCGACCAGCGTCTTGCCCGCCTCGCGCTGGCACAGGCTGAGGATTTCCCCGGTATGCGCCTCGAACAGCTCGGCGGCGGCCTCGAGCAGTTGCGCCCGTGCCGCCCCGCCCAGCGCGTCCCAGCCGGGCTGCGCCGCATGGGCGCGCTCGGCGGCGAGGGCGACATCGGCCTCGCTCGCTTCGTGGACGAGTCCGACGAAGTGGGAGTGGTCGTGGGGCGAATGGATTGCGCGGCCTTCGACCGGCGCAGGCCGGGCGGAGGCCGTCTGATGTCGCGGGGAGGGTCCTTCGTATCCGCTCCCTTCCCCGGCTTGTCCCGAGCCTGTCGATGCGCCATCGGCCACCACGGTCGGCCCGGCCGCCCAGCCCTTGTCCCGCAGGGCTTCCAGCCGCGCGAGCAAGGGAGCGAGCACAAGCGGATCGGCCAGGTCGACCCCCGCCGAATTGCGGCGGTTGGGGTAGATTCCGGCCGGTAAGGGGATGGTCGGGTTGCGGCTCGGTTCGAGCGCGGCGAGTTCGGCGACGGGGTCGGTCACCAGTTCGGCGACCGGGACGTCGGCATCGCCCATGCGGTTGACGAAGCTCGAATTGGCTCCGTTCTCGAGCAGCCGCCGGACGAGATAGGCGAGCAGTTCCTTGTGCCCGCCGACCGGGGCATAGATGCGGACCGGGGTCCGGGGCTGGCCCTGCGCCTGCTCCCATTTCGCCAGTTCGGCATAGACGTCCTCGCCCATGCCGTGGAGGCGCTGGAATTCCAGTTCGGTGCTTTCGCGACCCATCGCTGCGCCGCTCGCCGCCAGCGCCTTGATCGCGCCGATCGTATAGGCGTTGTGGGTCGCGAAGGCAGGATAGATGCAGTCCGGCGCCGACAGCAGCTTGGACGCGCAGGCGAGGTAGGAGACGTCGGTCGCGCGCTTGCGGGTGAAGACAGGATAGTCCCCGTGCCCGCCGACCTGGCTCAGCTTGATCTCGCTGTCCCAATAGGCGCCCTTGACCAGCCGTACCATCAGCCGCCGGTCGTGCCGCCGGGCCAGCCGGACGACCCAGTCGACCAGCGGTACGGCGCGCTTCTGATAGGCCTGCAGTGCGAGGCCGAAGCCGGTCCAGCCACTCGGGGAGCCGTCGGCGAACAGGCTGTCGTCCGCCACCAGCGCCTCGATCAGGTCGAGCGAGAGTTCGAGCCGTTCGGCTTCCTCGGCGTCGATCGTGAAATGGATTCCGGCGTCGCGCGCCTGCCCGGCCAGTTCGCGCAGGAGCGGGACCAGCGCCTCCCTGGCCGCCGGGGCATGTAGGAAATCGTAGCGTGGGTAGAGTGCGGAGAGCTTGACCGAAATCCCCGGCGCGCTCCACACGCTACGGTTGTCCTCCCGCGCCAGCCGCGCGATCGCCCCGGCATAGGCCGCGCGGTAGCGTTCGGCATCGGCGAAGGTCATCGCCGCTTCGCCGAGCATGTCGAAACTGTGGGTCAGACCCTGATTGCGTTCGGGCGCCGCGCGTTCGAGCGCTTCCTCGATCGTGCGCCCGAAGACGAACTGCCCGCCAAGGATGCGCATGGCCTGCAGCACCGCCTGGCGGATCACCGGCTCTCCCAGCCGCGCGGTCGCCCGGCGCAGCGCGTTGCCGAGGCCCTTTTCGGCGCGCAACCCACCGCGCAGGACCTCTCCGGTCAACATCAGCGAGAAGGTCGCGGCATTGACGAAGGTCGAACCCGAATCGCCGAGGTGGTCGGACCAGTCGATCCCGGCCAGCTTGTCGTGGATGAGCGCATCGGCGGTCCCGGCATCGGGTACGCGCAGCAGCGCTTCGGCGAGGCACATCAGCGCGATGCCTTCTTCGGTGCCGAGGCCATAGGCCTGGAGGAAGGCGTCGAGCCCGCTCGCCTTGCGTGCCCGCGCGCCCTCGATCAGCCGGGTGGCGATGGCCGCCGCCTCGCCATGCAGCGCCGAGGCGGGGGCAGCCTGCCGGATCCGCTCGGCGATGGCCGCCGCCTCCTCCATGCGATAGGCCTGGCGCAGCACGGTGCGGTCGAGCGGGGTCACGGCATCAGTGTCCTTCTGCGGAAGCGGCGTTTCCTCTGGACCCGGTTTCAATTGTAATCAAGTCGCCTCATTCGTCGACGAATTCGTAGCGATAGGCTTCGCCGTCGGGCCGGACCCAGCCCGCGCTGGTATGCCGGAAATGGGCCGGGAAGCACATGGTGTCGCTGTGCGCGCAGCGCTCGAGGATCCGGTTGCGGTTCACGCTCGCCTGCGCCGGGTCCATGTCGAAGAAGAACGGCAGGTCCGGTCGGATCAGCTGGATCGGGTGGTGGATCACGTCGCCCCAGAACAGCGCCGGCGCGCCTTCGCGCTGGGCGTTGATCACGCAGCAGCCCGGCGAATGGCCGAAGGCCGGTTCGAGCCAGATCCCGTCCTCGATCTCGCGATGGGCGACGATGTCCGCCTCGACGATGTCGGCAAGGCCATGCTCGACGATCGGCAGGACCGAATCGCGGAACGCCTCGGCATGGACGCCCTCGGTCTCCTCCTCGCGGAAATGCTCGTAGTCGCGGCGCGAAAACAGGTAGCGGGCGTTGGGGAAGGTCGGCACCCAGCGCCCGTTCTCGAGTTGCGTGTTCCAGCCGACATGGTCGAAATGGAGATGGGTGCACAGCACCATGTCAATCTGCGCCGGGGTCACGCCCACGGCCTTGAAGCCGTCGAGATATTTGGTGTCGAGATTGTGGACGGCCTCGAGGCTGCGGCTCTTGTGGTTGCCGTCACAGGTGTCGACCAGGATGTTGAGCCCGTCGACCTGGATCAGCCAGCTGTGGACGCCGAAGATCATCTGCGATTGCTCGGGCGTGGTGCTGAATTCGGCCGGGTCATCGTGCCAGGCCTTCATCCGCTGCAGGTCGGCCTGCGTCACGCCGGGCAGGGCGTCGAGCATCGGCACGCCGCTGTCCATCTCGAAGATCTTGTGCACCGTCAGTCGGCCGAGCGTGATCGGACGCATGGTTCTCTCCCGTCTTTTGCCTGAGGCTAGCGGGGAAGGGGCGAAGTGTCTCTAGCTGGCGGCGAAGGGGCGGTATTCGAAGGCGGCGTCGCGTAGGACCAGCCGGTCCGCCACCTCGGGGAAATGCGCCCACAGGGCCAGCGTATGCCGCTCGTAATGGGCGACGAAGCGGCGCACGCCCTGCTCGTCCATCGCCCGAGCCGAATCGCCCCCGGCCGCGACCAGCCCCTGCTCCTGCCGGAGCCGCGAACGGATCACGGTCTCGAGGTCGGGCAGACGGATGCCGAGGAGGTAGTCGATCCAGTCCCAGATTGCCTCATAGGCTGGCAATTGCGCCGCGCTCCAGCGGGTCCAGACGCCCTCCGGGTCCTCCTCCGCTTCGAGCGCGTTGACGGGACTGCCGAGCGGGCCGAGATATGCGGCGCGCAGGCCGACGCACCAGCCTTCGAGCAGGATGCAGTCGGGCCGCCCCGTGATCTCGGTCCATTCGGGCCGCGGCAGGCGGTCGTCGGACAGCTTGTCGAAACGCGGGATCGCCGTCGTCTCGCCGGGCCCGGCCGCGGCGAGGGCGTCGAGTGTGGCGGCCATCAGCGCCGGATCATGGGTTCCGGCCACGCCCCGCGTGGCGCACAGGGGGTGGATTGTCCGGCCCAACTCGCCGCGCGCGGATTTCGGCAGGTAGAAATCGTCGAGCGAAAGCGTTGCGGTAGCGAGACCGTGCCGCTCCCCGAGCAGCACCGCGACCAGTTCGGCGAGAGTCGACTTGCCCGACCCCTGTGCCCCGCTGATGCCGAGCACGAAGGGGCGCCCCGGCTTGCGGTCATGCTGCACCCGCCCGGCCAGTTCGCAGGCCAGACCGAGGGCCGAAGCGGTCAGCGCGGGAAAGCGGTGTTGCAGAAAAGCCTGATCGTCCATCGCGTCCGTTTGGCGGCAAAACGGTTCAGGGATCAACCGAGAATCTCCGCGGCAGGTCGGGCAGGGCCTGCCCAGCTTCTCCTCGTTCTTCGGAATCGCAGCGAAGGAAGTGCCGCGCGCGTGAGCGCGATCACACGGGCCGGACGGGGGCGGGTGAGCCTTTGCTGCCTGCGCCCGTCCGCTATTTCGGCCGGCCGGAATAGCCGGCCGCTTCGCGCAGGGCGTCGGCATCCATCAGATAGCCGTCGCTGACCACGGTCACCACCCGCCGCAGGGCGCCCAGTTCGACCGAGGGATCGCCGTCGACCAGCACCATGTCCGCTTCCTTGCCGACGGCGATCGAGCCGGTCCGGCCGTCCGCACCGACGATGCGGGCGGGAACGATGGTCGCGCTCCGGAGCGCCTCGGCGGGGGTCATGCCGGCCTGCTGGTAGATCTCGAGTTCGCGGACGAGTTCGATCCCCCAGCCGTCTGTGCCGGCGACGATCGGGACGCCGGCCTCGTGGAGCTTGCCGACCAGGTCGACCATCTTGGCATAGCTCGCACGGTATTCGTCGCGGCTATAGCCCTCGACCAGCGGATAGCCGCCGGCGGTGAAGGTCGAGCGCTCAATGGCGGGCGAGATGATGCCCATGTAGGGGGCGTAGGCCGGGTGCGGGCTGCCGCCATCCTGGGCGAGCATGCTCTCGAAGATGACGATGGTCGGATCGACAATGGTCTGGCGCCGGGCGAGTTCGGCGACGAAGTCCGTCATCAGCGGACCGGCGAGATCGACGTCCTTGAACAGCCGGGCCGGCCCCTCCATTCGCTGGCGCGTGTTGGACTTGTCGATCACTTCGCGCGGCATCGCCTCCATCACCACGAAATTGAGATGGGTCAGTTCGTCATAACCGGCCGCCACCGCCTCGCTCGGCTTCATGGTCGCCGGGACATGGCCGTGGACGTGCAGGCCCAGCCGGTGCGCCTCGGCCGCCGCCGGCGCGATCCATGCCGGGTTCATCGAGGTATAGAACTTCACGCCCCACAGGCCGGCCTCGGCGATCCGGCGGACTGCCGCAATGGCCTCGGCTTCGCTGCTGACCACTTCGGCGCCCTGCGCCGCGAGCGGGTCTTTCCGGTCCACGATCGCCGAAATGAAGGGCTCGCCCATCAGGAGCTCGCCGGCGGCCCGCCGCCTGGTTGCGTCGACCGCGCGGTCGAATGTGGTGCCGGGGCTGCGGAAGCTGGTGATGCCATTGGCCATATTGGCCAGCACATCCCAGTCGTCGCCGATATGCAGGTGGCTGTCCCAGATGCCCGGAACCAGTGTCTTGCCGCGCCCGTCGATCCGGTGCGCATCGGCCGGCGCGGCCAGCGATCCGGCGGCGCCGATCGCCGTGATCCGGCCGCCCTCGGCCAGCACCGCGCGGTCGGCCAGGAAGACGCCCGCATCGGCGTCGAACAGGCGGACATTGTCGAACAGCACCGGGGCCCTTGCCGAGGGATCGAGGAAACGTCCGGCGATCTGCCGGACCGCGGCGGCGGTCGCTGCCTCCTGCGCCTCGCGCAGCTGCTTGAGTGCGCCCTCATAGCCTGCGGGCAGGACCGCGAGATTGCCCACTTCCCCGAAATAGCGCCCCTCCGCGTCGAGCCAGACCGGTAGCGGCGAGGAGAGGATTCCGCGCAGGAAGGCCAGCCGGACCTGCTTCGGCCCGTCGGGCCCGGCGATCTCCTGCGTCTCGCCAAGGCTCAGCTGCGCCTTGCCGCTGGGCAGCAGCGCGACACCGGCCTCACCCGCGGCGGCCAGCTTCTCGATCAGCGGGGCCATGGCAATGCTCACGCCGCCGGCCGGGAGGTAGAAGCCGCCTGCGGCGGCTTCGCCGCTGTCGTTGGCGGTCGTCCAGCGGGCCATGCCGCCATCGATCAGGAATTCTTCGGCCGCGTCGCCCGACATGGTCACGCCGCGCACGGTCAATTCCTGCGGGCTTCCGTCGGCCCCCGGCCGGTCGACCTGGTCGATCTCGGTGATCCAGCCGCGCAGCTCCTGCGACCAGCGATAGGCCATGCGCCCGTCCGGGAGTCGCCAGCGCCACTGGTCGCCATGCTTGCCCGCCTCGGAGACGACCAGGAAATGCTCGGCGCCAGCCGGAGGAACCAGCAGCTCCTCCTTCGGCACCGGCCCCGAACGGGCGGCAGGTGCCTCGCTCTCATGCGCCTGAAGGCCAGCGGGCGCGGCGCTGAGCAGCAGGGCGGCAAGCAGGATCGATCGCATCGGCATTCCCCCTAAAGCCGCAGTTTGTCTCACGTCTGCGCGCGACGCAACAGCATGCTTGAAGACGGATTGGTCCATGGCGCAGTCAGAAGCGGACCGGCCAGACATCCGGTTTCCCTGCTTATCGGCGAATTGGCAGGGAGATCATCCTCGCTTGCAGGGAAGCGGCAGGGAATTCGCCAGTGCAAGGGCAGCCCAGCACATACTCTTCGGTCGCATTCGGGGTGAGGCCTGCGAGCAATCCCGGCTCGCTATCGCCAACCCTGCTGCGGCCCCCCTGCGACTATGCTGAAGCGGTCGTCGCCGAGGGTTCCCCCTCAAGCGGGCCCGTGAACTCGAAGTGGAAGCCGTCCGGGATGCCCAGCTGTCCGGCATGCGCACGATTGCCGCGCGCTTTGCAACGGTCGCGCGCAAGCTGCGCGGGATGGCAGCGGAACACGGTTTCGACCAGCTCACCTCGCGCGAGATTGAGGTCCTGGGCCTGCTCGCGTCCTGGCTAGTCGCGGTGGTCTTCACTCCATATCTCGGGGTGAAACTGCTTCCGGCGATCAAGCCCGTCGCAGGCGGCCATGAAGCGATCTACCAGACACCGCGTTATCAAAAGGCGCGCCGGCTCATCCGATGGGCGGTCGAGAATAAGCGGCTGGTGACGGGCGCCACGCTCGCCGCGCTCCTGGTCGCGGGGCTCGGCATGGCGTTGGTCAAGCAGCAGTTCTTCCCGGCATCCGACCGGCCTGAAGTCTTGGTCGAAATCCAGTTGCCCAAAGGCACCGCGATCGAGCGGACGACCGCCGCGACGCAGGAGGTCGAAGCCTGGCTGCGCAAGCAGCCGGAGACAGAGATCCTCACAGCCTATTTGGGACAAGCGATAATGTAACGCGAGTAATCGTCGAGCACAGTGGACAGGTACATCCAGTCCCACCCGATGATCTTGAAGTAGGTAAAATCGGTCTGCCACATCTCGTTTGGACGGGTGGTCTTGGTGTGGAACGCTTCGGCCGCCTTGATCACCGTGTAGGCCGGGCCGGTGATCAGATCATGGGCCTTGAGCAGCCGGTATACCGTGGCTTCCGATACGAAGTAGCGCTTCTCGTCGGTAAAGCGCACCGCCAATTCGCGCGGAGACGGATTCGGTCTGCTCCAGCGCGAGTCCGACGATCTGATCTTGAACCTCGGGCGCGATCCTGTTCCACACCCGGCTTGGCGCTGATGGCCTGTCTGCCAGTGCCTCCGGCCCGCCTTCAAGGTAGCGGTCATACCAGCAGTAGAAGGTGCGTCTTGCCATGCCCAGCTGGTTCAGCGTGCGCTTGGTGGGCAAGTGCGATTGCTCGACGATCCTGATAATCTCCAGCTTCTCGGATGGGGGGTACCTCATTCGTCGTCTCCCCCATCCGCGATCATGCTTTTTTGAGTAGCCGGTTCTCCAAAGTGAGATCGGCCACGCACTCCTCCAGATCACGGGCTTCGCGACGTAGATTCTTCACCTCGTCTGTGGTCGCGGCACGCGCCGTATCGCCAGCGAGCCTGCGCTTGCCAGCCTCCATGAACTCATTGGACCAGGTGTAATACAGGCTCTGGGCAATGCCTTCCTTGCGGCACAGCTCGGCAATGGAGTCGTCACCGCGCTGGCCTTCCAGTACGATCCTGATCTTGTCTTCCGCAGAGAAGTGCCGGCGGGTCTTGCGGTGAATATCCTTTACCACCCGCCCGGCAGGTGATTTTGCATTGGAGGATTTGGGCATCGTCTTCGTTCCTTCGTCACTACGACGAAGCCCAAATCCTCCTTAAATCACAACCTCAATTCTGTGCCATAAGCGCTGACGGGGGGCAGTCGGCATCGCAACTACGCCAGCGCTGGAAGGCGATGGGCGATGGGGACCCACCAATAGTACCCGTCTCGATACTGCGCCCCCTGCTCGCTCAGCGCCTGCAGGAGCGAAAGCACGGTGGACTGCCCCTGATCATCAGACGCCAGCTGGATAGGTTGGCCAGCAATGGGCGAGGTGCAGCACCAGCGCGACCACGGATCGAGCTGACGCCCGGCATTCGGCTTATCCGCGAGTGGAATGGACAAACCATCAGCGTCGACGTGATGGAAGACGGCTTTGCCTATGCAGACCGGACCTGGCGCTCGCTCAGCGAGATTGCTCGCCAAGTGACTGGCGCGCACTGGTCGGGGCCACGCTTCTTCGGACTGACCAGCCATGGCTGACAAGACCCTGCGATGCGCGGTCTAGCCTCCTGATGTAGCCACGGCAGACAGCATTGCCGGGTCCCAATGTTCGTCCGCCTTGCCATCTACGAAACGCCAAGTGTCGAACCAGGTCGTCGTATAGGTCTCACCGCTCTCATCGCCCGGGATCGGGAGCTCCCGTTTGATAAGGACGCTTACAATATCGCCCTCCGCCGCCACGGCGACGATTGGGTTGGTGAGCTTTTCGCATGTTGCTGCCGGTTGCACCTTTACGACATTAAGGAAAAAGTGCTGCACCGCCTCGAGCCCGGACCCTGCCAGCGGGTTATGCTGGATGTAGCGATCGGTGAGCCATTCTCCTGCGCGGTCCCATTGCCCGCACTGGAGCAATTCTCGCATGATATGCAGCGCCGCCTGCTTGTTGCGATGGAGCTCCGGATCGTCGCTCGTAAACAGGCTCTCAGGTTCGGGATGGGCAACGACCGGGGCGTTGAGCGGCCGTATCTGCGCGTTGACGCCAGTCGAGGTGGTCATGGAAGCCACACAAACGGCAGCGGCAAGCAAGGTGGACCTCAATTTCATAGCTCTATCTCCTAGGGCGGGCTGGTGGTGGAAGTTCATGTCGGGGTGGTGCTTCCCAATGCGATTTGGAATCGCCGCGCTAGGTGGGCGAGGAGCGCTTCATGGCGGGAAGGCTGAAGAGCGCAGCCACCGCGATGAGGAGGCCAATTCCGCCTATCACCAAGGACAGTCCGCCGAGGATTGGAGCCGTTGCCGCAACGAACAACGGCGAGACGAACTGACCGAGAAAGAAGGCTCCCGTCCATATGCCGAGGCCTCGACCGCGTACCTCCAAGGGCAGGCTTCTAAGGGTCCACGCAAGCATATTCGGAAGCAGGATACCTATGCCGAGGCAAACTACTGTGGCAAACGCTGTGATCGGTACGAAAGCCGAAGAGAGTGCTACACCGAGATAGCCGGTCGCAGCCAAGCAAAGACCGATCGATAACAGGGGGGGGGCAGCGATGTCGGCGAACTTCCGAAATATGACGGCGCCGCACACCATGCCGAGGTTGACGATGGCTCCGGCCAAGCCGATCATTCCGGCCGTTACGGCTCCAGCTTCCTCCAGGATCGGTCCAATCTGTACGAAGATTGTGTAAAACGCGAAGCCAACGCCAAAGGTGATCAGCGCCAACGGGAGGACGATTGCCAAAGCGCTTTTTTGGGGCTCGCCAGCCGGGCTCAATCGCGTTGGCCTTTGGGGTTCATGCAGGATGAGCATGGCTGCAAGTGCGATCAGGAGACTGCAGAGATAGAGCAGGAACGGGCCCCGCGTGCCGAGCGCATCTCCCAGGAGACCGCCCACGGCGATTAACACGGTCGCCGCCACGCTGCTGACCGCCACCTGGATGGCAATCCAGCGTTGCCGTCGTTCGCCCTCAAAGTAATCGCCAATGAGTGCCGTCGAGACGGTCATGATAACCGCTTCGACTACGCCGAGCAGCACGCGCGAGGCGATTATTGCTCCAAGGTCCGTCAGAAACCATGGTAGAAAGCCGAACACGGAATAGAACGCCAGGGCGCCGACCAGCAGCTTTTTTCGTCCAAGGCGGTCGCACAGCCAGCCCGCCAGCGGCGAGAACAGAGCCACGCAAAGTGCGGGTATCGTGAGCGCAATCGGAACCAGGGCGCTGCTGCCTGGTACATCTGCGAATTCCCTAAGGAGAAGGGGCAGGATCGGAATTAGAGAAGTAATCGCCATGATCGGCATGACCGCCGACAATAGCAGGACGATGCCATGTGCAGTCCCCGCTTCCCGTGTTTTAGATCGCATCCCATATCTCTCAGATTATTGTACGCACGATTTCATCGCCTGCTTGAAATTCGGGATGAAGCGGTATTTATCAGGTATTGAATTGCAGTCTCGCCGGCTGCTTATCACGCTTCATGAGCGGAAGCCAAAGCGCACGGCGAGATCTTCATTGCCAAAATCTAGAACGATTTCACGTCGGGCGATCAGCCATTTGCCGTCTTGTTTGACATATGTATCGAAATAGCGACCAAAACTCAGCATAGCTGGTCCATTTTCGCCGTCATTCACCAACGTAATTACGAAGCAGCTTCCTTCTGCCGTGTCGGCGCCTGTTAGCGTCACGGTCTTGTTGGAAATAACATGACGCATGAAGAATTCGTTCTCACCATTCGGTCCAGTAGGTCGAAGGTACTTCTCGTGATCGCGACGGGCCTGTGCAATCAAGCCTTCGCGCCCCTGAATTACTGCTCGACCGCCGCGACTGACGGCAATCTCGCCATCGCTGGTGAACAGGTCCGCATACTGTTCTGGGGTGCCGAAATCGTGGATCACTCCGTAAAGGTCCATCAGTTCGGTTATGGCAAATCGATCGATAGCGTCGTCTGCCTGGGCGAAAGCAGGCTGGGGAACTGTCGCCAGGACCAGGGAAGCAAATGCGGCAGCCAGCAGGCAGTTTCTATGTGGGGACACGGGCCTCTCCTCTTCTCTTCGAGCCCGAAATACCGACTTGACGCGAGATAGCAATGATAACTTCACTCCCTGCTCTCTATGGCTGAGTCTTCGAAATGGGCTGCTTCTCTTAGTAAAAGAGGTTGGGAATGCCGAAATAGTCGGATTATATGACGAATGCGGTCAGAGTAGGGTCGGCGGATGGGCTCTGAGAGCGCAATCTATGATATCAATGATAACAAAAGTGAGTGCTAGCCGGGTGTCCGCCAGTCGGGCTGGATCGGCGTAAAATTATCGAAGCATTCTATCGATTAGAGGGGGAAGTAGTGGCCCTTTCAACTCACTGGTTAAGGTCGGCAGCTTAAGGCGGGGTAATGATTTCGAGGAGCCTGCTTGCTCATCCGGCCCGAGTGGATTGCTTGTTTGTATTTTCACTGATAACAAGTTCGTCCTGCATGCGGTTGACTGCTGAACATGTTATCACTGTCGCCAGAGCTCTGGTTGACGAGGACGGTCTCGACGCGCTTACGACGCGCCGCCTTGGTGCGCGACTTGGGGTGAAGGGGCCGGCCCTGTACCGCCACTTCCAGAGCAAGCAGGATATCATTGACGCCCTTGGGCGAACCTTCTTCGTGGGGCCGGCGGAACCGACCGCGATCGATACCTGGCAGGATTGGCTGGAGCAGCGTGCACGATCGACCCGGCGGGAAATTCTCTCCTGCCGGGATGGTGCGCGTATCCTGGCTATGGCCCGGCCAAACCTTGCAGAAGGCGGTCGGCTCGAGCGTTTGTTGGAGCCTTTAACCAAGGCTGGTTTCGATACGACCGAAGCTATCCTGGCAAGCCACACTGTTGGCCGATTTGTTATCGGCTGGACGATGTCGGAACAGGAAAACGACGGGAAGATACCTCCGGCTTCGGCTGGAATCGACCCGGAGTTGGGTTTCGAGTTCGCGCTTAAGAGCCTGATTGCGGGCCTTGAGATGCAGCTCATCGCGAAGAAGATGGCGAGCCCTAGCTAGCTCGGGCGCGAACGGATCCTCGGCGTGTTCCGTCGTGGCGGCCTCGCGGACCAAGACTTATCACTCCGTGTTCTGTGTTGCAGCGACGAACGCTGTGACTTCGTTAACGCGCCTGTGCGCGGCAATATCGCCCGACACCTTACCCAAGCGACCAGTCGGGATACGACTTAATTACCATTGATAACATTCGGCGTCGGTGTCATTGCGCTTATAAATGCTGACCGGCGCTTTCAGCCCTCGAAGGCGAGAACATATCTCCGTAAAATAGGCAATTGGGGCTCCTCCAACACTCCTGTTTGACACAATCAGTTTTCAGCGATAACAAAATTGGGAAGCGCTGATAACCCTGCGCTCGTTCGATCGGGCGCTAAGGCGGTCCTGCAGTCCATGGGGAGAGTAAATGTCCAAGCATTCCTTGATTGCCAAAGCATGTGCAGTAGCGCTGCTGATGGGGCCGGTCGCAACCGCACAGGCGCATCATTCCACGGCCGAATTCAACTATGCCGAAACGGTCACGATCCGCGGGCGGGTCAAGGAATTGCAGTGGACGAACCCGCACTCCTATGTGCAGGTTTTGGTGCCGAAGCGCGGCGGTGGATTTGATCAATGGGCTGTCGAGATTGGCGCCCCGGCTATCAACGCGGCGATGGGCTGGCGCAGGAACAGCGTGAAGACTGGCGATGAAGTGACACTGGTTATCGCTCCCGCCCGTAACGGCACCAGATTTGGCACTCTTCGCTACCTGACCTTCGCCGATGGGCGCCGACTGGATGGCGTGGCGGCGAGGGTAAGGTCCGACGCGGATGGGAATGCTGTCTTCTAGGACGCCGACGGCAGGCTGTTGACCCTAAACACGGGCGGCATGGCAATTTTTTGGGAGAGGTTCGTGAGGTTATTTCACACTGGGCTTGTGTCCTGCGTGGCCATAGTCGCCACATTCGCGGGGTTTCAGCCAATCTTGGCGGAGGATGGCGATCCGGCCTCAGTCGCGACGCAGATTGAAGGCACATGGATGCCTGAAAGCTATTCACCACGCCTTCTCACTATCGGCGGCGAGACACCGCCCCTGACGGCGGAGGCCGCTGCGCTCTATCGTGATAGAACCGCGCAAGCAGACGATCCAGATCGCCAGTACGATCGCACACGGTGGTGCGCCGGGGCGGGTATTCCGCGCATCATGCTGCTTCCTTATCCCTTCGAGATCCGCGCTGATGGCAACTATCTGGGGTTCATTCACGGGTGGTACCGCTGGCACCGGATGGTCGATATGAGCGGCGAACCTGTCGATCCCATACTCTGGCAGACCATGGGCTATCCGGTTGGCCGCTGGCTCCCGGACGGGGTGGTCATCGATACCGTTGGTATCTCGAGCGAAACGGTTCTCGACGAGTTCGGCTTGCCTCATTCCGACGAGATGCAACTGACCGAGCGCCTCCGCCCGCTGGAGGACGGGACGCTCGAAGTGACGTTCACCATCACCGACCCGGAATTCTACACGAAACCGTGGGAGACCGTTATGACCTATCGCCGCGTTGACGAAATCGTTGGCGACGACGTTTGCCCCGATCGGCTTGTCACCGGTGAGCCCGCAGTCCGGAGGGCGTTGCCATGAGCGGAAGGTCCCTTGCTTCGGCGATCGCCCACTGCGCGGTGACCTGTTCCCTCCTCGTCGCGGGTACGCCCGGTTGGGCCCAAGACTCCACGTCCGCCGAGGTGCAGATTTCGGAACGGCGAGCTGAAGATCCTCGATATCTTGGCGGATTGTGGAGGATCGAACGCTTCATCTTCCTCATCGACAACGCTCCCATGCTTCCCGACACGCAGGCACAGCGCGAGGAGTTCATTCAGGCGATGAACGGCGACGGCAAGATCCTGTACACTGCGTGGACATCATGCCGGCCGGGTGCGCCCTCGTCCATGGTCATGCCAATGAACTCCTTGGTCGTACTGCAGAAGGACGATGACCTCACCGTGAGCTTCGAGGAGCCGCGCATGACCCGGCGGATTTTGATGAACGCGGAGCATCCCGCCGACCTCGAGCCGAGTTATCTCGGTCATTCGATTGGTCGCTGGGACGGCAACACTCTGGTCATCGACACTGTCGGCTACAACGGTCAGTTCCAGATCGATTCTTTCGGCATGCCCGCGAGCACGCAACTGCACACTGTGGAAAGGTTGACGAAGTCCTCCGATGGCAGGCGCGTGGTTGTGCAAACCACTTTCGACGATCCCGAGCACTTTTCCGCGCCGTTTACGATCGAGCGCGCCTGGGTCGCGGACGATGCCCGGCACCAGCAGGAATATGACTGCATGGAAAACCCGCGTGCCGAGGAGTTCGTGCATACCTATTTCGTGGACGATCTCTATCGGCCTGCCTGCGTCAGTTACCAGGGCGAGGGTATGGAACCGTCAAGGATCATCTGCCGTAAACCCGAGGAGCAAACGGAGCTCCTCCGGCAATTCCAAGAGCGTCAATAACCAGGCCCACGAGTTCCCGAAGGGGCTCGCCTCGTCCGCGATCGTGGACTTGCGAAGGGACCGCGACAGTACCGATTGTCAGCGAGATAACGGCGAGCATCACGAATGCGTCGTCCATTTTGTGAGGGGGAGAATCAGATCATGAAACAGAACCGGTTAAATCCATTGCTTCGAGCGAGCCAACCGAGCCTGATCGTCATTGCTGCGATTGGCCTTACCGCAACCGCGGCGAAGGCTGACGACCAGACAGCGCCGCAGGGCGAGCGCCAGGCAGCGGGTGGCGAGATCATCGTCACCGCGCAACGCCGCGCCCAGACGGTTCAGTCGACGCCAATCGCGATTTCCGTTGTCGATGGCGACGATCTGATGAAGGAAAACATCACCGGGACCGAAGAGATACTGAGGGATCTTCCTGGTGTCGAAGTCCGCCGTTCCCCGCCCGGCGCATCCATCTACATTCGCGGCATCGCGACGCAGCAAGGCGGTGGCGAACTCGATCCCGGCATCTCTTTCAGTGTCGACGGGGTCTACAATCCGTTCATCGAATCCTCGCTGATGTCGTTCTATGACGTCGAACGGATCGAAGTCCTCAAGGGGCCGCAGGGCACGCTTTACGGTCGCAATGCCATTGCCGGGGCGGTGAACGTGATCACCAAGTCGCCGCGCTTAGGCGAGTTCGGCGGCTTCGTGCAAGCCGGTGTCGGCAACTACGACTATGTTGGCCTGACCGGTGCTCTCAACGTTCCCCTCGGCGACACGCTCGCGCTGCGCGTGGCCGCAGACTACCAGGACAACAACGGATATCTCAACCTCGGCAGCGACGACGTGCATGTCATTTCCGGTCGCGGCAAGTTGCTTTGGGAGCCCAGCTCGGCGGTCCGGGTGGAACTGCGCGGCGAGTACGGGGACTACGACGGCAAAGGAAGCGCGCCGGTCAGGTTTCCGTTCGGCGATGACCCCTGGACCCAGTTCCCGACCCCTGAGGAACCGAGCCAGGCCGGCTGGATTACCGGGGTTTCGCTACAGGCCGACGTCGATCTGGGATTTGCGACGCTTACCTACATTCCTGCCTACAAGCAGAAGAAGACCCGCACCGCGACCGACGGGGGAGGGACATTCATCCGCAGCTATATTTTCGACAAACAGCACACGCAGGAGGTACGCCTTGCGTCGAATTCCTCCGAACCCTTGTCCTGGATCGTCGGCGGCTATTACTATCGCGGCGAAAACGAAACCGGCTTGGCGTTCTTCACGACCATCGACCAGACGGTGGTCACCACATCGGTCGCAGCCTTCGGTCAGGCGACATATTCGCTGACCGACAGCTTCCGCCTCACGGGCGGCATACGTTTCACCAACGACAAGAAATCGGAAGACGGTGTCAACACGCTTGGAGGGGTGGTCATCTCTGAGCTCAACGATATCAATTGGAGCTGGGACAACTGGACCTGGCGGGCCGGTGTCGAGTTCGACGTTGGGCCTGAATCGATGCTCTATGGCAGCGTCTCCACCGGCTTCAAGGCTGGCGGCACCAGCTTGGTTGCCGGCCCTTCGGCGGTGTTCGATCCCGAAGAGTTGACCGCGTACGAAGCGGGCTGGAAGAATCGGCTGTTCGACAACACCCTGACACTCAATCTAGCCGCATTCTACTACGATTACAAAAACTACCAGGCGTCTTTCGTCGCGCCGAACCCGGATTTTGGGGGAGCGCAGGTGCGCCGGATCGCAAATGCCGGTGATGCGAAGATCAAAGGCGCCGAAATCGACCTGGCCTGGTCGCCGACGATGTACGACATGTTCCGCGCAACCGTCGCCTATCTCGACGGGGAGTTCGGCTCCTACATCGTGCCGACGCCCGTGCCGAATGTCTTCAACGACTACAGCGGCTCGGACGTATCGGTTGTACCCTGGGCGATCACGGCGAGCTACAGCCGCGATATCGAGATCGGTCAAGACGGACACTTGGTGCCGCAGCTTTCCGCCCGTTACAATTCCGGAACGTGGCGTGATGCGCGTCAATACGCGAATGCGGGCACCTGGGGACCAGCGGGCACCTATGCCAACCCAGTTTCCTTCCAGGACGATTTCGTGAAGCTCGACTTCAACCTGAGCTACAGCTGGGGCGATGATCGCTACCGGGTGAGTGCCTACGTGAAGAACATTACCAACGAGGTGGTGTTCACCAGCGCAAGCCAGGGCTTCGCAGCAGCTTCGGCATGGCTCGAACCGCCTCGGACCTTCGGCATCTCTCTCTACGCAGGCCTCTAGAGGCGGCCGCGCTATTGCACCGCCATTCAACCGGGGCGCCCTACCGCATGTCGCGCGGGGCAACCTCCCCTGACGCCCCGATGATCAGGTCTCGACGATACCTGATCATCGGGGCCGAAACCTCCTGAGGAATGCGGATGAACGAGATAATTGGCTTCATCTACAACTCGCCTGTGAGCAGTTGGATACGGATCGCAAGCTGGGTGATCCCGACGGTCCAGTCCGTTCACATTCTGGCGCTGGCGCTGCTTGTCTCGAGCGCGCTCCTGCTCGATCTGCGCCTCGCCGGTATATACCTATTGAGGGGACTGTTGCCGTGACCATCCAACCTCTTCTGCAAGCCATCTACGACTGGCAGCTTTCCGATGCGATCAGACTCAGCGAGGCAGCGTTTCCCTGGCTGGAGTGCATCCATGTCCTTTCCATCTGTCTAGTCGTCGGGATGATCTCGATTGTCGATCTCAGGCTGCTGGGCGTGCACGCCCATACGCCGAGCGTTCGCGTTTTGGAGAGGCAGGCACTGCCTATTGTCTGGGTCTCCTTTGCCATGGCGGCGGCTTCCGGCGCGGCGATGTTCGCTTCGAACGCGACAGGCTATGCGAAGAACCCGGATTTTCAGTACAAGATGGCGCTCCTCGTGCTCGTGTTCGTCAATATGCTGTTCTTTCACGTGGTGGGGAGGCGACGTCTGACCGAGTGGGACGAGGCTCCGCAAGTTCCGATCATCGCAAGGCTCGCCGGGCTGTTGTCCCTGATGATCTGGATTGCGGTCGTCTTCTTCGGCCGCCGTATCGGTTTCACTTTGTCGCCGTTTTGACGGAGCCGTTGATGGGCGTAACTCCGGCCCAGCGCAGCTCGGGAATCGCAGACTTAGACTGCGGCCTGCCAATAGCACGCGTTTGACTGTGTACGCGCGATCAAAGCATCTTTGTCCCGGTCGGATATTGCGATAGGAATTGGCTTGGGAGACAACGTAATGCCAAACAAGCGTAGTCAGGGCGACGCCTGCGAGGGATGCTGGCTGATAGCATGGCAGGTCCGGCGCAACCGTCCTGAACTTCCCTCGCGATGACCTGCACCCGCCGGAATGCGGGTTGCATTCAACCCATTCCCCGGTTGGCATTCGCAGCATGAGTGGACGCCAGCGGGTGGCTGCCCAGGCAGCGAGGAAAATCCTCGTGTTCGATCGCAGATTAGAGCGATCAAACACGCATGAGGCGTCCAGGTCTGTGAACGGTCGCGGGCGCATGCTTACAGGCGCTCACTGGACACTGTTCGTCCTGTTCCTGACGAACGTCTTCAATGTTGGCGACCGAACCCTGCTTGGTGTTGTGACAGAGCCGGTGAAGCTCGATCTGGCTTTGTCCGATACCGAGATGTCGCTCTTGAACGGCTTCCTGTTCGTCTTTTTCAACCTTGCTGGCGGCCTCTTCATTGCGCGATTCATCGATCGCGGTAATCGCAAGCTTATCCTTCTGCTGGGGTTGTGCTGCTGGTCGGTCGCCACGGCCCTAACTGGCCTGGCCGAGGACTTTCGAACGCTCGCTCTGGCACGAATGGCCGTCGGAATCGGTGAAGCCACGGCGTTCCCGGCCGCCATGTCCTTGATCCCCGACCTGTTCGCGCGCGAGACAAGAGGAAGGGCCGTGGGCATTTACCAGTCGAGTGGTTTCGTCGGCATAATCGTGGGCACCATTGCCGCCGGAGTTCTCGCAGGCGCCTTCGGCTGGCGGACGATGTTCGCAATTTGCGGTGCGGCCGGGTTGGTCGTGGCCATGATGCTGCTATTAACTGTGCGCGAGCCGCCGCGGGAGGTTCCAGCCGCGGACCCCAACAGCCGGGTTTCCTGGCTCAGCGATTTGATCGCGAGTTGCCGTCGCATCCTGCCCCTGCCCGGCTTCCTGGCGCTCACGCTTGCCTTTGGCGTCTCGGCGATGATGGCTGCCGTCACCGGTGCCTGGGGGCCGGCTTTCCTTCAGCGTTCCCACAACATACCACTGACCGAGGTCGGGCTGGCGATCGGGCCCAGTGTAGCGATCGGCGGCATCTGCGGGACGCTGCTGTCTGGCCATCTAGCGGACAGGCTGGTCAAGCGGCATGGCTGCATGCTGGCCATGCTGCGCATTCCCCTCGTTGCTCTGCCTCTGGCGGCTCCCTGCATGGCGGGCTTCATTTTCCTGCCGGGGGTTGGAGCCGCCTTGCTGTCCATGGGGTTGATGAACTTCCTGCTGGGCTGTGCCGTGGCGCCATTCATCAATTACGCGATCTCGCATGTCGCACCGGGCGACCGGGCCCTGACATCTGCAATCTTGCTGTCATCGTCGGGCCTAATCGGCGGAGGCCTCGGGCCATTTCTAGTCGGCCTACTCAGTGACGCGTTATCCCCGGTCTACGGTCGCGAAAGTCTGCGCTATGCAATTTCCGTGATGATCGCGACGCCACTCGTCGCAACAGGACTGCTGATGCGTACGATTCATCATGCCTCAAGCGGGCGCGGTCAAAATAAGGTGACAGCGGCGGGCGAGCGCAGTTAGCCGGCAGAGATGAGCGGAAAACTCGAATCCCGAGAAGTCCAAGGTTGGGTCGCAGTGCAGCGCGCTTGATTGCCAAAAGCGGATAGTCCGCTAATGGACCGATCCTCTATCGGGCTCTGATAGCCGGTACGTGCAATGCGGGACGACGGTTAACCAGTGGACCTGGTCGATCCCGCTGCCGGCGCGCCAGCCTTTCCGCGAAGCAAAGCTGCGGATCGATCCAGAGGCTGCCGACAGCAAGGCCGCTGGTGACCTCGTCTCGCTAATTGCCGAAGCCATGGAAGCGCAGCGCCTCGTGCTGGCGTCACCTGACTTGAGCCTCAATCAGCTAGGCAAGCGCGAGGGAAGATGCCGCACCCATCTTGCACGGCTGCTCCGCATCTCATGGCTCCGCCATTTCGACAGCGCCCCACTAATCGAAGATGGCTCGGTAAAGTCAGACGCGACAACCCTGGTGAACCTCGGCGGCTATTGGGACATCGGCCGGCTGACCTTGGGGGCAGAAGTGTTCAACGCTTTCAATTCCAAGGATGCCGACATCACCTATTTCTACGAATCACGACTTGCTGGCGAGGCAGTGGGCGTTGAAGACTTGCATATCCACCCCGTGGAACCTCGCCAGTTGCGGGTGAGCGCGCGCTACACTTTCTAAGCGACCGTCAGCATGGTGTCTAAGAAGCAGACCAAGACTGAAACGGCAGCTTTCAGGCAGTTCGCAATGGGACGTCTACGACCGAGATTGGGGCGCAAAGCGGACCTAGTCCGACAGGGCGCCAACTGCAGCAATCAAGATCCCAAGCTGCCCGATCGCCCGACCAAGGTCGGTCAACGCGGCCTTACGCGCCCCCGGGTCCATCCCGGCAACCGTAATCGCCACAGGGCTGGCATCCTCCATGATCATGCCGATCCGCGTATGCTCGCCAATCCGAGCCTTAGCATCAACCAGCTTGCCAGCAGGGAAGGACGCTGCCGCAAGCAGTTGGGCAAATTGCTCCGGCTTAGCTGGCTGAGCCCGCGACTGGCCGAAGCTATCGCTGACGGCGACCAGCCGCAGTTTCTGACCCGTAGCCGTCTGCTTGAGGCAGACCTGCCAATCGACTGGTCGGAGCAGGAAGAACTGCTCGGTTTCGCCCGTTGACTACGGGCATCCTGCAACCCGCATCATACATGCCCTGGGGCGAGGAAATCTTCCGCAGAGAATCCTGCGGTTTTGGGCGTGGGAATCTCGAAGGAGCGGGTGTCTCTCGCCCGCAGCCGAATCCACGGACCCCGCAAAGCCCGCAGGACTGCGCCATTCTGCGCAGGCAGGGCGCCCGAAGGCGAAAATCAGGTCTGCTTGAAGACTGTTTGGTGCGCGACGCAGTCCTGAGCGAATCAGTCTCTCGTGCGGATTCCCTGAAAGGCAGGGAATCTACAGGGAAATCTTTAGTTTTCGGCGTAATTTCATGAAAGGCATGAGCCGAAACTCGCAGGAATCCACGGTAGTCAGCTCGAAATTCCCTGAGTAGCGAAACAGGGAATTCTCCCGCGCGAGCAATGAACAAATTCAGCCATAACAGGCGGATCAAGAATGCAAGCTCAGCGCATCAGTGCAGTTTGTCCTCTCCCAAATTGCTGGGATCCAGCATGGCTCCGCGTACAATGACAAGCGCCTGCTCCAGAGCAGTTTCGATCCTACGAAGCTCAAGCCCAACGTCGATATCGCCATGGCCTGATAGATTCAGAAACACGGTCATCACTGATGGAGAGTGCGCTGCCAAAGTCACCAGATGCGCCCCACTCGGACTCGCTCGCCCACAGAGCCAGGACCGTGCAGTCGTGTCACTCACTCCAGTCCAACGCATGATTGTTTTGGACGACTGCCGAGTCGCACCAAGTTCTTGACGAAGTGCATCGCCAATTTGGTGCGCCAAGTCGGATTCCAGCAATACAAATCGTGAATCCCGAAGTTGAGTTACGGTTTTACGAACCATGCTTCGGTCCTTCCTGTTGTAATATTCGATCATCGCAACAGGCGCCCGGTGAGGCAGCAATGGTAATAAAATGGCTGGATACCCAAGGACCGGCGCCACCGGTCGATCCGCCCAAGCTGCGGGCCGCGGAATATGTCCGCATGTCGACCGAGCACCAGAAGTATTCGACTGACAACCAGTCGTCAGCGATCAGAAAATATGCCGAGCAACGCGGCTACGAGCTTGTTCGTACGTATGCCGACGAAGGGAAGAGTGGCCTCAATATTGGCGGTCGCCTTGGCCTCCAGAAACTGTTGGCAGATGTGGAAGCAGGCGCCGCCGACTTCGAGGCATTGCTTGTCTATGATGTCAGCCGATGGGGGCGCTTTCAGGATCCCGATGAAGCCGCGTCCTATGAACTGCGCTGCCGGCGCGCCGGCGTGCAGGTTCACTATTGCGCCGAGCAGTTCGAGAACGATGGCAGCATTGGCTCTTCGATCATCAAAACCGTCAAGCGGGCGATGGCCGGTGAATATAGCCGCGAACTTTCGGTCAAGGTGTTTGCCGGTCAGGCCAACCTCATCCGGCTAGGCTATCGGCAGGGCGGCCCAGCAGGCTTTGGCCTTCGCCGCATGCTGGTCGACCAGGAAGGTCGTGAAAAAGGCCTGCTCGATCATGGCCAGCACAAAAGCATAACCACCGATCGCGTGATCCTCGTACCTGGCCCCGCGGAAGAGGTGAATATCGTCCGCGAGGTCTATAGACTTTTCGTAGAACACGGACGCAGCGAGCGGGAAATAGCAGACGAGCTCAATGAGCGGGGTGTCACTACAGATCTCGGCCGGCCATGGACGCGTGGCTCTGTCCATCAATTGCTGATCAATGAAAAATACATCGGCAACAACGTTTGGGCACGAACCTCCTGCAAGCTCAAAGGCAGCCATGTGCGCAATGACCCGGAGGAGTGGATTAGGGCCGACGGTGCATTCGCCGGAATTGTTGACGCTGGGCTGTTTGAGGCAGCTCAAACAATTATTCGGCAGCGAAGCGCGCGTCTGAGTGACGAAGACATGCTCAGTGCGTTATCACAGATCCTCTCGCGCAACGGTTGCCTTTCTGGACTGATCATTGACGAGACCGACGACTGCCCATCGAGCAGCTCATTCCGCACGCGCTTTGGAAGCTTACTGCGCGCCTATACGCTGGTCGGTTTCACCCCTGATCATGACTATCGATATCTGGAAACGAACCGCAAGCTGCGGACGATGTATCCGGACATAATGGAAACGGTTATGGCTGGCATCGAGCTTGTTGGGGGCTCGGTCTCGCGTGACCCTTTGACCGATCTGCTGACCGTCAATCGCGAATTCACCGCCTCGCTGGTCATCGTCCGCTGCTTCCAGACCTCAGCAGGTTCGCTGCGCTGGAAGCTGCGGTTAGACACGAAGCTGAAACCCAACATCACCGTTGCCGTGCGTATGAACAGCAGCAATGAGGAAGCGCTGGACTACTATCTCCTGCCTCAGCTCGACATGCGAGACGCCGTCTTGCGGCTTGCCGAGTTCAATGGTCTTTCCTTCGATGCCTACCGTTTCGACTCCCTGGAGCAATTCTTCCAGATGGCCGCACGCGTCCGCTTTCGGAAAGCCGCGTAATGTCAGCACTACCAGCCCAACGCGTCGAAATGATTCCGGTAGACCGGGTCAAGATCCTTAATCCCCGCGTGCGTAATCAGCGTAACTTCAAAGAGATTGTCGACAACATCGCAAAGGTCGGTTTGAAGAAGCCGATCACTGTGACACGCCGTGTTGAAGCGGGCGGGCCTTACTACGACCTGGTTTGCGGCCAGGGTCGGCTCGAAGCCTATATGGCACTCGGCCAGGTTGAAGTTCCCGCTCTTGTGGTCAGCGCGGATCAGGAAGATTGCCTTGTTGCGAGCCTGGTCGAGAATTGCGCGCGCCGCCAGCACCAGGCACTCGATCTGCTGCAGGATATTCGCGGAATGGGAGAGCGCGGTTATTCGCAAGCCGAGATCGCCCGCAAGACGGGCCTGACTTACGAATATGTGCATGGTGTTTCCCGTTTGCTTGAAAAAGGTGAGCAACGGCTCCTGCGCTCGGTCGAGAGCGGGCATATCCCACTCAGCGTGGCCGTCGAGATTGCAGAGGCAGAAGACCACGATGTTCAGGCTGCCTTATCGAGTGCTTATGAGCGCGGCCTTCTCAAGGGGCGCAAATTGCTCATTGCGCGCAAGGTTGTCGAAGCTCGGCGCCGCCGCGGGAAGGGTCTTGCCGCTGGTGATGGCCGCAAGCGCGCCCCAGTTTCCGCCGATGCACTGGTCAAGGCGTATCAGGAAGATGCTGCGCGCAAGCGCTCGCTGATCCGGAGAGCTCAGGTCACGCGCGACCGCCTGCTATTCATTGTCGAAGCGCTGCGCCGATTGTCGGACGATCAGACCTTTCTCGCATTACTGGAAGACGAGGACTTGGCGACGCTGCCACAAAATCTTGCCGAGCGATTGGCACCGCCTCCGGAGCCCGCCTTATGAACCGGCGAAGCGAACAAGGTCCTGGGAGGGCATTTGAGGATACAACTCTTCGCATCGCCATCGCCGATATCGTCCCCTTGCGCGAGACGCGTCCTGAAGTGCGCAAGTCGATTAAATATGGCCAGATTGCCTCCTCAATCCGCGAAGTCGGCATCATAGAACCTCCGGTCGTTGCCCGCGACCCCACAGCTCCTGGACGATTTCGGTTGCTGGATGGTCATCTGCGGTTGGACATCCTGATCGCTCAAGGTGAAACTGAGGTCGTGTGCCTTGTCGCGACCGAGGACGAGGCCTTCACCTACAACAAGCGCGTGAGCCGCATCGCGATCATCCAGGAGCATCGGATGATTATGAAAGCCGTGAAGCAGGGCGTGCCAGAAGAACGGTTGGCCCGAACACTCAACGTCAATATCGCCAGCATTCGGAAGAAGCGGAACCTGCTTGTTGGAATTTGCGCCGAAGTTGCCGAATTGCTGCGTGACAAGCACGTGCCGATGAATACCTTTATTCAGCTGCGCAAGTTGAAGCCGATGCGCCAGATCGCGGCGGCTGAAATGATGGTCGCAATGAACCAGTATTCGATTAGTTATGCGAAATCGATCGTTGCGGCGACGCCTGCGGATCAACTGGTAGAAGGTAAAGCCGCAGCCATTCCAGGTCTTACCGCGGAACAGGCGGATCTCATGACAGAAGAGTCCGTGCGGCTTGACCGAGAATTCAAGGCCATCGAGCACAGCTACGGGGTTGATCATCTCGATCTCGTGCTGGCCTCCGCCTATCTCGCAAACTTGCTCGAGAACGCCAGCGTAGTGCGTCACTTGGCCAAGCATCATCCTGAGCTTCTGAATGAATTCCAAAAAATTGCCGATTTGCGAAAGGTGGCATGATGGGGACCCGGACCCAATAAGCGCGGGGACCGCAGGAGACGCCGCACTGTGAGGCGGATCGAGTGCGGCGGTGGGAATGGCGGCGAACCCGCATGAAGCCCACCCGAGGACCGAATGGTCCTCGATATCCCATGCGCGTCAGCCGTACAGTCCGGCTGACGCGCATATTCTTCAAGGAATATCTAGACCCAGAATATAATCGCTCGTTGCAGTAGAATTCAGTCATGGGCAGAATTGGATCGATGTCACCGACTGATTTCTCGCACTATCGTTTGACCCCTGCATTGATAGCGCGCGCTGTCTCCAAGGGGCACAGGATAACTGACGAGGATCTACTGGAAGTTTTAGACCGGTGGCGACTGCCAATTGGCAGAGCTGGGCATGTTGCCATACGAAGACTGCTCGGTCCGAGTGCCAAGCGGCGGGGGCGACCGTCAGCAGACGTGATGCCAAAAACAGTGCTTCTCGCCAGGCTCAGGCTCTTGCGAACACAGGAATGTCACCACGCGTTCATCAACGTCATTATTGAGCGGCTACAGACAGGTGCGGATTACACTCGGTCGCACAGCAATCGAGACTATGCTCGCAGATGGCGGATCCCCAACCGCGACGCCATCATCAATGGCGTTTACGATCAGATCTATGATCTGTTGGCGGGCGACCCAACTATCGTCGAGCATCCAATCCTGGGCTCAATTGAGGTGCCTGTGGAGATCCACCGAACGAGGCACGAAAAGGCCCTCAAGATAACCCAGGATCTATTGGCACAGCGTACCGCGGTTCGCCCCCCTTCCCTTGGGACCATGCTGAAGATCATCTCGAAAAATCCGCTCAGAAAAAGACGCCCGAGAACGTAAGTCATAAGGCTGACCGACTGCACTATCGGGAAGCTCCACCTCGAAAGGAGCTGAGCCCGTGACAATTCATTCCCATCCCAAAATCGAGCTATTGGCGACAAGCTCGCTGAAACCGAATCCGCGCAATGCGCGCACTCATACCGACAAGCAGATCGCGCAAATCGCCGCCAGCATTGAACGTTTCGGCTGGCTTGTACCGGTTATCATTGATGACTTGAATATGATCGCGGCCGGTCACGGCCGCTGGCTTGCCGCCAGGAAATTGAAGATACCTGAAGTGCCGGTCATCCGCGTTCAGTTCCTCACTGAAGCCGATCGACGCGCGTTTGCGATTGCAGAGAATCGAATTGCAGACCTTTCAGGCTGGGATGAAGACCTCCTCGCTGCAGAGCTCACGTTTCTGTTCGAGGACGGCTACGAGCTTGAAATAACCGGCTTCAGCATCGCGGATCTTGATTTCTCGATGCCGGAAACTGCCGACGCCAAGGCTGAAGATGTTGAACTGCCCGACCCGGAAGGCGAGCCAGTGTCGCGGTCCGGCGACCTTTGGTTGATCGGCCCCCATCGCGTCTACTGCGGCGATGCACGGGATGCCGACAGCTGGGAGATTTTGCTAGGCGACGAACGCGCGGCACTCGTGTTCGCTGACTGCCCCTACAACGTCAAAATTGATGGCTTCGTGTCTGGCAACGGCCGAAATCGTCACCGCGAGTTTGTGATGGGTGCAGGCGAAATGAGCCAGCCAGAGTTTACTGCATTCCTGCGCGCAATTTTCCGCAATTGCGTCCGGTTCTCGACCAGCGGTTCAATTCATTATCAATGTATGGATTGGCGTCATACGCGCGAGTTGCTCGACGCCGCTGACGGCATCTATTCCGAGCACAAGCAGCTGATTGTCTGGAAGAAGGACAATGGTGGTCAGGGCGCCTTCTACCGCAGTCAGCACGAACTGGTTTTCGTGTTCAAGTCGGGTAAAGGAAAGCACACGAACAATTTCGGGCTAGGTGAGACAGGCCGCTACCGGACCAACGTAGTCGAGTATGCCGGCGCCAATACCTTCCGCAAAGGCCGCGATGCTGATCTCGCCGCGCACAGCACGGTCAAGCCGACCGCGCTCGTTGCCGACTTCCTGATCGACTGCTCAAACCGGGGTGATCTGGTCGTCGATCCGTGCCTGGGCTCGGGCACGACGCTGATCGCTGCCCACAAGACCGGTCGGCGCGGTGCCGGGATCGAACTTGATCCCGGCTATGCGGACACAGCCATAAAGCGCCTCGCTGCAATGGCCGACCTCATTCCGATTCTGGCCGGCGACGGCCGATGCTTCGATGCCGTTGCTGCAGCTCGTAAGAGCGGGGAGGCCTGAGCTATGACCGATCAAAACGACTATGAAGTGGGCTACGGCAAGCCTCCTGCGCAGAACCGATGGAAGAAGGGTCAGTCAGGTAATCCGCGCGGCCGGCCCAAGGCGTCCCGCGGCCTTAAGGCCGATCTTCATGCAGAGCTGATCTCGCGCATGGAAATTCAGATGAACGGCAAGCGCATTAGCGGGACCAAGCAGCAGCTCATGCTCAAGACGCTGACAGCGCGCGCAGCAGCGGGCGATGTCAGGGCGATTAAGGCCCTTATTGATTTGGTGATGCAGGTATTCGGGCCAGAAGACCGCGGCGACGATACCAAGCGGCTGTCTGCACAAGACCAGCAGATACTCGATGAACTGCTCGGCCGCCGATCGGAAGCAGCGCCCGCTGGCGTACCCTCGTCTGAGAACGGCACGAACTCGCCTTCTGCGCAGGAGGCGGGTGATGACTGAACTGGCAATGGAGAACCCGCAGGCTCTCCTATCTCAGCTGTGCCGTCATGATTTTACGGCCTTCTTACGCAAAGCCTGGCCGTGGATCAGCGGCGGCGACATGCTGGCCTGGAACTGGCATCTCGATGCGATAGCCGAGCATCTTGAGCGCATCGGCGACGGGGATCTGAAACGCTCTTTGATCAATTTGCCACCGCGCAATGGCAAGTCGAAGACGGTGTCGGTGATTTGGGTGGCATGGATGCTTGGCCGCGACCCTACCTTGAACTTTGTTTGCGTAAGTTATTCGAACGAACTCTCTGGTAAGTTCGCGCGTGACTGCCGGGCAGTCATGGAGGCGACCTGGTACCGTGAGATCTTTCCGGGGACGATAATCTCGCGTGCACGGTCCGCTTCACATGACTTCGAAACGACGCGCGGTGGCGGAAGGCTAGCAACTTCGGTTGGCGGATCGCTAACCGGGCGCGGCGGCGACGTCATCATCCTCGATGATGTGATCAAGCCTGAGGATGCGAACTCCGAAACGACCCGTAACGCCGTCAACGAATGGTTTAAATCGACCCTCGCATCACGCCTCGACGACAAGCAGAAAGGCGTGATCGTGTGCGTGATGCAGCGGCTTCACGAGCACGATCTGTCTGGGATGCTTTTGGAACAGGGTGGCTGGCACCATCTATCGCTGCCCGCCATCGCGACCGAAGAACAATCGATCATGCTGGCGCGCGGCGGTGTCTATCGCCGGCGCGAGGGCGACGTACTGCATCCTGAGCGCGAACCACTCGACATTCTGATGGAGCTAAAGGCTTCGATGGGATCTCCCGCTTTCGAAGCCCAGTACCAGCAACAGCCGCTGCCTGCCGAGGGCAACCTCTTCAAGACTGACTGGCTGACCTATTTCGAGCCCGATCCCGCTGCACCGCCCTATGGTGAGATCATTCAGTCCTGGGACACGGCAATAAAGATCGGATCGAACAACGACTTCTCGGTCTGCATCACTGCAGTGACGCGGGGAAAGAGCGTTCACCTCATCGATGTGTGGCGTGGCAAGCTTGAATTTCCGGAGCTCGAGCGCAAGGCGATCGAACTTGCGCGTTTGCACCAGACGGGCACAATTATCATCGAGGACAAGGCTTCGGGCCAGCAATTGCTTCAGGCCTTGCGAGCCGGGAGCCATTCCGGGGTTCCAAAGCCAATCGGGCGTCATCCGGAGCAGGACAAGTATTCGCGCGCCGCCGGCATCAGCAGCATCGTCGAATCCGGCCAACTCCTGCTTCCTAGCAAAGCACCTTGGCTTGACGAATTTCGCCGCGAACTTCTGGCATTCCCAAGTTCTCGGCATGATGACCAAGTCGATGCGCTGGCACAGCTCCTGGATTATGTGCGCAGCCGCTGGATGTATCAGCCTTTGCCACCAGTCGGTCCCATACTGTTCACCTTGCACGATGACGGAAGCATCGAGACAAGCGGCGATGATGAGCTTTTCGACATTGAGATTGATGAATACGATGATGACCCCTGGGGGTTCTGACGCGCGGAGATCTTCGGTTTGCTGAAGGGCTCTGCCCTGGATTTCATCATTTTAGTCGAGCCGGTCAGCTCAGGGCATCTTGTGCCCAAACTTTCGGGAGGTCGTGGTAAGAGCACCTTTGTGACTAGGACCAATTTCGTAAAGCAGATGCAACACCATCAGGTGCGCTGGGCATCGGCGAATGGATTGCATCCCGCTGCCACTGAGAACGGCGGTAGCCGCGATCATGTCCTGCTGCACGAACATCGGAAACAGAATCTCTATAAACCGGATTGGTGGGAGATGATTAGTGGCAAAGAGCACCGCTGGGCTCGTGCGCTGACTTCAAGCCAGTGCTTTGCCGTAAATTTGTTCGCGCCATTGGTTGACGATCCCGCGCTCGCACTGGCGGTGTTTAGACGCTTTTGTCCGCATCGCGTGGAGTCCGGAATATCTGTCGAGGTTGCTCTGGAATTTGCACCCGAACAAACCGGAGAATGGCTAGGGGAAGCAGGGCAAACCACTCAAGTGGACGCCTGCTTCATTGTCTCGCGCGGTAACACTCAAATCGGCTTTGTTTTGGTGGAGGTGAAACTTGCCGAAACCAGCTTTGGTACATGTCGCGGCGCGAAACCCGCAAACAAGAATGGCTCCGGAAATCCTGACCCGAGCCGTTGCAAAGATTTTGGCCAAATCCATCGCTCGCCGCAGACAGATTGCTGGATGGTTGCCCGGCACCGACGGCGGTACTGGGATTGGTTGGGCGATACTGAGTGGTTTGACCTAAGCCACGTTCCAGATGCCGAGGGATGCCCGTTTCGCGACGGGGTCTATCAACTCATGCGGAATGCCGTCTTGGCAAGAGCATTGATGGTAGAGGCGGATGCAGAATGGTCAGAAGTGGCTGTCTGTGTGCACGCTGGGAACCATATCGCGCATCAGCTCAAATATGCGGTTGCCGGCACGGCTGATGCCTTGGATGCAGCACGGCGTATTGCTCCCAAAGCGGGATTCGAGGCATTAAGCCCTGCGGCCGTCGTCTCTGCAATCAAGGCCGCCGATCCCACGCATTCGAACTGGGCAGGTTGGATGCGCTCGCGTTACGATCTTGGGCCTGAATCGTGCGAAATCTATGTGAAATCTTGAATAAACCAATTTAGCACGGATCACCGGCTAAGATGCGCTGCCAAAGGCATACGATAGATGTTGTTTCAATCGCGGAGTTACGCAGGTGAGCCAGTCAGAAATTGAATTTGGTACACTGGTAGACGCGTCTTTACGTGAGGCGTGGGCTCATGAGGCTCATCAGTTTACTCCTTGGCTGGCTCAGAACCTGTATCGATTGTCGCAGGTAATAGGAATTCCGCTTGATTTAACTGATACAGAAATGAGGGTCGGCACCTTCAGCGCTGACATTCTTGCCCGGAATCCCGCCGACGATAGTGTCGTGTTGATCGAAAACCAGCTCGAAGGTGACGTGCTCCCCTGAAATGTGACCGGTTTTTGGTAGAGTTCGACGCAAAGGAGTCGGATGAGAATGAAACGAAGCAGGTTCAGCGAAGAGCAGATCATCGCGGTATTGAAGGAGCAGGAGGCTGGGATGCCGACGGCAGAGGTGTGTCGTCGTCATGGGATCAGCTCCGCCACGTTCTACAAGTGGAAGTCGAAGTTCGGCGGGCTGGAAGTGTCCGATGCCCGTCGGCTGCGCACGCTCGAGCAGGAGAACAGCCGGCTGAAGAAGCTGCTGGCCGAGGCGATGCTCGACAATGTTGTGCTGAAGGATCTGGCCTCAAAAAAATGGTAACGCCCGACGCGAAGCGGGAAGCCGTCGCCCATGCCCGTGAACAGCACGGGCTGAGCGAGCGTCGGGCGTGCAGTCTGGTCGGTGTGAGCCGCAGGGTGATCCGTTACGAGCCGACGAGGCCAGATGACGGACTGCTGCGGCAACGGTTGCGTGAGCTGGCGGGAGAACGCCGCCGGTTCGGCTATCGCCGTCTGGGCTACCTGCTGGCGCGGGAAGGCATGACGCCCAACCACAAGAAGCTGCTGCGCATCTACCGCGAGGAAGGGCTGCGCGTACGCCGCCGTGGCGGTCGCAAGCGGGCGCTGGGCACACGCAGGCCGATGGTGCTGCCGGATGGTCCGAACCAGCGTTGGTCGCTCGACTTCGTATCCGACAGCCTGGTCTGCGGGCGCCGGTTCCGCATCCTGTGCGTAGTCGATGACTTCTCGCGGGAATGCCTGGCGCTGGTAGCCGATACGTCACTCTCTGGGGCACGTGTGGCCCGGGAGCTGACCAGCCTGATCGGGATGCGCGGCAAGCCGCACACGGTGGTCAGCGACAATGGCACCGAACTGACTTCGTCTGCGATCCTGCGCTGGTCGCAGGAGCGGCAGGTTGAGTGGCACTACATCGCGCCGGGCAAGCCGATGCAGAACGGCTTCGTGGAAAGCTGCAATGGCCGTCTGCGCGACGAGTGCCTCAACGAGACGCTGGCACTATCCCTAGCGATCGGACGATCGCACCGATCTTCTTCCCTTGCGAAAGCCGAACCTCGGCTTCGCGCAACATCCCGATGATCTGCTCCGGCGTGTATCTCCTCCGTGCCATTCAAAGCTCCTTCCAAGCTCAAAATAGCCGAAATCCTAACTCTCAAAATGGACCACTTCTCCGGGGGGAAGGCCAGCGGTAATCTGGTCGCCTTCCATTCAGTCTTGTTGCAAATAGAATTTAACCTCGGGTGCTAGTTGGGCAACATACAAGCCGCTGTTGCAACCAAACCATATATGCTCCGTACCGTGCACGAAGAACGCCTTCGACATGCAGGCGTCCATGGTGGTCGCGAAGGGAGAGGGAGGGCGTTTGGCAAGAATTTGGTCTGCAAGCTCTCCTGGATGGTAATAGGCGATTTCCACTGGTTTTGCTGGGTTGCGCAAGTCCACAATCCGCAAGCCGGACCCCATGAAGTTGAACATGCCAAGCGCAACGTCGCCCCACGCGTCGTCAACGACACTGTTGTAGTGAAGGCCGTAGGAGCCGCCGCGGTTAGCCCGCGCCCAATCTTCATCTTCGAGACAGCGCTCGTTCGATTCCAGCCTGAATTCCCCGACCATGCGCATATCGCTTTCATCGGTAATATCGAAGATGCGCGGGAAGGCCGTGCAGCGAAGTTCATTCGCGGCGATCATATACCGGCGCCCCCCGATCGTGGCTAAAGGCGTATGGTGATCCCCCTGTCCGCGAACTGCTGGCGCACTTACGAAACGGATCGCAGGCCATTCTCCCGTCGGCCCGAGGTCGGTCCTACCTACCAACGATATATCCCAGATGCTCGGCGCAGAATCACCCTTGCGCTGTTCGATCAACGGTACGCTCCCAGCGCAATACATGCGCGTCATCTCGGTGTTGAACTCGAGATCGTGGCAACGTTGCTGCCGACCGTCAGGAAGAACGAGTGGGAAATCGCCAAGGAACGCTGGCTGTGCAAGATCAGAAATGTCCATCACCATGCCACCGGCGATTCCGAATTGCCGCCCGGCATAGATGTACATTCCGTCGGGGGTGATACGCGGCGCGTGAATGTTGGCCGGCCATTCGAACGCGGCAAGAAGGCGCGGGTTTGCGCAATCGGAAACGTCGTAAATCTCCATCGGCGCAGGGCCAGGAGGAGTTACTCCGCCACCATAATTGCCCGCGATCAGGAGGCGGCGGGGGCCACGGTCGAGCACGTCCAGCGTTTCGCTGGCCCCGGCCGTTGCCGGGGTCATGAGGCGTGTGACTATCTCGGGCTTGGTCGGATCGCTGAGATCGACGACAGCCAGGCCGGCGCCATCTACATCAGAGCCGTGAACATAGGCGCAGCTACCCGCTCGCTGGATAAACCCCGAACTGCCGCCATCCCATGGGTCGACTTGTGCGACGACATCTACGCCGCAGAAGTATGGAGACTTGCTGCGACCGCTTTGCATGTCTGCCAGCGGAGTCTCGCCCTGCATGCCCGTTTCTGGAGCGTCGCCTGCACTGCAGATTGCGGTTGCCCATACAGATGGCGGTTGTGATGGCCCCGCATCTTGAGCCTGCGCACCTTGTGGAGCTGAGGTAAGAGCAAGCACGGCTGCTGTGAGCGCGAGGCTGGGGATTGCTGGCTTGTCGCGCATCTTACTCACCGGCTTGCGCTGCGGCGCGCTGGGCGTCCAGCTCCTGCACGAAGTCGTAGGCCCGGGCACCGATCAGGCAGCGATAGCCTTCCGGATCAATGAAGGGATTCGAGGAAGGGGTCATCAACATGGCCTCGTACTTGTCCATATTGTTGTGCTGCCAGGTATGACCTCCGAACCATACGTCGGGGGTCATCGAGAGCAGCCTGCTCCAACCCTGGATCTGGTCGGCGACGATGCCGGGATAGCCTTCGGGGACGAGCTCGCTTGCGGCCTGCTGGCTGCCCACCAGGAAAACGTCGTAGTCCTTGCCATCCACCGTTTCGGTCCACTCAAAAGAGGATGCGCCGGGTGTGTGGCCGGCGGTCTTCCAGACTTTGACCGTCGTATTGCCAAGGGTGACGGTGTCGCCATCGTGCAGAACGCGGTCAACATTCGCCGCTGGCATGCCGAACCCCATCCCGGCGCGCGGCGGCACGCCCGCCGTAACAGTTTCGGCATCTCCTTCCATGATCATCAGTTGCGCCTCGGGCGCACGCTCGAGAAACCATGCCGCACCACCCTGATGGTCGGCATGAGCGTGCGATCCGAGGATAATCTTGATGTCAGCCACATCGAATCCGAGGCTTTCGATGGATGAAGCCACCATGGGCGCCGTCTCATTGAAGGTCGTATCGATAAGGATCAGCCCATCGCCAGTGTCGATCAGATAGGCAGTTACTGCCGCAATGCCGACCGAGTAGGTGTTCCCGATGGTCTTGAAGCCGGGAAATGCGCGATTGTCCCAGCCCGTCGTTGTGCGCGTTGCATCCATGAGCGCGATCAAAGGCCTGCCGCACTCGACCAACGCGGGATCGATATTCCGCAAAGGCGAATCCGCTGGAACGTCGGGGATTTCAGCTTGGAGTGGCGCAGCGGCAAGCAGGGCCGAAACAGAGGCTAAACGGAATGACTTTGCGAGTGTGGTCTTCATAGCTGCTCTCCCAGTATTCGGATTACGAATATATATTCGTAATATGCGCGACCTCAGCAGAAGCGTCAACTCCGACAGCGGAGTGGCGCAAGCAAGCCGTCAAGAAAATGCGCAGAAACTCCCGTTAAACCGATGATTTCCTGGCCCCTCGAAGCCTGGTCGTCTTGTGGCGGGAAGGGCGCGCCGCCGCCCAGGCTTGCTGATGCGCTGGGGAAAAATTCACTCGTATGAGGCTGCCTACAGCTCCCAGCGGAAATTTTGGGGGCTTTACAAAGCCGCCGACTCTGATAGCTAATAGATATACGAATTAAAGTTCGTAATCCGAATAATGCTCACCGAGCGGTCAGGCTGACACACTTCGAGCCTCCCGGATCTGGTGAAATCGGAAAGGATGGAGGGATGTATGAGGAATTGCTTTTCAGTCGGTGTGAAGGTGAGGTTGGCTTGCGGAGCAGCCGGTCTCGCAATCGTGGCAAGCCCCGCCTACGCGCAGCAGGAGCCTAATTCGGACGAAGTTTCGCAAGGCAGTGCCATCAACGAAAATACGATCGTCGTGAGTGGATCGCGCATCGCTCGCGAAGGTTACACGGCGCCTACGCCGATCACCGGCATTTCGACTGATGCCATCGAAAGCGAAGCCGCGACAACCATTGCCGACGTCCTGTTCGAAGTTCCATCAGTCAGACCGGCGCGCAACCCTGCTGCGACTTCACAGGCGGCGGGCAACTACGTCGACCTGCGCGGCTTCGGTGCCACGCGCACGCTTACGCTGGTGGATGGCAAACGCTTCGTTCCATCGAATGGTGCAGAAAATTCGGGCGGCAGTTCGGTCGACCTCAACCTCATTCCCGAAGCCCTGGTCGAACGCCTTGAAATCGTGACCGGGGGCGCTTCAGCAGCCTGGGGCTCGGACGCAGTTGGCGGCGTGGTGAACGTGATCCTTCGCGACAGCCTCGAAGGTATCCGGGGCAAGGTCCAATATGGCATATCAGACTATGGCGATGCCGAGAGCGTCAACCTCAGCCTCGCGGCTGGCAGCTCCTTCGCCGACGGTCGCGGTCAGTTTATGTTTGCAGGGGAGTACCTGTCCACCTTCAACGAGCCGCGTGCAAGCGACCGGGCCCCGGGGCGCGATGCCTGTGGCCTGTTCCCCGGCGTTGTCGATGGCGAAAGCTATTTCGCTGTCCCGACCTGCGGCCTTCGTCACAACGCCTATACCGACGGCGGTGTGATCACCCAGCAGAACGGCGCGCCGCTCAGCCCGAGCGATCCTCTGTATGGACGCCAGTTCCTCACTCCCAATTCCTCGGCACCCTTCGAATACGGCACGATCTTTCCGATCCCCGTCCCTATCCTGCAGGGCCTGTCGATCGGAGGCGACGGCATCTTCAAGGGTGCAGATGCGGCCATTCGCGCGCCTCTTGAACGGAAAATCGTTTACGGACGGATGCTGTACGAAATCAGCCCGAGCGTTGAAGCATCTTTCGACCTGTCTTACGGAGAGTCCGGCACAAAGCTGGGTATGTTCGTCAATTCGATCCCGGCCTCGACAGATTATCCGATCCCGATTCAGAACGGCAATCCGTTCATTCCCGATGATGTCCAGCAGATCATGGACGATCAAGGAATCGGCACGATCTATCTCGGCCGCCGCGCTCCCGAATTGGGCTATGCCAGCACGGATTCCAACAACCGGGTTTTCCGTATCGTCGGCGGCCTTGAGGGCGAATTTGGCGATGGCTGGTCGTGGGATGCCTACGCCACCTATGGCCGCGACTGGTATGACACCACTTACGGCAACAACATCATCGTCTCGAACCTCTATGCGGCCACCGATGTCGTGATCAATCCGGAGACCAACCAGCCTGACTGCCGGATCAATGTCGAAGGCCCGGCCTCTCCGGGAGAACTCGCGTTCGGTGCGCAGTCGATGTGTGTTCCGGCCAATCCGTTCGGCCCGGGGTCTTTAGCAAGTGCTGCCGACTATATCCTCGGCGAGCTGGTGCAGAACTCGGTCTACACGCAGAAAGCCGGCGGTGCTTCGGTTTCAGGCGATCCGTTCTCGACCTGGGCTGGGCCTGTCTCGGTCGTGTTGGGCGTGGAATATCGCCACGAGGAAGTGGTGCAGGTCGTCAGCGACTATGCCGAGTTCATCAATGAACCGGTTTTCGCTTCCGGCGGGTTCCAGCAGTCTAACCCCAAGGGCTTCTCGGGCTCGAACGAAGTGTTCGAAGGATTTGGCGAAATCATCGTGCCGCTGCTGGCAGACAAGCCGATGGCGCAGTCGCTCGATCTCAACGCCGCGCTGCGCGTTACCGATTACAGCACCAGTGGAACCGTGGCGACGTGGAAAATTGGAGCCACTTACGAACCGATCGATGGCTTGCTGATCCGCGCCTCACGCTCACGCGACATCCGCGCACCGAGCTTGTTCGAGTCTTTCGGCTCCAACACGACGTATGCGCAAGTCGATTTTCCAGGTGCTCCTTCGACGCCAGCGGTTTCCCCGGGTCGCAATAATCTCGACCTGTCCCCGGAAAAGGCGGATTCGATTGCGATCGGCGTTACCATGCGCGATCTCCTCGTGCCGGGTCTGCGTCTTTCGGTCGATTACTATGACATCAGTCTGGAAGATTCAATCGGCAAGCTCGGTTCGCAGGCCATTGTTGACCGGTGTTATGGAACCGGTGAAGCCGAGGGCTTCCCGCCTGATCAGTCGCTGTGCGATCTGATTTCATTCAACGGAACCAGTGCGACGATCATCGATCCGTTCCTGAACCTAGGGACGATCGACACGCATGGCGTGGAGTTTGACCTCAGCTATGACTTGCCGGTCGGCGAAAGCTTCGGCGATCTCAACGTAAGGGTGCTGGCGAACTACGTTGCAGAACTGTTGATCAACAGCTCCGGCCTCAATCCCATCGATACAGCAGGTGACCAGTCCGGTTTGCCGCACTGGAGGGGGATTACCTCGCTGAACTACGACGGCGGGCCTTTCGGGGCCTCGCTGCAGGCTGAATATATCGGGCCGATGGAGCGCTATGCCCTTGCCGGGCCGGGAACCTTCCCCGATCCGAAAGTCGATGCAGTTATCTATCTCGATGCCAGCCTGCGTTACAACATCATCGACGACGGTGATCGCCAGCTTCAGGTCTTCGCTAACGTCGACAACCTGCTTGACCGTGATCCGCCTTTCCTCTCGGGATCGGGCTCGCGGGCAAACGCGTCGCCTCCTGGAACCTTCGCGCAGTTCCACCAGACCACGAACCCGGCATTCTACGACCAGATCGGTCGCCGCTACCGGTTTGGTATCCGTTTCTCGTATTGATCGATGACCCTGGCACAGCCTCCCTTGTGCAGGATGCCGACGGCCAAATTGTCGGTCGTCGGCATCCGAAAAGCCCCAGCATGGGGATCTGGCGTGGCTGGATCGTCGCGGCTGAGGTGCACAATCAACGCCTCCCGGCGTGGCTGCGGCATACCGACACAGCGCGTAAGTGTCTTTGCTTCCTCCTGTGTCACAGCTAGCCAGTTCAACGAACTAGCTGCTGGGAGCAAACTTATGGACGACAAAGTCGGCGCCACCAACGAGAAGAACATCGTCAAGTCAGTTTCCAAGGCTTTTGCTGTGTTGCAGGCATTTGGACCTGACAGCGAAGAACTGGTCATAGCCGAAGTCGCCAGGTCGGCAGAAATCGACAATGCGACTGCTTTCCGAATGCTCAACACCCTCGTTTCGCTTGGCTACGTGGACAAGGTCGAGGGTACGAAGCGTTTCCGACTGACTCTCAAGTGCCTTGAACTGGGCTTTAACGCAATTGCGCGTTCAAACATCCGTGATCTGGGACGGCCGTTGTTGCGCGGTCTGGTCGGCGAACAGATCGAAGCGGCTTCCATTGGCGTGCTGGACGGGCCGGAAGTGGTTTATATCGAACGCATCCAGGCTGGCTTGCAGCGCCTCGCTGTGGATGTGCGCGTGGGCAACCGTGTGCCAGCCTATTCATCAGCGCTCGGCAGAGCTATCCTTGCTCATCTTCCGCTGGAAGATGAGCGGGCTATCCTCGAAGCCAATCCCCCTGCCAGGCTCACCGACAAGACCGTTGTCGATGTCGAACACCTGCTGGAAATTATCGCTGAGGTCAGGCGTCAGGGATATGCGGTTTCGGATCAGGAGACCGTCTCCGGCTTGCGTGTGCTCGCCGCTCCGATCACCGACGTCGACGGGGTGCCCGTGGCGGCCCTGTCGGTCGCCGCCCCAGCATTTGGCCAGTCGCTGGAAGATTTCATCGAGTTGGTTCGTGAACCGACCCGCGAAGCAGCCCGACAACTCTCTTCTGCTGTCCGCTCACAAGGGGGAACAGCATCTCAAACTCGAACAACCCCATCCTAACTGGAGACCTGTTGCCGTGCCATCTACATTGGACTTTAAGGGCCTGATTCCTGCCATTTCCGTTCCCTTCGCGGAAGATTTCAGCATCGACGAAGAGGGGCTGTCTCGCTTTGCGACCTGGTTGGCCGATCAGCGGGGAATCAAGGCCCTGATGACCAATGGGCACACAGGAGAAGTGTTCTCCTTGACGCCCGCCGAGCGTGCTAGGGTCACAAGAGTGACTGCCGATGCCGTCGCCGGGAAAGTGCCGGTGGTTTCCTCGATCGTGTGCGAAGGCATTATCGATGCGGTAGAACAGGCAAAGATGGCCCGCGATGCCGGCGCCAGCGTACTCGACGTCATGCCCCCGCATCACTGGCTCCGCTTCGGCTTTCGCGCTTCCCACGTCATGGAGTATTTCGATGCCATTGCGAAAGGCTGCGGCCTGCCGCTGATCGTCCATGTCTATCCGGCCTGGACGAAGGCCTCGTTCTCGTCCGAACTGTTGGCCGAACTGGCGCAGATGGACAGCGTCCAGGCCTTCAAGATCGGCACCCGTGAGATGAACAAGTATGCCAGTGATCTCAAGGCGATCCGGGCAGTGGAGCCCGACAAGGCGCTGCTGACCTGCCACGACGAGTACTTGCTGGCTTCGATGGTACAGGGTGTCGATGGCGCGCTGGTAGGCTTCGCCTCGCTCATTCCCGGCCTGATCATGGATTTGCTCGATGCGGTTCACGCGGGCGACTTGAAGGAAGCCATGCGCATTCAGGGCCTGATCGATCCGCTCAAGATGGCCGTTTACGGCACCGGCGAGCCAACCGGCGAGGCCCATGCCTGCATGAAGCAGGCGATGGTCGCCGCCGGCATTCTGGAACGGGCCACGGTGCGCCCGCCCACCGTCGCGCCGAGCGCCGACGAGATCGCACGTATCGATGCGGCAGTGAAACAAGCTGGCATCGCGGCTGAGCTGGTAGCCTGATCGATGCATGAAGCGAGCGCTCGCTCGGTCGTGGTTACCGGGTCCTCTTCGGGCATCGGGCAGGCAATTGCGCGCCGGCTCACCCAGGAGGGCTGGGAGGTCACCGGCATCGACCTTCAGGCGGCAGGCGATGGCGATTATCTCGTGGCCCAGCAACTTGTCGATCTGGGAGATGCCGGGGCCGTGGCAGCGCTCGTCTCGCGGTTATCCGTGCCAGACGCCATCATCCACGCAGCGGGCTTCATGCGCACTGGCACGATTGCCGAACTGGATCCCGCCGATGGGGACCTCATGTGGTCAGTTCATGTCCGGGCGCTTACGCAATTGTTACAGGGTATTCTCCCCAAAATGGCGGAAGGAGGGCGCATCGTCGCCATCGGTAGCCGCACCAGCAACGGAGCCAAGGGCAAGGCGCAATATGCGGCGACCAAGGCGGCCTTGCACGGGTTGATCCGCTCGGTCGCGGCAGAGGCCATCGTCCGGCGCATCACCGCGAATATCGTCTCACCGGCGGCGACCGAGACACCATTCCTCGCCAAGGGCGCGCGCGCCGACGTTCCCCCGATCACGCCGCCGATCGGGCGATACATCCAGCCGGACGAAATTGCCGCAACGGTTTCCTTCCTTCTGTCGGATGGCGCTGCGGCGATCACCGGACAGGACATTCTCATCTGTGGCGGCGCATCACTCTGACGCCTGCCCGCAAAATCTGAGGCCAACATCGTGTCACCACCCCGCATTCTCGACATCGTCGAAGTGACGAAGCCAATCTCGTCGCCTATTCGCAACGCCTATATCGATTTCAGCAAGATGACCGCGAGCCTCGTTGCCGTGGTCACGAACATCGAGCGTAATGGCCGCCGCGTGGTGGGTTACGGGTTTAACTCCAATGGCCGCTATGGGCAGGGCGGCTTGATCCGTGAGCGATTCCGCGACCGGCTCCTGGAGGCCGAACCTGCCAGCCTGCTCGATGAAACAGGCGAAAACTTCGATCCTGGCGCGATCTGGAAAACGCTGATGACCAACGAGAAGCCGGGCGGTCACGGTGAACGATCAGTCGCGGTCGGCACCATCGACATGGCGGTTTGGGATGCCGTGGCGAAAATCGCTGACAAGCCGCTGTTCCGGCTGCTGGCAGAGATGAAAGGGCGCGAGGCCAATCCGCGTGTCTTCGTATATGCGGCAGGCGGATATTACTATCCCGGCAAGGACGACGGCGCCCTTCAGGCCGAAATGCGCGGCTACATCGACCGCGGCTATAACGTGGTGAAGATGAAGATCGGTGGCGAAAGCCTCGCGATCGACCGGCGCCGGATCGAATCCGTGCTCAAGGAGATCGGCACCGATGCCCGTTTGGCTGTCGACGCCAATGGCCGTTTCGATACTCTGACCGCTATCGAATATGCGAAGGCGCTGAGCGAGTATCCTCTGTTCTGGTATGAAGAAGCGGGCGACCCGCTCGATTACAAGCTTCAGGCAGCACTGGCGGAATTCTATCCCGGCCCGATGGCGACAGGCGAGAACCTGTTCAGCCATCAGGATGCCCGCAATCTGCTGCGCTACGGCGGGATGCGGCCCGATCGCGACTGGCTGCAGATGGACTGCGCGCTCTCCTATGGCCTGGTCGAGTACATGCGCACCCTCGATGCGCTGCACGAGTGCGGCTGGTCGCCATCGCGCTGCATTCCGCATGGCGGGCACCAGATGTCGCTGAACATTGCCGCCGGTCTCGGTTTGGGGGGCAACGAGAGCTATCCCGACCTGTTCCAGCCATATGGCGGCTTCCCCGATGCGGTGCAGGTGGAAGACGGACATATCATTATGCCAGACCTGCCCGGCATCGGGTTCGAAGGGAAAGGTGATCTGATCACAGTCATGCGGGATCTCGCAGAATGATCTGAACCGCCATCGGATACCTAACCGCCAGCATAGAGCGGAACGGGAGAGGAAAATTGGCAACGAACGATTTCTGGACCGGAGCGATCATGACCGCGGCTGCGGCCATGACCCTGTGCAGCACCGGGGCAAATGCCCAGCAAGTGGATGTGCGAGCCGACGGCTCTGTGGCGGTTCCCGCCGTGGGGGTTCCGCCCAGCAACTACTTCAGTGAAGAGGGCGAGCAGTCCCGGGTTGAGCACATCCTCACCGAACGCACGCTGAAAGGCCTGCCGGTTGACGAATTTAACACCGCTTTGTTCGGAGCTCGGCTGGAGCGCACGAAGGCAGCTTACCCAGTCAACATCGAGGCTTCTGAAATCGGCGGGGTGCCGGTGTTGATTTACGAGCCGGCCGGCGGCGTCCCCAAGGAAAACCGCGATCGGCTGATTATCAACCTGCACGGTGGCGGTTTCGTCGGGTGCCTCGTCGAATGCGGCGGGCTGGAATCAATCCCCGTGGCGGCGTTAAGCCGCATAAGGGTTATCAGTGTAGACTATCGCGTCTTTCCCGAGGTGACCTTCCCTGCGGCTTCGGACGATGTCGAAGCGGTTTACCGAGCCTTGCTAGAGACGCATTCGCCTGCTCGCATGGCTGTCTTTGGCTGCTCGGCGGGCGGTGTCTTGACCAGTCAGGCGTTGGCGCGGTTTTTTTCAGTGGGGCTACCACAACCTGCTTCTGCTGCCATCCTTTGCGCCGGTGGTGGCGACTTCGGCGGGGATAGCATGACCACCGGAATGATCCTGGGTGACGGTGAAATGCCGCGCACGCCCGGCGATGAACAGGGCGGATATATGTCGACCGCAAGCCAGACCGACCCGACCGCCGATCCGACCCGCGATCCGGCCACTCTTGCCGCCTTCCCCCGAACACTCATTGGGGTTGGAACGCGGGATTTTGCCTTCAGCTCTGCCTCTTACCTGCACCGGCAACTGGTCCTGCAGGGGGTCGATGCACGATTGCACGTCTGGGACGGCGGGCGGCACGCTTTTTTCTATGATGTCCGCGTACCGGAGTCGGCCGAGGTCTTCGCGCTCATCGCCAGCTTTCTCGCCGACCACATGCCGCCGGTTGAAGGCGAATGACCGGAACGATTCTCGGAAGGATATCCCGAATGATTTTGCAACAAGGCCTTATTGCTTCCCTGCTCACCATCGCACTTGCGTTGCCCGCCTTGCAGGCAGGAGCAAAGGTGACGCGGATCGAGCCGGGCGAACACATGGTGCGCAGTGTTGCTCTCTATTCGGGCATTCAGTTCGCGCGCATTCCTGGCAGCTCGCTTCAGGAAACGGAACTTTATCTCGACCTGATGAAGCCTGAGTCCGAGAACCCTGTTCCGGTGGTCGTCTTCGTGCTCGGCAGTGGCTGGCGCCCGACAGCACGCGAACGGCTGCTGCCGCAACTGATCGAATTTGCCAAAGCGGGCTACGCGGTCGCCAGCATCGATTATCGCGGATCGGCCGAAGCTGCCTTCCCCGAACCACAGAAGGATGTGCTGGCCGCCATTCGCTACTTGCGGTCCAATGCCGCTTCGCTTGGCCTTGATCCAGATCGCATGGCGCTGATGGGCAATTCCGCCGGAGGCCATTTGGCGCTTTCAGCGGCGCTTGGAGCGGACAGTGCTATTTTCGTGGACGAACGATGGGCGGGTGTTTCCGCTTCGGTCGATGCGGTCATAGGGATCTATCCCGCAGCCTATTTTCAACCTGGCGTTGACTATTTCAGCCAGCATCTCGGCGTGGATTTCAGCCGACCCGATGCCGTGGCACCGGAAGGATCAGAACCGATCGACTTGCTCTCGGCAGGCGATCCGCCGGTTATGATCGTGCAAGGCACGGCCGATCCCGTGGTGCCACTTTCGTCCAGCGAACGATTCTACGAGGAAGCGAGTGCCAAAGGGCATGAGCCGGAACTCGTGATTGTGGACGGTATCGGTCACAACTTCGACCAGATGATTAGTGTCCCAGAGGTGCGCGAAGCCATGCTCCGGTTTCTTGATCGAACGGTTCGATAGGAAGAGACGATGCGAGCGCAAAAACCTTCCTCAAAGTAAACGGCAAACCCGGCGGCACCGCCGGAACCGACTGGCTTTTTTGGCTATCTGACAGGCATGGGCCCGGGCATCGTCGTGGTGATGTCATGGCTTGGCACTGGTGACTTTATCAGTGCTTCGGTCGCGGGCGCCAATTACGGCTATGCATTGCTGTGGACGCTTCTGATAGCCGTGCTGTCGCGGTTCTTCATTGTCTCCGCAATCGCCAAATACCAACTGTGCAATGCCGTCGGCGACGAAACCATTCTGGATGGTTTCCGGCGGGTGTGGCGAGGCTTTCCGATCTATCTCGGCGTGACGACGTGCATGCTCGGCTTCGTCTATTGCACCTTCCTGTTCGTAGCTGCGGGAACAGCCTTGAGCGAACTGGCCGGGATGTTCGTTTCGCTCGGACCTTGGGGAACTTTTCTCGGCGCAATCATTACACTTGCCCTTGCAATCTGGATCGTCACCCGGCGTAATCAGCACCTGCGCTGGTTGGAAATACTCGCCCAGATAACAATGGCGGTGCTGGTCTTGAGTTTTGTCGCGGCGCTTGTCGGCACCGGCGTTGATTTCGAGGCTCTGCTGGGTGGTCTGGCCTTCGAGTTGCCCCGCGGAGAGAAGGGCTTGATCACTGCGGTAAGTACGGCAGTTGCCCTGATCGGTGCCGTGGGTGGGTCGGCTGCGAATCTCCTCTATCCCTACCTCATTCACGACAAGGGCTGGAAAGGGCCACAGCATCGCAAGTTGCAGACCTTCGATCTGCTTTTCGGTACGCTGGTCATGTTCGGATTGGTTTTGGCTGTCTGGGTCGTAGCCGCGGAAACCCTGCATGCCAACGGAGAAGAAATCTCTTCCGAGTTTGGTCTCGCCCGTATGATGGAACAGGCTATTGGACCGGCGGGCCCGCCAATCATGTGGTTGGCCATCTTCTTCACTGTCTTCAACAATATTGTGACCCAGCCGAGGGTGTTCGTGAGAATGCTGATGGAATCGATCTATATGTCGTATCCCGAACGCGAAAAGCGAGTCCGCAAGGCAGCGCCGCAGGTTGCCGGATCGACAAAGGAAACATTTGCCCGAGATCCTCTGTTCTGGTCCATCTTGATCCCGATCATGATTTTGCCGGTGCTGTTTTCACTGCCTGGAATGCCTGGAATGGTGGTCGTGACACTGTTGGGTATTTCGAGTTCAGTGCTGACGGTTCCACCGATCATGATCGGCTTGATCGTCATGACGACACGCAGGGACCTGATGCTTCCGGTCTACGTTAACCGGTGGTGGGAAAACGCTATTCTTGGAGCCATCGGCCTTGTCGGGCTGTGGGCCACCTACGAACTGGTCGCCGGCCTTGGTTGATTAGTTCAATTTTCAGGCGAGGTCGGCACCCATCCTCAATCATGGCGGCACGACTACAACACGGTCAGGCCACACTCGAAACTGGGCGGGAAGACCCCGGCCGAGATCGCGGGCGAACGTGTCTGGGGGCATGCCCCCAGACACGTTGCCATCACATCAAACATCTATCATGAAGGAGCGAGACTCTACCTCTGAATGGCAACAATCAGGGGAGCACGTCAGCCGCTATGGCTATCGTCGGATTACCGCACTGCTGCGCAACGAAGGTTGGGTGGTGAATGCCAAGCGGGTCGAACGGATCTGGCGTCGCGAAGGGCTCAAGGTTCCACAGAGGCAGCCCAAGCGCGGTCGCCTGTGGTTCAACGATGGATCATGCATACGGCTACGGCCGCAATATCCTGGCCATGTGTGGAGTTACGACTTTGTCATGGACCGCACGCATGACGGGAAGGCATTCCGCATGCTTACCGTCATCGATGAACATAGCCGCCAGTGCCTGGCGATCCATGTACAGCGCAAGCTCAGGAGCGATGACGTTCTGGCCGTACTATCCGAGCTGTTCCAGCGACATGGTCCGCCCGATCATATCCGTAGCGACAATGGCGCAGAGTTTACCGCCAATGCCGTACGCGACTGGCTCGGCAGGATCGGCGTAAAGACGCTCTACATCGAGCCGGGATCTCCATGGGAGAATGGTTACAATGAAAGCTTCAACGGCAAGCTCAGGGACGAGCTACTCAACGGGGAGATCTTCTATACGCTGAAGGAAGCGGCCATCCTGATCGAGCGCTGGCGCATACACTACAACACCATTCGACCGCACTCATCCCTCGGATACCAGCCGCCCGCACCACAACCGATCTTGCCTCACCCTGCTAGACTGCCTTACGCTACGCTTCAGGCCGCCCAGCAGGGTGACCACAACCGCCGGAACTCTAACTTAGCCGGTGGACCACCCTAATGGGGCAGGTCACAGTCCGGTGCGGATTACACTCGTTCGCACAGTAATCGTGACTACGCTCGCAGATGGCGCATCCCTATTCGCTGATCGCCATGGCGCAATCAGCGCTGCAACTCGTCCGCGGATGAAACAGCCGGCATCACCAACTTGGTCAGGGAATCGTTTACGGACAAAAACCGTGTTAGTTCGCTCTTAATCAGGTTCTTCCAGCGAGCTTTAAGCGCAATGCCTCCATCACACACCAACAAGAATGACAGTCATTCCGACCGGACCGAACGCGCAGAGCAGATCGAGGATCTCATGCGCAAGGCGTTGGGTATCGCGGATGATGACGTTGAGTTCGAGCTGGTCGCGATAAAGCTCGCCGAGGCGATGGATGAGTTGATCAGGATTAAGCCCGACCTCTGACCTCGCCGACTGCTCGCCGGAACCCCATCACGGGACTTCCGGGGACACTTCGGGGAATGAAGGGGTCGCGGATTTGAGGTCGCTTACAGAAGCCAGCCTGCCGGCCAGCGGCACTCGTCGCTCCGCCATCCATGCGAGGGGCCTCTGGTGAACTTTCGCAAGCCCAGCCTCGCCAGCCTGATGCGCGGCCTGTCAAGCCTGCTCCATCGCCTGGCAGACATCGAGGAAATGCAGGAAACAATGCAGGAAACAGAGCCTGCGATTACCGAGCGCGGCAAACGGCGGGTGAAGCTCGTCGATGCCGATCTTCAGGCGCTGGCAGAAATTGCCCGGCGTGAATACGCCTCGCGGCGCGCCCGTGACCAGCACCTGCCGGTCCGCTTCCTCGGCGAACCCATGTGGGACCTGCTGCTCGATCTCTTCATCCACAGTGTCCAGGGCAGGTGCGTGCCGGTTACGAGCGCGGCGATCGCCGCCTGCGCCCCGCTCTCGACCACGCTTCGCTATATCGCCGTCCTGCAACGCGAGGGGCTGGTCGAAAGCCAGGCCGGCAAGGTCGACCGCCGTCTGAACCTGTTGACCCTTACACCCCGCGGAATCGAGCAAATGGCGCTCGCACTTGGAGCCCGGCTTGAATGGCCGGCCGACCTGCAGGAGTTTGATCGCCTGCTTACGCTCCTGCGCGCAGACACCGAGGAAGATCGGGATGCAGCGCAGGGCTGATGCAGCGCCGGGAACGTCAGCAGCGGTGATCGCGCCAGTAGCGATCCCAGCGCAACGCATGTCCGCTTGCAACCATGGCACAGCTAAGGTCCCCGCCGCGCGGGGACACACACCAGGCCGCTGTGCGGCTGCCACCCCCGCCCCCAACCGAGACGCACCGCATGGTCGGTCCTTCAACGAGAACATGGCCCTCGGGTGCGATCCCGACTGCGCTGCCAACGAGCGCGGCCAACTGATCGCGGGCCTCGACCGCATCGGCCTCGGGGCACGGCTGGTTTGTGCGGCAAGTGCCGTCGATCTCGCGCGCGGCAATTCCCGACAGGCGTATGCGCGGGCCTTCCGCGCACCAGACCGGGCCATCGCCGTCCCATACGCGGATCGGCGTGCAGGCAAAGGTATCTCCGGCCGGGACAATGGCCTGGGTCGCGAAGAGGAGGGTGAGAAGCATGGGTGTTTACCTACAAGGTGCGAAGGCCGGAGCATATTATGCTGGCACCAAGACAGGAGGCAGGCAATGCGACGATATGTGATGGCTGTGTGTATCGCTGCCTTGCCCGTGGCTGCGGCAGCCCACGGCGGAGGTCTCGCCGCCGATGGCTGTCACATGGACCGCAAGACCGGCGAGCGGCATTGTCACCGCGGGCCCAAGGCCGGGCCGACCACGGCACCAGCACAGGACGGTGGGCGCGAAGTCTATTATCCCAACTGTGCCGCCGCGCGGGCGGCAGGTGCGGCTCCGGTCTATCGCGGCCAGCCGGGTTACGGTCGCCATCTCGACCGCGATGGGGATGGCAAGGGCTGCGAATAGAGGAGCGGGAACCTGGCGACAGGCTCGCGCAGATTGGGCATCTTTTCGCGCAAGGTGGGGCGACCCAAACCCGGGCCGCCCCTGTCATGGCTTCAATTGAACGGTAGCAAGAGCTGGCAGGCGATCAGAAGCGCACACCCAGTGCCGCGATGACCTGATGCCGGTTGAGATCGATGTAGTCGAAAGCCTCGTCGACATCGAGTTCCTCGCCCTCGGCTTCGAGTTCGCCGCCGCTATATTCGGAGTAGCGGTATTCGAGCTTGCCGTAAAAGTTCTTGCCGAACATGGTCTCGATCCCAGCGCCGAGACGGAAGCCGTCAAAATCGGCATCAACCACGATTGATTCCGGCTGGCCATCAACCGTGCCGGCCGCCTTCAGTTCAGCGCTCGCCTTGGTGTAACCGACCTTGAAATACATCAGGGTCCGCGGCAGCACGAGTGCACCCGAGCGGAACCCGATATAAAGGTCCTGAGTGGCATCAAGGCTGGCCGAGCCGGTCACATCATAGCCGAGGACGTTTTCATTGGTGAGGGAAATGTCATAGCCGGTCGAGGAATCGGTGTATTCTGCCTCAATCCCGACGACCGGCCCACCGAGATTGATGTCGTAGCCAAAGCCGACACCGTAGACGACGCCGTCCTCGGACTCGCCGTAGTCCCCATCGAACTCGCCTTCGTCGAGGCTGACGCCAACGCTGTCATAGCCAACCAGGCCTTCCACCTTGAACCCGTTGAAATCGGCGTCCTGGGCGGCGGCCGGCACGGCCCAGACGGCGGCTGCGATTAGCAGGATGATGATCGACGTTTTCAAGAAATTTCCTCCGATTTTGGCAGGAGAGATATTCCCCTGCCCTCCGAGTTTGCCGGAGCGGGTGCCGATTAGCCGCGCTCCTCGGGCAACGAGCGTGACCACCGTCACGCCAAGAATTCTTGAACCTCACTACTTTCACCCTCTTGGGGCATTCCAGCGCTCAACTTCTTACACGTTGTCAGACTGTCCAATTTACTGCGGCCAGCCAGTCTGGAAGTGTGCCACAGTGCGCCAGGACAATCATGACGCTTGTGTTTGAAGCCATGCGCCGGTCCAAACACACAAAATCTCGGGGGGCCATTTGTGAAAATCCATCTATTCTTTTGCGCGGCTGTTCTCGCAGCACCTGCAGCGGCTCAGTCCGGGCCGGACTATGCTGACCCGTCAGCCGCGGCGCCGCTCCAGTTGGTGGCGCGCCAAGCCGCGCCGCAGCCGGCCTTCAAGCTGCCGGCCAACAGCGAGGTCCTACTGCGGACTAACCAGGAGCTCACGACCAAGGGTAAGACTTGGAAGGAAGGCGACACCTTTGCCCTCAGCGTGGTCCACGACGTGATGCTCGGCAATTACGTCGTCATTCCTCGCGGTGCGCGGGCGGTCGGCAAGATCACCTGGCTGACCAGTAAGGGGGCCTTCGGCAAGAGCGGAAAAATGGATGTCGAGATGCAGTATGTCGAGGTCGGCGGCCAGCGCATCCCGCTTGAGGGGACCTACCGACAGGAGGGTGAAGGCAATACGGTTGCAACCGTAGGCGGTGTCATCGCGGCCGGAGTTTTCGCAGGCTTTATCACTGGCAAGAGCGGGGTCATTCCCCAGGGCCGGGAACTGATGGCCCGGACCAGAGATGATATCCCGGTTGCTTTACCGGAAGGCGCTTCGCTTGAGCCGCAAGGGGTGATCCAGGCGGTGGAAGCGGGATCCTCACCAGCTAGTAATCCCAGCTCGTCGCCGGAAGTATCACCGGCGATCGATCCAGCTAGTCCGGTACAGTGCCTCACCTGCCGCCCGTGAGCGAACTGATCGCATGTTAAATCAGGTTCGAGTCCCGGGGGCATGGCTGGGGATCGAGCTTGGCCAACCAGCGACGGCGGTTCGGCTATCGCCGTCTGCACATCCTGCTGCGCCGAGAGGGGATCATGATCAACCGCAAGAAGACCCAGAGGCTCTACAAGGAGGAAGGGCTGGCAGTCAGACGGAGACGCAGCCGCAGGCGTGCTGTGGGCACGAGGGCACCTGCTCCGGTGCTTGCCTTGCCGAACCAGCGCTGGAGCCTGGACTTCGTGCACGACCAGATGGCCTCAGGCAGGCGGTTCCGGGTACTCAACGTGGTCGATGACGTGACCCGGGAGTGCCTGGCAGCGGTGCCGGACACGTCGATCTCTGGTCGCCGTGTCGTTCGCGAGCTGACCGAGCTGATCGCCCAGCGTGGCAAGCCGGGCATGATCGTCAGCGACAACGGCACCGAGCTGACCAGCAATGCGGTGCTGGCATGGTGCGGCGAGATCGGCGTGGAGTGGCATTGCATCGCGCCGGGAAGACCGATGCAGAATGGCTATGTCGAGAGCTTCAATGGCCGCATGCGCGACGAGCTTCTCAACGAGACGCTGTTCATGAGCATGGCCCATGCCCGTGTCGAGATCGCGGCCTGGGTGGATGACTACAACCGGGAGAGGCCGCACTCCTCTCTCGAATACGAAACCCCGGCGGCGTTCGCCGCCAAACTGGATAAGCAATGGCCTGCTTCTCTACGCCCTTCGGGCTCCGCTACGCAGGCCATTGCTTCTACCGCGCTGATGCGCAAAACAACCGCCCGGCTCTAATCCCAGCTGGGAGAAACCAAGGGGGCACGTCAGCGTTCCGCGAAGCAGTGGCCAATCTGGAAGGGCTAGCCAACGCGCTGGCTGCCGGGCGGAGATAGGAGGTCTTATGCGGGAAGGTCGGGCAGAAGAAATAATCGCATTGCTCGGATCCATTGCCGATGAATTGCGTGGGCTGAGGGATGAATTCGACAAGTTCACCGGTTACAACACGACCACCATGTCGGAGGCGGTCGATCACATTACAGGGCCGCTGGGCTGCACGATTGGCGATTTGCAAGACAAGCTGATTGCGATTGAGGTGAATACAGAAGCGTGACCCTCCAGCTCTCCTCAACCTACACAGATTCTCTGGGCAAGCTCACGCATAATGAGCAGAAGCAGGCTAATCTCACGGCCATGGCCCTTTTCCTCGATCCGAAGGGGGCGGGTCTTAGCCTGGAGCGGCTGAACACTGCGGACAAGCACATCTGGTCCGCGCGCGTGTCGCAGGACATCCGTATCATCCTGAGAAGAGACGGCGAAGATTCACTGCTCGCCTATGTCGGTCATCATGACGATGCCTATCGCTGGGCCGAGCGGCGCAAGTTCATTCCCCACGAGCGCACCGGTGCGATGCAGATCGTCGAAGTGGTGGAGCGTGAGGAAGTGGCAGACCCTCTCGTTTTCACCGAGAGGGCCAGTCAGCCTCAAAAGAAAGAAGCCCAGCCCTTCTGGGCACTGTCGGACGACCAGATGCTCGATGTCGGCGTACCGCGCGATTGGCTCGATCCGGTCCGGGCGATGGGGGAAAGCGAACTCGACACGCTGTTCGCGCGGCTCCCGGCGGAAGCGGCCGAAGCGCTGTATGATTTCGCCACAGGCGGCAGGCTGGAGGATCACATAGCCAAGCCTGCACAACCGGGCGCTGACCCCTTCACGCACCCCGACGCCCAGCGTCGCTTTCGTGTGCTGGACAATGTGGAGGAGTTGCAGGCCGCGCTCGACGCGCCGTTCGAGAAATGGGCGGTGTTCCTGCATCCCGTGCAGCGCGAGCTTGTCAGCCGCGAGGTTACCGGGCCGACGCGGGTTACCGGATCGGCGGGAACCGGAAAGACCATCGTCGCCCTGCATCGGGCTGTGCATCTGGCGCAGGAAGATGAAACGGCGCGCATTTTGCTGACGACCTTTTCCGAAGAACTGGCCCGATCGCTCGCCGGGAAACTGGGCCTGTTGACGCAAGCGCAGGGCGATCTTAGCGAACGCACCACCGTCCGCACCCTCGATCAGGCTGCAGACGAACTCTACACCACGCAATTCGGCGCACCTACGCGCGCCACCGCTAGCCAGATCCGCGCCATGATCGCCGAGGCTACGGCGGCAGGACTGGGCGGCGAGTTGACCCCGCAATTTTTGCTGGAGGAATGGACCGAGCTGGTCGATGCCTGGGGCGTCACCGATGCGGAAAGCTATGTCACGATACCGCGCATAGGCCGCCGCACCCGGCTTGGCCCGCGCCAGCGAGAGGCGGCCTGGGCGGTGTTCGACGATGTCCGCCAGCGCCTGGCACAGCGTGGGCTGGTTACATGGGCGATGATCTATGGCCGACTGACGTGTTGGTTGCACGATGGCGGTGCGCTGCCGTTCGATCATGTCGTGGTGGACGAGGCGCAGGATTTGACCGTGTCACAAGTGCGCTTCCTCGCCCAAGCTGCCGGGTGCCGGGCGGATGCCCTGTTCCTCGCCGGCGATATCGGCCAGCGCATCTTCCGCCTGCCGTTCAGCTGGGCGAAGCTGGGCCTCGATATTCGCGGACGCAGCCACACGCTGAAAGTGAACTATCGCACCTCGCACCAGATCAGGGCGATGGCGGACCGGCTGTTGCCGCCGTCGATCACCGATATGGACGGCGTCGAAGAGGGGCGGCGTGGCACGGTTTCGGTATTCGATGGCCCGGCGCCCGATATTCGCCTGCTTGATGACGAACAGGCCGAAACTGCTTGCGTTGGTGCGTGGCTAAAAGAATGCACCAACGAAGGGATCGCTGGCGGCGAGATCGGCATTCTCGTCCGCAGTGAGGGGCAATTCAGCCGCGCTCGCGATGCCATTGCGGCTGCCAGTATCAGCAATAGCGTCCGTATCTCTACCATGCATGATGCCAAGGGACTGGAATTCCGCGCTGTGGCCGTCATGGCTTGCGACGAGGATGTGTTGCCCGATCCGGTGCGTCTTGCCGCCATCGGAGACATCGCCGAGCTGGAAACTGCCTTCGAGACCGAGCGGCACCTGCTCTACGTTGCCTGCACCCGCGCGCGTGATCGCCTCCTGGTCACCGGCATTGAGCCGGGCAGCGAATTTCTCGACGATCTGCGCGCAGGTGATACCGCATGACCCGCCCCCTGATGGATCGCTCCATTGCCGAGCTGGAAGAGGCCGCGGAGCGCAACCGGATCAACAAGGCCGAATTGCTGCTGCTGCATCAGGAGCTGGTTCACCGTTCGACTACCCGAGCAATTCAACTTCGCGAGCAGATCATCTCCTGGCTCAGCGCCTTCGACAAGCAATCAGGAGCATCCGACCCGATGAGTGGGAACAAGAGCAAGGTTGACCCCCAGGTCATCAATGACACCCAGGAAGCAGTGGCGAAACTGCGCGCCAAGCTGATCGATCTTTCACGCAAGAGCCCGCTCATCAATTTTCGCCACGGCGGCAGGTCAGCCAGCATCCTGCGTATTGTCGATGAACGGCCCGATCTGATCTTCGAGGCGCTGCACAAGAACGGCATGCAGTTCGAACCGCTGCCCGATGCCGATGAAACGCCGAAGGACGAACTGACTGACGAATTCCGCATTGCCTACGAGCGCGGGCGGCTGACCGATGAGGAATTCCTCGCCGCGACGGACAAGCTCGGCGATCACGAGGATGATGCCGACGCATTGCAGACGGCCGAACGCAGCCTCAGGATGCGAATTCGCGAGCAGCTGGGCTTGCCGCGTCTCGACTATGGCAAATCGCTGGATATCAAGGCGCTGGCGAAGGCAAACGGGGTCAATCCGTCCTTCGATCTCGACTGGAGCGACGAAGGTGTCGAGGACCATCACACCGACGATCATTTGCGGGTGTTGCTCACCGAAAAGGAATTGCAGAAACGCCTCAAGGCGATCTGGGACCGATACCGCTCGCATTACCGTGAAACCGGTATTCATACGCTCTACCTCGCCTGCGGATTTGTCGAGTGGCAGGACGACAAGAGCAGCACGACCAACCATGCGCCGGTATTGCTGCAGGCCGTGGAATTGCACCGCGAGGTCAAGCGGTCGCGATATGAATACACTCTGCGCCCGCATGACGAAGGGCTGCAGGTCAATATCGCACTGATCGAGAAGATGCGTGAACACTGGGGGTTAAAGGCCCCGGAGTTGCGCGAAGAGGAAACGCCGGAATCCTATTTCGTCCGCCTGCTAGCGGTGCTTGACGAAGGGCGTAATCTCGAACTGCGTAATTTCGTGACGCTTGCGGTTCTGCCCTTTCCGCAAATGATCCTCTGGAAGGATCTCGACCCGGAAAACTGGACGGACGATGCGTTCGGCAAGCATCGCCTGCTGCCCGCCCTGATGGGAGCCGCGCCCATGCATGGCGAACCATCCCCGGCAGACCCCTACGATATTGACGAGCTGGATTGGGCTGAGCGCGCACCCGCCCTCGTCAGTCCTGCCGACGCTTCGCAGCATTCGGCCCTGATCGAAGTGGCAGAGGGCGCCGATCTGGCGATCGAAGGCCCTCCGGGGACAGGCAAGTCGCAGACCATCACCAACATCATCGCCGACGCCATAGCGGAGGGCAAGAAAGTGCTGTTCGTGGCGGAGAAGCAGGCGGCGCTACAAGTCGTTGCCAACCGTCTGCGCGAAGCCGGTCTGGGGCCACTTGTGCTGGAACTGCATGGTGAGAATGCTAATCGCACTCAGGTCTATGATGGCTTGCGCGAACGCCTCGCCAGCGTGGCCCGGCACGACGCACGCCACCTTAAACTGCAGCGCGGCCGACTGAAGGAGCGGCGCGAACAGCTGCGTCTCTACCTGGCCAGATTGCAGGACAGGCCAGGCCAACTGGACCGCACGGTCTATGATCTGTTCTGGCGCCAGATCCATCTTGGCAAGAACATGCGGGGGTCGCTGCAGGAGCGTCTCACCGACTATATTTCCTGTTCAACCCCGACAGCAATCAGCGCAGTCGAGCTCGAACAGATGCGCGGCAAGCTCGACATCTTCGGGCAAGCCCTGCAATCGCTCGAGGGCCGTCCGCGTACACTCTGGCTATCGGCGGCTTCATTGCCCGTATTCGATCAGGCAGAGCCTCTGCGACTTTCCAAACAGGCCGTAGAGGCGGCTCTTGCTTTGCTGGGCGATCTGCAAGCCTTCCAGGATACGGGGCCGTTCCATATCCCAGCCCCATCTGCAGAGCTGGAACCGCTGGTCGATCAGATCGAAGCATTCCAACCCTTCTTCGATGTGACAGAACAGGAAGCCATCGCAGCGCTTCGTGTGCCTGACAATGCGCGCAGCGCGATGGGACTCCAGGTCCGCTGGCGGCGTTTGTACGACAAGCTCGCCGAAGATCTGCCCGATCCGCGGAATTGCGATCGCTCGACTGTCGTTCAGCTGGGCGAACAGCTGGCGCGGCTCGATATGCCGCCAGAAACTGTCAGTCAGGCGCGGGCTCAATCTACTACTGCAAACCGGCTTGCCAGCGAAGCGCAGGCAGCACGCGAGGCGGCGAATGCTCTTGCGCCTCTGCTTCATTTGCCTGACGATCTACCGCTTTCGACTGTTTCGGTTCTGGGGCAGGTGTTCGTTCGCTTGGCCAACCACCCGGTATCCACTCGGGCATTGATGAAGCGCAGCCTGCTTGATCCGTTGAGCGAACTGGCAATTTCCGAGCAGAGCGAAAAGGCCGCAGGCATCGCGCAGGCGCAGGAAAACCTTGCTCAGTTCGTGCATGAAGAAACCCTTCAGGCAGAACCCATCGAACTGCAGGAACTTGCAGATACGCTTGAGAACAGCGGGATTTTTGCGCGCATTTTCGGGGGCGAATACAAGCGGGCGAAGCGGCGCAGCGCACGCCTGCTGCGCGATTCCGCAGAGCGGCTCCGCTGTGTGGAAAATCTGCGCGAGGCCGCTCAATTCCGGCAGTCCGTCGATCAGTTTCAGGATGGCAGTTCGGTCCGGTCCCTGTTCCCACCGATGCTTTGGAAGGGGCACGATTCCGACTTCGCAACACTGGAGGAAGCACGGCTCGCGCTCAGGGCTGCGAGGTTCGACCTTGGCGAAGCCCAACTAGATACCGCACTCGATCAATGGCTTGGCCTCGATAGCGATGGTCGAGAGAAGGCCGGTCGACTGGCTGCCCGGTTTGCCCCGGTTGTCGAAGAACTGATGGGCGTCGTGGGGCCGACAGCAAATTTCATCGCTGCAACAGCCGCGATCGAAAAACGCAGGGATACTCTGCGGCGGATCACCGAATTGCTGAACGCGCTTGGTCTGCACGACACCGGATACATCATCCGTGAAGGCGACAGCCTGCCTGCCCGGATCGAGACATTTGATGCCTGCCGCGAACAGTTCGAGCAGATTTCCGGCGGTGGCGGACTGGCCTGGATTGCGGATATCTCCGCACCGCTGGACGGTTTGGGCAGGGCGCTGGAACAGGTTGGTCAGTTGCAGGCCAGGCCCGACCCGTTCACCATCATTCCCGCCCTGACGAAGAGCGAACAGCCAGTCGCGCTGTCCGGTGAAATTGGCAAGATCGGCAAGGGCTTTGTGGCAAATGCGAGGCAATGGGAAGCGACCAGAGCCCTTCTGTTCGATTCCAGCGGAATCGATGCATGCGAGCTTGATGCTGGCGGAACACAAGAGTCGTTGTCCCACTGGGAGAGCATTCAACAAAAGCTCGAAGAACTGGCAGCAGATAGCGATGGCGCGCGGGAGGCTGCCAAGCTGCTGAGCGACAAGGCCGATCTCGACGAGAGGGGTCTGACCGGCTTGTGCCATGCGGCGATGGACGGGGAGCTGGATCCGGCGTCCCTGGCCGATGCTTATGAATTGCGCGTGGTCTCCGCACTCCTGAAGCACCATTTGCAGGCCGATGGTGTGATGCTCCAGCGCATGGGCGGGTTGAACCTCGCTGATGCGAGAAAACAGTTCGCCCGGATCGACAGGGAACTCCACGAACTCGAAGCCATGGCGATACTGGCGGACCGTCTTGACGATCAGCCGGAGCGGGGCGTCGGGCACGGCCGTCGTGGCGACTTTACCGATATGGCATTGTTGAACAATGAGCTGGGCCTCAAGCGACCGAGAACCCCTATGCGCGATGTTATCCATCGTGCCGGCACGGCATTGCAGACGCTGAAACCGGTATGGATGATGTCGCCCGCCAGTGCTGCCCAGTATATCCAGCCCGGCGCGGTCGATTTCGATGTGCTGGTGGTCGATGAGGCGTCGCAGATGCGGCCGGAATTTGCGGTCAGCGCAATCATGCGGGCAAAGCAGTTTGTCGTCGTGGGCGATGCCAACCAGCTGCCTCCCAGCAATCACTTCGGATCCAAAAGCCCGGAGGAAGATGCTGATGACAGCGTCGGCGTTGACGCCGATGCGGAATCCATTCTTGACGTCGCCAATCAGCGATTCCGGCGGAAACGTAGGCTCAAATGGCATTACCGTTCACGCCACGAGAGCCTGATCAAATTCTCCAACCGCGAATTCTATGACGACGATCTGGTCGTCTTTCCCAGTCCGTCGGGTGACAGTGACGAACTGCTAGGCGCGAAAGTGATCTATGTCCCAGATCGCAAACCCGGCACATTTTACGCCTCATCGATCAACCAGAAGGAAGCCGAGGCGGTTCTGGAAGAAGCGCTGCATCTGATGAGCAATTACCCGCAATACTCTCTGGGTATTGCGGCGATGAACGCGCAGCAGGCGGAACTGCTGGCGGTCGAGTTCGATCGCCTGCGTCTCGAACACCCGGTGATCGACCGCCATGTCGAGCACTTTGCCGATACGGTCGATGAATTCTTCATCAAGAACCTGGAAAATGTGCAGGGTGACGAGCGCGACATCATTCTGGTCTCGACCGTTTACGGTCCTGACAAAGACGGTAATGTCCTCCAGCGCTTTGGCCTGATGAACCAGGAGGTCGGGTGGCGCCGTCTCAACGTCCTTGTTACGCGCGCGAAAATGTCGATCAGGGTTTTCACCTCCCTCCGGCCCGGCGACGTGAAAGTTACTCCGACGTCAAGCCGGGGAATCCGCGCCTTCAACGCCTATCTGACCTATCTCAACCAGCATCCGACAGTGGACGCATTGACTGCTGGGGAGGCCGAGAGCGACTTCGAATGGGTCGTGGCAGAGCGGCTACGCGCCGAAGGTTTCGAATGCGTGCCACAGGTGGGCGTAAACCGCTTTCGCATCGACATCGGCGTCCGACATCCCGATTGCGGAGATGTCTTCCTAGCAGGCATCGAGTGCGACGGCGCACCGTATCACACGGGGTTCACCGTCCGCGACCGTGATCGCATCAGGCAACAGGTTCTCGAAGGGCTCTACTGGAAGATCTACCGCATCTGGTCCGTTGACTGGTATCAGGATCCCGAACGTGAAATGGGCAAGCTGTTGGCCTGGCTTGAAAAACTGCATTCAGCTGCCACGATTGAGCGAGCCGACGAAATAACGAGGGAGGTACCCAGTGCTACTGCACCTTCGGGCCGGCCTACAGCAGCTACAATCGAGACCGAGCAGGTAAATCTGTCTGAGCCGGTTGACGAGCCTGACGAACCACAAGGAAGGCGCTTGCAACCGCTCGACGGCATCGAATGGTATGAGGCGAGGAAAGGTCTGCTCTACACGATCTGGGAAGATGGTGCCGCCAAGGGCGAAGTTGCGAAGGCATCCCGCACCACCTCGACGTCACAGCTCTATGGCGACCGCATTTCTATCGACCTGCCCGAATATGAAGCCACGATCTTTGCGTCTGACGAAACGCGGAAATTCAATGATCTCTACGCCGCCGTGCGGTTCGTCGGAAGGGCGTGATTGGGCGGGCATGAAACAGGGATCTTAGGCCAGTTATGCAGTACTCCAAGAAAGTTTGAGAATGCAGGACATGTGTCCGTGGCCACGATGATTCATCAGGTCTCTCTAGAAGCCTCGAACTTTGTTGCGCATCGCGCCAGCGTCGGTTGTGGGATCGCCCGGCCTCGAAATTCCGCCGACTGCCTCTTTCGACTGGACTTCCCAGCTGACTAGAGCGTTACAGTTAGTCTGAGCCCCTATGCTCACAGGGCGATCGCCGACGAGCGCGTTGGCGCACTTGCCGGCGGCATTGTCGACGCCCTTGCGGCTGAAGATGATCTTCATCCGGATCCGGACCCCAGGGGGGCATCCGGCAGCCCTTGGCGCAGCCTTTCAAGCTCGTTGCACAGCTTGCGCGTCTTTTTCCGGAGGTCCGCCAGCACCTGTTCCGCCTCGACCTGTTCGAATATCTGGACCGATCGTTCTTCGGCCTTCTTCCTGATCGCAAGATGCCGGATGATAGCAACCCATTTGCCGTTCCGGTCCAGCGCCACTTTCGAGACGCCGTGTCCGACGAGGGCCCGCAGGCTCTCGAGAGTCCGGAATTCTTCGAGCGCTTTGAATGCGACACCGCCCTGAGCCCTGAACGGTCCTTCCGGGCCGATTGCGGTGGCGAGATCTTCAAGCCGCTGGCCAACCAGTTGACGAAGGCGAACGGCATCACCATGCCTGCTATCCCGGCAAAGTACCAAAAGAGCCTCGGTCGCCGCGGCTTCCGCCTGCGCAAAACACTGCATACAGGCGCCCCGCCAGGTGTTTACGCCAGCGATGGCATCCGTCCAGCGAGCGTCATCAGCAGCGTTTTCGATCGGCGTTTGGGCGTTCATCGAAGTTTGAATAACCACAATGCATTGAAGAAGCGTTTGCGCCCGGGATGCAGGAGTGGTGTGGTATCGCCGGTTCAGCCGATCGCGGCTTGCAGCGGGTTCCCAAGTCCTCGTGCGCCAAGTCTCCTTCTATCACTTGGTGGTGACGGCAAAATAACTCTCACCCACACCTGAGACAGCTGCTGCTGATCTGGAGAGAGTATTCGCCTGCACTGCAGGTGCAGTTCGAAAATCATGACGTGGCGGACTGCCCGCAATGCGCCAATATCCAAAGCCCTGGTCGAGCAGCACGAGGACCTTCTGACCATCCACATATTCCAGTTCGAGCTTGCGACCATGATCCGAGTTTTTTGTGACCCGGAGGTCGACATCAAGGCCGAACTTGTCACCCAGCAGCTCGGCAACTTCCGCCCGGTCACCTTCAGCTTCCCAGTCATGAAAGATCCGATGGGATGAGCGGCCAATGGTCTTTGAGAGCGTCGGTCCCAGCATCCCCGGCACGCCCACACTCCAAGCAAATCTCATAACCCTGGTCGTTTGGTCCACGCGAATGATGGTAGATGTAGCCTTCATGTGAAGCTCGGATCCGGCCGGTTTCAGGCTGCAGCATGGGTTGCCACAGGGCATCACCAACACTGACCTTCGGGGACTTGGGTTCAATGTAGACAGCTTGATCGGTGTCGGCATGCGGCTGCGCAATCCAGTCGACTCGGAACCCCGCCGGTTCAAGAAACTGCTCAATGGTAATGTTGCGTTCGCCGCAATGGGCACACTGGTCTGGCATCTGGTGATCGCTGCCCGCCCCGCCACAATGGTCGCACCACCAAGCCCAGCGAAGGTTCTGCGGCTCACGCTGGCCACTGTCGATCGGGCTAAGCCAGTTGAGGGTGACCCCGGCAGATTTCCAAACCAGCCCGTCTACCACGACCTCTGCCCCCGGGGCATACTCTCCAATGGCGATATCGGCGTTGCGCGTCGGACATTCATAGCGCCAACCACGTGCGCCTTCCTCGTCCGAACGGTTGCGCTCCTGCGCCTTCTGCGTCTCGGCACACAGGGTATCGAACGGAACAACCGATGTGGGAAAGCCGCTCCCAGGGATAACCGCCAAGGGAGCTTGAAGGGGAGCTTGTTTCATCAAGCCAAGCTGCCCGAGTTTAGCGGACATTGGCACAACTGCAGCTGGCTAACCTGGCTCAATACCAAAGTCATTTCGCGCTTGTCATTTCCTAGCGATCGGGACGGGGCGAGCGGTCGGAATTCCGCTTATCTGCAACATAGCTATGGCCGCTTTCGGCCTTGAAAATTTCGAAGAGGCCAGTTGCCTCGAAAAGCTTCGGAAAGTTCTTCACGCCATAGTTACGGGGATCGATTGGCGCCTGCCGCTTCGCCGCACTGCCCGCTGCCGACATGGCTGCCCACCCATCGTCGTGAGCAGAGGCTTCAACAGCGCCGCGCAACACCCGGATTAGCGCTGCATCCTGAGAAAGTACTTTTGGCGATGGCTTTGGCGGATTGGCTTCGGATTTCGGGATAGTTTTTGTGGTGGGCTTGCCTTTGGCTTTTGGAGCATCCGCAGACTTCGAATTGGCCTTGTCCTCCCGCTCTGAAGTGCCGTCATCGTCAAGACTGTCGAGATAAAGGAACGTCGTACACGCGTTGACAAAGGGTTGGGGGGTCTTGCGCTCACCGAAGCCATAGACCTCGTGGCCATTGGCTTTGAGCTGCATGATAAGCGGCGTGAAATCAGCATCGCTGGAAGCTATGCAAAACGCGTCCAGATCCTGGGTGTAAAGCAGCTCCATCGCGTCGATGACTAAGGCGATATCCGTCGCATTTTTGCCGGCTGAATAGCTGAACTGTTGGATAGGTCGGATCGCAGAATCATGAAGTTTGCTTTTCCAGCCCTTCAACCCGGCACTTGCCCAGTCCCCGTAGGCACGGCGGATGTTGGCCGTTCCGTACTTTGAGAGCTCTGCTACTATAGCAGCGACTTTGGTATGCGACACGTTGTCTGCGTCGATAAGCAATGCGATGCGCCTGTCGGGTGTGTTGCTACTAGGTTGGTCGGATTCCATGCTCTTCCCTTCAGGAGAAGCTATTTCAAATCTATAAGCCGTAATTCGATACGGCTGCCAATCCGTCAACAGGCAACTAGTCTGCGGTAGAATAAGATGAGCGCCGAGCCTTGCTGTCTTATGCTACCGGATGCGGACGAGCCGCTGTGCCTGAATAACCTCTGTGCCGAGTTTCAGAATTTGCGGTACCGAAACCCGTTTCGTCCCATTTAACACTTCGGGGAGCGCTGCTCGGACAGGTGCTTCTGGTCCATTGTAAAGGACGCGCGCTTCGCAAAGTTCAAAATCAAGTTTGAGGAAAACCAAGTAGTCGGCGCGGCCATCACCTGGAGTAAAAGCAGGCCCTTTTCCGATCGCACTAGATTTGACCTGCACCGTGGCGCCCTCACGGGTCGTGGCATCGACACCTGGCGTCCGGACAGTGCAAAGTTCGAGGTCAAAAACATCAGCAGCTATCGCTTCGGCTATGTCACCGACCAAGCGGCCGTCCAAGGTGAAGCGCAGACCGGTCGTCCACGACATCACATCACGAGACTTCGACTACACGCCGGCATGAAATTGCGAATGATCTGTTAGCTTATTGCAAGAAGGATACGGAAGCGATGATTGCCCTCGCCAAACATCTAACGACATGGTCTTAGATTTTGTAGCTTGTGCGCAAACAAATCTTTTCACAGCTAGCGACGGTCTAGAGAGCGATGCCCATACGCCCCAGAACAACCAGTTATTTGATGTCTGCTGGGAATTCATGTTGCAAGATGTTCGAGCCCGTATTTGCGAAGCCACGGCATCAGAGGTTCTATAGAACTAGCTGGATACAAGGAGCCGCGCGCGAAATCCGCAACACGCCCAAGTTCATTCTTCAAAAAGTCACTAGCTTCGGTTGCGGATGAGATTGAAGTCTCTGGAAGTACAACCACAAAGTCATAGATTTTCGCATAGTCTTTGCCGGGCGATCGCCGGAGGATACGGCCACGCCGTTGTACGAATTGCCGTGGATTGCGCGAACTAGCGATCAGATACGCTGTCCTGCATGCTGGGACATCAATTCCTTCATCCAGACATCGAATGGCTACAAGCGCTTCCGTCTCGCCCTCGCGAAATCGGGAAAGTATTTCTCTTCGTTGTTTGCGATTTTCCTCAGAAGTGAATGGCGACACTTTGACGCCGAGGCGGCTCAAAAGACGTGTGACGGCATGTCTTTGCTTGATCGAAAGATCATCAATCTCGGCGTCATAATCATCGGGATCATCGACTTCAAATTGTGTGCGACCATCTCCGCAGTAGAACAGCGAAAAAGGCTCTACCGCCTGGTCAGATTTGAGCAGTTCTTCGAGGGTAGGAAGCTTGTTGGCTGCCGCGCCTATGAGTCTTGAGCGACGCATGAGGAGCGCCTTCAATTGCTGCTGTGCAGCGCCACCCTTGTCATTCTGCGCCCGCACATAGATCCGAGCGATCTGGTCGCTAAGCTCGAGATACTCCTGAGCTTCGCTCTCATTAAGTTCGACCGGAATTGGATGGTATTCGTAAGGAGTCAGCACCTTATCCCGAACAGCATCGGCGAGAGTGTAATCGTACACTGAACGCTCATATACCTCACGGAGCCGTTCGTTCTTTTCCTCATCAAGGTAATGGAATGGTGTGGCTGAAAGCCCTAATCGAAACCGAGCTCCGGGCGCCAGCTTGCCTTGAAATCCTTCCGCGCCATGATGATGGCATTCGTCTCCTATGAAGAAGATTCGTTCGTTATCGAGCTCAGCAAGGCAACTTTGGAAGTGAGCTGAGGTAAGGGTCCTATTCACTACAACGATAGGTAAAAACTCGCGTTGCTCGTGCCTGTTGCGCTTCAAATAGGCCTTAAATGAGGGCTCCCATTCGCCGCGCGAACCATAGCACTTCAACGGTCGTATATTGAAGTCCTCAAGCTCCTTGCACCATTGGTCGGCCAGATCCTGGTACGGCACCGCCACAATTAGCGCGATCCCTTCATTCTTCTCTATCGTTTTCACAGCACCGTAGATCGCTGTGATGGTCTTCCCCGCTCCGGTCGCTAGTTCTAGAATTCCAATATAATCGTTTGCAGCCCAGGCCTTCAGCGCATCAAGTTGATGATCACGCATTTTGAACGGCTGGCCATGCATCAGGCTCGGAACCCGAGGCTTGGATGAATGCGTTTCCGTCAATTGCGCGATGAACGTTTTGACCTTTTCGTCTTCGTCGCTGGCTGTTGGCTTATCTGGAAACCTCTCAGAGACAAAGTTCAAGCCGGCTTCGATCGCTTCTGGTATCGAGGTAACTACAGTTCTACTTCCAGTTTCACCGGACCAAAGTTTATCGAATGCAGCACTGTGATTTGAAACGTACTCAACTTGGCCCGGCTCCCATGACCTAAAGACCGTAATCTCTTCTGAATTGAACCTAGGGTCCAAGGCGCTCATCGTCTCATTCATCGACCCGCTGAAGCTAACTGTGTCTCCTTTGCCATCAGTAAGCAGCCCGATCTTTTGGTGAAACATTCCGCGAGGCCGGATCGCCACCTTCATTTCGAGACGCCCCGCCGCGAATAGCCATGCAAGCAAGCGCACCCTAAGCTCCAGCAGGCTTCCCGGATGTTCAATTAGGATTTCTTCGAACGAGGGGAGATCGCTCTCAAGCCAAGGATCGGTCACTCCAGCTTGAATGGCATCAAAGTCTTCTGGCGATACCAACTTGCTAAAAATGAGCTCCACTTCCCTTCGCCCGCGGCAGCCTGTTCTATCTGCTCAAGAACTCGGTCTACCGTGGCAAGATCGTTCACAAGGGTAAGGTCTACGATGGCGAACACGAAGCCATCGTCGATGAAGACCTTTGGGAACAGGTTCAGATGCAGCTCGCGGAAAAGGCTCCGCCGAGGAAGCGACCAAAGAACGATGCCCAGTCAGCGTTGCTGCGCGGGTTGCTTTCCGATCTCCATGGGCGGCCGATGGTCCCGACCTACGCGACCAAGCGCAATCGCCGCTACGCCTACTACGAGACCCGCAAGGATCTGGCTCGTCCGGCAGATCCCCCTGCCACTCGATTTGCGCAAGCGCAGCTGGAACGACACCTGGTCGTTAGCCTGTCAGAGTTGCTTGAGGATGAGCATGCGCTGCGTCGGCTGTCAGGAATTGAAGAAGCTGCGCAGCTGCGAACCATGTTCGACAGGGGCCGTGTGCTCTCCGCGGAACTGGCATTCGGCGAATCACGGAAGGCAGCCATCCATGCCCTTGTGGCTTCGGTGACGATCCAGGCGGAGCGCATCGAAATCGAACTGAAGCCAGATGCTCTCGGCGTCCCAAGTGACAATCATTGGAAATGGAGCATCCTGCTTCCAGCGCGCAAGCCGTTTCGCGAAGCCAAGCTGCGGATTGATGCCGGGGACGGCCAGCGACAGCCGGATCCGAAGCTCATCCAGTTGCTTATCAACGCACACGAGGCCCAACAGCTTATGCTCGCCAATCCGAGCCTTAGCATCAACCAGCTTGCCAGCAGGGAAGGACGCTGCCGCAAGCAGTTGGGCAAATTGCTCCGGCTTAGCTGGCTGAGCCCGCGACTGGTCGAAGCTATCGCTGACGGCGACCAGCCGCAGTCTCTGACCCGTAGTCGTCTGCTTGAGACAGACCTGCCGATCGATTGGTCGGAGCAGGAAGAACTGCTCGGTTTCGCCCGTTGACTACGGGCATCCTGC
>Ga0207828_100084_pt1 | contig 125769 bp, 96 predicted proteins | sample TtaePargueraPR_11_FD_187276 | JGI IMG/M metagenome (GOLD analysis project Ga0207828, IMG submission 187276) | Aerobic enrichment media microbial communities from Bioluminiscent Bay, La Parguera, Puerto Rico - Tt and P2 (3) (SPAdes) | ecosystem: Environmental > Aquatic > Marine > Unclassified ... | reverse complement strand
CTCCATCATCCACAAGAATTGATGCGTAAAACTTACCTGTTTTACTCAAACTGACAGTAATGCTTTTTACTGCACCCGTAATTTCACGATGAATATTTGCCTTTACAGGCTGCATTTTGGGCAACTTAACAGCCCCATCCAGCACTTTAACACCCACACAGTGGTAACTCGACTGTTTGCCGTGCTTGCGTTTAAATTGCGGAAATTTGGCTTTTAACTTCGGGTTGAAGAAGTTGTCAAAGGCTTGGTGAAGGTTGATGACCGCCTGCTGCAAGGCGATTGAATCATATTGTTTCAACCAGTGGTATTTTCGTGATGTCTTAGCAACGGCAAGCAGCGGTTTTATGTCTTTTTTGGGGTTCAGCGTAACCCTGCGCTTGCGATACATATGAGACTTTAAATGCAGAGCCTTGTTGTACGCGAAACGCACAGCGCCAAACTGAGCTATTAAAAACTCAGTCTGCTCTTGAGTTGGGTAAATGCGTACTTTTGTCGCCCTTAACATTTAAATCATGCAACTGTATAGATAACCAGTATTCTCCTGATATAACTTTGCTTGTCAAGGACGTTGAGGCTTCGCCTCAATCGCCTTATATCCCCGCCCGATTGGGCGAGGGTTTACGGCGAAATTGCTAACTTGTCTTCGTCCAGTTGCGTGCCATCCCAATAGTAGCCATCTTTATACCAACTGGAATCTTCGCCTGGGTTGATCAGTACGCAGTAAGGGTAAGCATAGATACCACAGTAGTCATCCAGCGCACTGGTCACATCACGGTAGGTACCTCGTAACGAGAAGGCCAGGTCGTCATTGATCGACTGCTCGAAACCGATAATCAGCTCCTGACGCGCAAACGGATCCGCTTCCTGAGACTGAAAGACCGGTTTGGTTGGTACGATAGAAACCGAACTGGTGGTTTGGCTATTGGACTCATTGCCATTTACCGGGCTGATACCCTGGGGTACGCCAGTAGCTCCATCAATGCCGTCGAAATAATAATAGGTAGTGGTGTCACTGACACCGGACGCGGCACGATAAATGGTGTTGTTAGCAACCGGCAGGTAGTATTTACCCCAAGTCGCGTATACTTTCGTTTCACCTCTACCCATTACGTCCCAACTAACGCCCAAGCGCGGTGCCCAGTCGGTATTAAAGGAGTAGAGTATTTCGTCGGTGGTGCCACTGCCTTCAAACTTGTCCTTGCGCAAACCCAGGTTAACAATGACATCGTCGGTTACACGCCACTCGTCTTCGATGTAGTATGCTGACAATTCAGAACCAAATTGACCACCACCCTCAAAGATACGATCCGAAACATAGTCAATCGGCGCGCCGGTGTCGTTCGAGAATAACTCACCGGTATCGCCCTGCACCGAACCACCCGGTTGTAGGGTCGCGTAAGTCCAGCTATGGCCACCGATGGGACGTGTTACGTTAGTCGATTCGCGTTCCTGATAGTCATAACCGGCGCGAATGGTGTGATCACCAAAATAATATTCAAGATCGAGCCGATACTGCGTATTGGTATCGAAGTTTTCACCGATGGAGCCACCGGGGCCACAGGATGCTGCCGGATCATCGACCTCACGGGTATCAACGACGGTGGAGCATTCGGTGTTCGAAGGCTCGGAACCGTACTGAGTTTCGATTTCACCGGCCATACCGGTAACGGTTAAATTGTCGGTCCAATAACCCGTGTAACTGATACTGTGTGCCGTACCACCGCGTTCAAAAATGGTGGTGCCGATTTCATCACCGATCACCTGAGTGTTCGGATTATATTGGAAGGTCTCCCGTTCGGTAGTGCGCTCATCCGAGTAACCAAAGTAGCTGAGACGGTGATTGGCATTAATATCCCAATCAATTTTTGCGCCCCAGAATAGATTATCACTGCCGGACGAGTCTTCGTAGTTGATGCGGGTATCTGGGGCAAATTGCCCACCCGTTGCCGCCGCAGCCGTCGACTCTGTGCCGCGTGGGTTCACCAATGCGTAGATAAATAAGGTATCTTCAATGATTGGCCCTGACGCACTTAAGCTAACGCTGTATTCATCGTTCTCGCTAACACGTTCATCGCGGAAGACATTACCGACGCCACCGGAGCCGCGAGAGAAGGATCCTTCTTCCTGTAAGCCGGAAGGTTCAAAATGGATAACAGCCGCGAATTCCCACATATTGGTACCGCTTTTTGTTACCGCATTGATAACACCGCCCGTAGAACGCCCATATTTAGGCGACATACCGCCGGTCTTAACCTGAAACTCTTTATAAAACTCGAAAGGAACCGAACCACAACCGAGCCCCTGACGTGTGTCAGTCACTTATAAACCGTTGATGTAACATGAGTTTTCGGCAACTGACGCACCACCAAACCTGAGTTTGTTGTTGTTACATCAACGTTCGAGATGCGACTACCCATCACCTGAATGGTTTCAACGTCATCACCGACTTCGATTACCGGCGTAGCGTTGGTACCGAGTGACACCCGAACCGTACGCGTTGCAACGATCTCATCGCCGCGTCTTACTTGTAGCTGATATGAACCTGACGCCATCGCCGGAAAGCGAAACTGACCATCAACCACTTCCACTTGTCGCGAATAACCCGTTTCCGGATTGGTTGCGGTTACCGTCAGACCCTGGATATTTTGTGCTTCGATTTCGCCCAAAATGCTGGATTGCTGTTGTGCGGTAGCGGGCAATGCCGCCGTTAATGACGCCGCAACCGCCGCCGCGGTTAGCGTGCGCTTAGAGAATTGTGCCTTCATGGTTGTTAATACCCCCTGGAGTATTGTTTTTATTGCGCCCAACACCGAAAAGCCGGAATTGTGACGTCAGTTGACGTTAACAACCAGGGGTTGGCATGTAAACATTTTGTTCCAAAAAGGTTGCTTTTATATTAAATTTTTACACTTTCTTAGCAGTTCTAATGTTTTCATCTCAGGCTCTGCATTTTTAAAGGCTTGCGCCAAAAACAGTTCAGCACATGCAAGGGTGTCGGTAAACGCGTGGTGAGATGTATAGGTGGGAAGGCCATGTCTAGAGCGACAAGCGCTCAAGGTTAACTGCCCTTTTTTGGGAGGATGATCCGGATCTTTGAAAAAACTGTTTTTTTCGAAGGCTAGCGTGTCAAAAATTCCCAAAGGCTGAAAATTGATAAAAAATTGTTTTTCAATATGTTTTAAAAAACGCCAGTCCATGCCTTTGTGGTGACAAACCAGTACCGCACCGGATAACGCCCGGCTTAACATGGCGTAGGTTTGTCGCGGCTCCGAGCTGTGCAGAAAATCCTGTCGGGTTAAACCATGAATGGTTGGGCTTTGGCCTAACTCAAGCTCCTGCCCATGCGAAAACACATGATACTGGGCGCTGCCGGTGTGCATCACCGGCGGCTCTATCGACATCCAGGCGATGGCAAGCACCTGATGCTTCTTCGGATCAAGACCGGTGGTTTCAATATCGAGCGCGACATAACGCTGCTGTGTCCAGGGCTTTTGCAGTTGTTGCCGGCGTTGATACCAATCGGCTAAGGCACCAAGAAGTTTACCCATGACTAATAACCCTGACGACTGAATTTAAGACCGACACCCTGCTGGGCTTCTTTAATGATCTTAAACGCCGACTTTAACTGGCGTCGTGATAGCGTGCTGAGCTCATCGGGATCCAGTGCGTTCTTCGGTTTGTCCGTATCCCACACCGCCAACTGATGATTTAACCTGAGCTGAGTCAGGAACTGCCACGCCTCAAGCAACGACTGGTTGTCGCGCCGGTTCAGCAGCTTACTGCTTTCCAGTGCTTTCAGCCGCGCCGGCGTACTCGGCATCGTAAAGCCCGCTTGCAACGCGTAAATGCGCGCGATGTCATTAATCAGGGCAATGCCATAGCGCTTGATGTCAATGGTATCGCCCTCGTCGGTATCCTCGGTTCGAAACCGGTTGAACAGCCCTAAGGGCACCGAAATACGATTGACCAAAATCGCCAGATTGCCGAGAAACATCTCATTTTGCGCCAGTTTTGCGACCTGCTCACGGTAGTTTTGATAAAAACGGTTGTTACCGACCACGGCACGACTGTCAAAAAATATCTGGCAATACATCAGTGCCTTCGGCGTCGGACTCTGGGTCCAATTACGAAATCTCGCCAGCCACTCGTCGGTGGTTCCCCGACAATCCGGATTGGACGCCATGATATTGCCCGGACACAACGGAATGCCGCATTCATGCAGACCTTCGCAAACGTATTCGCCGAGCCCCTTAAACCAGTCTTTTTGTTTATCACTGAGGCCATTAGCCAGCAGTAACCCATTATCCTGATCGGAGCTTAGGGTCTGATCTTCGCGCCCCTGCGAGCCAAACGCCAACCAACTGTATTGAGCCGGTGCTACGCCGTAATCTTTTTCATACAGTTGGATTAACTGACGGGTCATACCATCGGTCAGCGAGGCCATTAACTGGCCGACCACCGTGGTGCGCTTCACGCGGTTGGCGAAGGTTTTTAAATACTCGGGTACTTTCTGTGCTTCCTGAATCAATTGCTCACGACTTTCGGCTTTACGAATGGCGCTGATCAGGTAGACAGGCTCACTGCGTTGCTGGCGGATAAGGTCGGTCGCCGTCACCATACCCACCGGCTCATTGTTACTGTTTACCACCGGCAAATGGTGAACATTATTGGCCGTCATCGTGGTTAGCGCGTCCAACAACGAGCGGCTCTCTTCGACCGACTCCGGCAATTGCGTCATCACCGCGGCCACGGTCACCTCATAAGACAACCCTTGAGCAATCACCCGGTTGCGCAAATCGCGGTCGGTTAAAATCCCCACCAGTTGCCCGTCATCCACCACCAGTACTGAGCTGATGCCGTGTTCGGACATGACTTTTGCGGCGTCCTGTATCGAGGTATCACTGCTCAGGCTGACCGGCGCCATGGTCACCACCGACCCGACGGTCTGCTCAGTCCAGTCATCACTGCTACCGTCATTACTGCCGCCCTTTTCGGTCAGCAACCGCTCGCCATGGGCTCGAATAAAATACTGTTCAAATTGTTTGGAGGCATTACGCAGGCGATCAAACGCATGCTGAGGCAGCACATAGACAATGCCATCTTCAATCGCCGTCAAGCGATTGACAATCTCGCGGCCGGTCAACAGTGATGGAAAGCCGAACAAGTCGCCGCTTTCAAGCCGCTCGATCAAACGCCCGTCGCTGCCGCGTAAATCGTAAACTCCGGAGCGGACAATGAACAACGCCGGACGCATCTGTCGCAGGATATCGTTACAATTATCTTCATTCATATAGACCGACTGCAATTGCGATACTGCCCACTGCCGCTGCTCGGCCTCCAGCCCGTCAAAGGGCGGGCAGTCGTGTAAAAAGCTATCGGGTTCCATTTTTTATATCCTCTGCTTGAATTCCAGTGCTAGGCGCAGCCTGCGGCTCCTTGCTCGACGACGCGTGCTTCGCCGCGTCTTGCTAAACACAAACGCCCATACCCAACCCGCTCTTATGTTTAGCAAGGCGAGCGAAGCGAAACCGCCGAGCAAACGAGCGCAGCGAGTGCCAGGCAAGGCACGGCGAAGCACGTGCCGCCTAGCAAGCGGGCGTAGCCCGCGCCTAGCATATAAAAAAGCCGGTGGGCAATTAATACCACACCGGCTTTGGTTGGGATATCTAATAACGTGCGTCAAAGGCGCACACTACCATTAGTGGTCAGTCGCTGCGCCAGCACCTTTCGGGTAGCGAATTGACTCAACCAGCTCCTGAATGTCTTCAGGGGCATCACCGGTCATTTTGTGGACAATGGTAGCGACCACAAAGTTGATGATCATACCCAAGGTACCGATACCTTCCGGCGAAATACCAAAGAACCAGTACTCCGGCGTATTCAGTTCAGGCGAGATGAACTTGAAGAACACGATGTACGAGAAGGTAAACAGAATACCGACAACCATACCCGCTACTGCACCTTGACGGTTCATGCGTTTATGGAAGATACCCAGAATGATCGCAGGGAAGAAGCTTGCTGCGGCTAAGCCGAAGGCAAAGGCCACCACCTGCGCCACGAAGCCGGGCGGGTAGATACCAAAGTAGACCGAGATAAATATCGCGATGGCCGCCGCCAGTCGGGCGTAGAACAGCTCCTTCTTGTCGGTAATGTTCGGCATCAAGTTTCGTTTCAGCAAATCGTGCGAAACCGAGGTCGAGATAACCAACAACAGACCTGCGGAGGTTGACAGCGCGGCAGCAACACCACCGGCAGCAACCAATGCCACTACCCAGGCCGGCAAGTCGCCGATTTCCGGGTTAGCCAGTACCATGATGTCACGGTCGATGGTCATTTCGTTGCGATCATCGCCCGAATAGAACATCTTGCCGTCGCCGTTTTTGTCTTCCCAGGTGATCAGACCGGTTTTTTCCCAGTTCTTGATCCAGCTTGGTGCGTTTTCATATTCAACACCCTGTAGGTCAGGACCATTAATGGTGTTAAAGATGTTCACTTTGGCGAACGCAGCGATGGTTGGTGCAGTCAGGTAAACGACTGAGATGAAGGTCAGAGCCCAGAACGCTGAACGGCGTGCATCGCGTACTTTCGGAACGGTGAAGAAGCGCACGATAACGTGTGGCAGACCCGCGGTACCGACCATCAGTGCAGCGGTAATAAAGAACACATCCACTTTACTGCGCACACCTTCGGTGTATTCGGCAAAGCCGAGTTCAACCGACAAGCCATCCAGTCGTTCCAGCAGGAACTGTCCGGAGCCCGGCACCCCATCGGCAATGGTACCGCCGAAACCAGTTTGCGGCAGCACGTGACCGGTGATCAAGAGTGACAGGAAAATCGCCGGAACGATGTAAGCAAACATCAGTACAATGTATTGCGCAACCTGTGTATAGGTGATGCCTTTCATACCACCCAATACCGTGTAGAAGAATACGATCACGGCACCGATGATAACGCCGGTAGCGATATCGACTTCCAGGAAGCGCGAGAACACCACCCCAACACCACGCATCTGGCCTGCAATGTAGGTAAAGCAGATCAGGATCGCGCAGAGTACCGCGATGGTACGTGCTGTTTGTGAATAGTAGCGGTCACCGATAAAGTCCGGCACGGTGAACTTACCAAACTTACGCAGGTAAGGTGCAAGACACATCGCCAGCAGTACATAACCACCGGTCCACCCCATCAGGTAAACCGAGCCGTCATAGCCCGCAAATGCGACGATACCCGCCATTGAGATAAAAGAAGCCGCCGACATCCAGTCCGCCGCAGTTGCCATACCATTGGCAATGGGGTTAACCCCGCCGCTGGCTACGTAAAAGTCGTTGGTTGATCCGGCACGAGACCAAATTGCGATACCGATATATAACGCGAAGGTCAGGCCGACAATGATAAATGTGAGCGTTTGAATATCCATAGCGCACTAGTCCTCGTGAACTTCGTATTTATTATCGAGTTTGGCCATGCTCCGTACATAAATGAATATGAGCACGATGAAGGTAATGATGGAGCCTTGTTGTGCGAACCAGAAACCCAGCTTAAAGCCGAAGAATGTGATTTCGTTCAACACGTCCACGAGCAGTATTCCAAAGCCATAGGATACGATAAACCAGACAACCAGGAGCTTTAGCATTAAGCCCAGGTTCTCTTTCCAATACGCTTTGGCATCACTTTCGTTTTTAAATGCCATAAACGTCCCCTCTTGTTTGTTGATAGTTATTGTCGAACGTGATTTGTTGTTCGCTAACAAATGTAGATGGGGTTGTTAATAAAAAGAATTGGACTTTGGTCTAACAGCCGCTGTATGTCGCTCCGCGACGGCTATTTGTTGCTGCGCAACGGCTGTTTGCGATGAGCCTTCGGCCATCGCGGCTTTTTTGCATTCGCTTCGCGAATGCAGGAAAACCATGCTTGACCATTGTTTTCTTTCTCACCCCAACAGCCGCAACGAGCGAAGCGATGTTGCCAACAGCCGCACCGCAGGTGCAAACAGCCGTCGCGCAGCGACATACAGCCACACCATCGATGAGCACATTGAGTAGGTCGCGCATTCTGCGCGACGATACAAGCAGCGAAAACGACTCCGCGCCTAGCGTTATCGCGATGAGATGTACTTTAACAAAGCCTTCAGCGATGCCGGTTTAACCGGTTTGGGCAGGAAGTGCAGTTTTGCCTGTCGGGCTGCTTTTTTCACATTATCATCACGCATTGCCGTGACCAGCGCTCCCGGTAGATTGTCCGTTTTCCAGATATGCCGCAGCTCGTGCACCAACGCCAAACCATTGCCTTCGCCCAACTGATAATCGAGCAGCAGGCCGTCCACTGCCGGTTGCGCTTGTGCATAAGAAACCGCCTCCGCATAACTGCGGCAGGTAACCGCACGACATGCCCATTTTTCCAGCAATGCGCTGACTGCGTTTAAATTTTCCTGATCATCATCCACCACCAGTAACGTCAGCTCGGTGGTCGGTGTTTCATCGGCTTTATACTGAGGCTTATGCACCACCTGTGCCGCGTTGCCCAGGGGTACCGTCACCGAGAAACACGAGCCCTTGCCTTCTTCCGAGGCGATCTGCAGTTCACAGCCGAGTTGTTCGCTCATCCGTTGTGCCACACTCAGGCCCAGACCAACGCCTTCAACGTTCTGATTCTGGATCCGGTAAAACGCGTCAAAAACTTTGTTCTGTTGCTGTGCCGCTATGCCCGGACCGGTATCCCACACCGCAATCTGCAGGTAGTCACCGCGTTTGCGCACGCCCAGCAAGACCTTACCCTTAGGCGTGTATTTAATCGCATTGGATAAAAAGTTCTGCACAATACGCCGTAAATACGTCGGATCGGTGTACACCGGACGATCGTTAAAAAACGCCTTGAATTGCAATTGCCGCTGCTCGGCCAACACCGTGTATTCCTCAACCAACGGCGCTAAAATCGAGCTGAGCTGGACATGACGAAACTGTGGCTGCAGTGCGCCCTGATCCATTTTTGCGATCGACAGCAACGTCGACAGTAAGTGCTCCGTCGAGCCCAGAGCGGTGTCTAACTTGCCAACCAGGCCAAGATTGCGCTCGGATAATTCCTTCTCGTCAATGGCCGACAAATACAGCCGGGCTGCGTTTAGTGGCTGCAAAATATCGTGGCTGGCCAGTGCTAAGAAGCGTGTTTTCGAGGCGTTAGCGGCTTCCGCTTCCGCTTTGGCTTTTTTCAGTTGCTCTTCGACCTCTCGACGGCGATCAATCTCCGCCGTCAGTTCCTGATTGATCTCACGGATCTCCTGGGTACGGGTATCCACCCGCTGCTCCAGATCAATATTGGCATCTTCCAGCGCCTGCTGCGTTTCGACGTGTTCGGTGATGTCGGTAAAACTGGTCACAAAACCACCGCTGGGCAATGGATTGCCCACCATCTCGATAACCCGGCCATCGGCGCGGCGGCGGATAAAGCGGTGCGGTGAGCCCATCTGCATGTAACGTAAGCGCTTACTGACCAATTCATCAATATCGCCGGGGCCACACTCACCACGTTCCGCGTTGTAGCGGATCAAGGTCGCAATCGGCTGACCCGGCTTGACCATGCCTTCGGGGTAATCAAACAAATCCAGATAGCGGGCATTCCAGGCCACCAACTTAAGATCGTTGTCGACCACACTGATGCCCTGTGCCAGATTCTCCAGCGAGCTGAACAAAATCGACTGCTGGGTCTGCAACGCCTGAGTGGTGTCATCAAAAAAGTGCACCACTTCTTCCAGGTTCAGCTGCTTGTCTCGTAGCGCGGCCTGGATCAACGAGCGCGCGGTAGCTGAGCCCAATACCCCGGCAATGGCGCGTTCAACGTACTGGATCAGCGCCCGGTCAGCCACCGCTTCGGCCCGCAACGACTGACTCTCGTCCGGCGCCTGATAATAAGACATCAGTTGTTGAGCCCGCTCGGCGCCGAGGAAGGTTTTCAGCAGCAACATCATATCGGCGTTGGTGGCGTGATGATTTTTGTGCAGGTTATTATCCGGCAGTTCAGCGCGCGGTTTCACAAAGGCCGTCGCCTGAATGCGGTCGACCAGCCGCGGCTGCGCCATCATTGAGAAGGCGATATACGCAATCAGATTCATACTGAGCGAAATCACCGTGCCGCGCGTTATGATTTCAACGTCCGTGGCCGTCGCGGTCGAGTACAACGGCACCAGTACCGCAACCACCCAGCCGATGGATCCGGCCGCCAACCCGGCATAAACACCGCGGGCATGCCCTTTGCGCCAATACAGAGCGCCGAGCAAACTTGGCAGCAACTGCAACACCAATGAAAACGCCAACAGACCGATACTGACCAAGTCGGTGCGGGAGGCCCAGAAGTAGTAACACAAAAACGACAACGCCATGGTCACGGCGATCGCCCAGCGGCGGAATTTCAGCAAGGTTCGGTCGTACTCGCGGCGGCGTTCTTTTAACGGTAGCCGGGATTCCCGTTGCAGCAGGATCGGCATAATGACGTCGTTGGTTACCATGGTACTTAAGGTAACCGACGCGATGATCACCATCGCCGTTGCCGCCGAAATACCGCCGATAAAGACCACCAACGACAACCATAACTGGTCCTGCAGCAAGGGTAACTGCAGCGAAAAGGTCGAGCCATCAGAGCCCGCCGGTAGAAAGTAAGTACCCGCTACCGCAATCGGAAGGATAGCAGCCGCGGTGACCGCCAGATACAGGGGAAAACCCCAACGTGCCGTTTTTAAATGTTTAACATTAACGTTATCCACCACCGCAACATGAAACTGACGTGGCAGACAGAGAATGGCACCGGCAGCCATAAAGGTTTGTACGATAAACTCAAACTCGCCAAAGGCAGCCAGGCTCCATTGCGGCTTTTCCGGCGAATCGAAGGTCTGCACCATTTGGTACTGCGTGTCGGTGCTGATCAATTCCCAGGCGAAAATACCGGCAGCCACCAGCGCTGCGAGTTTTATCATTGATTCCACCGCGATCGCCAGAATCATGCCGCTGCGGTATTCGGTCACCTCGACATGCCGGGTACCGAACAACATGGCAAACAGCGCCATCAGCGCCGCCGCACCGAGCTCCTTCAGTGAAAAGTCACTGACCACCGAATCGTTTTCGGTCAGCACCGAAAAGCTTAACCCTACGGCTTTCAATTGCAGCGCAATGTAGGGCACGATGGCCAGCGCAGCGATGGTCGTAACGACAACCGCGAGCCGGCGTTTTTTGCCATAACGGGAAGAGATAAAGTCCGCAATCGAGGTGATGTTCTGCTGTTTACTGACCGACACCAGTTTTTCCAGCACCTTGATGCCGAATAAAAACAACAGAATGGGGCCAAGCAGGATCGGAAAAAACGCCCAGCCTTCATTGGCGGCGTTACCGACCGCGCCGTAATAGGTCCAGGAGGTGCAGTAGATGGCCAGTGACATGGCGTACACAAACGGCCGATGGCTGAGCCGATTGGCCCAGGAATCTTTCTGGTCGCCCCAACTGGCAATGGTGAACAAAAACACCACATACAACAGCGAAGCCAGCACCAAAATCCATGTCATTGTTTACATTCTCTGTTGGTTGAAACCTTTAAACCTTTCACCGCAGAGGGCACAGAGCGCGCGGAGGTTTTTATTGTAAAACCACCAGCCCCTCTCATGATATCAACAGCGGTGGTGACAACAGGCACACTGCGCCAACTCAACAAAAAAACCACCCATTGGGTTTTCCATTAAAAACCTTTTCTCTGCGGTTCTCCGCGCCCGCTGCGGTAAAAAAAGCTCCCCGCCGTGCCGAGGGCACGAGTTACAACTGCAGGCGTTCGGCGACGAGTACTGCCTGGGTGCGGCTGTATACCCCAAGTTTACGGAAGATGGCGGTGATGTGTGCTTTCACCGTGGCTTCGGTAATATTCAACTGGTAGGCAATTTGTTTGTTCAACAGCCCTTCGTGCAAGAAATGCAAAACCCGGTATTGCTGTGGCGTCAGTTCCGACACCTTACGCGCCAGTTCCTGATCCTCATCGGTAATGCCATCCAGACGACCACGGGTTTCTTCCGGCACCCAGGTATCGCCCTGTAAAATGGTGTCGATCGCTTCGGCAATTTTTGCCGATGACAGCGATTTAGGGATAAATCCCAACGCCCCAAAGCCAATGCATTTGGCAACAATTGATGCGTCTTCTGAGCCCGAGATGATCGCCACCGGTAACAACGGAAAGTCTTCCCGTACCCGAATCAAACCGTACAGATCACCGCTGCCGGGCATATGCAGGTCCAGCAACAACAAGTCGACATCGTCATCCTCGTTCAGCGCCGCCAGCGTCGAGTCCAAATCCTCAGCCTCGCGCAGCGTCAGTTCCTCAAAATGATTCCCCAGCGCTCCCTGCAGCGCTTCGCGAAACAACGGATGGTCATCCGCGATCAAAAATTTAGCCATAATTATTCTTATACTCGGTTCGTTAGCTATAAGCTACCCAACTTAAGCCGCGCACGCAAGCCAACGACGCCAAGTGAAGTCTTAAAGTGAATGGTTCCCCTTGCGCCTTTGGCGCAAGGGGGCGGCAGCCGTGACAAGCAGGCTTTACAGGCTCTGTTGCACCCGCGGCAGGGGGACGCTACAAGCACATCCATGTGCGCTTGTCTCAGGCCATCCCTGGCCTTCGACACCCCCTGCCGCGGGTGCAACAAATCCTGTGCCTGCTTGTCACGACCTCCGCAAGTTGGCCGCAAAGTAAGAACGCGCGTCAGAGTTTTAGGGGGTGACCAGGAATGTTGGAGGCCATGGATGGCCGGAAACAAGCCCACACGGACGTGCTCGTGGCGGTTCCTGGTCAACCCCCCTCGAGCTCTGACAGAAGCGGGCTTGCTTTGCGGCCTTGCGCCGAAGGCGCAAGCTACCGAATCACCAGAACAAGCCGGGGTTTGTTAGAACATCATGAATCCAGTGTAGGGATAACACCGTGCAGTCGCTCGATGTCGCCTTCGGTGACTCCGCAGTCCCGAAAATGTGTTTGCCATCCTTCGACGAGGTCGCTGATGTCATGAATGATTGCCTGGGCTTTGCGCTGACTTAAGCCAAAACGTTTTGCCTGTGACAATAAATTGGAACGGCTTGCTAAACGCCCGTCATCACCTAGGCCTAAAGCGTGTAATTTGCTGTTATTAACCGGCAAGACGTCGTATGCCGGTGATAATTGCCAGCCTCGTTCTTTTAAGTTCCAAAGCATGGCATGGTTTCGTCCATGATCATCGGTGTTGCCGACAAAGGCATTAAACACCATCCGTTTGAACAGTTCTTCGGCATCTTCGGCACGTACGCTATAACGACGCAAATACTCGGCCAGAGCGCCGTAGGTGTACCATTGAGAAACGGCTGATTCACTCACGTGTCCCTGTAAAAGTAGTGAGTTAGCGCTAATAAGGTGATGCGTCACCATACAGTCGTTACGATCGAACCGCTTTACCAACAATAAGTCTTCTGCTCCACGGACCAATTCAGTATTAGCGACATTGACGCCATCGATTTTCGCCAACAAACGCATGGTTGCAAACTCCGCTCGGCACACATTAAACAGATCGTCAGCGCGGTTAAATTTCACCAAATACATCTGATTATTATGCGTCAACACGGTTTTCGGACGCGCGCCACCCATTGAATCGCCGTATTGAAACGCCTTTTTTACTTCAACCGAAACCGATTCAGACGCAAGGATTTTATTTTTTCCATCAATCAACAAATCCAGATCGTTAAGCGCGTTTCTATTGAGTGGCGTTTTGGTTTTGCTGCGCGATAGACTGAAGCTGATCGCACCGACGCCCATAGACGCTCCCGCGATGAGAAACTCAAGTTCATTTTGCGGTTTTGTCTTGCGCAACTGCAAAATAAGCTTACGTCCCCATGCATCAGCGCCTGCATCTTTCAATACGCCAAATAGCCCTTTGTTTAATCGCGTTGAAAAGACATCCTCGGTCAAAGGTAAATGGATGGGATCCAGAGCAAAAGCGTCTTGTCTTGCCAGGTAAGATTTACCGTACCTAAAACGTCCTAATTCATGCTTGGCATCGTAGCGTATCGCACCACAAATCACCGGTTCTGCTTCCAACCCTTCGATAAAGACATAAGCCTCAGAAATCATTAGAAAAATCATCCTCAGGTTTGCGTTTCTTACGAACCGGAGCCGTTGCTAAACGGGCGCTCTGTTCATCAGCTACCGCGATATAGTCATCCAACAGGCCCAGCAATTCCAATGCCGTGAACAGCGTTTCAGCGCTAACCGGTTGACCATTTTCAAGTCGCGATAACGTCGCCACACCACAACCGACCCGCTGAGCAAAATCCGCTTGTGCCATCGATTTAGACCGCGTTCGTTTGATCACCCCACCCAATGACACCAAAAAATCATCGACCTTCATAAATACTCAAATTTGATTAATAAACGTATCACATATCAAATATAGTAAGTTAACCCGAGATTTCAAGTAAAAATCACCTTACGCCCTCGGCCGTCGCTTGCGCCTTTGGCGCAAGGGGGCGGCAGCCGTGACAAGCAGGCTTTACAGGCTCTGTTGCCCCCGTGTCAGGGGGACGCTACGAGCACGTCCGTGTGCGCTTGTCTCAGGCCATCCCTGGCCTTCGACACCCCCTGACACGGGGGCAACAAACCCTGTGCCTGCTTATCACGACCGCCGCAAGTTGGCCGCAAAGTGAGAACGCGCGGCAGAGTTTGAGGGGGGGTGACCAGGAATGTTGGAGGCCATGGATGGCCGGAAACAAGCCCACACGGACGTGCTCGTGGCGGTTCCTGGTCAACCCCCCTCGAGCTCTGACAGAAGCGGACTCGCTTTACGGCCCCTCCCTTGCGCCAAAGGCGCAAGGGAAGGCCAAGGCGCAAGCGGCAGCGCACGAGGCGTGCCGGAGGCACGCGCTACTTGTTTTTGCGGTTTTCGATGAGGTCGTCGACGACGGATGGATCAGCGAGGGTTGAGGTGTCACCCAGGCTGTCAAACTCGTTGGCGGCGATCTTACGCAGAATGCGGCGCATGATCTTGCCGGAACGGGTTTTTGGCATGCCGCTGGTCCAGTGGATCAGATCCGGCGTGGCGATTGGGCTGAGTTCGGAGCGTACCCAGTTGCGCACTTCCTTGGTCAACTCGTCGGTCACTTCCACACCCTCAACCGGCGTCACGTAAACGTAGATACCCTGCCCTTTCAGATCGTGCGGATAACCGACGACAGCGGCTTCGGCAATCGCCTTGTGAGCAACCAGTGCGCTTTCAATTTCAGCAGTACCGAGACGGTGTCCGGAAACGTTCAGGACATCGTCCACACGACCGGTGATCCAGTAATAGCCATCGCTGTCACGACGCGCGCCGTCACCGGTAAAGTACACGTTTTTGTAGGTCGAGAAGTACGTTTGCTCAAAGCGTTCGTGGTCTCCCCACAACGTACGCATCTGACCCGGCCACGAGTCTTCAATGATTAACCCACCTTCGGCTTCGCCTTCCAGCTTATTGCCTTCGTTATCCACCAACGCCGGTTTCACCCCGAAGAACGGACGTGTTGCCGAGCCCGGCTTCAGATCCGTCGCACCCGGCAGTGGCGTGATCATGATGCCACCGGTTTCGGTCTGCCACCACGTATCCATGATTGGGCACTTACCGTTACCAATGCGCTGGTGATACCATTCCCAGGCTTCCGGGTTGATCGGCTCACCCACACTGCCCATGATGCGCAAGCTGTCACGGCTCGAGGTTTTCGCCGCTTCATCGCCTTTTGCCATTAGCGCACGAATCGCCGTTGGTGCGGTGTATAAAATGGTGACTTTGTGCTTATCAACGATTTCGCCGATACGGCCAACGCCCGGATAAGTCGGTACCCCTTCAAACATCACCGTAGTAGCGCCGTTTGCAAACGGGCCATAAACGATATACGAGTGACCGGTAATCCAGCCGACGTCTGCGGCACACCAGTAAATATCGTCATCGTGGCAGTCAAACACGTACTCGTGTGTCATCGATGCATACACCATATAACCGCCGGTGGTGTGCACCACGCCTTTCGGCTTGCCGGTTGAACCCGAGGTATACAGAATAAACAGCGGATCTTCGGCATCCATGACTTCAGCCTGACATTCGCTGCTGACGTCAGCAACCAGTTCGTGCCACCAGACATCGCGGCCTTCGGTCCAGCTCACCTGACCTTCGGTCACTTGTGCCACAATGACGTTCTCTAACGTCGGACAGGCGTCATCATCCAGCGCAGCATCGACGTTTTTCTTCAACCCAATGGTGTTGCCACCGCGGCGACCTTCGTCGGCGGTAATAATGGCTTTGGCACCGCAGTCATTGATGCGGTCGGCAATCGCGTTCGGCGAGAAGCCACCGAAGATCACCGAGTGCACAGCACCGATGCGCGCACAGGCGAGCATCGCATAGGCGGCTTCAGGCACCATCGGCATGTAAATTGCCACACGGTCACCTTTGCCAACACCTAATTTTTTCAGGCCATTAGCAAAACGGGATACCTCTTTATGTAACTCGCGATACGTGATGTGTTTGTCTACACTCGGGTCGTCGCCTTCCCAGATAATTGCGGTTTTGTCCGCTTTATCCGCGAGGTGGCGGTCGACACAGTTGTAACAAGCGTTTAAGGTACCGTCCTCAAACCATTTGATATTGACGTTACCCGGTTCAAAGGTCGTGTTTTTGACCTTCGTATAAGGAGTGAACCAAGTGATGCGTTTACCTTGTTCACGCCAAAACCCTTCCGGGTCGTCGACGGACTGTTGGTATAGTTCTAAGTATTTGTCGTTATCAAGTTTTGCAGTTTGCTTAATGTGATCCGGCACTTTATAGAGTTGCGACATTACCACTTCCTCCTGATTCGCATGATGCATCTTTTGTACGTAATACCTGAGCTGAACACTATTAGACCATAGTCTAGATTGCGAAAATTTGAACAATTAACGAGAATTAATGGCGTTTATAAAGCTTATCTTAAGCACTAAAAACTTGGCTGACACGGGAGAACACACGATGGCTTCAAGTTCGAACAAGAACAAATTCTTACTTACGGCTGCGGCAGCAGCAGTGATGGGCGTCACCAGCTTCGGCGCTCAGGCGCAAGACTCAGAGTTCACGTTTGGTGGTTTCGTTAAACTGGATATGATGGTATCGGATTATGCCGACGGTGCGGCACCGGACAGTGGTAGCATTGCTCGCCAGCAGTACATTCCCAGCCTGACGCCGGTCGGTGGCGACGGCGATGACATGGCAACTGATTTTCACGCACGTCAGTCACGCTTCTTTATTACCAACAAAACCGAACTGGATAACGGTGAAACCCTGACCGGCCATATCGAAATGGACTTTATGCTGACGCCGGGAGGCGACGAGCGTATTTCTAACTCCTACAACCCGCGTTTGCGCCATGCGTTCATCAAATACGGTAACTGGACCTTTGGTCAAACCTGGTCAAACTTTCAGGATTTGAACATTCTGGCAGAATCGGTCGATTTTATCGGTATCACTGACGGTATCGTGTTTAACCGTCAAGCGCAGATCCGTTACACCTCCGGTGGCTTTAGTGCGTCTCTTGAAAACCCGGAAACCACAGTAACCAGCCCAAGCGGTAGTCGTATTGTGTCAAGCGACGGTCTGATGCCAGACGTCACCTTTAAGTACACCGGTAAAGCAGACAACCTGGTATGGCAGGCATCCGCGTTATTGCGCCAGTTAACTTATGATGTGGCACAAAGCGGCGACGATGAAACGGCTTTTGGTTACGGTGTTAGCTTAGGCGCGAAATACAGCTTTGGTATGGACGACATCCGTGCGTCAATCACTACCGGCTCTGGCCTTGGCCGCTATCTGGGTCTGAACACCTGGAACGGCGCTTACATTGATGCTGACGGTGGTCTGGAAACCATCGATTCTACCGGTATCTCGTTTGCTTACCGCCATTTCTGGACCGAGAAACTGCGTTCAAACGTGGTCTACTCACGCGGCTGGGCCGATAACGACGACGCACTGTTGGGTATGGCTGGTGACATGACCGAATACACCCAACGCCTGGCGTTCAACCTGATGTACTCACCAGCGTCTAACCTGACCTTCGGTGCGGAAATTTCACAAGCAAACCGCGAAACCGAAGCCGGCGTCGACGGTGATTTAAACCGCCTGCAACTGATGGCGATGTATAGCTTCTAAACCTTCCGGACCTTCGGCTGGCCTAGACGCTTCGGCGGCTTAGGCCTCCGGCGGTTTGGGCGCTTCGCGCGGTTTAGGGCTTCGCCGGGATAGGCTCGCTTTGCTCACGGTTTGACGGGCGAAGCCCCTATACCCTTGCGCCGAAGGCAGCAAGCTACACCACGAGCGCAGCGAGTCTAAACCGGCCGAAGGCCCTAGATCGGCCGAAGGCCCTAGATCGGCCGCAGGCCCTAAGTCAACCGATAACCCAACTTGCCCAGGGTTTTGGCTTCGTCGGCCAGTTGCGCTTGCAGCACCGAATCCAAACGGGCGGCTTTGGTCAGTTTTAGCGTCAGTCCGTTTGCGTTGACTTTGACGTCCTGCAACAGCTCTCGATCCTGCCGATCACTGTTAATGAGCACCGCTAAACGCAGAATGATCATCAGCTTCAACAACTGACTGTGCTCAAACAACGCCAGCTCAGGCAGCTCCTCCGGCTTTATTTTTTTGCGGAAAAACCGTACCACAGAGGCTAAAAAGCGTTGCTCTTCGGCGTTAAAGCCCGGCATGTAGGCATTGGCAAGAATGTAGCCGGAATGCTTCTGCACGCCACTGGCGCTGATGCTGAGGCCCACCTCGTGCAACTTCGCGGCGCCCTCAAGCAACAGTTCTAAATCGTGTGAATCAATTTGCCACAACGCCGCAGCACGTTGATACACCTGATAAGCCGTGCGCCAGACCCGGTCGGCTTGCGCGCCGTCGACGGAATAACGCTGCGCCAAACTGGAGATGGTACGCTCGCGCACGTCTTGATGGCTTAACACCTCCTGCGCCAACTCGTACAACACCCCTTCGCGCAATGCAGAATCATGGGGCAGCATACGCTCAATGCCGAGTTCTTCGAACACACCGATGAGCACCGCGACACCGCCGGCAATCGACTGCTTGCGATCTTCCGAAATAATGTCGGTCGGCAAATCGCTCAGGTGCTTGGCGGCGATCAATTCATCGCGGCAGTGATACAGGTGCGCGAGCGTTAATCCCAGTGGCTGTTCGCCGGCACGTTTAACCACCCATTGATGAATGGCCTTGATGGTACCCGAGGTGCCAAACACCGACTGAATGGTGTAGCCGGCAAGTCCATTAGCGACCGGCTCAACCTGCTGGCGAACATACACAACGGCTTTTTCAAACCGCTTGGCGGTAAGCTTGCCGTCCCCGAAAAACTGCTCCGAACACACCAGACTGCCGACACTGCGAGAACTGAGGAACTGCGCTTTTTTGTCTTTACCAAAGGCAAATTCCGAGCTACCGCCGCCGATATCGATCACCAGCTCAGAGCCTTTTTCGGCGATGGTTTCGCAGACCCCCCGATAGATCAGGCGGGCCTCTTCACGGCCGGAAATCACCTCAATGGGATACGGCATCACCCGCGCTGCGGCCGCCAGAAACTGTTTACGGTTTTTTGCCCGTCGCAAGGTGTGGGTGCCCACCACTTTGACATTTTCCGGATCAAAACCTTCCAACCTCGCCGCACACTGCTTAAGCGCTTCGACACCGCGCTCAATGGCGGCTTCGGACAAATAGCGACCGTTTAGCCCCTGTGCCAGTTGCACCGGCTGTTTAAATTTAAAAATCGGTTGCAACTGGCCTTCCACCAGTCGCGCGATGATCAAATGAAAGCTATTCGAGCCAAGGTCTAACGCCGCAAACTGCGGCACTGCATTAGCCGTTGGGCTAGTCGATGTTGTCATAATCCTTGCCCCGCCGTTTAAAATATCGGTAAATCGCCGTTTGTGAGCGCAGTAACCGTCGCCGGCGACTCGACTGCTGGCGATGATTCAAATCGCACACATAGGGATTGGTTTGCTCGGCATCAATCAGACGAGCTTTCGCCCGGTCACGCCACTGCAATTCGAGCACCTGCATCACGTCCGTACGGGCATCCTTATCCCGCACCGGTGCCGCGACTTCGACCCGGAAGTCGAGGTTACGGGTCATCAAATCAGCGGAGGCAATGAACACCTCCGCCTGTCCACCGTGCGCAAAGTAATACACCCGAGGGTGCTCAAGGTAGCGATCCACAATACTGCGCACCTCGATGTTTTCACTGAGGTCTTTTACACCAGCCCGCAGCGCACACATACCACGGACAATGGCGCGCACCTTAACCCCCGCCCGTGACGCACGATATAACTGCACGATCAAGCTGTCGTCGACCAGATTATTCACCTTGAGAAAAATCTCAGCGGGATTACCGAGCTGCGCTTGCTCGATTTCATAGTCAATGTAGTCGGTCAAACGCTGGCGTAAATTAACCGGCGCTACCAATAGTTCCCGGAAGCGATGCTGTCGGTAGGGCTGGTCGAGATAGTGAAACACCCGCTCAACATCAGCGGTCAGTTCGTTAGCACAGGTAAACAGACTGAAATCGGTGTACACCTGCGCGGTACCTTCATGAAAGTTGCCGGTACCGATCACCGCATAGCGCCGCTCGCTGATGCCCTCCTGACGGTGCACCAGCACCAGCTTGGAGTGCACTTTTAAGCCGTGAATACCAAAACTGACGTGCACGCCGGCCTCGGTCAGCTCTTTCGCCCATTCGATATTGGCCTCTTCATCAAAGCGTGCCTGCAACTCGACCATCACGGTGACGTGCTTGCCGTTTTGCACGGCATCGGTGAGCGAGTGCAAAATCCGTGAGTTCGGCGCGACCCGATAGATGCAAATGGCGATGCGGGTTACTTTAGGGTCATAAGCGGCCTGGCGCACAAACTCGGTAAAGTGGGCGAAGCGATGATAGGGGTAATACAGTAAAATGTCGCTCTTACGCACCGCATCAAACACATTGTCGTGGTGGAAAAACTTTGGATGCAGCAGCGCTGGCTGACGCGGGTGCTCGAGCGAGGTTTTGCCATAGTTGGGGAACTTCGCAAAGTCACGGGTATTACGATAACGACCACCGGCGACCAGCGAGTCAAAACGGTTCAGGTTCAACTTTTCGCTTAAAAACACCAGCATCTCGTCGGGCATTTTTTTATCGTACACCAGCCGCACGGGATCGGCCTTAATCCGTTGCTTAAGGCCCTCTTCCATGCGCTCCAGAATGCTCTGCTCGATATCGTCCGACGGCCGGTATTCGGCATCACGAGTCATTTTAAACGAGAACGCCCGCAACCGTTTAAACGGCACAATGCCGCGGAACAGCTCATCCAGATTAAGCTGCAGAATATCGTCCAGAAACAGTACCTTATGATCCCGTGAACGGCCATGGGTCGGCAGTTTTATAAAGCGATCCATATCATCGGCGGGTACTTCGATCAGCGCGTAGCATTTGCACTTATCGTTGAGGATCTCAACGCACAGGTAGTTTTCGTCTTCCCGAATGGCGTTGGCGAGGTTGATTTTATCGTTGACCAGGATCGGTACCACATGGCGACGAACCTTTTCGATAAAGAAAAATTTCAACCGTTGTTTTTCATCGGCGCTGAGCTGCTGAGGTTCGAGCAGATGGATATGATGCTCCCGCAACGCAACGATGACGCGGGCCAGAATGTCATCGAACTTTTGTTGCAGTTCGTTCACTTTAATCTGTAACTGCGCCATCAGTTGTTCTTGCTCGCGACGTTCCTGCGGTGACTGGCTAAAGAAAATACGGCGGCGTACGTCTGCCACCCGCACCTGGAAAAACTCGTCCATGTTACTGGAAAAAATGCCCAAAAAGCGCATCCGCTCAATAACCGGCACCGCCTCATCAGCCGCTTCCTGCAACACACGTTCATTAAACGATAACCAACTGAGTTCTTTATTATAAAACTTCATCAGCCTATAACATCCCGGCAAACCCAAACCTACAGACTAACTTACCAGAAGGCTCAGCATATGACAGAAATATTACAGGCACTCGCTTCGTTCGCGGTTTGGGCCTTCGGCGGTTTGGGCCTTCGGCGGTTTGGGCTTCGCGGTTTGACGGGCGAAGCCCTAGACCCTTGCGCCGAAGGCAGCAAGCTAAACCGTGAGCGCAGCGACCCTACACCGCCCGCAGGGCCTAAACCGCGAGCGCAGCGACCCTACACCGCCCGCAGCGCCTAAACCGCGAGCGCAGCGACCCTACACCGCCCGCAGCGCCTAAACCGCGAGCGCAGCGACCCTACACCGCCCACAGGGCCTAAACCGCGAGCGCAGCGACCCTACACCGCCCGCAGGGCCTCCAACGGCATCGGTTTATGAAAGTAAAAGCCCTGCAGGGCGTTAACATTAAATGTGCGCAGGTATTCGGCTTGTTGTAAGTTTTCGATGCCTTCGACGATCAAGTATTTATCCAGTGAACGAAGCATGTCCAAAATCGAGCCGGTCAATTGGTTATCGGCGGCTTTATCGCCGATATCATCAATAAACGAACGATCTAATTTGACGATGTCCACCGGCAACTGCTTTAGATACTGAAGGTTTGAATAGCCGGTGCCAAAGTCATCCAACGCGATGCCAACGCCCAATGCGCGCAGCGCCTGCAACTGATTCAATACATGCGCGGAATCGGTCACCAATTCGGTTTCAGTCAGTTCCAGATACAAGCGTTGGCTCGGCAAACCCGTGGTCTCGAGCAGCTCTTTTACGTCAGCGACTAAATCGGTGGCGTGCAGCTGACTGGCGGGAATGTTCACCGATAACCGAATGTTGCCGGGTAGCGCGGCAAATTGCTTGACCGCCTGACGCAGTATGTATTGATTGAGTTCGACGATTTGTCGTGACCGCTCGGCAACCGCAACAAACTCGGACGGCGCTACGAAGCCGCTATCTTTTGGCCATCGAACCAGCGCTTCGACCGCGACAATATCGTGGCTGATGCAGTCGACTATGGGTTGGTAGAAAATCACCAATTGCTCGTTATTGAGTGCTAATTGTAACTCCGTTTTTATCGTCAGTTCCCGCTGGTACTGTTGCCACAGTGCATCGCTAAATTCGGTAACCTTGGCGCCGCCCTGACGCTTAGACTCGCCCATGGCAATGTCAGCGGCCTGAATAGCCTGGGTCGGACTCTCAGTATCAGAGCTCAGCCGGTAGTAACCGATACTGGCGGTCAGCGACATGGGCCGGCTCATTAGCGTAAAGTCATTCGACAGAGTTGCCTGTAGCCGCTCGAGATAGCCCGCCAGCAGTTGAGCGGGGACAACCTGCGAAGGAATGAAGGCGATAAATTCGTCGCTGCAATAACGACAAACATACACATGCTCACCAAAGAAGGTTTTTAATCGAGATGACACCGTTGCCAAGACCTTATCACCACCGTTTTTACCGAACTGGTCGTTAATTGGCTTAAAGTCGTCCATGTCAATAAATACTACGGCTCCACTAGGGTCTTGCCCAAGTTGCACAGCGATGGCGGTTTCGATAAGCGAGCGTGTCGCCAATTGTGGGGTTGGGTTGGTTGCGCTCAACGCCAGACGCTGACGGCGTTGCCCTACGCCCCACAAGGCAAGCACCAGGGTCGTTATTGCAAGTATGCCCGCCAGCCAGGCTAGCAACGTATATGACATAATAGCGTTAATCCTCGATAAGTTGATAAAACTGGCGACCGGTGATGATCTCTTGATCCATTAATGCATTGGCGACCTTTTCGACCTTACTCCAATGCTCAACAAGGGTTTGTTGACAGAGCGCTTCGGCTTCCTGCAACCAGTGATGCAGTCGCGTAACCACTTTGTCAGTAAATGCCTCACGGTAATAACCGGGCAGATCGCGCAACGACAAGGAACCAAGTTCTGCGTCCAGCCCCAGTTCGGTTATCGCGTATTCGGCGATTTGGGTCGCTTTCGCTAAATCGTCACTGGCACCCGCACACGGCTCCAGGCGGGGCGCGTACTGCCGCTCGGATAACCGCCCGGCAAGGTAAACGGCAATATCTTCCAGACACTCGGTGTAGGTTACCCGACGTTGCGGATTGCTGTCGTAATCACCGTTAAAGGCCACAAAACCTTCCATGTTTTTGCGCGTCAGTGTGTTGATGGTCGTGATGGTTTTGGAAGGATTAAGCACTGAAGACACCACCGCATGCCCGGCTTCATGATAAGCAATTAATGCTCGGATCTGCTGAGAACGCTGCACTGTCCTCACTTCTCCAAAGCGGTGTTGATGCAAGGTTTCTATGATGTGCTTTTCAGACAACTGCCGCCCTTCATGGCAGGCAAGATGAGCGGCCAGTTTCGAGGCCGTGCGCATTAAGTCGGCACCGGTCATGCCCGAACTTAAATCCAGCAGCGCATTACGATCGACAGATTCTGCTACCGGTAACGACAAGATTTTATCGATAAAAAAGGCACGTGCGTCACGATCCAGGTTGGGTACTTCGATGTGCAAATCGATACGCCCGGACCGCAATAAAGCCGGATCAATGCTGTTTGGCAGATTGGTGGCGGCGATAATAAAAACCGGCTCGTGCAGGCTGGTATCAAAGCCATCAATCTCAGACAGCAAGGTATTAATCAGTGCCGGATGGCCATTCTTGTCGCGGCTACCAACGGCATCAAGTTCATCGATAAACAGAATACTCGGGGCATAGCGGCGGGCTCGGGCAAAAACCTCACGGGTAGTCTCAACATCGCTAAACTCGGTGGCAACCAGACTGATGACCGGCAACTCCGCTTCCTTCGCCAGCGCTTTGGCCAGCATCGTCTTACCCGTACCCGGCACGCCCCACAGCAACATGCCTTTTGCCACCGAGCCACCGTACTGTGAAATTTTTTCCGGGTGACGTAACAAGTCGACCACGTCCTGAAGCTGCTCTTTCACCGCATGATGCCCCGCGATGTCTGCAAAGCTGACGTCTGGAATTTCCAGCCTGATTGCGCCGCTGCCACGAATATCCTGTACCTGCAGGTGCTTATTGAGTAGCGCATCGGTTAAGGTCAGGTGCAACTGCTCGCCATCGACGCTGACAGCCCAGTGGTACGACAGGTATTGGTTACGGCGCAGCAACTGTTCCAGCCAGTCTGCCCCATCCGCCCATTGTTCAATGAGCTGCGCCGTTTCTCGACTACGCTCAGACAGTGCGATGTGCACACGTTTGATACCCTGCAAGGCAATCTCGTCATTGCCAAGCAGCAATTGCAACATTTCCGTTTCTAATATGGTACTGACCGCCTGCGGCGATACGTGCGGCAAGTCACGGCTTATCAACAGCCGAGTCAGACCTTGCGTATCATTAGCTTCAAGCTCAATATCGATACCGTAGCGGGCGGTAAAATCGTCAACTAACTGCGCAGCCGCACGGGTAAAAATCAGTTCATAATCGGCTCCGCTGAGACGTTTAAACGGAATCACGTCACTATCCGCAAACATCGATAACATGGTTGCGGCGGCCTTGCGCGTACTGCTCTGCTCAGCCCGAATTTCCGAAGTTAACAAAGAAATGGCCTGCGCTCGGTTGTCGCTGTAGGTTTGCCAGAACATACGATCGTCATACAAACGCTGCCCGCAACTGGTGGTCGCAATCACCAGTGTGCGCGAAAAATCCACTTCAGGAGGCGCAATCTGCTCCGCTTCCAGGTCGTTGTTTTTGAAAAAACCAAACTGATCCACCAATACGCCATCGGTAAAAATGGACGCCAGCCGGCTAATCACATTGGGCTCGGCCATATCCATGTTCTTCAAGACCACCACCGCGCGCGGGTTCTCCCGCACAAAGCTGGTCAACTTGCCGGGTCTGGCATTGCTGTAGGTTGGTTCATTGCCATCGATTTGCGCACTTTGGTTGGCACTTTGCAGGGAGCTTAAATCGAGTTCGAAAACCGGACGAGGATTGTCCTCGTCGGCCAACTCTGACGCCAGCACGCGGGCTAAAAACCCTTTACCACTCTGTGCCGGCCCAACCAACAATGCTGCGGCTCGGGGCCGCTGACCGAGGCGACTGACCTGCTGGCTTGAGTAGGTTTTAACCAGCTGTTCAACGGCATCATCTTGACCCACTATGCGTGTTTTGATGCGTTTAATCACGTCGCGGGTTTGCTGTTGCAGGGTCAGTAAGTCGGGGCTGCTAAACTCTTTTGCCCATTCGATGGCTTTCATCAACTGCTCGTCGAGGGTTTTCGCATACTCTGGCGCAATCGTTTCAGTTTGGCCGTCTTCTGCGAGGATATTGAAAAACGCCGTTACCGCTTCGTTTAATGGCAAGGTCATTTCGCGGTCTAGCTGTTGATACGCCTGAAACAAGGATTCACGCTGATCCGGCCTACCGTAATCAATCCCCTGTTCTAACCATAAAAACATATCCGGTTCATAGACATCAAAGACCGCCAGTACATCGAGCACGTCATCAATGGTCGCCTCAGGTTTCTCGCGCAATAACGCTTTAAAGCGGGTAAATTCTTTGATTAACTTGATAGAGCTTAGGCTCTTGGGATTATTCATTTGTTAAGTTAGAGTTAGTCGCGTTTTTACAGATACTAACTCAACTTAACGGCAGGAAACAGGTTTTAATTGCCAAGCTTCGATGGTTGGCGGCTTTGGCGCTTCGCGCGCTGTGGCTCGCCGCCTCCAGCGCGAGGGTTTAGGGCTTCGCCGGTTTAGGCTTCGCGATTTGACGGGCGAAGCCCCTAACCCCTTGCGCCGAAGGCAGCAAGCTACACCGCGAGCACAGCGAGCCTAGACCGGCCGCAGGCCCTGAAACGCGAGCGCAGCGAGCTTATTTAACAATCTCGATCAAACGCTTACCAATATCGGTGTTGTCCATGTAACCGCGGAACTGCTCGGCGTGCGGGCCGCGGGCAAAAATCGGTACGTCAACGGCGGTGTGGCCGCTGCTGGTCCAGCCGGTGCCGGTAATGTCGCCGGTGATGTACACCAGGGCTTTGTGCAGCGCGTCTTCGCGATCCTCGCCCTGCTGGTCGGCCGCCAACGCCAGCTCATCGACGTACTCCTGCGTTAGCTCAACGTTCACTTTATCAGCAACGTAGTCAGCCCACTTGTCGGCGTCCATCTCCAACAGCTCAGAGCGCATTGTCGCAATCGAACTCTCAATCGCCATCACCCGGTCTGAGTACCACGCATATTCGCCGTCACGCCCCAGCGTCAGGCCACCGGTCGAGTGATCGGCGGTCATCACAAACAAGGTATTGGGGTTATTTTTAATAAACTCATCCACCACTTCCAGCGCCTTGTTCAGGGAGTCCATTTCGTGTACCGCACAAGCGATGTCGTTGGCGTGACCACACCAATCGATTTGACTGCCTTCAATCATCAGCGCGAATGGCTTATCGTCTGCTGACAACAGACGCAGCGCGGTTGAGGTCATGCGCGCCAGTGAGTCTTTACCTTCATCGATGGCGTGCGGCAAACCTTTAGGTGCAAACAAGCCCATCACCGGCGGCTGCTCAACCTGATCCAGCATCTGCATGTCCTGAATCACCTGCAAGCCATGTTGCTCCAGCAACGACACCCAATCTTTGTCTTCACGCACAAAGTATTGCTGACCACCACCAAGTAGCACGTCATAGGATGCTTCATTCTTGATGTACTGTTGTGCCATCAAATCAGCGATTTCGTTGTACTCGTAACGCGACGGGTGGTGCGAGAAAAACGAGGCCGGCGTAGCGTGGTTAACTTGTGACGTCGATACCGAACCGGTCATATACCCGTTGTTTTTGGCGTATTCCATCACGGTTTTCAGTGAGGTTTTGTCGTTATCCATACCAATGGCGCCGTTGTACGATTTCTCACCCGTCGCCAGCGCCGTGGCGCCTGCTGCCGAATCCGTCACCCAGGTATCGTCTTCCGGGTAAGTGGTCGCCGCGCCGGTCAGCACATCATCAAACTGCGTCGGTGCTATGTTTTTAGTTTCCAAATCCGACATCGCGTATCGGTAGGCGCTGATGAATTCAAACCCCATACCGTCGCCAATGACATAAATAATGTTCGGTTTTTGGTGGTCATCAGCCACTGCTGCGGTCGACAGCAAGGCAACTGACGCCGCAAGAAGAGTGCGTTTCATGTCAGAAATTCTCCACAACAAATGTGTAGCGATCGTACCTCGGGAATGTTACAGCCGCAAGACAAACGAGTTTTGGGCTCGCTTTGCTCGCGGTGCAGGGCTTCGCCGGTTTAGGGCCTGCGGCCGGGGTAGGCTTCGCGGTTTGACGGGCGAAGCCCCTAAACCCTTGCGCCGAAGGCAGCAAGCTATACCGCGAGCGCAGCGAGCCCATCCCGGCCGCAGGCCCTAGATCGAAATGTCCAACTTTAGTATGAGTCAAAAAATATGATCTTGATTAGGTGTTAATTAAGTGTAATAAAGAATGTGTCATTAAAATGACAAGCCGTTTGTTGTTTATAAAAATCACAGGGAACAAAAACAATGAAAAGCACATTCAAATATTCGTTGTGCGCGTTGGCTATCGGGGCGGTCTTTGCGTCTCCGGTCAGCTACGCACAACAGGATCAGGCACAAGCCGAGGACGAACGCTTAGAGCGTATTCAGGTTACCGGTTCGCGGATTAACCGTACCGATATGGAAGGCGCTTCGCCGGTTGAAGTGATTGACCGCGAAGCCATTGAAGCCTCCGGCTTTAACAACCTGCAACAATTGCTCGAGCGCCTGCCATCGGCCGGTGTGGGCACCTTCTCAACCCAGGGTAACAGTCAGGACACCACCGCCAACGGCTCTGCCGCCATCAGTTTGCGTGGCTTTGGCGCCGATTCAACGCTGGTGTTACTGAACGGCCGCCGCGTTGCCGTTTCATCATTTGCCGAAGGCGTTGCGAACTCTTTCGTCGACATCAACACCATCCCAGTCGCCGCCATTGAGCGTATCGATATCTTAAAGGATGGCGCATCGGCCATTTACGGTTCTGACGCCGTTGCCGGTGTTGTCAACATCATCCTGCGTGATGACTTCGTTGGTACCGAGCTGTCGGTCAGTCACGGCGGTACCACCGGTGACGTCAACTATGAAGAATCGACCATGAGTCTGGTGTGGGGTACCGGGGACGACAAAGGCAACACCACCATCATCATGGACTACTGGAAAAACACCTCCATCTTTGGTGCTGAATTTGGCCGCAACGGTACTGCCAACCAAGCGCCATACGGTGGTAACGACTTCCGTTCATCACGCGGTTTCCCGGGCAGCTTTATTGTCGACGGTGCCGAGCAGCCAGATCCGGACTGCCCACCTGATTCGCTGGTTGGTACCCGCTGCGTATTTGACTATGGCCCCTACGCACAAATCTTCCCGGAAGCAGAACGTGTTGGTGCCATCATTCAGTCACGCCGCGAGCTAAGCCGCAACGTTGAAGGTTACATCGAAATCGCAGCACAGCATAACCGTTCGATGGCCGGCGGTGCGCCAACGCCACTGGATGCAGACGCTGGGCTATACGTACCGGCCGATCACCCGAACAACCCATGGGGCGAGCGCGTCGACATTAACTTCTTCCGTACCGTTGATGCCGGTGCGCGTATTTGGGACGTCGAGTCTGACACCTTGCGCTTTATCGCCGGTTTACGCGGTGATCTGAATGGCTGGAACTGGGACGTTTCTTACCAAAAAGGCCGCAGTGAAGGCATGCAAACCGGTTCGCGTGAGCAAGGCTGGGTGCGTACGGACTTCCTGCAGGAGCAAATTAATCTTGGTAACTACAACCCGTTCGGCGGCACCGTTAACGATCCAGAAGTCATCAACAACATCACCACCTCGCTGGTGCGTCGCGGTGAATCACACCTGACCGCTGTAGATGCCAGCATTGCCGGCGAAGCGTTCCAGTGGGGCGATCGGTGGATCTCAATGGCTGCAGGTCTTGAGTACCGTGAAGAAGACGTTTTCGACCAGCCGGACGACCAGTTCCAGCGCGGGCTGATCTTTGGTACCGAATCCGTTCAGGCACAAGCAGCGCGTGATCAATGGGCCGCTTATGTCGAGTTCCTGGTACCGCTGACTGACCAACTAGAGCTAACCGTTGCCGGTCGTCACGATGACTACAGTGACTTTGGTTCTACCTTTAATCCACAGGCAAAACTGCAATGGCGTCCGTCGGACAATGTCACTCTGCGTGCGTCGTACGGTGAAGGCTTCCGCGCACCGTCATTGGCACAAATTGGTTTAGGTCCGTCGCAGGTATCAACGTTCTTCACCGATACCTATCGTTGTGAAGCGGACGGCGAAAGCTGTGTACCATTGGATTACACCATTGTCTTCTCAGGTTCTGACGGCCTTGAGCCAGAAGAATCTTCAAACTACAACATCGGTGGTATCTGGCAGGTAACCGACACCTTTGATGTATCAGCTGACTACTGGTCAATCGAGCAGGACAACAAAATTGTTCAGAACGATTTTGAAAACGTCTATGCGGAGCACTGTGGCGATCAGAACAGCACCATCTGCGAACGCCGCCCGCCATTACCGGGTGACGAACTTGGTGAGTTAGCGGTGCTGTACAACACTTACGTTAACTTATCCAGCCAGGAAGCGGCCGGTATCGACCTATCCGCGAACTACAATTGGGAACTGCAGGACATCGGCAACATTCGCTTGGGTCTTGACTGGTCTTACATGAGTAAGTTCGAGAAAGACGGTATCGATTACGCCGGCGAATACGAGTACCCGGAGCACCGCTGGACCGGCCGTGCCGAATGGGCTCGTGATACCTTCGGTGTCAACCTGAACCTGAACTACATCGGCGAGTTTGAGGACTATCAGGCACCTGCTGACGTTGAAGCGTCGAAAACCCGTATCGTCGACAGCCAATTACTGGTCGATTTACAGGCTTACTACGACGTAACACCGGAACTGCGTGTAACCTTAGGTTCAACCAACCTGTTCGACGAAGAGCCACCCGAAGCGTTTAACAACGACCTGTACGGCTATGCACCAAGTGTGCATAACCCACGCGGCCGCTTTGTTTACACGAAGGTGAGTTATTCGTTCTGATGGCATAGATAGTCGCGCCAAAGGCGCGGCGTACCATTAGGCATAAAAAAACGCCCTCCAAGACCGGAGGGCGTTTTTATTTGTCGCGCAGAATGCGCGACCTACTTAATCACGTGCGGTTCACGAATGTCTTCAACGATTTCGATATCGACGTTGTTAACACCGGTAAACGCCATCATGTCACGGCGTAGCTGCAACATTTCAGTGCCCTCTGGGGCACGCAGCAGCGCCAGGTTCAGACGACCGTACAGGCGTTCAACGGTCAAACCGAACTGCTGAGCCAGCGCATCGATATCCGTGCCATCCATCAGCACAGAGACAATGCCTGAAACGTACGCTTCTTTACCCGACAGCGTATTGACCATTTCGGTACCAGCCAATAATTGCTCACCTGAACGCTCAGAAAAGTCTACGCCTGCGCGTGGCTCAGGTAACTTAGTGAACTGGTAACCCTTGTAGTCACGATCACCGCCAATAAATTGTGGATTATCGATAGTTTCTCCAACTTTCGGAGTTGGTAATTGTTGTGCAGAGGCACTTGCCGCAATCAGACCAGAGGCTGCCAGTGCAAATAACGTTACTAATTTCATGTCTTTCTCCTGACGCTCTTATTGGTGACCGAAGGCACGAACTTGAATCGCTTCAAGGCGTGACGGTGTGCTGTTGTTTGCAAAGGTTGCTTGTGCTGAACCGCCCAGTGCACGTCCATCGGCAACCAGGTCGCTGCCGTTGGTGTCAACCAAGCGAACAGTCCATTCACCACCTGACGCTTCACCATAGAATGCGTTAGCGAGGAACACGCTGTCTTCCAGAATGTACTCACTACACCAACCATCAGCACCAACATTGATTGCCTGGCGGCCAGTCAGCAGTTGCGTGGTCGTGCCTGCAGGTGACGTCACTTCAACCGCCAGGTCATTACCTGCGGTAGAAAGACTACAGCCAGCAAAGTCATCGTTCGCTACGGTCAGACGGAACTGTAAACCTTCCAGTACCAGACCAGCCGGCGCTTCAAAGCTGTACGACGCGCCTTCAGCGTTGTTATCCGGGATCTCAATCGGCGCTTCCGGTGATACGTCCAACCAACCCGTTGAAGCTAATGGCCCCATGCTGCCGGCCGACATTTCTTTCGCCATCCGCACGGCTTCACCGGCATTAACGCGACCAAAACCGTACTTAATGTTAAAGTTGTAGCCTGCTGCGTTCGTTACCCAGCCCGCATCAGCGACAAACTCACCGTCGCCCACCGGTAGAACAACACCGGCATCATCCGCATCAACCTGAGTGGATGTATTCGCCAGAATGTGACGGATTTCACGTGCACTCAAGTCCGGGTTGGCCGAGCCAATCAGCGCAACAACACCCGACGCGTTAGGCGCCGCAGAAGACGTACCGTTGAATGTCGAGGTGTTATTACAGTTTGGGTTCTCAGGGTGACCCGGCGCGTTAAACGGATACAAGCCGGCGAAATAGCCAGGGATACCGGTCGAAGCGTCCGTTGAGTCCTGACGCGGGAAGCTTGAATAGCCGCGTAAACAGGTCGACTGGTCTGTGGTTACCATAGCAGGAGCGGCATAACCATATTCTCCGGCAGGTGCTGAAACAAACACGTTAGAACCGGCGGTAGAATAACTGGTGTGGTTACCGTCCGAGTTAACTGCGGCAACGGTGGTCGTAAAGAAGCTGGCATTAGACGGATCAAAGTTACCGTTGAGGCAGCTCAAACCAAGGCTGATGGCGCCCGTCGCGTCACAGATATTAGAAAAGTAACCAGCACTACCGGTGTCGTTAAACGAGTTACCCGCTGACTTAACGTTAAGCGCACCCTTGCCGTCACGTAAGCCCAGCATAACGTATTGTTCGAAAGCTTCATCGGTCGCCGATGAGTACAGGGCAAACGGCACGGAAATTCCGTAGCTTCGGTTGTACGCGATAACCGGATCACTCTCTGTAATGCCACTGCCTGGCAGGCCGTGTGACAAACCGGCGTTCAGCATGGTTTGTGTACCCTGGCCTCCTAAATAGTTGATACCAAAGACTTTCGCCATTGGTGCCACACCACGGCCACCCTCGTCGTTACCCGCTACAGCCGCGATAAGACCAGCAACCGAGGTACCATGATCACCCATTTGAGAGGCGCTGGTTGGGTCCATTTTATTCATGGCGTTCGGAATGACGTTGAGTGATTTATTCGCCGCAATATTAGCTTGTAAATCCGGGTGATTGATTTCCAGACCCGAATCGATAACACCAACCATCATACCTTGTCCAAACGCGCCTTGAGCATGCGCTTCGACGATGTTCATGTCTTCACCAGCCTGGAACACAGACTCGTCAAAGAAAAGTTCAAGCGCCAGATCTTCCGGATACCCTAAAACTTCAACCAGGAAGGTCAGGAATTCTTCACTTTGCGCATAGGCTTTTTGTCCAGTATTGCGCAGGTGCCATTGTTGATAGGTGAGCGGGTCACCGGCAATGCCAGTTACCTGCACCTGTGCCGTTGTCGTTTCCGTGCCATCACTGACAGAAATACTAATGGTTGCAGGTTCGGTTGTCAGAGGAACGTAAGAGAAGTGACCACTACCATCGATAGAAACCGTTCCGGGGGTTTCTCCTCCTTCAGAAGCCACGACACTTGCTGAAAAAGATAACGAATCATTATTCGCATCGGTAGCGGTCACTTGACCGGTTACGGGGACCCATTGTAGCCCGCCGTTTATGTTCTGTGCGCTCACGTCCGGAGCAAAGTTGGTGTCTCCGTCACCACCACAGGCAGTCAAGCCCAGGAGTACAGCCGCCGACAATGCCGTCAGCTTAAAGGTATTTCGAGCCATAATGTCCTCTTTTTGTTGTTTTTATACTTGCACCAACGGTACAAGCGATAAAGATGTCGCGTCTTTAACGCGGCATCAACATTTCTGAAGACACATTCTATTAACTTTTATTAAAAATTTGTAACACGGATTGTTACAAAGTGTTTCAAACTCGATGTAAGCGATTACATATAGGCTAACAGGTTAGACCTGTAAATTAAAACGCCATTAGTCGCTGCAAATCGACCACTGATCTCGTAGCAAGTCAATCTGCTCAGCGCAACGACTCTTTTCACCGCTGAGGCCGCTGAGTACACGGAGAAAACATTTCTAATGGAAAACCCAATCGGTCGGGTTTTGTGTTTTCCAATAAAAACCTCCGCGCTCTCCGCGGTGAGCATGTCTCAGCGGTAAGCAGGCTGGGTTTATGCCATCCGCTCAATCGTCCGCGCATAGTCCGTAACCACTTGCAGCTGCTGCGCAGCAAAATACTTAAAATGGCTGCTGATAACACCACTCTCTAACACGCTATGCCAGAACTTGACGGCCGCGACTTGCGCGGTTTGCCAGCATATCTTTGGAACATTCGGGTGAAAACGAATGTTAAACGGTTCCGAGGGTAAATCTCCTGCCGAGGTTGGCGAGTAATGCATCGGTAGCATGTCATAGATCGGCGCCAGCTCATAAGGTCGCCCACCAGAATTGAGCGCTGAAACGTTACCTAAATGCATGTCAGAATTAGCAATAAGTTGACCAAAAGCCCAAGCAACCTTGCACCGGATCACCGCATTTTCGGTAATAACCCCTTGCTGATACAAAACGTCGGCAACATCAGGCCAATGCCCATTAGCCCGCCCGACAAACTCTAAGTCCAAACTCGCAAACGATATAACCCCGACTCGCCCACCCTGCCCAGTACGATCAAACCGCGGAGAGGCAAGCAACGTTCGTCCATCAACATTGAACGCGCGATTATGAGCAGCAACATCGGCGATGACGGTATTCAGTGCAGCCGCCGCGAGTGCTTCTGCATTAAGTAAATCCGCCCACCGATTAGCGACGGAATCAAGCTCCGTTTGCATCACCCGACCAGAGAATTTAACGATACATTCACCCTCATCGAGGGTTGCAACAAACTTAGGTTGCTCACCTTTAGCCGATGAATCAAAATGCTCACCACGCGCTATAGCATCCGCCTTGATGGCCGCTTGCTCATCGCTAACGGCCATATCTTGTGGCCTCTCTAGCCACCGGGAATAGGCCACATCACCGACCAGGAGATTACCAACATGGTCCTGCGGAAACTTCGCCAGCACCGCCAGCGTCGTATCTTCCGACCATTTACTGGGGTCAGCATCCAATAACTCGCCTTGACTTCGCAACTGATTGGCAAAAGAACGTCCTAGAAACCCCTGTGGTCTCATGTCGGACAACCACCACGGCAAAGACTGATAGAACTTCCACTCCGACAGTACCTTACCGCTAGCATCATTCGATCGAAAATATTCCACCAAGTAACTGTCATCAGGATGAACGATATTGAGCAAAGCCATTTTCTCCGCTTTGCCGTTAGCATCAACCCGGTAAACTGGCAATACAGAATGCCCCGGGAGCATCGGTAAGCTGCGCCGCAGACCCCAGCGCGTCGCACGCCCCTGGCCGGCTTTAAGTACTTGTGAACCTAAACGACCCAGCCGCCGCGACACCGTTGTTGCATCAACACCCAAAATACGAGCAATCTGAGCCGCCGACATTGGCCCAGACGTTAATGTTAATACTATGTTGTTATCAAGTTCAGACATTGGTTGAATAGCTCAGGGTAGCACTCGTAAAACACGAAATTTGCATCGAAAATGCATGGATAATTTTTATATATAACTCATTGTTATATATATTTTTTGCTATTAAAACTCATGTTTTATGCAGGCTTTTATGCATTGATAATTAATAAGCGTTTAGATGTTATAGCAGATGCCGGTTAATTTGTCATCAAACAGTCAACCGCTTACTCCACGCCACAAAAACTTTTTCACCGCTGAGGCCACAGAGTACGCGGAGAAAACATTTCTAATGGAAAACCCAAGAGTCAGGGTTTGTGGTTTCCAATAAAAACCTCTGCGCTCCCCGTGCCCTCGGCGGTGAGCACAAAAGCTTTTCACCGCTGAGGCCGCTGAGTACACGGAGAAAAGATTATTAATGGAAAACCCAATCGGTCAGGTTTTGTGTTTTCCAATAAAAACCTCCGCGCTCTCCGTGCCCTCGGCGGTGAACACAAAAGCTTTTCACCGCTGAGGCCCCTGAGTACACGGAGAAAAGATTATTAATGGAAAACCCAAGAGTCAGGGTTTGTGGTTTCCAATAAAAACCTCCGCGCTCTCCGTGTGCTCTGTGGTGAACCTTATTTCTCCGTGCCCTCGGCGGTGAACACAAAAACACTTACACCGATATCCGTTATATCCACCATCGTTCAAAAGATCGGAGTCAAATACCCGTCTATACTTCGCCAAAAACCACCAAGGAAAATGACATGGAACGTCAAGATCTTACCTATCAAGTCATTGGGGCAGCAGTTGCTGTGCACTCAGAGCTCGGGCCGGGTCTTATGGAATCAGCCTACCAGCGCTGCCTCGAATACGAAATGAACAAACGCGGACTCACAGTCCACTCCGAAGTAAAACTGCCGATTAACTACGGAGGGGTAGAACTGCAAGTGGGATACCGGGTAGACCTCATCGTTGAAAATCAACTCATTATCGAAGTTAAATCAGTGAGTAGCCTCCACCCAATACACCAAGCGCAAGTCATTACTTACCTCAAACTATCCGGACTAACACTGGGACTCCTCATAAACTTCAATGAAAAAAGAGTTACCGATGGCATAAAACGAATCATTCACAGCGGTGGATAAGCCTTTATGTTCACCGCTGAGGCCGCTGAGTACACAGAGAAAACATTTCTAATGGAAAACCCAATGAGTCAGGGTTTGTGTTTTCCAATAAAAACCTCCGCGCCCTCCGCGGTGAACAAAAAAGACCTCCCCACCGCTGAGTACACGGAGAAAAGATTATTAATGGAAAACCCAATCGGTCAGGGTTTGTGTTTACCAATAAAAACCTCCGCGCTCTCCGCGCCCTCCGCGGTGAACAAAAAAGACCTTCTCACCGCTGAGTACACGGAGAAACCATTTATTAATGGAAAACCCAAGAGTCAGGGTTTGTGGTTTCCAATAAAAACCTCCGCGCTCTCCGCGCCCTCTGCGGTGAACAAAAAAGGCCTTTCTCACCGCTGAGGCCGCTCAATACACGCAAACCACAAAGTTGCCGAACCACAAAAGTGGTCTGTATAGTTTTTAAAAACAAAAACTTAAGGATTTCTTAGCGCATGATCGCTATGCACACCACGCTAACCGGTCGCTTACCACCAGCGGGCGGGATGATGGCTTTGTTGGGTCTTGCTGTCACCATTGGTGCCTTCTCGTCCATCTACTTTGCTGACTGGTTCGTCTACCCGATGCAATGGGTGAGTGATTTCCTGCACAACGCTGAGCTAATGCTCATCAGCCTGCTGCACTTAGCCGGTTTATCGGACAACCTGTCGGCAACCTATTACTCTTTTGCGCGGAAAGATAACGTGGGGGTATTCGCAGGAGGGTTATATATTGCGACCGAAGTATTCTATTTGGTTGCAGTGGTGGTGTTAGCGACAAGGGCGGCTACGCAAAGTCATGAGACAGCGACTCAACCGTCAGCACCGAAGAAAACCATTAGCGCGTATTTACTGCTCAACCTGGCGTACACCGTCGCGTTTTTCTACTGGATTATGTTTGATATACAGTTCGCTCACAGTTACCAAGACGCGTTGTTAGGTCCGTTGAGTGAGCGTACCGACAGCCTCGCCAGTGCGTTCATCGGTACATGGAGCTGGAAACTGATGTTATTCGTGCCACTGCAGTTGGCACTGATTGTTGCTGTCTGGCGCGGCAGTAGCTGGTTTAAGCGTGTGTTCGCGGGGTATTTACTGTTTGATGTTGGCTACTACGCCGTGCTGTCCTATTTAGCCACCGGTTCGCATTCAGGGCTATTTGTCAGCACGCTGGCACTACTGATGTTTATTCCCTATCTGCGCAAATAGGATTGCAGTACCGTGCACCTTTGGCGCACGGTACAACTTCCGCGTCGTGCCAGAGGCACGACCTACCGGGCAATGAAGTACGGGTTCAGGAAGGAGTCTTTCTGGTTGTAACGCAACGGTTCACCGTCGACGGTGGTAATGGAACCACCGGCAGCATTAAGCACGGCGTGTGCGGCCGCGGTATCCCACTCCGAGGTTGGCCCTAAGCGCGGATAGATATCGGCTTTCCCCTCGGCTACCAGACAAATTTTTAACGAACTGCCCATCGGTACCATTTCGTAGGGCTTGCCCAGTTGCTCCAGCCAATCGGTGGTTTCCTGCGAAGCGTGTGAACGCGAGCCAACAATACGCAACGTTTCAGGCGTATTTTGCTCGACCTGAATCGGGGTATCATTTAACGTTGCGCCGTTATCACGGTCGCCCACATACATGGCATCCAGCACCGGTGCGTACACCACGCCCGTAACCGGCTCGCCGTTCTCAATCAGTGCGATATTGACGGTGAACTCGCCGTTGCGCTTGATAAACTCTTTGGTGCCATCCAGTGGATCAACCAACCAGTAACGCTGCCACTGCTGACGCTTATCCCAGCTGATATCAGCAGACTCTTCAGACAAAATGGGATACTGCTCATTCAACTGACTTAACCCGTCAACAATCACCCGGTGTGCGGCCAGGTCGGCCTTAGTCAGTGGACTGTCATCGCCCTTCAACTGCACATCAAAATCGTCGCTGTTATAAATCTCCATAATCGCCGCGCCAGCATCACGCGCGATCTGTTCCAATTCCTTCAACATCAACAAGCTCCTTAATAAATATGTTTTTCACCGCTGAGGGCACAGAGAGCGCAGAGGTTTTTATTGGAAAACACAAAACCCGACTCATTGGGTTTTCCATTACTAAATGTTTTCTCCGTGTACTCAGCGGCCTCTGCGGTAAAAAGCTCTTGTGTGTTCTCCGCGCTCTCTGCCTACTCAGCCCCCTCAAAGATAAAGCCCTGCCGGCGCAGGTAGTCGGTGACTTGCTCAGCCGCAGCCTCAACACTCATTTCCGCGGTACGCAGATGGATCTCCGGTGACTCCGGCGCTTCGTAGGGCGACGAAATGCCCGTGAAGTTGGCAATCTCGCCCGCCCGGGCTTTTTCGTACAGTCCCTTTGGATCCCGCTGTTCACAAATCGCCAACGGCGTATCGACAAACACCTCAATAAAGCGCTCACCGGCTATCTTACGCGCCTGCGCCCTGTCCGCTCTGAACGGTGAGATAAATGCTGTCCCCACGATAAGCCCGGCATCCACAAATAACTTGGCCACTTCGGTGATGCGGCGGATGTTTTCCACCCGATCGTCATCACCAAAACCCAGATCGTTATTTAACCCATGACGAACGTTATCACCGTCCAGCAAATAGGTGTGACAGCCCAATTCAAATAGCTTGCGGTCCACCGCATTGGCAATGGTCGACTTACCCGAGCCGCTTAAGCCCGTGTACCAAAGCAGTGCCGGTTGGTGGCCCTTGTGAGCGATGCGATCCTCATGGCTGACCGAGGTGTTATGCCAAACAATATTCGTACTCATGAACGGGCCTTCTCAATAATCGCGTTGGTGGATTCATCAAATGCCGGTGGTTCGTCATTGTTAACCGCGGCCAGGATATCAATCGCACATTTCTTACCCAACTCAACACCCGGTTGGTCGAAGGAGTTAATCTGCCAATACACACCCTGAGTAAACACTTTATGCTCATACGCGGCGATCAACGCACCAAAAGTTTCCGGTGTTAACTCATCCATCAAAATAAGATTCGACGGATGCCCGCCGGGGTAATGGTCGCGTGGCGACTCGGTATTTTTCGAGCCAAATTTCATCAATTGCCGATGAGCCAGGCAGTTGGCAACCGACAACCGCTGTTGTTCCGCCAGTTTCGCGGCAACCTCAGGGGCAAAACCCGGTGCCTGGCGCTTAAGCACCAACACGAAATCTGCCGCGAACTGATCATAGCCTTGATGCAGATGCTGGAAAAACGCGTGCTGACCATTCGGACCGAACCCGCCCCAGATGATAGGACCGGTTGGATAATCAATGGCTTGATTGTCGGCCGAGGCTTGCTTGCCGTTGCTCTCCATATCCAACTGCTGCAGGTAATTGGGTAACATCCGCAAGCGGCCGTCATAAGGCAGTACCGCTAAGTTGTTGATGCCCAGTTGCTGACGGTTATAAATGCCATAAAGCGCCATCAACACCGGTATATTTTCAGCGTCAGGCGCACTGGCAAAATGTTCGTCCATGGCTTTGCCACCGGCCAACACCCGCTCGAACGTCTGCAAGCCGCAACTGAGTGCGATCGGTAAGCCAATCGCAGACCACAGCGAATAACGCCCCCCGACACCCTCGCCAAACGTCAACTGGTGAGCTGCAGGAATGCCATAGTCGGTCATCTTCTTGGCGTTGGACGAAACGCCAATAACGTGCGCTTCCAGCCACTGTTGTTCCGTCAATTGCGGCTTAATCCACTGCCGCACAGTGTCAATATTGGCCAGCGTGTCAATGGTGCCGAACGACTTCGAGGCAATGATAAACAACGTGGTTTCGGGATCAATGATAGGCAATACCGCATAAAGCTGACCGCCGTCCATTGATGACACAAAGTGCACGTCCAGTTCGTTCAGGGCAGAGTCGTTGGCAAATTCCTTTAACGCAAACGAGCCCATATTAGGCCCCAAGTCCGAGCCACCCACACCAACATTAACCACCGCGGTGATGGGCTTACCGGTCGCACCCAGCCAGCGCCCGGAGCGTAGCTTCTTAACCATCTGGGCAAAGCGCGACTCCTGATTACTCAAGCCGCTGACGGCGTGCACCGAACGGCATAACGTATGGGTGACGTTGCGGTTTTCGCTGACATTTTTATAGTCACCACGCATTAACTGTTGCCGTTTTTGGGCAAAGTCTTCCGGTAGTCTGACCTGACTGAGTAAATCGTCAATACTCAGTTCCTGATAGCTCGCATCCAAAGCGATGCCGGCGCCATTAATCAGCGTCATAATATAGTCCCTCTTAATTACAATCAGTCCGAGCCGAATAAGTCACGAGTATAAACTCTATCCGCAACATCACTGAGCACCGCTTCCATACGGTTTGACACGATAACATCGGCCTGTTGCTTAAATGTTTCAAGATCATCAATCACTCGTGAATTGTAAAAGTGCGACGCCTTCAGCACCGGTTCGTAGACAATAACCTCGATTCCCTTCGCCTTGAGGCGTTTCATCACGCCCTGCACGGCAGAGGCCCGGAAATTATCAGAACCGGTTTTCATCACCAGTCGGTAGATGCCGACCACCTGAGGCTTGCGGGCCAAAATCGAATTCGCGATGAAGTCCTTACGCGTGCGGTTTGCTTCGACAATCGCTTTGATCAACGTCTGTGGCACATCTTCATAGTTGGCCAACAGCTGCTTCGTATCTTTCGGCAAACAGTAGCCGCCATAACCAAAAGATGGATTGTTATAATGTGAGCCGATGCGCGGATCCAAGCACACCCCCTCAATAATTTGTTGAGTGCTCAAGCCATGTGTTTCGGCGTAGCTGTCCAGCTCGTTGAAATACGCAACACGCATCGCCAGAAAGGTATTGGCAAACAGTTTGATCGCCTCGGCTTCCGTGGAGTCTGTGAATAACACCGGAATATCACTTTTTTGAGCGCCAGCTAACAGCAAGTCAGCAAAAACCTTTGCCCGCTCAGAGCGTTCTCCGACGATAATGCGGGACGGGTACAGGTTGTCGTGTAATGCTTTGCCTTCGCGCAGAAACTCCGGTGAAAATAGGATGTTATCGGTACCAAATTGCTCACGTAACGACGCGGTATAACCCACAGGAATGGTCGACTTAATGACAATCACCGCACTCTTATTCACCGCCAATACTTGTTTTATCACCGCTTCAACGGAACGAGTATTAAAGTAGTTGGTTTCTGGGTCATAATCAGTCGGGGTTGCAACCACGACATAATCAGCATCCTTATAGGCGCTGTCACCATCGGTCGTGGCGGTCAAATTCAGCGCTTTATTCGCCAGAAAATCAGAAATTTCAGCGTCCACAATCGGCGATTTACGTTGATTAATTAAATCGACTTTCTCGGCCATCAAATCAACAGCTTTAACGTCGTTATGCTGAGCCAACAACACCGCATTTGATAAACCTACATAGCCGGTTCCTGCTACTGCTATTTTCATTTGTGTTCCTTTACTTTTGATATCCTGTAGGGTTATTTTGCTGCCAGCGCCACGTATCTCGCATCATATCATCCAATGTTTTTTCCGCTTGCCAGCCAAGCTCTTGTCGTGCTTTATCGGCATTAGCCCAGAAAGCGGGTAAATCACCGGCTCTGCGCGGCGCGATCGAATAAGGAATGCGAACACTATTTACGCGCTCAAAAGCCTCTACCATTTGTTTCACTGAAAGTGCGGTTCCTGTTCCCAGGTTATATATCCTAACCCCCTCTTTTTGCGCTGCCTGCAACGCTTTTACGTGCCCTTTTGCCAAGTCCACCACATGCAAGTAGTCGCGTTCACAGGTGCCATCTGCGGTATCATAATCACCGCCAAAAATCGACAATTGCTCTCGTCTACCGACCGCAACTTGCGCAATAAACGGCATCAGGTTATTCGGTATACCTTGCGGATCTTCGCCAATCTCACCCGACTCATGTGCGCCAATTGGATTAAAGTAACGCAATAACACCACCGACCAACTGGGGTCTGATACCGTTAAGTCGGTCAACACCTGCTCAACCATCGCCTTTGAGGTGCCATAAGGATTGCTGGTTTTACCACGAGGCATACTCTCGAGATAAGGCACAGGCGCATCTTCACCGTAAACCGTTGCTGACGATGAAAAAATAAGCTGCTTAACGTCCGCGGCAGCCATTGCCTGGGCCAGTACGATAGTCCCGTAAACATTAGCAGAGTAATAAGATAATGGCTGATTAACGCTTTCGCCAACCGCTTTAAGCCCCGCAAAATGAATAACGGCCGTTATCGAATGTTGGCTAAAAATCGAATCCATCATCGACCGATCGCGAATATCTGCCTGAACAAATTCAACGCGCTTCCCGGTTAACCGTTCGACTCTTTTAAGACTTTCCTCACTCGCATTCGTTAGGTTATCGACAACAACAACCTCAAAACCTTCGTTAAGTAATTCTAAAACAGTATGCGAGCCAATATACCCGGCACCGCCGGTAACTAAAATGGTCATATCATCCCTGTCCTTCGATGGTTTTTTTCATCCGTCTAGCCATAATGTTTTTCAGCCGTTTGGTTAACGCCATATACCCTAACGTTAACAGCGCAAAGACCATCAACCGAAACGACTCCGATAGTTGCAGACATTGTAAGGTGACACCAACCCCGGCAAACGCCCACATAATAAGCGTCAACCGCACTAACGCCTGCTGAGTCGAATAACCCGCCTTGCCAAATAAATGATGAATATGCTGCCGATCTGCCATAAACGGATTGCGTCGTTGTTTTATCCTGCGTAATAACACCGTCACCAAATCGACCAATGGCAGAGCAAGCAGAAACAACCCGGTGACAGGGTCCATTACCGGCGCGGAAGTGAGGTGGTCCTGACTACCCACAATCATTAACCAAGCAAAAATAAAACCCATCAGTAACGAACCCGCATCCCCCATGAAGACTTTATAATGGTTATTCTCAGGCAGTAAGTTCAAGATCAAATACGGGATTAAGATACACAGCAACGTGGCCGCAATAAACATCAGTAACGGGTTACCGGCCACCGCAGAAACGATCAAAAATGCGCCCGCAGCGGTCAGTGATGACATACCCAATAGCCCGTCAATACCATCAAGCATATTAAACGCATTGGTTACACCAACAAGGGCTAACAAGGTTACTGGCCAGGCCAGAATGCCTAATGTGACTTCGCCAATACCGAACAAATTGCCCAGGCTCAGCAAATAAATATCACCGGATATGACGACCACACTGGCCGCAATCGTTTGACCTAATAACCTGACCCTGACACTCACATCGTAAATGTCGTCAATCAACCCGACAAACACCAGCACCCCGCAGGCCACTAAAAAAGAGTTAATCAACGGGATCAGTGGTAGCCACCACATCAAACTGGCAACGAGTCCAGCAAATATGGCAACGCCACCTATCAACGGTGTCTCTTTACGGTGTTGTTTTCTTTCTGTTGGGTAGTCGATAAGTCCCCAGTGAGGGGCTAAACGACGCAAGCCCAGCAGGCAAGCAACCGTTACTGCAAAGCCGAGCACTAACGCAACTTCAAATGACGGTGTCATTCAGATTTCCATTTTTAGAATCGTTTTAATCGTAATAGCACACGTTTTATTTTCACCATCCACGTCGCTTGCGCGTCATGTGACTGGCGCTCTCTCAAATCAGCAATTTCATTCAGAGCCTGTTCAATGGTCGTTAATGTGTTGCTGTTTTCGCTCAAATAGCGAGGGTAACGGATCAGTGTTGCCGCAACTAACTCATCCAGTTGACGCGCCACCTGACGTCGTTCATTAGGATAAATATCCGTGGTCAAACCCCACCCAGAATAAAACGGCTGTCCATAACATGTCACGGGTACACCGCGCAGCAATGCTTCAAAGCCAGTTAGAGAGGTCAGCGTGTGCACTTCATCTACTTTTGTTAATAATGATGCCATATTTTCATGCAGAACAACATCGTCGCAAAATGTTAGTTGTTCGGCATGCTGGCTGTCTTTCGTTCTCAGTCCCGCCACCACATCGGGGTGTGGCTTATAAACGATGTAATCATCAGGGCAGCGCTCCCTGACAGCCTTCAATAACGCATAATTCGTTCGCAAGTAAGGTGAACCATAGGTAATCGAGGCATCACTCTCAACCTGGCCGGGCACCAATATCACTTTTTGACGTCCTGTTGGGCGCCGCCACTGGCTAATCCCGACATTGTATTTGCTCACCTGTTCTTTAACCAGGCGAGCACGAATTTTTGCCGCTCTTTGCAATTCTTTTTCGCTAAATTCAGCCTCACGCAATAAGCGCTCAAGCTTCGATGGACGAGTGGCATCATAATACATACCAATCTCGTCAATCACCCAGGATTTCGGCGCGACAAGATCGGCTCCCAGCCCGACTGAACGCACAAAGCCGTCCTCTACTGCAATGTGGTTGGCGCTCCCGGGCCTCCCCCAGACCACCACCGGCTGGTCCTCGGGAAGCTCGGCGTGACGTTTTAAGAACCTTAATTCAGAACCTGCAAAATAACGCCTGAGATACGCTCTCTTCCAGCGCGGGGATCGTTCGGCAAGAAGTGTCACCGGAAACTGCTGACGCCATTCGCGTTGTTGAGAGAGCCAGTCCATTAATTCCTCAACCGAACAGCGTCGCTGCTGTTCCGGATGCCAATAACGTGCATAGTCAATGAATGCAGCATGAGCCAATTGTTCCAGCATCGCCGGCCCGCGCCGGTTTGTCAGTGTCGGCGACAGCTCCTGCATATCATGAGTTAACCCCCAGCCGGCATAAAATGGCGCGCCAAAAACGTAAACCGGCTTTTGCCATAACAGCGCTTCAAAGCCCATTTGTGAGGTAACACAGAACACCGCATCGGCCGCTGCTATTACATCGGGGGGATGAAACGCACGGCCTTCAAGATGGACGCTGGGATCAGCACTCAGCTGTTGCGCATCAAAATGACCCTGTTTATGTCCAGCGATCACATCAGGGTGTGTTTTAATCACAATGAGATGGCGAGGGTACCGCTCGCGAGCTGCCGTCAGCATCCTGTCAAACGCATCACTGTCTGCTTGTCCATAACGAATAGACGCGTCACCAAAGGTTTGATCAACCAACAGAATAAAGGGTCGGCCATAGTCAACGTTGTGATCACGACAATGATTATATTTCGACAGCCTCAGTTCGCGCCATTTCACGATCAATTGCTCTGCCCGCGCCCTCTGAGCCCCGGACAATGGCTTTCGAATCAGTTCTTCCAGCCGCGACGGTCGAGTGGCGTCGTAATAAATGCCTTTATCATCGACCACAACACCCAGTGGCATATCATTCATACCCAACGCTAACGACCGTAAAAATGCATCTTCAATACGCAGCAAGGGCACTGACAGCCGCTCAGCCATATGCTCAGCTGCTAGTGCTGATGGCTTTTTGCCCCATGCCACGACAGCATCAACGTCAGATAACTGACGTTGCTTTACCCAAAGCAATCGGCGATGTCGATAACTCAGCTGCGCCTGCAAAAGTTCAGGTAGATGAGGAATCGCAAACAGTCCTTTAGAAGTTGTTACGAGGCGTTGAGGGTTTTCCACTCGGGCATTTCCTTTTACTGACAGACTTTATTACAATAACACGACAAAATAGTCGGCACGAAACTCTCAACATATAAGGATCGGTTTGTGACTCAGCCTCAACGGAGTATCGCGTTTATTGCTGGAAACAAAAACCCACAAAAATTCGCGTCCGATCCTGCTTTCATTTATCGTTGTGAAAACCCTGCTGCTGCCGCTAAAGAACAGGGACATAACGCACACTGCCTGCATATTAACGACTGTTACACCAAGCTGCCAGAGGTAGATATCGCGGTGTTTCACCGCCCCTGCACCCGCACCTGGCTGCAACGATGGCAGTTTCGGCAGTTGATCCGGCGTTTGCGGGCTCAGGGAACGTTGCTGATTGCTGATTTTGACGATCGTGTTTTTGCCAGTGATTTTGCAAAAGACAGCCCGGGCGTCCGTAATAACTACGTCAGCCTAAAGCAAACCCAAAAAAACTTTGCCCAGCATCAACGTGTTCTTAATCTGTTCGATACTTACACGGTTTCCACCACACCACTGCAACAAACGCTGCAGCCACTGGTTGATGGTCCCGTGCATTGGCTACCAAATGCCCCGCATAAAAGCTGGTATCGTCATCAGCCCACAGCGACAGCCGACAACACCTTTATTATTAAATATCTGCCCGGCACCCGTAGCCACGACAAAGACTTTGCCTTGGTCGCTGACGCCGTAGGGCAATTTTTAAGCAAACATAAAGACGCTCAACTGCACATCACCGGTGTATTAGACCCAAGCCAGCTACCACATTCCCTTGCCGCGCAAAAAGATCAGATTATCTGGCAGCAAAAACAGCCTTACGACCTTTACTGGCAATGCGTTAACGCGGGGCACGTCCATCTAGCGCCCCTTGAAGATACGCCATTTAACCGCTGTAAATCGGCACTCAAAGCCATCGAAGCAGGATTTTTTAATCGCCCGACCATAGCCAGTCCCATTCCTGATATGCAAAGACTTGCGAGCGCCGGCGTCAGTTATGCACAGACACCGACAGAATGGTTTGAGCAACTAGAGCGGCATAAACAACAACCGACCAGCCAGTATCAAGCACTTCGCGAGGCTGTGTTGGCCTGTTACAGTGCAGAACAACATGCACAGGCTATTGTGCAACTTTACGAGCAACAACCATGAAACTCGACAGCGCCCGCCAAGCCCTGCAACAAGGTCATTACAGCGTCGACGTACTGCACGCATTTGCACACCAATGGCAACAGCGTCAATCGTTTCGCAGTTGGCTCGATTACATGATCGCAAAACGCCAGTTTGGGTATCCCCTGAGCGCTTGTCACCTGCAACTGGCACTAACGTGGCATCGACAGTCGAGGTTACAGCGCTGGTCTAAGGGTATATACCGACATAAAGCGCGCCAACTGCTCAATCTCATCGCCGAAGCGCAGCATAACGTAGAGATGACGCCAGCGGTGATGCCTCCCTACCAGTCGTTAGTACAAGCTTGGCGAAAACAGCAAAACCAGCATTACCAAGCACTTGTAGAGGAGTTAAGCAACTCCCGTGTGATCGTTGTCGGTAACAGCCCAACGCTTGCCGGACAAAAACTAGGCGCCCAAATTGATCAGCACGATGTGGTAATACGCTTTAACCAGTTCTCGAGTGAACACACCGCCACCGTCGACATCGGCCAAAAACTGACGATCTGGGTCATGGCACCAGGTTATGACGGACCTGTCCCTGACGCCGTCGACTGGATCATTATTGCGGGCCCTCAAATGCTCTGGTGGCAACAGCAATGGCCACAGTTAATTAACCACCGGGGGGCGGTGCTGGGAGTGCCCCTGCAAAGCTGGCGTGCGAGTGTACAACAGCTGCACGCGCCACCCAGTGCCGGCTTTTTGATCATCCAGTGGCTGCGTTCATTCATGCCCTTCAAGCAGTTGAGCATAACCGGCTTTGGTATTAAGCCCAAGTTGCCGTATCATCATGCCATTAAAGGCCATCAAGCGGTTACCCGGCACAATTGGCCAGCCGAGCATCAGCAATTAAATAAGTGGATACAACAACACCCATTATGAGCAACATCGAGCTAACGGTTAAGACACCGGACTGGGACCTTGAAGCACATCATCTGCAACACGTCCTGCACAATCAAAGTTTGTCCAAACTGGGTTGGCAACGCTTTGTGTTAATTGCCAAAAACGATGCTGCCGAACGATTCCTGAAAGACCAGGGCATGATTATGTTGCGTCAGAACGATCATCTCCAGGGTGTGCCGCTTTGTCATGACGATCCGAAAAAGGCGTCGTTAGTTTTTTACCGACATAACCCACTGAATAAAATCACCCTCGACTACGTATTTGCCGCGAATGCCAATACCCAGGGTGAGGAAACATTACATTTCAGTGTCCGGGTAAAACCAATTTCAGCCGCAAAAGCCTGGTTTTTCATGCTGCAAGCGGTTTCTAAAAAAGATAAACAAAATGGCCTTGGCGCCGCGCATATTTATCGAATAACCAGAGCACGGCAGAAGCGCAAAGGCGGCGAACATGCACTGCGAAAGTTGGTGCAAGCCTATCAACCATTATTGCAGTACCAACTCATTAGTTGCGAGCCATACAATTACTGGCGCCTGCACAATGAACCGCTAATGCGCGAAGCCCTACTGAAAAGCTACAAGCCAGGTATGAGCCTTACGGTTCACTCCCTCAACGAAGACACTCAACCCAGCGACATCATCCGTGACCACTGGTATTACTGGCGTACCGATGATTTCGTCTACACGCGACAGTTTGAACAACTGCTACAGGCGTCCGTGAGTAAAGCAGAAAAGCATCGGGCTCGATTGGTGTACTGGGATCACGACCAGTTATCCGCAGCCGGTGACCGGGTACGCCCACAATTCAAACCAGGCTGGAACCCTGAGCTACTAATGTCTAAGGACTATATTGACGCCTGTTATGCTGTCAAAGGGGAGCTACTATTAAACGCGGATCCACAGCTTTTAATGGTTGCCGATAGCTATACCCGCCTGCTCAAATTGCTCAGTTTGGGGGATGAGCCCTATCATGTTCCGGTCATCCTTCAGCATCACAAAGGACCGTCCGAAAGCACGACCAGTGGCAACGCCAATGAGCTAGAGCAACAGCGTCAACAGGCGTTAAAAGAATGGCTGCTCAGTCAAGGTGAACAACCTCGGACCATTGAATCGGTGGTGGAGCCCGGAATTAGAAAAGTCAGTTTTCATGTACCGCAGGCAATCCCTGAGAAGCCACTGATAAGTATTATTGTACCAACACGCGATGGCTTAGATATCACGCAAAACTGTATTGACAGTGTGCTGTCGAAAACACAGTTCCGGGGCTTTGAGATTATTATCGTGAATAACCAAAGCGAGCAGGCCGAGACGCTGAATTGGTTTCAACAAATCACACAACACCCGCAAGTCAGGGTGGTCGACTATGACGCGCCATTCAATTATTCGGCAATTAATAACTATGCAGCCCAGCAAGCCCGGGGCAACTACCTCTGTTTTCTCAACAATGACACCGAAGTGATTACGGACAACTGGCTGGACGAGTTGTTGCAACATGCACAGCGCCCGGCAATCGGGTGTGTTGGCGCAAAGCTCTATTATCCTGACAATACCATTCAGCATGCCGGCGTGATTCTTGGCGTATGGGGCCTCGCCGGGCACGCCCATAAAAACTTCACTCGTCATTCATCCGGCTACTCGCAACGCTTGTTATGCGTGCAAAACTTCAGCGCTGTTACTGCCGCGTGTTTAATGATAAAACGCGACCGTTTCGAGGCCGTAAACGGGTTTAATGAAAATGAGCTTACCGTCGCGTTCAACGATGTCGACCTCTGCTTAAAAGTGCAAGCGGCCGGATACCGAAATGTCTGGACCCCATTTGCAGAACTCTACCATTACGAATCCAAATCGCGCGGTAAAGAGGACAGCCCAGAGAAAAAGGCCCGGGAACAACGAGAGATCCAGTACATGAAATCGACGTGGTCAAAACAACTGGCACATGATCCGGCCTATAACCCCAACTTAACTCGTGTGCAGGAAGACTTTGGTATTAATCTGGATCGCTGGAGTCGCCAATAATCGCTTCGTCATCCGCCTTGCGCTGTGCAGCGAGGGTGGCTAAACGTTCCTGATAACTGGCCAGTTGCCGCTGCAGTGCTTTCATCCGCTCACCACGTATGCCCTCTTGTTCTGCCAGGGCGTACCCATGAGCGAGCACTTTAACCGCGGACTCTGTTTGGTCATGACGCTCCAGCCATCGTGCTATTTCACGCAGATAATCAACGCGACTCGCTTTTTCTGAAAGAAACGTATCCATTGCCGTTGCTGGTAGCGGTTGCTCAATTTTCGGTTCTGGAACCGGCAACCCCATAACTTCAGCCAACTTGAGCAACGCATAAGGCAACGATTCTGCATCGTCCTGGCTACGTTGACTGGTCAGTTTTTGCAGTAAACGCGCTTGCAACTCCTCCATCAGCTCTGGTAATTGCCGACAAAGCGTTTTATAGGCATCCACAACGCCGATAAGATCGAACCGCGTTTGCGAGTAGGTGATCGGTTGCACTGTGCGAGGCGACAAAAAGCCCGCCGGACAATTCTCAAGTAACTCCCGTTGCGCCTTTTCCATGGCCGGCTGATAACGCGCAGTGATGGCTTCATAAACGCCATCACTGACCACTTGAGGTTGCCAGTTACGCGAATTGTTGTGTTGGTCAGAATAAGCTTGTAACGCGCGATCAATTAGCCGACTTTCCTTGGGTTGTTGCTGGTCCAACAAGCCATTAAGCAGCCGTTTAATTTCTAGCGCACCCTGCGTATAGCTGGTATTAATCCGCGCTTTGCTGCGCTTAAAACGGCGTGCTGACCAGCCCTCAATACCTAAGCGCTGTAAAAAATCAAGTTCAATGGCCGCCTTAAAAAAGCCCGGTTGATAATAAGGCCGCACCGAAACCTGCTCAGCAGAGAAGTGCTTGCGCCATTCGTAAAATACCTGCCCGCTCACACCTCGATTGCTGATACCGACTTGCTTAAACAGAAAATCATCCAGCGTCAGGCTGGAGTAATGCCGCTTTATGGATTGGTTGTGATTAGAAACGAGCGACTCTAGCGGATGCCTAAAGTAACCAAGTATACGAGCATCAAAACCCTCTAATAGTTTTTTGACTCGTTTCGGGCAGCGATAAAGCGCCTCTGAGGAAAGCAGCAACGTACAGTCTTTTTGCTCAGCCTGCTGCCGCCATTCCTGCAACAATTGCTGCGCCTTATCCATTTCATTATTGGCAACGGCAGCGCCAAAATTAGCATGCCCCCCTGAGACAAAATTTTCATCAAAGTTGTGCGCGGGGTAATAAAAGCCGTGTTTTTGCAAACGCTCGCGATTTGCGTGCAAAAAGTACTGAATGGCCGAAGAACCCGTTTTCGGTGCTCCAATGTGCAAAACTACGTTCATAATGTCCTTAATACCGGCTCGGTTGCTCGTATCACGAGTGCAGCACCTCAAGTAATCTTGGTTTTACGGCATCCACCGAGAACTGTCGCGCACGATGAAGTGCTTGTTCACGCAACTGCACCAACCGTTGAGGGTGTGTGATTAATGACGTTAATTGTAAGGCCAATGCATTGATATCACCAAAAGGCACCAACACGCCTGCGTCGTCGCGAAGCAACTCACTCAGTGCTCCCCAGTCGTACGCAATCACGACTTTACCGGCCGCAAGCCCCTCCAATACAGAGCGACCGAAGGATTCCTGAAAATGTGACAAGTTGACAACCACGTCCAATTGTTTCAGCGCTTGCACCGGATCATCGACATAGCCGTTAACGACCACATTGGCCTCAGGGTATTGCTGCTGCACCTGGCTTAAGTCTTCGGTTAATGGACCAAATAGATGCCACTCGAAATTTGCGTCATTATAAAGTGTGCTGGCAAGTTGGTAAAAATCTTTTATGCCTTTTTTCGCCAGGTTACTGCTTAACATACCGACGCGTAACGGGCGCTCAGAGGCGTATTGCGGAAAATCAGTTTGTGCACTGACAAACTGCTCAGGCTCAATCACATTCGGCACAATAGTCGTGCGTTCCGGAGCCTTAAGTTCAGCCGCCACACAGGCTGAGTTCGCAATTAGAACGTCTGCGTTGTCAAGTAAGTGCTCACGTATCGCATCAGCCGACGCACCCAGTGTTTGACAAAGCGTAGCATCGTGCTCCGGCAGTTCGCGCACATGCACAATGCAACGCCGTTGCTCCAACTCCGCCGCCAGTAATGGCTCATGCAGCGTTAGCGTGTTGACATAAACCTGCTGTACCGACCTCATCCATAGCCTAAGCTGTTGAAGCACCTCATCGTCCGTAGCCCGGCTCGCGTGCCACCAGCGCAGCGGCAAAAAGCTAATGCACTGACTTAATCGCTGAACTTTTGCCACATAATCGGCATTCAGCGCTCCAGGCAGCACAACCCATAACTGGTAATGCGGTTGCAACATCGCCAGGACATCCAATAGGCTTTTTTCTGCCCCAAAGGCCTCTCCGGCAGTGCTATGAGCAATCACCATTAAGGTTGGTCGCTGCGAGGCGGTTGCTAATGCGCCAAGCGTTAATGACGCGGTCACATCATCCGCATCAGTTGTCGGAACCGAATGCAGTTCCTGCTTCGTTAAACAGTGAACTAAGGGGTTTTCATTAAGGGAGAGTCGATGCACATAACGATAACCCGAACTACTAAAACGCGCACAAGGATCACGCCCCTCAGCCGCGCCAAACTTCAAATAATGCAACGCCGGTTCGATACCGGCCTGCGCAACGTCGGGATAGCGCTGTAAGTAGTAAGTTGCATCAAAAAGTGTCGAACGATCAAGGTGCTCGACGGCATTCGCCTGCCACGCTTCATCCGTCCCCCGAGACAAAGACAATGGCGCGACAAATGGCCGACGTTTGGGATAACGCGCCAGTTGGCGGGATGACGCTTGCCGGTGCCATTCTGCTGCGGCCTGCTGATAGCGTCTGCGTACCCCACCAAGCATACTACTAACATGTGTTGCGTCAGATTGTGTCAGTGAACGTTGGTCCACTCGACCAAACGCTAGAGGCACCGCGGGCATGACTTCGCGCACTGAGTCAGTACCGAATTCCGCAAGCACTCGATAATAGAATTCGGTATCGCCATCAGCTCTGACAGCATCCCAATAACCTAACCGTTTAAAAACACGGCGTCGATACATTAATGACGACACATTGGGATATATCCAGCTCGCTTCAGGACGCCAGCGACTGAAATTTAGCCGGTCATCGGCTCGCACCCAGGCACTTCGGTTAGCGACAGCCTTAGGGTGTTTTAATAAGTCATAGACCTGACACGCAATCTTATCCGGGTGGGACCAATCATCGGCATCATGAGTCGTTATGAACTGCCCTTTGGCCACATCCAGGCCAGCATTACGAGCGCCATAAGCGCCTTCATTTGAATGCAGATGGACAACTGAAATTCGCTTATCGAGTTTGGCCAACTCCGTCATGACCTCTGCGGTATTGTCCATACTGGCATCATTAACCAGGATAATCTGTAATCGCTGCCAGCTTTGCTGTTGCAAACTTTTAACCGCTGTCGTCAGCGTCGTTGCACAATTATAGCAGGGTACAATGACGCTAACTTTTGGCTGGCGCTGCCAGAACCCGGGCCTCTTCAAACGCCCTGTGGCGGTCAACCCATCAAATAACGACTCGCCTTCGCAAGGCCCACTTAATGGGGCAAGATTTACGGCCTCATAGATTTGGTTAATTGCCGCAAATCGTTGCTCTTTTGCGACCACCATCGACTCAGCCAAGTAATGGTCGTGACGACCCAAATCATCGACGATGGGCCAATGCTCAATCTGCACCAGGCGTTCGGCTTCGGATTGCCGCCCTGTGCGCAACAAAGCCTGCAACAAGCATAGAAAAGGCCCTTGGTGTGGCACCAATGCCCGTAAAAGTTCTAAGCCATCGGCATGTTGAAGCGGGGACAACAGATCAACCACCGATCGCCACTGGTTCTTAGCACCATAATACTGAGCCAAAAACCAGCGCCCCAACTGCGCATCGGCTTGTTCGTGCAAGGCCTTGCTTTTATCATTACGCGCGACGTCGCGCGCTAATTGTTCATGCGCTGAATCATTTTGCCACAACTCAGCAGCCAAGCTCACCGAGGTAAACCGCGCGGGCCATCGGCCTTCAAGTCGCCCAAACGCCAAATAGTGTTGAAAAGGCTCAACACTCGCCCGAGCAACATCAGGGTTGCTCCGACAATAGTAGTCATCATCAAAAACCGCTTTCAGGTCTTTCACAATTTACTCTCAAGCGGATCTGTAATTTCAAAATCAAGATACTCCGCAGCGCTCACCATCCGTGACCACCATACTCGTGCAAATTTACCTTCTTTATTCAAATTCCAACGCATCTTCGCCAGTAATTTATCATTAAGTAAGTGATTAAGTGTCTTATCAGCCCGAAGCTTATCCAGAGCTTTATCAAGCATTACATTTTTAAGGGCTCTGTAATGCTCTACGGAAACTCGCTTCGACTTTACTATAGACTGCTGACCACGAAGCGCAGTTTTTCGGCTTTTGGCCTCTTCCTTTAGATGCGGTGCAGCTGGCAAGTTCACCTGACGCGTATCGAGAGGGTGTCTTCGGTAAAACGGTAGCTTACTAAAGTCAACTCGTACTGATTTAGAAGCATAGGCCATACGGGCAATCGTCGGGCTAAACATCGATGTAACATCAAACAGTAATTTACCAGAGCTGAGCACTTCGGGTGGCACTTGACGGGCTAGTTTGATTAAAGACTTTGATGTGAGCGGTTGATGAATATCTCCCTCTTTATTCGGAATGTGCGTACTCATTCCAAAGTGAAAGCGGTTTCGATATGCCAGATAATGCGCTTCAAGCTTCTGTGATACAGATATTCCGGGCAGACTAATCACTTCGCTGATTAATGCTTGCATAGCACTTTCTTTGAGAGTATCCGGCAAACCAAAAGTATCCCACAAACGCGAGCCATGAAAAAAATCATTAACCGCACGCTCAACGCTGTATTGGTCGGTATTTACATGATATTTATCAAACTGCTTCCGAAGTGTACTGGTATAAAAGGTACGGTAAATTTCCCCACAGCCCCCTATTAACCTAGCGCTGTTACTCTGAGTCAGGTCGACTCCAGAGCGCGGAAACTTTACGTCGTGGTATAGGCCAGCTTTAAAGTAGAGTTGCTTTTTTATTGCTTCAACCGGGTCAACCTCATACTCTCTCGATGCCGCATAATCATCATACTGACCGCCAATATAAGCAACTAATCCTGTTGCAATGTCATCTTCCCGCTGGCTACTAAACCTTGTTTTAAATACCACACTCTTAGCTTTTCCTAAGCACGCTACAGCTGCTAGGATCAATCGGCTGTCTCGTCCCCCAGTAATATTAACTACCGTTCGGTCGTATACATGTGATTCAATAACCGCGTTGACATTAGCAAGTATCTCTTCAGCACCGCGCTCGACTAATTGCCAATACTCTCTGTCACCTATGCTATGCTCAAATTTTTTACCTTGCCCTAAACCACAGTCATCTTGCTGTTCTACATGCCAGCCTCTGGTGTTAATTCTTAGGTACTGGCTTTCTCGCAACAGCGTTAAACCGGTTAGTGGTAAACGAGGAGTATTTAACTGTACACCAAATGCATTAGGAAATACCCACTGTGCGGCCAAAGCCGTTACGTCGAGCGTGCTATTTCCATACAAAGCGTTGACTAACGCTCCAACCAGAAACGAGTTGTTACCTAGAATTATATTATTTTTTGCTTCGTAAAAATAAACCTGACTTAAACCAAAACTGTCTGTTCCGACTACAACTTCATCTTCAGAGATTTTAATAACAACGAAAGACCCCGAAGTTTCCTGTTGTTGAGCAAGTTGTTGAGCTTGCAATCCCGTTGCTTCGCATGGACCGGTAAGTAACTGCCCATCAATAACAGCGCTACCAGAGAGCAGACAGGTGTCGTAATCACTGATAGGAGTGGTGGCAAAAAGTGTTCCCACGGAGTTACATTTACTGTAACCAAATAGTTGAGTTAGCTTGTCCTTATCAGCTTGAGCGATGTCCTTTATAAAGACGAAGTCAAAGTGCTTTCCATTGCTTTTTAACATACGTTTTAATTACTCTATTTATCTAAGATTCTAACGCCACCTCTGGCATTGAAAATGTTGAGTGGTCGGCAGCTCACTTCAGTAGGGACAGACTTATTAGAACCCTGAATGAGTAATCGCTGTAACTCATCGAGCGCAACCTGTGTACCACGAGCAGAAATTTCCACTTCTGAACCGACATTGCGAATGCCTGCTTCTAGCCCCAGCGCAGCACAAATTTTTGCAGCCCAACGCCGGTAGCCCACACCAGTAACCTTACCACGCACTCGGTAATATCGTGCCTGCCGTTCTGTATTGCCAGCTGGCAGTAGGTCAGCCATGATCTCTCCCGCGACATTGCGCGGTTTTCCTACCGAGGGAAAATGATGCAACGCAACATCGCAATTAGCATTGACCTCAATAACTGCGGTCTTTTTGGGGTCGATGGGCGAACTGATATCGGTTGCTAAAATATCAACGCCGCAATACGCCAAATCCGTAAACGCTAACTGTGCCCGCTCCGCTAACGCGCGATAATCATCATGCACCTTATCGGTAACATCAACGCTATCGCCGCCAGCACTGACATTAGCAATGTCATTTAAAAAGCAGTGCTCATTATCCGCCAGCACTGTCGCCAAGGTATAACCAGACTTCTGTAAACGATAGGCCATCGCTTCATCATAACGTATCACGCATTTTTTCAGGTATGGATTGGCTTTACGCGCTTTATTCTTAATGGCAATGAGCTGCTCTATCGTATGCTTTCCATCACCAGTAACACTCGCAGGCAGTCGATGAATCGCCGCTAAAAAACGCCCTCCAGAGCATATCAAACGAAAGTCATCGCCTTCGATATGTTCCTCGATAACGACCTGACTTGCCCGCGCATAATCGAGCGCCATAAGCAGCTCATCATAGCTTTGAATATTTGATGTAACGCCTTTACCACCGGCACCATCAATCGGCTTTACCACCACCTTGGTACCAGTTGGCAGCGCCCGGTACCACGTCGTAATCGCATCGATATCGTTACTCGCAAACGCCTCACCGCGGGGCGTATAAATGCCCGCCTGCTCCAACTTGCGCTTAGTTGCGAACTTATCGTTGGTTATTTCACGAGTCTTCAACGACGTCACGGCCGGCATGTTTTGCCTAAACCGCAAGGTACGGTTAGCACTCGTCACCGACCAGCGCTTGTACCCCGACTTATTGGTAAAACAATTAACCAGACACCCCTGCCGCCAAGCGGCGCGTTGCAAGATGAGCTGATGAATATTGCCCTGATTGTGCAACAGCTCGGTATCAGGCTCAGCAATGACCGGCGCATAGTCAGCAAGTGCGCGACCACTGAAACTAGCTCTCACTGCACCGCTTTTTAAATCATCTTTTATCGCGCGTACACTGATAGGCGCTGTGTTGTGCAGGCGTTTCGGCTGTGAGAAAAAGTAACACACGAAGGCATCGGCAAAATCAAAGGGCTCACCCAGATCTGGTTTTAACAACGAACTGCTCTGTGGACGACTGTTGATTTCGATAACAACCAGTTCTTTTCCGGTATCAATGACATCCGCAGCGAAAACCTCAAGATCCGGGAAAGCACTATAAACGGCCTCACAGAATTGCCCGCAACCAGGCAGTGAGTTTAGTGGTACGCGTTCGATCATCCCACCGCTAGAACGTCCCAACTTATCCGAAAGGATGATTTGCTCGCCCGCTTCGGGGACCGACTGATAGGTCAACCGGCTTTTTTTCAACCGCAGGAGGGTCGCATCCTCAAACTTTATTTTGGGCAGTTTTCGTTTGCCACGAGCCGTATTTTCTTGCTCAATCAACTGCTCAACAGTCCTCTGACCGTCACCCGTAATCATCGGAGGATGACGCCGAACAGCAGCAACCGGTTGCCCGCCTAGCGCATAAATACGGTACTCTTTTCCGCTGATATGACGTTCACAGACCACCTTACCCGATAATTTTTGCAACACCGACGTAAGCTCAGCGGGCGTTTCAATATTCGCAAACACGCCTTTCCCCATACTGCCCTTCACTGGCTTCAGAACCAACGGGTATGAGGCTTTGCTGTGAAGCGCCTGATAACTTTTAGGATCATCTAAGTCGTATAACTGTGGTTTCGTCGTGGCAATGTTATAGCTAGCCAGCGCCGCTGCCGCAGAGAACTTATCAGCCAACGTTTTGCGGGTTTGCTCAGAAACACTGAGCGCGAGCGTACGATTAAAAATCAACCGCCGCCGTCCATCCGATAACCGGTAAAGATTACCAAGTTGGTTAGCTTGATTAAGAGGTACCTGTAAATGCTTAAAAAAAGGAATGCCTAGCCACTCAACCCGCAGCCCCCGTCGCTCAGCAGCTAAAGAAATGGCATAGCTACAGGTATTGTTACTGCTGAAGCCAGTGACAAAATAATCACTCAGCGTCGCAGTGCCGCTCATTTCTTTGCTACCGTTTTATTAAACACATCAAAGGATTTGCCGGCGATCAAGTCTTGCTGTAAGCGCGCTTCGGCTCTTAAATAGTGTTCACCAAGATAGCGATCAAATTGTGCGTTAAACGCGTTGTACTGACCCGGTCGAGGTGTAAATTCACCAAACACAAACTGATTTTCGCTGCGTAAAAAATCAATGCGCATAAACGGCGCCGGGATTGCAGAGCTTACGGCTAACGCCTGTTGCGCTTGCTGTTGCGTGAAGCCCTTTCCTTCAAAGGTTTTATTCTGATAGCGCCCGGTTTTTGCTAAGGTCATATCCGGCATCCACTCACAATAATGCCCACCATGCTCACGGTCGACTTCCAGCACAAAACCCAATTCACCGTAAAAACAGTAAAACTTCAGGTCCCGAGCAGGAACAGGCCGGCCATCCACGTCATCGCCAATATACTCTTCGAGAACCCAGCGGTTGTTGCGGATCACATTCGTATCGAGCAACTCATCAATTCTCTCGCGCAACGCCTGTTCACTCGGTAGGTTTTCCCCAGTCTTTACCTCTGTAATCCGGTCACCCGACAAAATGTAAATGCCGTTGCTGGATGAACCATTGGTCGGTTTTAAGACCGCCGGTTGGTTTAATTCAAGTCGTTCTATCGGCTTGGGTTTGGTTAACGGTTTCGGATGCTTCATTCCCAATGCGTTAACGAAGCGGTAGCCTCTCGCCTTACCATTTAACTCCAACTCGTTACGAAAACCTGACAGTTGACGTCTTCGGGTAGCCCTCGTTAAACATTCGCTAAACGACGCCGCCGCATGCAATGCAGCTCCAACGCTTGCTGCTTGCCTAACGTATGCCTCAGACAGTTCATTAGCAGGAAAATGCTCACTCACGTATTCTAAAATATCAATGCGCTGTTGCTTATTGAGTTTATTCAACTGCGAAAGCACCAGCGAAAGCAGTTGGCTTCTTTGCTTTTGTTGTTCACATCGCTGCTCGTAAGCCTCGGCAATTTTTTGCATTAATTCTGTTACTACTGAATCACTCAGCTGTTCGGTATTACTCATGCAATACTCTCAATAAAAATCTTATCGGTGTTAAATACATCACGGACCTGCGCCTCAGCTTGCGCTATCACCGTATCTTTGTACGCGCCATCAGACAGTCGTCCACGATCGACCAGCACAGCCGATTCAATGCCCTCAAATTCCGGCGTTGCAACAACGGGATAAACCAGCAACTCAAGGTCACCCACAAGCAATGATTTAGCATTGACCTTGTCGCCAAAAACAATGGGTTCGGCTAAGCCTTCATGCAATAACTCACAATACTCATTCACAAATCGGTATTGCTTATTGTTGAAGCTTGGCCAATGCAACAACGCAATTTTTTCACCCTGTTCGGCCAGTTCACGGGCTTTCGTTAGCACTTCACGGCTGTTTCGTTTACTTAAAAAGTCAGCGACGATAACCGTATCAAAGCTCTGGTGATCGCCTCGTTTATGTAACATGGCCTGAGGAATCGAGGTTTTTGCCGTCGGATCAAGCCCGCGCTTATGGTACCAACGGCATATTTCCCGATACACCTGGCGCAGACCAAAGTAAACCGTACTAACATGGGTTGCTTTAGTACGCGTTAACGAACTTTCATCATCCAACGCAAACGCCATGGGCACCTCGGCCAGGCCATGCAAAATTGCCTGTTTGCCAAAATGATGTTGAGCGCGCCAAATGTATTCTGTATCCGCACTGATACGAACTTCATCCCAGTGACCGATTTTGCTTACCGCCTCACGGGTGAGCATAAACGATGAATGACTGTAGTGGATGATGCTGTCGGATGGCCGCCAATTGATCGTAAAATGTAAATCATCCGTCGCCCGAACCCAGCTTAATATCACACCTTGCGCATCAGGCTGCGCGCGCAATAACATCATCTGTTGTTCCAGCTTTTGAGGATGGGACCAGTCATCCGCGTCGTGGGTTGTAATGTAATCGCCACTGGCTTCCTTTAAGCCGCGATTACGTGCCGGGTAAGCGCCCTGGTTATGGGGTTGCTGCACCACTTTCACACGACGATCTCGCGCAGCGATAGCATTCAATACCGCCACCGTATTATCGGGTGAGCAGTCATCCACGGCAATAATCTCAATATTGCGCCACGTCTGATTCAGCAGCGAATTTATCGCAATCTCGATACGGTCTTCCGCTTTGTATATCGGCATAATAATCGAGATTTTTTCATGTTGCTCAGCAGGCGGTATCGCGCAATCACGCTCGCTATGATTTGAGGTCAAATTGGCAAACGCAAGTGGCTGTTGCTCATCGGCTCTTGCAACCGGCAAATAGCCATGCCGCTGATACATATCATTAATGCAGGCCAAGCGCTGTTCATCGCCCGCAAAGGTGTTCGCCAACATTAAACGTGCATCAGGATCATCAGGATTTTCCGACAAATAATCCGTTAGTATCTCTGCGGCAGCATCGGCTTGCTGCAGTTTTAACCGACTATTTGCTTCGAGCAACACTCGGGCCTTATCCAGGCGCTGGAGCGGCAACAACTCAGCCATTTTAAGACTGAGCTCTAATGCCTCGCGATGTTCGCCATTGAAAGCCCGCCAACGAGCCAACGACCACGCGGCCAAATGGCGCTCCTGGATGGGGGCGCGTTCATCCTCAAGGATCTTAGCCAGAGCCCGGCAAGCGCTAATAGCATGGCCGGACCAGACTTTATCTTCCAGCACGTCCAGCTTGTTTTGCCGCGAGTGACGCCCTTCTTTTGCACCATGTAAAATGTAGTGCAAAAGCGGGTTCATACCACTGTCAGCAACATCAGGATAGCGCTCAAGATAAAATTCCGTGTCGAACTTAACACCGGGATTTCGTCCTAATTTAGCACCAATTTTGTAATAGTGTTCCGCTGGGTGCATACCCAACAAACCAACGTCAGGGTACTTTTTTATGTACCAATCACGCTGTACAAAACCCGACTCTTTTAATATTTCTATCGCATTCATAAGTCGGCTTTATCACTCGGCTGAATTTCCCGACCTTCCTTCATACCCTGGCGTAGATAATGAACCAATGGATTCAAACCCTGCTCCGCAACATCTGTATGAAAACCTAAATACCAACGGGAATTAAACTGAGGGGACGGATCACGACCTTCTTTACCACCGTGAATCGCGTAATGCAAAACAGGATCCATGCCCGACTGCTTTACATCAGGATAAGTGTGCAAATACCACTCAGCATCAAACCAATCAGACTGACGCAGCAGTTCGACATCTGACGATGGCAGTTCAGTCTTCGCATCCGCCTTTTTCAAAACTTTTTTGACTTTGCCAAATAGCCCGCCTGCAGCTGGCTTCACATTGCGCTTGGGCTGGCTACCGTCCGGGCGGATAGCCGGAGGCTTTTCCGGCAACTCAAGTAACCACTCGGTCAATCTGGCATTATCTTGCGCTTGCTGTTTAAGTTGTTCCTTAAGTGCTGCGACTTCTTCACGCAGTGCCGCATTTTCCTGCTGTAGTTCTTCATTTGTCGGCATAACTTAAGCGCCTGCATTCAGTCGTTTGATGGCATCCCATGCAGTCCGCATTTGATCATTGACAAGCTCAGCTAACTTATTCGGCGCAGCTTCTTTCAGTTGCTTATATTTATCGGATAAACGCCATGCACCTCGCGATTCGCCCTTCTCGGCAACCGCAGCCAGTCGTTGATACTTCCAGTCCGGAATTTCCTCCACCGTGGCCAACGCGGCATCATCTACCGCCGACAGTGCCACCGAAAAACGCACCGCGCTATCAGCTTGCTGACCCTCAATCAGGTTTGCGCTGCCGTTATCGAGGCGGCTTTTGGCGCCGCTAAATTTGTCATCAAGTTGTTTAACGACATCAGAAGACAGCTTAACCGCTTGTTTCGTTAGAATGCGAGGCGCAAAATCCAGTCCCGCGAACACAGGCCCCGTCGCGGTTGCGAAAAGCTGCACCGCAACAAACGGCGCTTTTGTTGCTAGTGATAGCGTTTGCGCGAGTTTCACATAGCGCGCGGCATGTTGAGGAATCAAATGATGCCCCTCTACCAATTCGCTACTGCTCAACGTCACATCTTGACCAAAGGCAAGCGGCAAAAATGCACCATCAAAATAGCTGACACGTCGCGTCGCAAAGTTATAGTCAGTTTGGCTGATAAAACCAACAATACCGTTGAACACATAAAAACTGTAACTTACCGGTGATACGGTACTGCTCAGTGCGCCAGGCTCACGAGCCTCTACAACCCACTGCTGCGGAACACCGGTAAATGTTGATTGATACAGTTGCGTCAGCTTTTCTTTTAACTTTTTAAGTCCATAAGAACGCAACGTGACATGATCAAAAAAACGGTTGTTCGGTTCACGGTCGATAATCATCAACGCCTTAGCTGACCAACCATCCGCTAATTTGATGACACAATGTTCGGCGAGCATATCCTCTGAAAGTTCGTCAATCGAATCTAACCGATGCGCCTGTTGAGTCGTCTTGACGCCTTGTTTTTGGGCCCAACGGACCGAGTTCAGATAGGACGCGAGCTCGTGCGACGGCTCAAGGTCTGCAAGTTGGTTAACATGAGCTAAAAACGGTGAATTAGTATCGACAATTGTCATAGTCACAGCCACAGATTTATCCAGAATAAAAGTTGTTAATAGGCTACTGATTATGGGGGAATATATCAATAAAAAAGGGCCATAAGGCCCCTTTAGACGTCAAGTTTTGTAAAGCCTGGAAGCTATTGAACCTGATTCGACGGAATCCGTTCACCGACCATACGAAGCTCTTTCGAACCTTCACCGAGATAGTTCTCGACATCGGTAATCTTTTCGCCAACCGTCTGCAATTCTTTAGCGCCCGAATCCGGATAAACCTTTTCAGGATCCATCGGCTCACCAATGGCAATCAACTCAGGAGCCCCCTCACCCACATAGGTTTCAGGATCCAGCCGTTCACCTAAATGACGAACGACTTTAGAGCCTTCGGTCGCTTGCTCGGCATTTGCATCAGTACCATCCATGTCCCGATAACTCACATTACCGTTATCATCGATGTAGGCAACCCCGCGTTCACCCATGGCTGGTTCCGAACGTTCACTTTGCTGCCATTTTGGTTTTAATTCACGTGGCGCGGAACTCGCTGCGACACCCGCGTTTTGCTTCTCCAGAACCCGATCCCCCGACGTTTCGGCCGGATCACCTGCACTAACATAAGCATAAACACCTGCTGCAACCGCAACCGCAACAGCGCCCAAAATAATTTTGTTCGCCATAAACACCTCGTATAAAAACAGTAAGGTGGCCACCACCTTATTTGGTCGTAGCCACTACCCTTACTTTAAAAGCAACCGCCGATTATTTTAAGTCGGCACGGGTTGCGACACAGAATCCATTGTGTTGCAGGTTCGTATCGATTGAGAAACGCATACCTTTACCCGTAACATAGGCTACTTGTGCCATCTCCAGAAAGCGATTACCAATGGTTGGATCTTGGAAGTCTCCGTCGCAGTCGAACGAGATATAGGTTCCGCCGCACGCGGGTGCAGTTTCACTCACATCAATATCGACCTGAGCCATACAACCGCCAAAGTTTTCTTTATCAATCAAGACCGCCGTGATATTGCTCGGAGGTAAGCGAACAACTTCAGCACTCGCGACAAGCGACGTGCCCATTGTGATACCAACTAAAGCAGCGAGAGTTACCAACTTTTTCATATCAAAACCTCAGTTTATTGTTTAAATGACATCCCTGATAGAGCTATTAAACATCCTCAAGCCAAACAAGGTTGATCTATTTACAATATTACAACATAAAAACGGTATGTCCAGAATATCATCGGAATTTTTATTGTAAGTCATTTGCGTTAAGAAAAGACCTCAGCATTACCTTCCCAAACTCCTTGTTCATATGTGAAACATCATTTTCTGGGTGCTTAATTTCCCCGTCACCAGACACGTCAAGTTTCGCGCTGCCCACACCATAGTGTGAAACGGTACTAAATTCATGTGTTAAAGACGCTTCGGGCTGAACTAAAAGCGTAGTTTTAAAAGTCTCCAAACATAGGCTATAGCCCTGCAAATAACTTTGATACGCATTATCAGGAGTTACGATTGTAGGCTGTTGCTCGATAATTCTCATAGGAGGGGGGCTAACAACAATTGGACCACTAAAGCCTTCGTTACGGATCACTTCAGCTACATAACATGCACTCTTCTTAGTTGCTATTTGTTCAAAACACTTTTGCTTAAAGGCTGCAGACACTCCTTCTACAAAATCAAGGGTGACTCGAGGAGTAAAGCCGTATAACCAGATTGCATCATAATCAGCAAGCACGACATCACCAGTAGGCAGTCCTGAAGTGTATGCAAATGCAGCATCTAGCTGCTCAGTTTTTGGACTCAATATACCGTTTGAGTGTGTTAGAAAGCGTACACCGGACGCTCGATACATCGATGAGCGAGCAGCGAAAAAAGTAAACTTATACCGGTTTAATTCATTTTCAAGCTCCTTCCAAGCCTGTTTAAGAGCGCCAACATGACTCGTTCCTATTACAGCAATATGTTTCATTTATCCCTCTACTGCAGCCGGTTTTTCTTTATCTCGCTCAGATATTTCGTTAATCTTATTAGCCTAACATCAAAGGGAGTTTAGACATATAAAATGGATCCTAATAACCCATACTCATCACTACCTGACAAGGCTTTCTGGCGCACAGCAGTCGCTCAGAAATCGCTGTTTGATATCACAGGACTGTGGGACCCTAAGTTCAAGATTCTACCCAAGCACAACGTTGCCACTTACGGCTCGTGTTTTGCGCAACACATCGGCAATGCTCTTTCAGAACGCGGCTTCAGTTGGCTCCGTACAGAGGTACCACCAACAACTGTACCTATAGAGACGGCCAAGCAATACGGTTATCATATCTTTAGTAGCAGAACCGCGAACATATATACAACATCTTTACTGCACCAGTGGGTTAGATGGGCTGACGGTGAGAAATCTCCAAACTTAGTCTGGAAACAGAGCAACAAATATTTCGATCCGTTTCGTCCTAAAATTGAGCCTCATGGCTTTTCAAGTGAGGAAGAAGTGCTTAGGTTGCGGCAGTACACAATAGAAAAATTTAAGCAATCTATAACCGAAGCAAACTTTTTTGTCTTTACGCTAGGCTTAACAGAAAGTTGGTTCGACAGGGATGGATTTGAATACCCGATGTGCCCTGGTACTGTAGCGGGTGAGTTTGACGCTGAGACGCATCAATTTAAAAATCAATCATTTAAATTTATTAAAGACAATTTGTTATCAGCCATTGCAGTGATGCGAAAAATGAATCCTAAATTGAGGTTTATTCTTACGGTGTCTCCCGTCCCATTAACTGCTACAGCCTCAGGAAAACACGTATTAACGGCAACGATGCACTCAAAGTCTTTACTAAGAGCCGTGGCAGCAACAGTTTCCGAAACAAAGCACTATATTGACTATTTTCCTTCATACGAGATTATTAATAGCCCTGCTTTTAAAGGTGTCTTTTTTGAGCCTAATATGCGCTCCGTTAACCCAGCTGGGGTTAATTTTGTAATGAACTCATTTTTTCAGGGGCTGCACGACAAATTTGGCATCAACCAAACAAAAGAAAGGACTGTCAGTAAATCAAATACGAGTCCAAGCAGTGTCGATGAAGAAATTGACCAACATTGCGAAGAAGCACTGCTAGAGGCATTCGGTAATGCGTAATCTCATCGTCCTCGGAGATAGCCACTTAACTACAGCCAAAGATCTCATTCAGCAGGCATTCGGTCATGAATTTGATAACCTTTATTTTATAGCAAATCGATTTTTAAAACATAAATGGTGGGAACTGAAACAGAATGACTACCTACATTGTTTCGAAATCACAGACACTAGGGTTCCAAATAAAACAATAGAAATATCCCGTACCGATGAAAATCATTTGCTATTAGTTGGTCTAAGAGTATCTGGCGATGGGCTGCTTAGAGCCTTTGGTAGTTTGACCCATGAAAAAACTCCCAAGCTACCTTTTTTTGACTATGAATTGTCAACAGCATTCATTCATAAAATTTATACTGACTACCTGTACATTCAACTAACTCCTATCGCTCAGGTAGTTAAAAATGATGACTTCGAAAGCATTCATTGGATACTTAGTCCAGACATGAGCGAGCGAGCGGCATACGCCAGATTTGGAAAAGAGAAAGTCGAATTTGGATTTTACAATAACATAAAAGATATTTTTGAGTCAGCGCTTAAGGAAGTAAAAGAGAAACTAGGATTAGAAAAGATAAAATTTATAAAGGCCAATCATTTTCAAAGGCCGAGCGGATTTAACTCAGCCGAAGTTGCAATAAAATCCCGAGAGGAATTCGACATCCACTTAACTAATGATTATTTTAAACACACATTAAAGCACGTCCTAAAATAATTTTTAAATGCTTTCTGAATTAAAACTTTTATCTTATGGACTTAATTAATCGGAATTAGGTCCATATTTTCCTCTTGATACGTCACCATCAGGTTCCGCTGTTCTTTAGTATTACGCCAATTGTTAGACATGACTGACTCTACATACCCCCCTAACTTATCCTTAACTAAAAAATATTTAATATTATCGCTTTCAAATTCAAATGATTTAATTTGAAACTGATATAGCTTCTTTATGTTTTTGCTAAGAGAAATAACGCCGGGAATAAAAGTTCCATAGCCAGCAACTACCGTGTTAGCTGTTAATAACGACTCAATATCCTCTTTTAGGCTACTACTAACGATGGAAAACTCAATCCCACTCTCCTCTAAAAATTTAACTAACGGGTTTATAACTGGATTTCTTTCGTCCTCATAAACCAATTTGACTGATTTTACGTTTTCTTCTTTCAGTATTTTCGTGTAGTAGCATAGTGGAGGTTGGCCATAACCTGGATGAACTCGTTTTCCCTCCTCGAAAATATCGCCAGACCTAATATGAATTGCAAAATCATTTTCATACCGAGCATTATAATCTGCAACTTCGATAGCTGAGGCTTCGCCAATAGGCTGGGTTATATCAAGTGTACTGATTTTTTTAGATTGCAATCTAGAAGGTGCATAAAAGAACTTACCTGATAAGACCGAGGATTCGTCGAAGGGAAACCCTTTGATAAGACTTATCTTTTCACCTTTTACATCAATTACTGACGAGCGTCCATTAATTAGCAATTCAGACGAACTATTCTCCGGAATATAGATTTTTGAAACACCCAACTTACAGGCAACCTTTACCGCCTTTACAATCGCCAACAATGCATTAGAGAAGCGCCCCAGACCTTCAATAAAAAGGGCATCGATATTTTGAGAGTCAATTTTACTTATTGAAAGGGCTTTAGCAAAAAGAGATCTCTTTTTATTAAAGACCAAGTTTCCATCAGATGAAATATCCAATGAAAAATCATGAGCCAACTTTGAGATTAAACTTGAGTTATTAACAAATTCACTTCGCATACCATTCATCATTACTAGCTGCGAAAAAACTATAGCCCCTCCTTTAGGCCTAGATATTTTTATGAACCTCACACCTTCATTGATTTCTACCGATAAAGATGATTTTTCTAAACACACTGACACATCTTTTTTTACATTTGCCTCAAAATACTCAACACCACAGCGAGAAACTGCTATTGTTAAGCCGTCTAACTCATTTATTGAATTAGACGGTTCTGTCGCACGATAATAGAAACGCACAGTCTGAGCAGACAACCCTTCACTAAACTCAATAATAACTTCTGGTTGACTGTCAGATCTTTTTGTATGACAAAAGAATTGATGGGGTTGATTAACCATGCTAACCCCCCTTCTAAGGTAAGGATGTTTTACTGAGCTTGACTCAATAACCTTCGTGTTGAGGGGAGGTAGAAATTTTTTATTAACTGTATACATGATAAATGTTAATCTTCCTAGTTATAAGTAACTTCAGTTCGTTTAGTTTCTTTTCTAATAATTTACTACTTCTTCTTGCCTAAGATTGAGCTGGACAGATTGAACCCTGGTTTCAAATTCTGGACCAATAATGTGACTTAACATCGGTTGGGTATGTTGTTGGTAGGTATCATTATCCAGATTCATCACGAACACACTGGCAGCCGCCATGTCGTCAACCTGCAAAAACTCACGTATCGGGGAGCCGCTGCCCCAGGCGTCACAGTTGCATCACCGCGCTCTTTAGCTTCGTGAAAACGACGCAGCAGTGCCGGTATCACATGACTGTTTTGGGGGTGGACGTTGTCATTCGGGCCATATAAGTTAGTCGGCATGACAGAGCGGTAGTCACGAGCATATTGACGGTTATAGCTTGCGCACAGTGAGCGGGTGATGACATTAACATCACCCTGCTTTTGTAATTGACGAACGATCGCAGAGCCGACCATACCGTTGTGGCCGGCAACAAAAATATTTTTCTTAGCCGTCATAACTTACTCTACCGATACCGGAATTTCATAGCCGTGCTCTTTCAACAAGGCATGGCGTTTGGCCACTTTCAGGTCTTCGGCGACCATTTCAGCGCACATCTCTTGAGTGGTGATTTCTGGGGTCCAACCGAGTTTTTCTTTGGCTTTGCTCGGGTCACCCAACAGCGTTTCGACTTCAGCGGGGCGGAAATAACGTGGGTCGACTTTCACCAGTACATCGCCAACCTTAACGTTTGGCGCGTCGTCGCCTTCAACGGCTTCAACGATACCTTGTTCTTCAACGCCTTCGCCTTCAAACCGCAAGGTAATGCCCAACTCTTTAGCAGACCAGGTAATGAACTCACGCACGGAGTACTGCACGCCGGTAGCGATAACAAAATCTTCCGGCTGCTCTTGTTGCAACATCATCCACTGCATACGCACGTAATCTTTGGCATGGCCCCAATCTCGTAAGGCGTCCATATTACCCATATACAGGCATTGCTCTAAACCCTGAGCTATGTTAGCTAAGCCACGAGTGATTTTGCGGGTAACGAAGGTTTCGCCACGGCGCGGCGATTCGTGGTTAAACAAAATGCCGTTACAAGCGTACATACCATAGGATTCACGGTAGTTAATGGTTATCCAGTACGCGTACAGCTTGGCAACCGCATAAGGTGAGCGCGGGTACATCGGCGTGGTTTCTTTTTGTGGAATTTCCTGCACTAAACCGTAAAGCTCAGACGTAGATGCCTGATAGAACTTAGTTTTCTTTTCTAAGCCCAATAAACGGATAGCCTCAAGGATGCGCAAAGTTCCCATGGCATCGACATCGGCTGTGTACTCAGGCGACTCAAAGCTTACCGCTACGTGCGACTGCGCACCCAGGTTATAAACCTCATCCGGCTGAACTTCCTGCAAAATACGCGTCAAGTTCGAAGAATCGGTCAAGTCACCGTAATGCAAAACAAAGTTTTGATGCTCTACATGCGGATCTTGATAAATATGATCAACGCGCTGCGTGTTAAACAACGAAGCACGACGCTTAATACCGTGTACTTCATATCCCTTTTCTAACAAAAACTCCGCTAAATAGGAGCCATCCTGGCCGGTTACACCGGTAATAAGTGCTTTTTTCATTCTATGCCCAAAACATTCTATGTTTAGTTAAAATCAGATGTTCGATTAGTTAATAACAAGTTGCTCTTGTTTTTTCACTACATTATCTATTTCTTTTATTTGTTTTAGAAAAGGTTCCAATTTGTCTAAAGGCAAAGCACTTGGACCATCACATTTAGCTTTATCTGGATTTGGGTGCGCCTCTAAGAACAACCCTGCAATTCCGGTTGAAATTCCGGCTTTCGCCAATTCTACAACCTGTGAACGCCGCCCACCAGAAGCGGCTCCTCCCGGATCACGCTGTTGTAATGCGTGCGTTACGTCAAAAATGATCGGAGCATTATTACTAACCTCTTTCATGACTCGAAACCCAAGCATGTCAACAACTAGGTTATCGTACCCAAAACAGCTCCCGCGGTCACAAAGCATGACGCGCTCGTTACCCGCTTCTCCAAACTTCTCCACAATATGCCTCATTTGTTCCGGACTCAGGAACTGAGGCTTTTTAATATTAATCACTTTTCCAGTTTTCGCCATCGCTGTCACCAGATCAGTTTGCCGTGCAAGAAAAGCAGGTAGCTGCAATACATCGGCAACTTCTGCAACAGCTTCGGCTTGGAACGGTTCATGAACATCGGTGATAATCGGCACTCCAAATTTTTCTTTTACATCCGCCAATATTTTTAAACCGTTATCTAAGCCAGGGCCTCGAAAAGAGTAGATTGATGAGCGATTTGCTTTGTCGAAGCTTGCTTTAAACACATAAGGAATACCAAGCCTTTCAGTAATCCGCACGTACTCAGCACATGCTTCTATCGCTAGCTCTTTTGACTCCAGAACATTAATACCACCGAAAAGTGTAAAGTTCAGTTCGTTTCCAACCGTAATAGCGTTATTTATCTTAATCGTCATTTTACAACCTCAGAAAAAGCCGTAGTTTTTAACTAGAGAACTAACGTCTGCTCCCATTGATATATCAACGAGGATTTTCTTTTCGTTTGATGCTCTATTATAAATTTCTTCAACTACAGCCTTTTCAATTGATTTTGGTATTACAACTAGCCCCTCCGCGTCCCCAAATACAAGACTACCAGGATTAACATCTACGCCATTTAAGTTAATAGTTTTGTTCATAGACTCCATAGTGGCTCGTTTACGAACGTCTTGACATGTATAGCCATTAGAAAAGACTGGTAAACCAAGCTTTAAAACTTCACTAGAGTCGCGGGTCTTACCGCCTACCACAACTGCTGATGCTCCTGATCGAATAGCCAAGTTTGCATTTAGTTCACCAAAATAAGCGTAATCGGGTGTCTCGTTTTCTACCAAAATGATGTCGTTTGGTACGATCGTATTGTAGGAGTGCAGAGCCGAATAAATTCCTTTGAAATCTTCGCCATCTTTCAATTTTCGGAGTTTTAACGTTTTCGCACGACCAAGGAACTTGGCTTCTGGAATGTTGGGTGTTAGACCACGAATAATTTGGTTATTATACCCAAAATCATCTAAGATATCCGACAACATGCTACTGGTAAGATGGTTTCGAATGTTAGAAAGCAAACGTCTATCTTGCTCCCGCAGGCCTGCCGCAATCAAGTTTGCTAACTCAAACTCGTCAGGCCAGTTAACATCAATTGCCTCCAAAGGAGAGGCCTCTAACATTAACGGTCTTTCACCAATTCTTCGGTTAGTTTTTTTGGCTGCGTCACCTTTTACTAAATACAAACCCATTGTTTCAATAACGGTATCTTCCAAGTCAATACTGTTGGGGATGTGATTTATATCATAACTAGGCTTACCGTGCTTCCATGTGTACTGTTTTTCAGCATTAACAAGTACAGCTGAATCGTAGTCAGACGAGTTATCTCTTAGTGCGTCAACACCCTTCTTAATAGTTTCGGGAGAGATAAATGGGCTCGTACCAAGTACCTGAATATAAATATCGGCTTCAACTTGATTAACCTCATTCATAAAAAGCTGATGGCCATCGGTCTTATTACTAGCAAGGGAGGGATCACGCTTTAGTACGTTACATTCTACTTCACTGGCAAGCTCAATAATATCATCGGACTCAGTATCTAAATAAACCTCATCAATAAAATCGCAAAGTACTAACTTTTCAAGCGTATGCAAAAATAATGGTTTACCATCGAGCAACTTTAGGTTTTTACTCTCTATCCGAGAGCTAGAACCTTTGGCAGGCAAAAAGGCGACAACTTTCATAAGGCGCTCCGATTCAAGTTTTGATATATATATAAGTTTGTAGATTCATCAGCAATAATTAAGCTATTGACAGACAAATCATTCATTAATTTATCGGCGTCAACACATTTTGTTAACTTTGAAACGACTTTTGGGGAGTTATTCATCATAGATAACGCATCTAATCCCTCGAGATCTGATAATTCATGACTGGACAGTGTGCGTCGTATATCTCCATCTGTAATTACACCTACTAATCTTTTATCGCGAGTTACACAAACAACTCCACACTTCGAATTAGCAATTTTAGCCAATACTGTTTTAAAGTCATTCCTAACGTCCACAGTAACAGCTGGGATCGCAAAGTCTATAACCCGTCCCAATAATTTTTTACCTAAAGCCCCGCCAGGATGAAAGCGGGCAAAATTCTCTGGTTTAAAGTTACGAGCCTCCATTAGAGCAATGGCTAAAGCATCTCCCATTACTAAAGTTGCTGTTGTTGAAGAGGTTGGAGCTAGTTGAAGAGGGCATGCTTCCTCTTCAACACCTATATCTAAATGGAATTTAGAATTTAAAGCTAAGGTAGAATTTGAATTACCGGTCATACTAATCAAAGTATTTCCACTATCTTTTAAAAAAGGCACTAATTTCAGAAGTTCTTCAGTTTCACCTGAATTCGAAATGGCTAGGAAAATATCCGACGGCTGTACCATCCCTAAATCACCGTGAAACGCTTCGCTAGGGTGGAGAAAAAAACTCGGAGTGCCTGTGCTTACCATCGTTGCAAAAATTTTTTTTGCAATATGACCTGACTTGCCCATTCCACAAACTATGAGCCTGCCTGAGGAGTGCAAAATTTCGTTAACAATCTTCGTAAAGTTATCATCTATCTTGTTAGATACAAAATTCAGAGCCTGGCATTGTATAGAAAAAACTCTAATTGCAGAGCTATTAAAATCAGTCACAACAGCTTAACCTCTTTGATATAATAATTCATAGATTTAACTAATAACAACAACACTGCTCAAAGTATGTTGCAATTGCTCTTTAAAAACTAGGTCTGGCTAAATGAAGCCTAGTACTTTCCTGAATCGTAAATTCATCTGTTGGTTACATTTACCATCAGTTCATTAGGTACAGTGCGTAACGCAGTGCTTATGAGCACTAACTAACGCAATAATCTATCCAAATTTCGTTTGCGCTAAGCCCACGCTGATATGAAGCATTATCGGCAAAATAAACTGACGGTCTCCGGCTCTTTAGTAATTCGTTAGTGAGCTTCGAATTCTCGATCGCGATAAAGAGGACTGTCACGGATAATTATTAGCCATACTTATATCAAAAAAGCCCTTTAATCAGGCCGTACTAACTCTGCAGGCATTCTATATAGCGTCTTAAACGGTTGTTTAGGTGAGTAAATAAATCACCACAGCCATAAAAGTCAGTCATTATATAATTGTAAATCCACCTGTCACTGGCTAAATAGCGTATCTCCCCCGAGCTTGAGTTCATCTCGAGCATAAGCGCTATGCGTTTTAAATATTCTCGCTCCCTTTCGGCTTTTGGCCTAGTGTGCCATTTTACCATGCGCTTTCAGCTTTTGAGGGTCATTGCACCCCCACAAATTATTGATTCACCGAAAACCTCGATGGAAAACCGCGGGCGTAATATTCGTCCTTTTTGCAATCTCGCGTTGTGAAAATTTTTGTAAGAGCGACGGAGAAATCTAGTATCGTTGTACCTAGATCAACTGCCAATAACTCATGTTAAGATTCCTTTTTGGGCCGAAAAGTAAGAATACCGTTTGTCGGTAGCTGGCCTCTTCTTTGACCTATCCTGTTACAAGAATATTTCGGTTATTATCTGAGATCAGGATTTAAATTACGCAAACAGATGAGAAGACGAAAAGTGTAACTAAAAATTTTAACCTCAGAAAAAATTAACGCTTATTGAGAAATTAGACGCCACTGACAGTTTTGACCTGCTACTATTGTATATTTACTACCCCTTTCTGCTCGCAACTCCACAAGCGATTTTGTTCTTTCAACATGTGAGTTTATGTACTCAACAACATTTTCAGGTGCAAACCTCTGGTATAGTAACCTGTTGGAATATCCTATTAAATGATCTACTGTCAAATTTAAATAACATGAAGCGACTGCTGCACTACTATCAAGTGATATAACAGTTTGTTTCAAGCCTCTTTTCTCTAAGAGATATAAAACGGGTTCAAGCGTCACGTTATTTGTAGAGAATATATCCTCATAATTAAAAACTCGCCCTGGAAATCTTTTTTCAAAAAAATTATTAATTTCAACAGATATACCTTTTGATCTTGGATCACCTTTGACTATAAACGCAAAATTTGAACAGCCATCAATAGCCTCATTAATTAGATCACTGTAGATTTGTTTCAATGTATTTATGCCATCTCCGAATTTATATCTACCATCATGAAAGTGATCAGTGCACCACGGCCTTAACAAAAGATATACAACCGAATCAAACCTATCATGTAGTTTCTGGAGATTAACATTTGAGGTGTATGGAAAAAGAACAGAATTATATGCACTCAGGGCACTTAGAAAACATTCTTCATCATTTATTACACTGAAGCTAGTTTGTGGATATTTATATCTTGTAATAGGACAAACATTATGAAATTGATATATTGTATTTTCGTCAGACAAAGGAACACCAAGTAAAGAGGAATAATCGAAAAGCAAATCCTTCCACCAAATTGTATTTATAAATCCGTCAGGAAAAATAGAAGCTTTTAAGTTTCTATTTTCTTTTATACTTTTTAATAGTAAAACTTCATTCTCCAATTTAGCCAAGCCTGCCTTATTTCCCCAAAAAACAACCTGCGTTTTAACATCACTAGATGAATAGCGATGAATAAAATCTGAAATTTCAGATAATGGACATAACATTACACCCTTATGAGTTGACTGGTTAAATGAACAAAAATCCGGACTAAAAATAGCAATATTGGAACTAGGATCCTTTAGCTTATTGTGAAACGCAACAATCAAGCAGGCCATTAATGTGAAGTTCGGATTATGTGTAAGATTTATTATGATAAAATTATTTACTTTTCGCATTTTTATAACTCGACACTTAGTATGTTTAAATCAAAAAAATAGTATACGCTAAGATTCAGGAGCTAGAATTAGAATCAATTAATCTCATTAGATATATCTAAAGTCATTGACAACCAAATTTTTTATCACTATTAACATGAAGAAAAATCTTCGCGAGAGTTGTATCTGTTTCTAAAAATTGCTCTACAGTCATATCAGAGTAGTCTGTTTGCGAGCTTATATTAGAGTTATAAAGCTTTAAAACGTCACAACAACTATTCTTCAAAAAATCTTCCGAAGATATTTCTTTATCAAAAATAAGTTTCCAAGCCTTAGCATTATAAGAAAATTTTGTTGAAGGTATGAAAAACTCATAAGGTAAAGAGAAAAACTTTTCTTTAGTGTTCTTAAGTATTTCCTTTACATTATCAGGATTACCAAACTGCATTCTGTGGCTATTCAAGCAGTTACCGACCACTTGATTAATAATTTCATTGTCTTTTTTCGCACTAAACATAACCTCACTGTGCCAAACTAACCCATACTGCTTTCCCCAGGCTCTGACTATTGAATGGAAATCATTTAAAACGATACTGTCAGCATCCAACCAAAAGCTGCCGTGTTGTTGAATAAATCTAAACCTTATAAAATCACTTTTAGCTGTTAAATGGCTAATATGATTTTTTTCTTATCTTTATTGGGTGCAAAAAAGAAGTGCTTTTCAGAAAAATCGAAATCGATCTTATCCTCAACATTATTCTTTGTTAGTAAAATAAAATTTTCTTGCAAAAATACCTCATACTTGCTAAACCTAGCAGCACATAAGGAGGAATTAACTTGCTATAGGGGCTATGCTCCCAGAAAGAAAAGACTTTCATAAAATACTATCCTATTTAAAATATGAAAAAAATTAAGCCCAAACTAAACTGAGATAATAACCGAAACAGTCATGTAATGAGATAGGTCGACAAAAAAACAACTAGCAACATATGCGTTGTCTATTACCCTCAAAAGTTCAAGAACCGAGGTTAGAACGGCGTTCCAAATGAAAACTCAAAATGATTATAGTGGGCGCTACATCAATTAGTTTAATTTAGGAAATAAGGTTACATTTAGGCTATCTACCCGAGATTCATTGCTTCATGAATAATTTTGCAATAATTTGATGGACCGAGATTCTTAGAAATCAGTTGAAAACCGTTTTCTATCATCTTGACTCTATCCTCAATTGCCATTTCAACAATTAATTTTTTTGCATTCTGATACCCCTCCTTGCTATCGTCAATAAGTATTGCCGCCATGTTTATTTTATCATGAAGCGGCAGTTCAAAATCGTTCACGAAAATTACAGGTATCGAACCTAAACATAGGCTTTCCCAAATTCTGATTGAATTTGGTCCCGAGCCAGATGGACAAAAAGTAAACCATGAATCTTTTATTGCGTTAATATATTCATTCCTATTACGAGCCTCCATTTCTAGTTCTTCTATTGTAGGCTCTATACTTGATACCTGTTCATTATAAACGCTTCTGTTAAAATGCCACTGCTCCCGCTTCACAATATTAAAGCCGGGTGTTTTCTCATCTTGGTAAATCAATTCTCTAACATCAGATAAATAAATCTTAGGGTTGTAGGCACCTATAAAATTAACAAGATACTTTCTTTCTGTTTCTGAATTTCCGGCATTATTTGATCCGAAATATAGACTTTGACACTGAGAATACGTTTGTGCTGGAAATAACGGGAACGGAAAAACTCTAATGTCATTGATATAATCTGAACTTTTCCTCTTATGGGACCAAAAAATCACATCAATATCAACGTATTTAAACAGCCAAATGTATTGTTCCAACTTTATGTGTTGACAACAGGTAACAATAGTGAGCTTTGATTCTAACCTTATTTCTTGGACGATTTTCTTTATAATACTCAGGCTATCCAAAAGAATTTTCTTTTTGTCAGAATTCCGATCCAGTGTATCTATTAAGGTAGCAAAAGGAAAAGCAATGTAGATTTGCCCGTCTTTCATCCCCCCTTTATTATTAACATCTTTATAAGCGTAGTGTTCTGTGGCTGCAGGAAATTGCCACATACCATCAACAAGTATTATATTTCTTAACCTGTCAAAGCTAACAACATGATCCTTCATTGCCCTTCTCACTTCCATTTATAATTATTAATTTTCATTGCATTTTTGATTAATAAGTCGCACATATCAACATTAGCTTTTTTTTCAATTTCATCTATTTTGAATGCCGACTTTAATAATTTTGGAATACTTATATCATTTAACTTAATCAGGGAGCTTATTTGAGAAGGGCTTTTGTTTTTTATTGAATTACCAAAATAACGTTTCAAATAATAATAAATATCAAGACCTAAAGACTCACCGCTAGCTGCCTCTCTAGTATCTTCCCTGAAGATTACTTCATTAATTAGCCGAGGAAAAACAAAATTGGCTACAGTAAATATCTTTAAACTTCGATATTTAAACTTTAGCTCTCTTATATCAGAGTGGTTAAGGATAACTTTACTTATTCGTCCATCTAAATATGAATCTGATTGAAGGATACTTTCAGAAACAAAGAAAACTTCCGATTTTGGTTTCTTTTCTACCATTGATACGTCGATACCTTCTTTCTGAAAGTCTATTTTCAAGGCCAACTTTTTCTTAAAAACAGAAACTAAGAGTTCATCAAAACCTTTTATTTCACAAAGAGGCTTATTCATTAGTTCTCTTTTAATCAACATTCGTAACTTCCTTGTGTTCAACCTTACTTTCTAAACAATTAAAAGCTTGTCTAAGCTGAAAGTCGTTCAGGCCAGACTCTACATTAATATCTTGCAGCGATTCGATTCGCATCTCAGGAGTATATCCTAAATACCAAGACCGGCTTGTTTTAAGCATATCTGAAGTCAAAGCTGGTATTCCGCGTTCTATTGCAACAGCTTTTAACCAGACATCATCTGCGTAAGGTGCAGCTGCAAGAATCTTGACTTGATTTACTACATCACCAGACACGAAGCCGATAGGATAAAGAACGCCTCCACAACCGGTTGGGAATATATCGATATCTGCTTCTGGCTCATAAATTTCCTTGTCCCAGGCTATGTAGGGAAGAATGCTCCCCTCGTCATCACGACCAATTCTATGAGCTCTGTTCGCTATGACGCAATGAGGTTGCTGCTGATGTGCACGCCACAAACATTCTATCGCGTTCGAAGGATATATAACATCATCGTCAACCGTAACAATCGGAGATTCTTTGTTGATGTTGTGAGTATAAATATACTTTTTGTATTGAAAAAGATTCTCATCAATACCAATAAAACTTACAAATTCTCCCTCTAGCTCTCTGAGCTTTTTCGGGAGCCACTCTATATTCTTCACTTCGTTAAGTGATAGATACACATATATCTTTTTTGGCTTAACAGTCTGATTCAAAAGACTTTTTATTACAATATGTAAGCTTCTTAACCGCTTAGGGAAGCTTGTTAGTGAAACAACCAAGTCTGCGACTTCACTTGTAGTCACCTGTGCTGTTCTTTTTTCTTCATTTTTTTCTATATTAGCGCGTTGAATATCTAGTTTTTTAATTTCGGTCTTTTTATTTTTGTAATACTCTAGAGTTTTCAATTGAACACTATGGAGGTTAGCTAATAGATTAGCTTGTTTACGCCCGTTTTGGGGCCTAACATGACGATAAGCAACCTCTAATAATCGCTTGTACTTTTCTATCGATTCTCTTGCTTTCACTCTGATTAAAAGCGTATCCAAGACCATTAAAGCAAGATGCTCTATAAACTGTCCTTGCTGCTCCAACTTCTTAAATAACTCTGTAATTTCATCTTGATGTTTTAAGTACCGTCTAAACTCAAGAATTTTTTCTGCCTGATCTTTAGATAGGAATGGGTAGAGTTCCAACGTGGTCTTTACTATAGAGCGTTGAGTTGTCTCCATATTAGCGGATATGCCATGGTCTATAGCTCGCGAAGCCAATATTTCATCTATAATCAGAAGGGAAATTCCCATATCCATTGCTCGCCCTAATTGGCGAGTATCACTATCAGTTCGCCCCTTCTCAACTAGAAACGGTTCTTTTTCTAATATTGTCTTCTTCATGTACAACGACTGATGACAGAATCCTAGTGGTGAGAGCTTATAAGCTGAAGAAACCACCCACGAGCTATAAAGCTCATCGCCGAGCTCTCCCCAACCCAGCAAAGCGTCAATTTCAACTTTACTATTCGCGAGCACATCGTACACGTAATCAATAGTCATGGGAGATTTAAATCTGTCTCCAGCGTTCATGAAACATATATAGTCTCCGGTAGCGTATTTAACCCCCTTATTCATGGCGTCGTATACACCGTCGTCTTTTTCTTTTACGTACTTAAAATCCTTTTTTCCATTTTTTCGCCAGAATTCTATGATTGAGTCGGTTTCTTCGTCATCACCACCATTAACTATGATATATTCAAATAGATCTTGGTTCTGGTCAAACGTTGACTGCATTGTTTTACTAAGATTCCAAGCATCCCTAAAGGTTACCGTTACAATCGTTATCTTTTTTTGCACAACAACTCCATTTTCATGTACGTCAGTATCATTGAGTAGCTATATTTTCTTTGTTTCTTTACTTTCTAAAATCAGGCGTTAATATATTAATAAACTTTAAAACCATATCTTTCGGTAAACCTCTGATATTCAAAAGAGTTAGCTACCTCTTCTTTTAGGCTGCCATTTAATCCTTTCCTCGGGCGTGGCTTGATTTCAATACCACCTCTGCCGCTATCACCACTAATCTGAAATATATCGATATACTCCAAGTCATCTGAGAATTGTGTCATGCCTAGTAATTCAGTGATGTTTTTTAACTCGCGTTCTGGGTGCTCAACAAAACTTTCATAGTTAATAATTTGTTCTTTGTCGAAAGGCTCCAGAAACTTTAGCAGCCGCCCACAATACTCATCAAAACTATCGGGTTTAAAGTGTACCCATCCATTGTCTCTTAACGACATAAATGAGTCGATGGGGTTACGTACAGTAACTAAGTGCTTTATAACGAAATGCGGTTCTAGCAGCCTAGTTAATGTATCAACTTCTGGTATGGGATTATCGGTACAATAGTCCGCGTGTGTATGGGCTCTAATAACCAAATACCCACCGCGTTCTCGTATATATTTTTCAGTTTCAATGATGCCGTTTACGAAAATCTTTTCTGCTAACTCATCAACGTTTGGCACTCGTCCGTATATCGCCTGGGTTGTTATATCTCTTGGAGTGTACGCGGCTTTTTCCATGTTGATGCCCAACCGTGTTGTTGGGTGCAATTCACTCAACAGGAATACATTAGGTTGTGCAGCCAGACATTTGGAGATTAAGGTACCACCGCTACAAGCAAAGTGATGAATAATGCGTAATGTTGGCTTGGTGTTGCTGTTGTCGGCGTTAACTACGGCAGCACAGCGTTCGAGCAGGCTTTGAGTGTTGTTCAGACCATCGGTATCGAGCACGGATTTACTGGTGTCGTTGTGCGTTGCGCTGTAGTCGTTAATGAGACTAAGCGCCTGCTGCAGCTCTTGCTGTAGTGTTTTTAGGTCGGTAGATTCTGACATGGTGTGGCGCAACCTTTATTACAGCTCTTCGAGCAGCTCAGGGTGCTCTTGTTCAAGTTTGTGGTAAAAATGCGACGCGGCCTGAAGTTTGGCGTGCAACTCTTTGATGAGGTCTTTGAGCTCTTGTTCGCTTTTTACTTTTTCAGCGTAGCGTTCGCGCAGTTCGGATGCATCGGCTTCGACTTTGGCGAGTAGTTTGGTGCTGAGTTGCGAAGAGCGTTGTTGTTCTTTGAGTTCGGCCTGGGTTTGTTCCAGTTGTTTTTTGAGGTTCTCGGCCCAGTCTTTATTTTTTTGATGCCATTGCGCTTGTTCGTCGCGTTCTTTTTTTGTTTGTTCGAGTTCTTGGCTCGTGCCAGAGGCACGAGCTACGGCTTCGTCTAGTTGACTCTTAAGGTTATGTGCCCAGTCGATGTGCTTTTGCTTTTCTTCGTTGGTCTGAGTTAGAGAGTCTTCTAATTCTTTGATTTTCGATTGGGCTTGCTTGGTTTGTTCGATCTTTTCGTTGAGTTGTTGTTTTAGCTGTTCGAGTTCTTTTCTCGTGCCGGAGGCACGAGCTACGGCTTCGTCGCGTTCTTTTTTGAGTTGTTCGAGTTCTTTGCTCGTGCCGGAGGCACGAGCTACGGCGTCGTCTCGTTCTTTTTTGGCTTGTTCGAGTTCTTTACTCGTGCCGGAGGCACGGGCTACGGCTTCGTCGCGTTCTTTTTTGAGTTGTTCGAGTTCTTTACTCGTGCCGGAGGCACGAGCTACGGCTTCGTCGTGTTGTTTTTGGAGTTGTTCGAGTTCTTTACTCGTGCCGGAGGCACGAGCTACGGCGTCGTCGCGTTCTTTTTTGAGTTGTTCGAGCTCTTTACTCGTGCCGGAGGCGCGGGCTACGGCGTCGTCGCGTTCTTTTTTGATTTGTTCGAGTTCTTTACTCGTGCCAGTGGCACGAGCTACGGCTTCGTCGCGTTCTTTCTCTGCATCGGAGGCACGAGCTACTGCTTCATTTCGTTCTTTTTTAAGTTTGGCGAACTCGGCGGCTGAGTGTTTATCGAAGGAGTAATACAGAACCGGGAAGTCTGGATCGTCGTATGGCTCGTTACGGGTATGGTACCCTTGTTTATCCAGCCATTGTTTGATTCGCTCAAGCGTACCACCTTGCTCAAAGGCTTGTTCGGTAGTGGCGGTTAGCACCATCTGTGAGAACAATGGCTTTTGGCCGGCTTTCAGTATCGACTCAATCAGCTCCAAAGCCTGTCCCGGCAGATCGATAATCAGCAGGTTGTTTTCTTTACTGCTCAGTTCTAGTTGCCGCAGAAAATCCGGCAATGCCTGGGTATCGACGTTTTTTTCCTGTTTCAACTTTAACCCGGGGAATAGCTGATCAAGCTCTTTGGCTTTTTTTAAACCACTGAACTCGTCCAAATTATAGCTGTACCAGATCTTTGTTGTTCCGTCGTCGGACACAACGTGTTTGTGCAGGGTAACTTTGTCACTGTTTTGCAGTGCGTTAATCGTTTTCTGCAACGGTTTGTGTTTTTTAGTGTCGCCTTCCACCAGGTGCCAGTGGTTGGCGTTAATTTGCGTCAGTAACTCGTCCAGGTTGTCACCATAGCCAGCGCCAAGGTAGACCACGGAATCAAATGTTATTGCTGCGAACGGATGTTTTGCTGCCATGACTTTACTACCCCGTTACTTGTTGTTTTTTTTCGGTTGAGGCTTTGGCAGCCGTCCTTCTGCCTCCCCGTACAAGACGAAATGTAGCAGTGGGTTTACCCCTTCCTGCGCTACATCGGGGTTTTGCTCAAGATAAAAGGCGCTGTTAAATTTCGGGCTGGGGTCTCGTGCTTCGAAACCACCGAAGCGCAGGTAATGTTCAGCGGGATTTACCCCGGCTTCCTGCAAGTCGGGATATTGTTGCAGATACCATTGGCCGTCAAAATATTTCGAACTTTGTAGTTGTGCAGCCTGCTCCTTGATCCATGCGTTTTTGTCACTGCCTTTGCGTTCGCCCAGCTTAAGCCGGTTTTTAATGCGTGACGACAGCGCGCGTTTGGCTGGTTGCTTTGTGGTAGCCTGTTCCATTGCAACGGAGGTTGCCGTTTCTGCGGTTGCTGCGCTGTCCGTATCTCGTGTTGCAGTAATTACCGGTTCTGCTGTCTGCTGCGTTTCTTCTGTGCGGGTGTTTGATGCCTGAAACTGTTGGTTCAGGGTTTGCAGTTCCAGGGTGATGAGTTGCTGGTTGAGTCTGGCAATTTCGGCTTCTTTTTGGGCCAGTAATTCTTTACTCGCGCCAGAGGCGCGAGCTACCGCTTCATCGCGTTCTTTGTGCGCTTGGTTCAGTTGCTTTTTGCTGACGGTATCGGCAAGGGCTGCTTCTAACTGTGCTTGCGTGTCCATCAGTTGTTTGAGCAGCTTTTTGTTGTCAGCCTTTAACGTGGCGATTTGCTCTTTGTATTTTGCATCTATTTTCTTTTCGTTTGCCATGCGTTTTTCATTAATCTCGCGGTTGCGTTTTTTCGCGTCTTCGAGGTCTTTTTGTTGTTTAGCGCGCTGCTTTTCGCTGTCCTGGTATTTAATAAAGTAATTCTCGAGTTCTTCCTGCACCTGTTGGAGTTGTAGTAACAACAGTTCATTTTCCTCTTCGAGTTCTTTTAGCTTAGCAGGATCAATGGCTTCTGCCTTCGCTGCCTGTAACTCTCTGGTTTTTTCGTTCAGCTGTTGCTGAACTTGTTCCAGCTCTTTAGTTGCCGTTGAAGCACGCTCCGAAAGCTTTGTGTTTTCCACTTTCTGCTGTTGGATATGCTCCATGAGCTGTTTATTTTCGCTTTCAAGTTCGCTATTACGTTGTAGATAGGCTTTGTTTTTTTCGTCCAGTTTTTTCAGCTCTTCGGCTTTCGCGTTTGCTTGTTCAAGTTTCTGTTCGGTTTCTTTTTTTCCGATGAAGTTCTGCTCGAGTTCTTCTTGTACTTGCTGCAACTGGAGTAACAGTAATTCGTTTTCTTCTTTGGCTTCTTTTAGTTCGTTGCTCGTGCCAGAGGCACGAGTTACGGCTTCGTCGCGTTCTTTTTTGAGTTGTTCGAGTTCCTTGCTCTTGTCAGGAGCACGAGCGAGGGCTTCGTCTTTTTCTTTGCTGAGTTGTTGTTGCTTGGTAAAGGACGTTTCGAGTTCTTCTTGTACTTGCTGCAACTGAAGTAACAGTAATTCGTTTTCTTCTTTGGCTTCTTTTAGTTCGTTGCTCGTGCCAGAGGCACGAGTTACGGCGTCATCGCGCTCTTTTTTGATTTTTTCGAGTTCGTGGCTTGTGCTGGATGCACGAGCGACGGTGTCATTGGCTTGTTGTAGAACGCTTTCGACATCCACGTCGACGTGGTAGGCCTGTTCGGATAGCTGCAGGGTGCTGGCTTCCAGTCGCTCGATGATGGCCATGATGTCGTTATTTTGCAGCACTAACTGGTGTCCGGCCATCAAGGTCAGATGGCCGGGCCTTACATCAAAACCTGCTAACTCGTTGCTGTCCAGTTCGGTTTGTTCGGCCAGTGCATCTTGATGTTCCAGTGCATCCTGTAAACACAGTAACCGCACTTTGCGACGGTTTTTACGTTGTGCCTGGAGGGCTTCGTTAATGCTGTTTAACCAATCACTACACACGTCTGCGGCTTTTTTTCCCTGCTCTAGCCCGTGCGCTACATACACACTAGGGTGACTGTAAAACACGTACACGGTGTCGTCACTGGTTTGCAACTTCTCGGCAATCTGCTTGGCAGTGGCTGGTGTTGCCGTATCGGCAAACACATGAACGCTCATTATCTCTGTCATCTAGGGTGTACCCGTATTCGTTAGATTCTGTTTTTAATCGGATTAGAGTTTTAATATTTTTATCAATTTGCGGTTTACATCACGCACGTTAAAGCGCGCTTCAGCCATTTTACGACTGGCGCGGCCCATCGCAATCAATGCGTCTGGGTTATCAATCATGCGTTGCATCGCCTGCTCCAGCGCATCCACGTCGTGTGGCGGCACCAGGTAGCCATTAATGCCTTCGTCCACGGTCTCACGGCAGCCGGGGCCGTTGGTGGTGATCACCGGACGGCCGACGGCAAGGGCTTCCTGAGTGCTGCGCGGCAGCCCTTCACGGTAGTAGGAGGGCAACACAAACACGCTACTTTGCTGAATATGAGGTACTACATTATCAACCTGACCGTGATGCACAATCACTTTTTTATCAACGTAGTGGCTCAGTTCTTGCTGCGACATACCGTGCTGTGGTGAGGCGGCGCCCACCACGGAAAAACGCACGTTAGGATGACGGTTTTTAATGCGCTCGGCGGCCTGCACAAAATAACGGATGCCCTTTTCGTTGAGCAGCCGCCCGACAAACACAAAGGTTAACGGTTTTAGCGGCACCTCGGTATGGGCAAAGCGTTCGAGGCACACGCCAATACCGCCCAACACCACGGTGTTGGGTAAGTCGACGTTGCAATGGTGCTTCAGATCCGCCTGATCGTCATGGTTCAGCAAAATCAACGCGGTCGAGCGTGGCAATGCCAGCCTGAACAGCCAGCACTGTATTTTTTTTGCCAGCCGCATTTTCAGGCTGGGCTTGTGGGCCGCGACGGTAAAGGGTCGCCCCAGCCCTTCAATTTTCGCGATACGCTGCGGTATCCGTGCTAACCAGGCGGCCAGCGTACCGTAGATAGCCGGCTTGGCAAAATAACAAAAACTGATGTCGATGCGATGCTGTTTAAACGCTTTGTACAATTGCCATAAGGTTTGCAATTCGTTGAGCGGGTTGAGTGAGTAACCGTCCAGCGAGTAGCGCACCGGAATAAACCCCATCTCGCGAATTTTCATTTCGCTGGAGGTGGTGTAATCAATCGCAAAGGCATAGATCTTATGGCCTTTAGCGGCTAGCTCACGCATTAACTCGCCGCGGAAGCCAAGCATCACACTGACTTCTTTACCGACAAAAGCGACCCGCTTTTGCGTTAATCCGGACGCTTGTGCCATGTCGGTTAGTACCGGCGTAGCGTGTGTTTTATCACGCGCCGCAGCAGCCGTTTCGCGGTGCTGATAAGACGGGTTTTGGCGCGGACCGTAAATGCAGTTGTCGATGACTGTTCTCGCTGTTGTTTCAATAACCTGTGAGATAACCAGTTAATAACCTCTTCAGGGCCTACCTCGGCCGTGCGGTTGTCCCGGCTGTCAGCGTACCCGGGTATACTGTACCGTGGGTAACAAATGAGGCTGGCCGCGACCAGCTCGGCCAGGCTCCGCCGGCGGCTGCGGCGCGGGTTAGGCAGATGATCCCGGGTTAACCCCCAACCACTGTAAAACGGCTGGCCGTAGCAATGCACCTGTTTATTGACCTGACCCTGCCAGCGCAGCAGTGCTTCAAAGCCGGTTAATGAGGTCAGTGTATGCACTTCGTCGGCGATCGCCAGCACGTGATTGATGCTGACGTCGGTCACAATAACATCGGCGTAATCGCTGGCCTTTTGCTCGTGCCGGCCTTTACCGCGGGCGCCGGCGACAACGTCGGGATGCGGCTTATAAATAATCAGTGCCTGCGGGTTATCCTCGCGTACCCGCTGCAACAGGCTGATGTTGGTTTTTAGCTGCGGCGAACCTAACTGAATGCTGGCGTCGGTTTCGACCTGCCCCGGTACCAGCAAAATGCGTTGTTGTTTTTGTTCGGCCTGCGCTTGCAGCGCTGCGCCCTGCGGCCAGTGGGTATTCCCCGTATTGTATTTATTGATGCCGCTTTGATTAAGCTGTTGTATCAATGCTTCAGCACGCTGTTGCAGCGCGTCACTGAAGGTTTCATGCTGCAGCATATGCTCCAGATCCGACGGCCGGGTGGCATCAAAATACAGCCCACGGCGGTCGATAACCCAGGAGCACGGCTGGGTAAATTCGGCCCCCAGGCCGACCGAGCGGATAAAGCCGTCTTCTACCCGGTAAACGGTGACCTTGGGGTGAAAGGCGCTGTCTGGGGTTTTTAGCCCCCAGATTAAGGCGGTAGCGCCTTCGGGTACCTGGTCTGGCTTGCTGACGTAGATTGGCTTTAGGTGCCCGAAAAAGCGTTGCCAGGACGACTTCCAGAGTTTGTTGACGCCGACGATGTAAACCCCGTAGCGTGCGCCTTGGCGCACGGATGGATCTGTCGCGTCAGGACGCGACCTACGAACGTCGGGGTGCGACGTGCCATCGGGATCAGTGTTTGTGGTCACGGATGATCGCGCGGGCCAGATGTACGATGGCGGCGATAAACAGGGTAAATAACAGGAATACCACCCAGTTGTACATGCGCTCCGGCTTGGTTGAATACTCCGGCTGAGTCGGGAACTCCAGTATCGACACCTGTTTGAGCTTCCGGGCCGCTTCGATGCGGGTACTTTCCAGCGCGGTAATGGTGGTGGTGTACAACTGTAACGCAAACTCAGCCCGCAGTTGCAGGGTTTCGTACTCGGCCGAAGTCTGGTTCAGCGCGTTACCGGTTTGCTTCGCCAATTTGTCCTGCTCTAACTGGATTTGTTCTTCTAACGAGCGGATCTCGCTGCTTAGCCGCATCACTTCCGGCGACTGTGGACTTTGATAGCTCAATAACGCTTTTTTCCGCGCTTCTAACGCGGCGGTTTGTGCCTGCAACTGCGATACCGTACTGAAGATCGCCTGTACCGTTTGAGTGGGTGCTACCAGGCCCTTTTCGTTTTGAAACTGCAGCAATCGTTCGCGCGCATCAAACAACCGTTGTTCGGCAATTTTCGCCTGCTCGTCGATAAATTCAACTTGCTCTTCGGCCAGTCGCTGACCCATTCGGTTCATGTGCTGTTCGCCTTCATCCAGCAACGCTTGCACAATGTTGGTTGCCATCTCGCGGTCGTAGGCTTCCACCTGAATTTTTAAAATGGCTGAATACTCATCAAATTCGACGCTGATGTGTTTTAGCATGTATTCATGGAAGTGCTCGATGGGCACATCGGCGCTGCCGAGCCGAGACCAACGGTCAATAAACTGTTGTGAGTAGTGGCTGCGGAGGTCCAGATCCTGTTGCAGTTTTTTTAACATCGTCACCGACAGCAGATGGTCGCGCAGCAACAATAGGTCACCCGAGCCCTGGGTACCGCTTAACAGCGACGAGATGTTCATGCTCGACAGATTCACTTCGGGGCTTTCCAACACGATGTGCGCGCGTGACACGTAGCGGTCGGTTGCGATCAGTCCCCAATAAATGGCGGCGATGACAATTAACACGCCCGCCAAAGCCCAGTGCGGCTGTCGTTTGGTAAAGCGGCGTGCAAAACGCAGTAATTTGCTCAGCAAAGCTTAATCCTCGTCGTCTTCGGTTAGGTTGCTGCGGTCGTATTTACCGCGGCCCTTTTTCTTTTTGTGTGCCGGCACCCGGCCGATGCTCTCGTAGTAAGCGTCCAGCGCATCATCGAGTTGGTCGTACCAAATGGCTTCGCCGTTGTGCAAAAAGATGCCTGACTGACACAGGTCGCGCAGGATCTTAACCTGGTGCGACACCATAATAAGGCTGGAACGACCAACCCGATCCTGAAACGCCTTCGTGGCTTTTTCTTTAAAGGTGACGTCACCGACGGCTGTAGCCTCGTCCGACAGGTAGACGTCAAAATCGAACGCCAGTGACAGCCCGAACCCCAGCCGGGATTTCATACCACTGGAATAGGTTGCGATGGGCTTGTCAAAGGCAGGCCCCAGCTCGGCGAAGTCTTCGACTTCTTTGATGACTTCGTCAACGTGCTTGTTGCCACCCTGTATGCGGGTTACAAACTTAACGTTCTGGCGGCCGGTCATTGATGCCTGAAAACCGCCGCTTAGACCAATCGGCCAGCTGATGCGGCAGCGTTCAATGATTTCGCCTTTGTCGGGTTTGTCCATGCCGCCCAGCAATTGCAACAAGGTGGACTTGCCGGCGCCGTTTTTACCGACAATACCCACCGATACGCCACGGGGAATTTTAAAGTTAAGGCCCTTGAGTACCCAGCCCCCGCCAAAGGGGCCGTGATAACGCTTCCAGACATTGCGCGCCTCCAGCATCGGTAATTCACTCACCCTTGCACCTCATTGTGTCTACGTAGCTTGCGCCTTTGGCGCAAGTCATAGTGATTGTGCCAGCATTGCTTGCGCCCAAGGCGCAAGCTACGAACGGGCTTCATCGTGACACCATCCGCATTTTAAAGCGTACCTGCAGCATCAGGCCGAATAAAATGGTGCACACTGCCCACTCGTACACATAACTCAGCTCGACGCCGCGTACCATGTGGTAGGTCGAGAAAAAGCTGCCGCGGATGAGTTCAATTGCGTGCAGCATTGGGTTATACAATAAATACTCCTGAATTCCGTGCGGTATCATTTGAATGGGAATAATCACCCCGGACAGCATATATAAAGGTAATGAGACGATACTAACGATTTTGGCTGCTTCCGGAAAAAACGTCACCAACACCGAAAAACACAACGCAAAGCCAAGCCCCAGTAAGCCAACAGCCAACCACACTTCCATAGCACCTAAGGGATCGTCGGGTACCAAGTAATGGCCCATCGCGGTGAACAGCACGATCATAATAAGCAACACAACACTCTGCAGCATACCTTCCATCGCATTGCTGACCACCACCGTATCGCAGGGGTGTACCTGGCGATAACAAAACAACGCTTTATTGCGATTAATCGCACTCATCCCTTTATTCCATAAGGTACGGAACAAAATAAAGGTAGTAACCCCGATTACTAGCCACTGCACAAACTCGGCCCCGGGCACCAGGCGGCTACGACCAATTAAGCTGCGCACCGCCACCAGCACCACAACATGCAGTAAAGGCTCGATAAACAACCACACCGGCGCAAAGCGATCCTGAGTCAGGCGCGCACTAAACTCGCGCATAAACAGCGCGCTGTATACGTGCCAAGTTACCAGGTACGGTGACCGTTGCTTGGCGTGCGGAATGCTCATATCGCTGTCAGCGGCCTATAAGTCCAGTGCCACTTTGGTGGCCACCGCGATTTGATAGACAATTTGCGAAATCGACTGAGCCAACTGGATGTTTTTACTGCTGACCGCAGGCAATACCAGGATTTCGTCACCGGCGCGCAGTTGCGCCTCGTCGGCGTCCACCACTTCACCGTTTTGACGCACGATTAAAATGCGGTCATCGTCGGCGCGCTGGGTGATGCCACCGGCACCGTCGATGTAATCCCACACCGTTTTATTATCCACAAACACCGCCGATTGTGGCACGTACACCTCGCCGCTGATCAGCACCGAGTCGGTACGTTTTGGCAGCGTCACCACGTCACCGTGCTGCAACCGAATGTCCACCAGTTGATCGTTATTGGTGACCACCAGGCGGCCGGTGGGTTTGGTGTCGCGGGCTTTTTCCACAAACTGACTGATCAATTCAGCTTCCTGCGCCCGTACCTGCGCCTCTTCGGCGGTCGATGACGGCGCCCCCAGGTAGGTTTGCTCTAGCCGGTCGAGGCTTTCTTCCAATGCTTTTTTCTGGCGCTCAGCTACGCTCTGACGGCGGATCGAAACGCTGTTGTAATCGGTTTCTTTCGGGTCAATCGCGACGGTGTTTAAAAATTCCAGTAAGCGCGCACCTTTCGGCAACACAAAATACGACTGCCCAAGGTAACTGCCTTCTACCTGCACGACGATTTGATCCGCGCGCACGTCGGCAAAGAAGGCGATCTCGTCACCGTCCGTGACTTGTGTCTGCTGAAACTGTTGCAGGGTAAAATAGTCGGCTACCGGATTAACCCCACGGGTACCAACCAGCAACGCGTGCGACACGCCCGGGTTCAGCTTGGTCAACTCGGCAATGCTGGCACCGCTGGCTTGGTTTTCAACCAATTCGTAGTGATAGGCGCGGCCCACATCGCCATAAACGGTCACTTTCGGGCCTCGCTCATGCACCAATAAGGTGTCGCCTTCTTTCAGTTGTGGGTGCTTTAACTGGCCGTTTTGTAAAAAGTCGTACAGATCCAGAGTTTTCAGCACCTTACCGTTGCGCATTAAATCGATGCGGCGGTAGGACCCCAGTTCGTTGTCGATGCCCGAGGCCTGATCCAGAAAGTACAACACCGAGTCGCTCGGTACGCCAGCGTAACGGCCGGGACGATTGACCTTACCGGTGACCATCACCGCGACCGGCTGCACCCCCTGTACGTTGGTGTAGACGTTGACTTCGTTGGGGTAGACGGTTTTAATCGCACGCGTGATAACGCTGTTTAATTGCCCGGCTGGAGTACCCTGCACTTTTACCGGCCCAACGGAAGGGATAAAGACAAAGCCCTGCGCGTCGACCGGCAGAATGCTCTGTACTTCGGTTGCGCCCCAAACCCGCAGCGTGATTTGATCACCCGGCATGATTTGATATTCCGGGTTTAACCCGTCTGAACGCATGCCCCGGAAACCGCCGCTAAACAACTCGGCACCGTAGGGCTTAATGGCGGCGCGCTCCTGCTCCGACAGCATTTCTTCCATTACCGGGCCATAGGTGCCGGTGCGCCAGCTTGAGCGGACCGGTTGCTGCACATTTTGCCCGGTCAGCGGGGACAGCTGTTGTCCCGATGCTGAAAACACCTGCGGATTCACTTGCGGCGGTAGGCTTTGTTCGCTTTGCTGACCGGACTGCGATGCCATGCGTTGCTCGGCTTCAGCCCGTTGTTCGGGGCTGAGATCCGACAAACTTTGTGCCTGAGCGGTGGTGACCAGTGTCGAGCTGAGCATACCCGCCCCCATCAATGCGCTTAGAGCGATAACGCGTAAACCCTTCATTGTGAGCCCCCCTCGGTCAGCGCCCGGCTTTCGAACGCCGGCGTTAGCCCCCAACGTGGATTGGCATCCGGTGTCTGCGCGGCGCTGTAGTCGCAAGCTATGCGTTGCGTATCAACGGCCTGCAACCGCACACAGTAACGACCACTGGCGGCAAAATAACGGTTAATGACTTTGGCCTGAAACTGCTGCCGTCCCTGGGTAGCAATATCGACGACTTCTCCCACCTGGGCAAAACGCACGTCGCGGCTGCTGGCCGGCGTCAGATAATCAATACTGTCGCTGTTCAGCCACTGGCTGGTGTCGGTTTGCGAGGCACATGCGCTTAACAACATGGCCGCCGTTCCGAGCAGAGTTCGTTTGATGGTCACGGGTACATTCACAGGTTTTGATTCCCTTTGCTGTGCAGTTCTGTGCCTTGTTGGATGAATTTTGGGCACGCTACCGCCCTTGGGTTGCGGTTCCCAAAGGCCGATAAATAGGTACATCTTAATTGAGCGTTATTGTACCGACGCGAGCGCCGGCTATCTAGACCTTGAGCAGTCCGATTTGTTAAAAACTGTTTAATTGCTGTAAAAAGCATCACGTCCGTCGGTAACACCAAATAAGGTGCGTTGGCGCATCAGCATCTGTCCGCCGTCACGGGTAAGCGGTGTCCAGCCCACGGTGGCGCGGCCTTTTGAGTCACGGATTTGGAACAAATCAAACGGCAGACTCAGATAAAAGCCTTTGGTAAAGCTGCCCTCACCGTAATCTTCCGCCGACACGTTGGTCTTGGCGGCATAGGCGCCAACGATGACGCCGCTGTCAAACTTATGTTCGAAGTTGACCTGCACACCCCAGTCTTTGGCCAAAAAGCGGCCGGCCGCCACCCGCACCATGGTGTCCGGCAAGAACTCCGGCTGCCAGTAGCCCGATACGTGCCCGGTGATGACATCATAGTCACGGTAGCCGAAATGACTGTCAAAGTCGCGTTGTTTCGCCCAGTTGATGTCGGCAGCAATACCCCAGCCCTGGTTGTAGGGACGATATAAGATCTCGCTGCCAACACCGCCGAACATCCGCTCGAAATAGCCGCCATACACCGAGGCATACCAGTTTTTATTCAACTGCTTAAGGTAGGTCGCCTGTAAGTTTTCCAGCCAAATATCGGAGAACTCGACGTAACTACGGACAAAGGTGCGAACCCGCGGTAGCGGCGCATCTTCGTCGGTGACCAAAAAGTTGAACTCATCGTAGTTGCCGGCCAAACGCAGTGCAGCGCGACCATCGACAAAGAGATTTTCTTTGATCTCCCAGGTGCTGTACGCGTCAGCACGCAGCTCGTACATGTAAAAGTTTTCTGGACTACCAAAGGATTGCTGAATATAGGGGCGCACGCTGAATGACGGCATATTCCAGTCGGTATCGCGTCGAGACAACTGTCGCCCTTGTGTGGCGATGGTGTCAATATCGCCGCGCTGAATGGCTTCTCTGGCATCGGCGTCTATGGTTTCAGCACGCATCGCCGCTTTAATTTTGTCGGCGTCGATGGTGGTTTGTCGCAGTTTAATGCCATACGGTGCGTCGATGAGGCGATACGCTTCTATCGACTCTGGCAGTTTGGTGGCCAACAGCCGGCCGGTGCGTTCATCACTTTCGTCGCGATCGCGATAACGGGTTTGATAACCGTAGCTGTTCAGTGTTTTACCGTCGTCATCGATGGTCAGTTCGGCACTGACCCAACCGGTTTCGCGATACACCTCGCCCGCTAAGCGGTCGGCATCCAGTTGGTCGATGTACACCGGCCGGCGGGTGTTATCGAGATCTTCTGCCGAACGCTTACGCGGGCGCTGTTTGTATTGGGTGATGTCGTTAAAGTTGGTGCGTAGGTTAAAACCAAACATGACGGTGTTACCGCGCTCGAAACTGACCTGTACGTTGGCGTATTCGTGCAGCCGGTAATGCAACCCGAGGTTCCAGTTGGAATCCTGTATGATCGGCGTGCGTGACGATTCATCGCTGTAGTCGTTGCCGTCGTATTCAACTTTGACGCTCAACGGCTCCCACGGCGTTTGCCATTCGACACCGCCGTACAGCGCGGCATTACCTTTAAACCATTCGTCGTATTCAAAGCTGCCGCCTTCACCCCGGAACCCACCAGGTCGCTCGCAATAGGAGTCGGTGAGTTTACAAAAGGGGTTATCGATATTGCCGCTGCGGCCTAAATACCCCCAACCGATACCGAGGGTGAAATCGAAATCGTGCCAGCGCTTCGAGGCCACCAGGTACTCACCGGAGAACTGCCCGGTGCCGGCGAAATCGCGTAAGCCAACGCTCACTTCGGGACGGTACTGGGTTTCTTCCCAGAGTCGGAATTTCACATCAACGCCGCGGTCTTTGTAGGTTTGGTCACCGGAAAAGTCGGGGTTGGGATTATAAAGCCGGGTACGCACGTCGTTGTAGCGAATGATGGTTTCCAACCAGGGAAACAATTGCAGGCTGAGACCAACGCGCCGGTATTCGTCGTTGTCGTAATAAAACACGCTGAATTCGCCTTGCCGAGCCATGCGTGCCGACGGCATTTGTAATAGCCCGGTACCGCCGACATCGGTTTGCGTAGGCTCGTAGCGTAAATAGTCCGGAATGTCCTGCGCCTGGGCAGCGCCGGTAAGGCTCAGCGCGACCATGCCTGAGGTTAGCAGCCCCTTACGGGTTAATGGCGAAAAACGGCTCATTCGTTACGTCCTGCTGCGTCGTAATGTTTTAAGATGCGTACCATAAGTTCATTAATACCGGTGAGTTGCTGCGGCAACTCGGATTCGTCCAGGCCGACGTAAAGTAATGTGCCGCCGGTCAGTTGGGCCGGCACCGGACAGTCGTGTGGGTTAGCCAACGCCAATGGTTGCTGCCGACGATGGTCGTAGCAACGCGCGAGCTTATGGCTGTTGTAATTAGCTACCGGCCGATGGGCGACACTGCCGTTGCTGTTAATTTGCCAGACAAATCCAGGCTCTGCAGCAGCGCCGGGGGGATGTTGCCGCAATAGCTTCTGAATACGGTTGTCGTTGGCCGGGCTTTGTAACACCGGTGTGCCGGGATTTTGAGTCACCCCAAACCATTCAACCACCGCGCTGCGCTGAGCGAATTTCAGACGAAAGTGTTGGCTCTGCTGATTATCGGCGAGAACCGGGTTACTGCCTTGTTGCAAGCGCATGGTCTGCCACGGGATGCCAAGATAGTAACTGGCGTAAAAGTCACTGTGCTGGAGCTGCTGTTGCAACTGCTGCGCTGCTTGCACTAACGCTGCGTTATTCTCGCCGCGGGCGTAACGCTCGATGGCGTTCAAATGCTGGCGGGCTTGCTCGATCATGCCTTGTAAATCGTATTGCAACTGTTGCGAGCCAATGCGGCTGGCTACCCAGTCAAATTCACCAGCCTGGCTGAGCAATGGTTTGATCACGCCGGTCAGTCGAGTACCCGGCGGAACACTGTACTGCTGCTGTTCACCGTTGGGATACACCACATCCAGCGTCAACGGCGGCTGTTCGGCGAGCGCTGTACCACTCACGAACAGCGCCCATGTCATTAATCGTTTCAACCGTATACGCAACGCCACTATTGACCTCCGTTCGTGACATAGGGTTTTAGCTCGACCCACTCGGCACGAGGAAAGTCAGGCGTCAGCTGTTGTGTTGATTTAACCACCCGCGGCTGTTGCTGGCTGATCCAATAGTGGTTTTGATAGTGCCATTGTTGCCCCGCCAGCGTTGCTGTTAAGTGCTCCGTCCAACGGGTTGCTTCGATGCGACGGCCCCCCGGCAGCGTCAGGGTTTCGGTGTCACCGCGACGGAATTCACTGCGGATGTGATAACTTTGTTCGTCCATGCCTTCGCCGACATACACGGTTGCCTGCCAGGTTTTTTCGCAATCACGCGCCGCAGTGGTTAGACAGACTAACGGATCCGCTGATTGATCATGCACGCTTTTCAAGGGCCGCTCGATGGCGTCGAACGGACTGTCCAGCCCTTCGGTTTCGAGCATTCGCCCGTGTCGTAATACCACCGATTCGTTATTGGCTGAAACGTAGGTGTGCCGTTCACCGTCGACAAAACCAAGCACCACCGCCGCTCGCGGTTGGTTCTCGATGGTCACGTACTGACTGGCGTAGGTCAGATTATTTATCTGGGTATCGGTAAGTGTCACCGAGTCTGCGCCAAAAACGGCGTATTCGAGGGTATTTTGCACGCTTTTAACATAAGCACTGCACCCGGTTAACATTAATCCTGCCGCCAATGTCGCCAGTACCGTTTTTGTGCCTGTTGAGTTGATGCGCTGCATTATTTGTCAGAATCCTATTTTTATGGCGCAAAGCTGGTTTTAGGGTATAAAAAAAACCGCTGCGTGAACAGCGGTTTTTCATTTACCTTACAACCTAACGACTGAGTGGAATTAACCGCCCGTTGTCGTTGTTGTGGTGGTTGTCGTCGTTGTCGTTGGCGGCGGCGGTGGCGGAGGCGGCGGAACGATATCATCATCGTCGTTTGCCTCAGCGATTGCTGCTGCCGCTACCGCTGCTGCCGCTACACCTGCAGCGATTGCACCGGCGCTGATGCCACCAGCGGCTGCTGCACTGGCACTAGCACCGGCTGCGCTACCAGAAGCACCGCCTCCGGCTGTACCAGCACCACCTTCTTCCTGTGGTAATGGCAATGGTTCTGCCATTACAGGAGAGGCAGCCAGCATGGTTGCTGCGATTGCAGCTGCTAACTTCTTCATCATGTAAAACACCTCAATATGTGTTTGTTATCGATTGGCCAATCAAACCACACACCTGTGGTTGATTACCTACAAACGTAGCGCGAAGCGGCCTGTTTTGCAAGCGGTTTTTTTGGGCTTCGCTTCGCTCCGCGGTTTGGGGCCTTCGGCCGGGATGGGCTTCGCTTCGCTCGCGGGATAGGGCCTTCGGCCGGGATGGGCTTCGCTTCGCTCGCGGGATAGGGCTGCGCCGGTTTGGGGTTTTATCGTTATCCCGCGAGCAAAGCGAGCCTAAACCAGCCGTAGGCTCTATCCCGCGAGCGAAGCGAGCCTAAACCAGCCGTAGGCTCGGAGACAGTTGTTGTCGGTTACATAAAATGTTTAAATCGTGTTAACAACTCAACATCTCATTTGGTACCTTTGTATGACATTAAAACCTCTTGCGCTTGCCGCGTTGCTGGCATTGCCTGCGGCAGCAGAAACCCAGTACCCCGATGTTCATTCGATGATGACTCAGGGTAATTTGATTGTCGGTTCTACTCTGAACGTTGCGGGTCAAACGCTTAAAATTGCGGACAGCAGTCTGCCCGAGCGTGGCTTTCTGGTTCTGGAGACACTACGCCAGGTAAATGGTAAAAACGCCTACCGCGGTTTTGTCCAACAGGGGCCGGATGTCACTCTGACGGTGTTGCAACATGCCGATGGTTCCATTACGAAGATTTATCAGTCCGACAACGGTTCCGAAATAAAGACAGTGAATGGGGTACGGAAAGAGCCGCTGCAGCCTTCTGTGGATGTTGATTCGATCGCTCGTGCCGAAGGCACGAGGTACGAAGGCGTAGCTCGTGCCTCTGGCACGAGTCCCCAACCTCAATTATCCCCCGCTCCGATCGACGACGGGCTTAACCGCGTTGATACATTGGTGTTGTTTGATCCGCGGCTGCCGGCACGGGTTAATATGATTGGCCGTCAGTTCGAAACCGATTTGCAGGGGGCGATGAATCTCACCCAGACCATTTTCAGTAACTCTGAGTTGCCGTTTGAGCACAATCTGGCCGCAACTCACGCGATCAACCTGCCAAGCACCACCGACCGCTACATTAACTCGCCGACCGAGGATATCCTTGATGAACTGGTCGCCAGTGGCGAAGTGCAACGGCTTAAAGACATCTACGACGCTGACGTTGTGCATTACATCGGCATCACCGACCAGGTGTGTGGACAGGCATTTGTTGCCAATGATATCGATTTGAATAACGAATTTAACTCGACCTCGCTGGATTTTCAGGTGGCTTACACCAACTACGGCTGTTTGGGGAACAGTACCTTTGCGCACGAGCTCGGCCACAACTTAGGTCTGTACCACGACCGTTACACCCTGGCCAACAACGAAGACGGTGCCGGCGAGTCGTTTGATAATCATATCCCTTACGGTTACATCGAGCCCGAAGGCCAGTTTTACACCACCATGGCGTATCAAAGCAGTTGCACCGACGTGTTTGCCACCGCTGAATGTGAGTCTGCGCCGATTTATTCCAACCCGGATGTGGTCATCGACGGTGAATCGGCCGGCGCCCCGGCCGAAGTCACCGAATCCGCCGACGCCAGCCGTGGTTTAGCGCTGACGCTACCTTGGGCCGTGGCCTACTCGAGCCTTCAGGATTATACCGGTATGAGCCTGACCCCCGCCGGCGACGGTGGCGGGGTGTTAAGTTTTGCCACCAACGACAACCTTGATTACGTGCTGCTTGACCGCTCCTGTAATGACAACCGCTTTTTCACCGCCGCGCAAATTGCCGACGGCACCGATGCCAGTAGCGGTGTTGCCAGCGGTTCGTTAAGTGACAGCTCAACGCTGCGCGCCTGTGTACTGGAAGCGACGGACGCCGCCAATTCCGGCTATCGGCCGGTGGCTGAATACCAGGCTAATATTGATCAAAGTGGCTCTCAGCCTGCCTACCTGCTGGTGCAGAATAACAGCCTGTGGGTGTACGACAGTAGTCTGGCGCAAACCATCGACTTTATTGTATCGGACGATACGGTAGCTAACAGCGACATCGCACTGGCGTTGTTTAACGACGCAGCGGGCGGCCGTCCGGCACTGGCCGATGGCATCGCGCAGGCACAACAGTGGTTTGATGTAAGTATCAGTGGTAGCGGTAGCGAGCGTACGGCGACGCTGAATTTTATTAAATCCCCGGCAGAAATCGCGCTGGAACTGGCGGCTGACGACCAGCGTAACCCCTTCCATTTACCCTTGGCGCTGGTCGACACCCGTTACAATGAATACGCCGTAGCGTCCGTTGTTTGGGTGACCGATGACCCAGAACAACCAGGCAAAGGCCTGCCCTATGGCTTTTTCGAAGACGGTGAATTTTTGCTGGACGAACAACCCTACGAGATTTCAGCCTTGCTGAATAACCTTCCGGCGGATGCGACGGTAACGGTTGAACAGGCCGGCGATATTACCTTACCGAATGTTTCATACACGGTGACCGAAGGTGATACGGCCAATCAACGGGTTATCGAGGTACAAGGTGACCCGGTTAATATTGACGCGAACGGCACCTGGCAGCTGATTGCTCGTTGGGGTGACCGCGCCGACCAGCGTGTTACCTTAACCTTGAGCGGCTACGCCGAAGATGGCAACCGTGTTGAAGACGTGCAAGTGTTGTCGGAGTTGGTTGAAGGGGTTGATATCCTGCTGGAAGTTACCCTCGCCGATCTTGAGGATAACTCATTCTGGGACACCTTGGAGATCCGTCGTTTAGTCCCCGGAGCCGAAGACGTTGTTTACGATACGCCCGAGTCACAGGACGGCAACCGGTTTGTGTTTAACTTAGGCCAACTGGATGCCGATGACTACGAGTTTCAGATAGCGCTGGACTATGTTGATGGTGGCCAGATTGTCTATTCTTTGGATCTAACCGTCGCTGAGGGCGATGGTGGCGGCGGTAGCGTCAACCAGGCGCCAACGGTTTCAGTCAGTGCCAACAGCTCGACTGTCGAGGTTGGGGACAGCTTGGTAATAAGTGCTTCGGCTTCCGACCCCGACGGTGACGAATTGACGTACTCCTGGGAGCAGGTTTCCGGTAACGACTTGACCTTATCCGGCACGGATACTGATGAGTTGACCGTAACCGCCAATGAAGAGGGCTCGTACACCGTAGAAGTGACTGTTACCGACCCATCCGGCGCCAGCGATACGGCATCGTTTGAGTTTAGTGCAGAAGCCGCAGCGGTCGAGCCACCACCGGTCACCGAACCGGACAACGGCGGCTCCAGCGGCGGCAGCAGCGGCTGGCTGGTTATTTTGCTGGCGTTGTTAGGCTCGCTTCGCTCGCGGGATAGAGCCTTCGGCTGACCTAGGCTCGCTTCGCTCGCGATTTAGGGCCTGCGGCCGGGATGGGCGCTTCGCGCGGTTTAGGCTTCGCGGGGTAGGCTCGCTTCGCTCGCGGGGTAGAGCCTTCGGCTGGTTTAGGCGCTTCGCGCGGTTTGGGCTCGCTTCGCTCGCGGGATAAAGATCAAACCCTAAACCGGCGCAGCCCTAAACCGCGGAGCAAAGCGGAGCCTATCCCGGCCAATGGCCCTAAACCGCGGAGCGAAGCGAGCCCATCCCGGCCGAAGGCCCTAAACCGGCGCAGCCCTAAACCGCGAAGCGAAGCGGAGCCTATCCCGGCCGCAGGCCTTAAGCCGGCAGGCCTGAAAAACCGACAATATCTTACAATTCTTGCAGTTGCTGTCAGCTGGCAAACTCGTTAAGCTTGTATCATCTTTGAAGCTTCTTTTTCAATACCTGTAGGAGGCTTCGTGCTTTATAACCACGTCAAACTCATCTCACTATCTGTTTTCATCACTCTATCCCTATCCGGCTGTGTCAGCACCACCCCAAAGCTCGGCGGTAGCGGTGGCATGACCACCAGTGGCGGCGCCGGCGGCGCATCCGCCAGCGGCGCTAATTCAGAACTCGAGCGCTGCGACGCACCACTGGGTACCCTGTCGGTATTTGAGGATACCGAGGACAATTGGTGGCGGGATTATCAAAGCCGTTACCCCAAGCTCGGCTCTACCCTGCCTGTGATTCGACTCATGATCCAGCAATCTAATTGTTTTGTGATTGTCGAACGCGGAAAAGCAATGGCCGCCATGCGCGCCGAAAGAGCATTGATGGACAGCGGCGAGTTGCGCGCCGGCAGTAACTTCGGCAAAGGCCAGTTGGTATCCGCCGACTATACCGTCACCCCGTCAATTCAGTTTTCTGAAAAAGGCACACAAAAGGCAGGCGCCCTGCTCGGTGGCTGGGTAGGTTTAGTCGCCGGGGGACTTTCGGCTAATGAAGCATCAACCACGCTAATGCTGATTGATAACCGCTCCGGTGTACAGGTTTCAGCCGCGACCGGCAACGCCAAGAACTATGATTTCGGTGGCTTCGCTGGATTCTGGGGGCTGGGATTAGGCGCCGGCGGTTACACGGATACCCCAGAAGGAAAAGTGATTTCCGCCGCGTTCCTGGATTCCTACAACAATATGGTTCGCGCACTGCGCAATTACAAATCTCAGGAAATCGCAGGGCCAAGACTTTCGGCGGGATAGGCTCGCTTCGCTCGCGATTTAGGGCCTGCGGCCGGGATGGGCCTTCGGCGGTTTAGGCTCGCTTTGCTCGCGGGGTAGAGCCTTCGGCTGTTCTGGGCGCCTCGCGCGGTTTGGGCTTCGCGGTTTAGGCTCGCTTCGCTCGCGGGATCAAGATAAAACCCTAAACCGGCGTAGCCCTATCCCGCGGAGCGAAGCGGAGCCTATCCCGGCCGCAGGCCCTAAACCGCGGAGCGAAGCGAAGCCGGGAGTGTTTAGAATTTGTAGGTTATACCGACGCGGAACTCGTTGTCGATGTCATCAAAGTTGCCACGGAAACCGACGTCGGCGGCAAAGTTCTGGTCAAAGTTGTAACGCACCGATGCCCCTACTGAAGCGTAGCCATCGAGCGCAGTATCGTAACTGGCATCAAACATGGCGCTGGCCTGGGTACTCAATGGTAGTTCGGTACCAATACCTGCGTATGCACCGGTGTCGTCGCTGCGACCAAAATCATAATGGCTTACACCGCCACGGATAAATACCGGTGAATTCGTGATCAAATACTGACCACCTGCACGAAGACCGACATCGCCGAGATCAAAAGCTTCTGCTTCAACGGCCCAATTGCGATCCAGCTGGCGCGACGCCTTAATAAAAAAGTCTGAATCACCAAAGTCATTGTAACCACCGCTCACATAAGTGCGGTCTTGAGCTTCTGCTGTCGCCGCGATGCTTACGGCCAAAATTGCGGTTAATCCGATTAACTTTTTCATGTTACTGCCTCCTGTGAAATACGTGATCTCAGTATGGCACTTTGGCTGAATTCGGCTAGGGTTGGGGGCGTAAAGGTTTTGCAAAACTTTGGGCTCGCTTTGCTCGCGGGGTAGAGCCTTCGGCTGTTCTGGGCGCTTCGCGCGGTTTGGGCTTCGCGGGGTAGGCTCGCTTTGCTCGCGGGGTAGAACCTTCGGCTGTTCTGGGCGCTTCGCGCGGCTTAGGCTCGCTTTGCTCGCGGTCTAGGGCCTGCGGCCGGGATAGGCCTTCGGCGGTTTAGGCTCGCTTCGCTCGCGGGATAAAGATAAAACCCCAAACCGGCGCAGCCCTATCCCGCGGAGCGAAGCGAAGCCTACCCCGGCCGAAGGCCCTAAACCGCGAGCGAAGCGAAGCCCATCCCGGCCAAAGGCCCTAAACCGCGGAGCGGAGCGAAGCCTACCCCGGCCAAAGCCCCTAAACCGCGAGCGAAGCGAAGCCTATCCCGGCCGAAGACTGGAAATCATAGGGAGAATGTTATGGATTACAGGAAATTGAAAGTTTGGGAGTTATCGTTATCGAGTTGTTTTCTTGTGCTGGAGCAGGCGGAAAGTTGCCGGGTGTTTGTTTTTAATGACCAAATTATTCGTTCGTCGCTCTCGGTGCCAAGCAATATTGCAGAGGGAATGGTGCGACCAACTGCAAAGCAGCAATTGCAATTTCTGAATTATGCGCGGGCTTCTAATGCGGAAATGGAAACTCAGATTTTAGTGGCTCAACATGGACACTATTTTTCGGCTGATGCCTGCAGTACGCTATTGCAGAACTGCACTAGGGTTGGGGTCATGCTGTTTAGGTTGATGCAAAAAATCGAGAGTCGTTAGAGCCTTCGGCTGATCTGGGCGCTTCGCGCGGTTTGGGCTTCGCGGCTTAGGCTCGCTTTGCTCGCGGTCTAGGGCCTGCGGCCGGGATAGGCCTTCGGCGGTTTAGGCTCGCTTCGCTCGCGGGATAAAGATAAAACCCCAAATCGGCGTAGCCCTATCCCGCGTAGCGAAGCGAAGCCTACCCCAGCCGAAGGCTCTAAACCGCGGAGCGGAGCGAAGCCTACCCCAGCCGAAGGCCCTAAACCGCGAGCGAAGCGAAGCCTACCCCAGCCGAAGGCCCTAAACCGCGGAGCGAAGCGAAGCCTACCCCAGCCGAAGGCTCTAAACCGCGGAGCGGAGCGAAGCCTACCCCAGCCGAAGGCCCTAAACCGCGAGTGAAGCGGAGCCTATCCCGGCCAAAGGCTCTAAACCGCGGAGCGGAGCGAAGCCTACCCCGACAAAGCCCCTAAACCGCGAGCGGAGCGAAGCCTACCCCAGCCGAAGGCTCTAAACCGCGAGCGAAGCGAAGCCTACCCCGGCCGAAGGCTATAAACCGCGAGCGGAGCGAAGCCTACCCCGGCCAAAGCCCCTAAACCGCGGAGCGAAGCGAAGCCTACCCCGGCCAAAGCCCCTAAACCGCGGAGCGAAGCGAAGCCTACCCCAGCCGAAGGCTCTAAACCACGGAGCGAAGCGAAGCCTACCCCAGCCGAAGGCTCTAAACCGCGAGCGGAGCGAAGCCTACCCCGGCCAAAGGCCCTAAACCGCGGAGCGAAGCGAAGCCCAGATCGCGGAGCGAAGCCAATCAAAGCTCCGCTTCTTGTACTTCAATGTAGGTTTGTTCGCGCCAGACGCCTTCGATTTCGATGATGGAGCCGACTTCGAGGGCGGCGAAAAATTCTTCTAGGGTGGCGCTTTCACCGTCGATTTCCAATTCGCTGTTTGAAGTGAAACGTAACTCGTGGCCGTTAACGATGACGCTGTCGCCGTCAATGGACTCTACGGAACCTTCAAATTCGGCTTTGCCGCGTTTGTCCGCGCCATTGTCGTCATCATCGTCACCGTCGTCATCTTCGTCTTCATCGTCTTCATCATCTGCTTCGATTTCGACTTCGCGGGCTACCAAGACGTCACCGTCGTAGTCACCTTCGACCTCGACTTCGATGTCGGTTTCAGCGCTGAACAATGCGACAAACTCCTCAACGGTCAGTTCTTCATCGTCGCCTTCAAACTCGGTGTTGTCAGCAAATGCGACGCTGATGCCGGCGACGGTCATGCCGTCGACGGTTACATCACTGGCAATGCCTTTGACTTCACCTTCGCGGTCGTCTTCTTCTGCGCGTTTAATTTTTAGCGCCAGATATTCGCCGTCATCGTTGACCACAGCCAATACTTTCAGCCAGTCGTTAACGGCGATGCCGTCAAAATTAAACTGACGTGCGCCCTCACCGGAGGTATCGAGGTAACTGGTGTCTTCGTCAACAACAAAGGTGATGTCGTTAACCACAAAGGTTTGCGCGTCAACATCGACGGCGGTGACCTGACCTTCGGTCTTCTGGCGTGCTTCCTTGGCAATAAATTCGACTTCTTTGGCGTTTAACTGCTCTCCGTCGTATTCCGCTTCGACTTTTACTCGCACGCCGTTGGTCAGGCGCGAGGCCGGGCCGTCTTCAAATTCGGTGTCGTCGGTTACGGTAAAGGTATAGCGGTTAACCTCAAAGGTACCTGCGGTTTCATCATAGCCGCTGACGATACCGGCAATTTTTACTTCGTCGGCATCATCGATGTCGTCAAATTCACGATCTTTGTTCTCAATTTCGGTCGCTACCAGGGTCTGTGTTTCAGCATCAAACGCTTCACCTTCGACTTTAACGTACAGACCGTCTTCCAGATCGTCAGCCGTCATGTCATCAAACTCGGCACTGCTGTAGTCAATGGTCAGTTCGTTGAGCATGAAGGTTTGTGCTGTGGTGTCGAGCGCACTGACGGTGCCTTTAAGCTTCATTTCCGTTTCGTCGTTTTCCAACTCGATACGGGTCGCATAAAAATCGCCGTTGTCATCGATGTAACCACTCACTTCGATGATATCCCCTACCGCCAGGGTATCGGCGTCGGTTTCGTCGAACTCGGTTAAGTCATTAAAGACGACTTGCTGGCCAAGCACTTCAATAATGCCGGCTTCACGGTCAATAAAGCTGACCGGGCCTTGCAAATGTTCTTCGTAACGGATATCGGTGGCTTCAGGGTCCTCGCCATTGTTAGAGGAGGAAGCCGCCAGTGAAACAACCATACCGACTTTAAGATCACCTTCTGTTGCCGCCGGATTATTGCCGGTCGCAATGTTGGCGTTCTCTGAGCGATAGCGCTGACCGTTTACATACACACTACCAAACCCGGTTATCACGCCTTCAGTATAAACCGTGGTTGAGCTGCCGCTGTTGTCATCGCCTGGCGGTGGGTTGGACACGTTGTCATCGGATGAATCGGAGCCGCCGCAAGCAGCCAGTGTGGTGGACAGTGCAAGTGCAATGAGTGATTTAGAGAAACGCATGGTAACCTCCCGTGCGAATAATCAAAAAAGTGTAACAAAGTATTACCATGCTTCTGATTATTTACAAAGGGGTTTACGGGAAATTTACTATTTAGGCTCGCTTTGCTCGCGGGGTAGAGCCTGCGGCTGGGATAGGCCTTCGGCGGCTTAGGCGCTTCGCGCGGTTTAGGGCCTTCGGCCGGTTTAGGGCTGCGCCGGTTTAGGGCCTTCGGCGGTTTAGGGCTGCGCCGGTTTGGGGCCTTCGGCCGGTTTAGGGCTGCGCCGGTTTGGGGCCTTCGGCCGGTGTAGGGCTGCGCCGGTTTGGGGCCTTCGGCCGGTGTAGGGCTGCGCCGGTTTGGGGCCTTCGGCCGGTGTAGGGCTGCGCCGGTTTAGGGTTTGATCTTTATCCCGCGAGCAAAGCGAGCCTAAACCGCCGAAGGCCTACACCAGCCGCAGGCTCTAGACCGCGGAGCGCAGCGAAGCCTACCCCGGCCGAAGGCCCTAAACCGCGGAGCGCAGCGAAGCCTAAACCGCGAACGAAGTGAGCCTAGAAAGCCGTCCGGGCGTTGCGGAACAGGCGCATCCATGGGCTGTCTTCGCCCCACTCGTCTGGGTGCCAGCTGTTGGCGACGGTGCGGAATACGCGTTCCGGGTGCGGCATCATGGCGGTGACTCGACCATCGCTGTTGGTCACCGCGGTAATGCCATTCGGGCTGCCGTTCGGGTTACACGGATAGCTTTCCGTGACTTCGCCCCAGTTATTGATGTAGCGCATGGCCACCTGACCGGCATTTTCTAACTGGCTTTGCTGCGCCGCGTTCTTGAACTCGGCGCGGCCTTCACCGTGCGACACCGCAATCGGCATCCGTGAACCGGCCATGCCGCTGAAGAACGCTGAATTGGATTCGGCTACCTCTACCAGGCTGAAACGGGCTTCAAAACGTTCACTGCGGTTGGTGACAAACCGCGGCCAATGATCGGTTCCCGGGATCAGTTCTTTCAACGTGGTCAGCATCTGACAACCGTTACAAACCCCAAGTGCCAGCGTGTCGTTACGTTCAAAGAACGCCTGGAACTGCTCGCGGGCGCGGGCATTGAACAGAATCGACTTCGCCCAGCCTTCACCGGCGCCCAGTACGTCACCGTATGAGAAGCCGCCACAGGCCGCCAGCGCTTGCATATCTTTGAGGTCAACACGGCCAGCGAGAATGTCACTCATGTGCACGTCAATGGCTTCGAAACCGGCACGATCCCAGGCTGCGGCCATCTCATAGTGAGAATTAACGCCCTGCTCACGTAAAATCGCTACGCGTGGGGCATTGCCCTTACTGATGTATGGCGCCGCAATATCCTCGTGTACATCAAAGGTCAGATCCGCCTGCAAGCCCGGGTTGTCAGCACGTTGCTTGAGCTGGAATTCCTCGTCAGCGCAGACCGGATTATCCCTCAGTCGCTGCATCTGATGGGTGGTTTCCGCCCACAGAGTACGGAAGTGGGTGCGCGAGCCAGTAAGTACTTGCTTACCGTCGATGGTAAAGCTCAACTCATCTTTCTCGGTTGGCTGACCAATGTTGTGAACCAAATGACCGATGCCGTTGATGTGATACGCCTTCATCACATGTTCAAGTTGTTCGTCGGTAACCTGCAACACCGCACCGAGTTCTTCTGAGAACAGCAATTTCATGGCATCTTCGGTGGTCGAGCCAAAATCACGCCCGAGCGCACGGCCGCCGGCCTTGGCGGCGTCGTCGAGATCAATCTCAACACCGCAATGGCCGGCAAACGCCATTTCGGCCACCGTGGTGAATAAGCCGCCGTCGGAACGGTCGTGATAGGCAAGGATACGACCTTCGCCGATCAGTTCCTGGGTGGTTTCGAAGAAGGCTTTAAATTCGCCCGCGTCATCTAAATCCGGCGTTTCAGTACCGAACTGCTGGAACACCTGTGCCAGCGCCGAGGCGCCTAAACGGTTTTTACCGTTACCTAAGTCCACCAGCAACAAATGAGTCTTGCCTTTATCCAGGCGCAACTGCGGTGTGAGCGTATTACGAATGTCATTGACCCGCGCAAACGCCGTGATCACCAGCGACATCGGTGCGGTTACTGCTTTATCTTCACCGTCTTCCTGCCACTGTGTTTTCATCGACATTGAATCTTTACCGACCGGGATGGTGATGCCTAACGCCGGGCAAAGCTCTTCGCCGACGGCTTTCACGGCTTCATAAAGGCCAGCATCTTCACCGGGGTGGCCGGCTGCCGCCATCCAGTTGGCCGACATTTTCACGCGTTGCAGATGGCCAACATCAGCAGCGGCAAGGTTCGTTAACGCCTCACCCACTGCCATCCGCGCGGATGCGCCGTAGTTCAGCAATGCCAGCGGCGTGCGCTCACCCATCGCCATGGCTTCGCCGTGATAGGTATCGTAGCTTTGTGCGGTAACGGCTACATCAGCCACCGGGATCTGCCACGGACCGACCATTTGGTCACGGTTAACCAGGCCGGTAACGGTACGGTCACCGATGGTGATTAAGAAGGTTTTCTCGGCAATTGCCGGCAACCGCATCAAACGTTCTGCGGCTTGCTGAGGGCTAATTCCGTCCAGTGTCAGCGCTTCGCCCTCGGCTTTTTTGCTTTGCACGTCGCGATGCATTTTCGGTGGCTTACCGAGCAACACGTCCAGCGGCAGATCGATCGGCTGGTTATGGAATTTAGCGTCGTTGAGCAAAATGGTCAGCTCTTCGGTGGCCTCGCCAATAACGGCGTATTCCGCGCGTTCGCGGGCACAGATGTCTTCAAAGCGCTGCAGATTTTCCGGCGCAATCGCCATCACATAACGTTCCTGCGACTCGTTACACCAGATTTCCAACGGCGTCATACCCGGTTCGTCGTTCGGAATGTCACGCAGTTCAAACTTGCCGCCACGGCCGCCATCGCTGACCAGTTCCGGCATGGCGTTGGACAAACCACCGGCACCAACGTCATGAATAAAGGCGATGGGGTTGTCCGCACCGAGCTGCCAGCAGCGGTCGATGACTTCCTGGCAGCGACGTTCCATTTCCGGGTTGTCACGCTGCACCGAAGCGAAATCGAGATCCTCGGTTGATTCACCGCTGGCCATCGATGAGGCAGCACCGCCGCCCAGGCCGATGTTCATCGCTGGACCACCCAATACCACCAGTTTGGCTCCGACCGGGATGTCGCCCTTTTGCACGTGCGCTTCGCGAATATTACCCAAACCGCCGGCGATCATGATCGGTTTATGATAGCCGCGCATCTCACGGCCATTATGGCTGTTGACGGTCTGTTCAAAGGTGCGGAAGTAACCGGTCAGTGCCGGACGACCAAATTCGTTGTTAAATGCGGCACCACCCAGCGGACCTTCCAGCATGATGTCCAGCGCGGTCACGATGCGCGCCGGTTTGCCGTAGTTTTCTTCCCACGGCTGCTTGAAGCCCGGGATGTTCAGGTTAGAAACACTGAAACCGACCAATCCGGCTTTAGGTTTGGAGCCGACACCGGTAGCGCCTTCGTCACGAATCTCACCGCCGGAGCCCGTTGCTGCACCCGGATACGGCGAAATGGCCGTCGGGTGGTTGTGGGTTTCGACTTTCATCAGAATGTGGATGGGTTCGTGGTTGTAGCTGTAGGTTCCGGCTGCGCCGTCACGGTTTAGGCTCGCGCTTTGCGCTTGCGGTTTAGGGGCTGCGCCCGATATCGGGGCTGGGTAAAAACGGCCGGCGTCGAACCCTTCCATCACGGCGGCGTTATCTTTGTACGCCGACAATACGTAATCCGGTGTAACTTCATAGGTGTTTTTGATCATTTTAAACAGCGACTTCGGCTGTTCGACACCGTCGATGGTCCAGTCGGCGTTAAAAATTTTGTGTCGGCAATGCTCTGAGTTGGCCTGCGCGAACATGTACAACTCGATGTCGTTCGGGTTGCGGTTGAGTTTTTTAAAGTTTTCAACCAGATAGTCAATTTCGTCGTCGGCCAGCGCCAAGCCCAGGCTGATGTTGGCGTCAGCCAGTGCCGCGCGGCCGCCGGCCAGGATGTCGACGCTGGACAATGGTTTTGGCTCATGCTTCTCGAATAACTTTTCTGCGTCCTGTTCGTGATACAACACAGACTCGGTCATACGGTCATGCAGCAGCGCAGCGGCCTGTTTTTGCTCTTCGCCGGATAAATCCCCCTCGAGGAAATAGGCAATACCACGCTCGATACGATGGACGTTCTTCAAGTCGCAGTTATGCGCGATATCGGTCGCTTTAGATGCCCAAGGGCTGATGGTACCCAGACGAGGAGTAACCAATAGATAGTTGCAACCATCCTCGTGGGACTGTGCCTCGCCGGCATCCGGGCCGTACGTTAAGAGTTTTGTGAGGGTATCGCGCTGGGCGTCTGAGAGCGGTGAGTGTAGATTTACGAAGTGTCGGTATTCGGCGTAGAGCCCTTTGACCGGCAACCCCGCCTGCTTTAACTGTTCGAGTTTCTTGGTAATTTTAAAGGCGGATAATGCCGGTGCACCACGAAAGATTTCCACTTTGCTGTCTCCAAACGCTGGGGAATTTTTGCGTGCGAAGTATACAGTAAAGCATGGGTTAATGGAATTCCTAGAGCCTTCGGCTGGTTTAGGGCCTTCGGCCGGTTTAGAGCCTTCGGCTGGTTTGGGGCCTTCGGCTGGTTTAGGGCCTTCGGCTGGTTTAGAGCCTTCGGCCGGTTTAGAGCCTTCGGCTGGTTTGGGCTCGCTTTGCTCGCGGTGTAGCTTGCTGCCTTCGGCGCAAGGGTTTGGGGGCTTCGCCCGTTAAACCGCGAAGCCTAAACCGGCGCTGCCCTATCCCGCGCGAAGCGCCGAAACCGCGCGAAGCGCCCGGATCGCGAGCACAGCGAGCCTAGAGAGCAAGTTCGCTGTAACTAAAGGTTGCGGTAACTTCTTTTTGCATCCATTCAAGCATGACGAAACAGCGTGATTCGCCGTCGAGTTTAATGACCTTTGCCAGGAAGCCTTTGAAAGGGCCGGATTTTATTTCGACCTTGTCGCCAACCTTGGGTGCCAGCGTATCTTCGCCTTGATCCAGTTGTTTGAGCTGCTGGATAAATTCGTCGGGGATTTGCGGAATATTGTCGCCAAAACGCAGTACTGAGGCGACGCCGTAGGTGCTGCGCAGTTTGTAAAATTGCTCGATGAGGTTGTCGGGGTGCACGAAAAGATAGCCCGGGAACATGGGTTCGAGGACTTTTTGGCGCACGCCACGGCGGATTTTTTCTACCATTAACTGCGGGCAATAGGCTTCAAAGCCTTGGTTTTCAAGGTTTTGTACTGCCCGGACTTCCTGTCTGGGTTTGCTTTTTAAAACGTACCAAGCGTCGTTATCCATAACTCATCCACCCTCGTTTATTGTGTTTTTTACCGCTAAGTTTTTTTCACCGCGGAGAGCACTGAGAACGCGGAGAAAAGACTTTTAATGGAAAACCCATTTGTTCAGGCTTTGGTTTTGGAATGGGCTTTGTGCCCATCAACAACACCAGCAATTATATCATCCGTGAGCTTTGGTGTTTTAACCTTAAAAAAACTCTGTGCTCTCAGCGCCCTCTGCGGTGAACACGGTGTTTTTTCACCGCGGAGAGCACTGAGAACGCGGAGAAAAGACTTTTAATGGAAAACCCATTTGTTCAGGTTTTGGTTTTGGAATGGGCTTTGTGCCCATCAGCAACACCAGCAATTGTATCATCCGTGAGCTTTGGTGTTTTAACCCTAAAAACCTCTGTGCTCTCTGCGCCCTCTGCGGTGACCCGCTTGTCTCTGCGCTCTAGCCTCAATCGATTTTTGGATTGCCGCCTTTTTGCACGATGCGGAACCATTTTTCGCGGCGTTCGGTGATGCGTTTACGGCGTTTGCGGATGACCGCGCGGCGGCGTGCGTCGTTTGCGGTTTTGCGGATTCGGCGCATGGTTGGCTCCTACGTGTGGGTTCGGGCGTATTGTGCCTTAACTTGCGCCAAAGGCGCAAGCTACCAAAGGTGCGGGGGGCGTTATAAGCGTCCTTGTTCGTCGAGCCACTTTAACGTGTCATAAAAACGGCGGATATTGCCAACATAGGTGACCGGCTCGTCACCGCGGGCGAAACCGAATTTAGTCTGGCGGTAGAACTCCTTCTTGCGCAGCAGCGGTAACCGCTGCTTAACGTCCAGCCAACGATCGGGGTTACCGCCTTGACGTTCCGTCAGTACTCGCGCGTCCTCGAGGTGTCCAAAGCCAATGTTATAAGCGGCCAGTGCAAACCAGGTGCGATCTGGTTCGGGTATGCGTGCCGGAATGCGGCGCATCATCCGCTCCAGATAACGGGCTCCGCCACGAATGCTTTGCTCGGCATTAAGACGGCTTTTCACCCCCATCGCCTTGGCTGTCGGCAAGGTCAGCATCATCATCCCCCTCACCCCGGTTGGCGATACCGCCCGTGGATTCCATAACGACTCCTGATAAGAAATCGCGGCTAATAGCCGCCAGTCCAGTGTACCGGCATGCTCTTTAAATACATCAATATACTTAGGTAGCGTGGTTTTTACCGCCTCAATGAACAGGCTGGTGGTGACGTAGTTAAATTGTTTGACGTGGCCAAAGTGGCGCTCTTTGATATAGGCTAGGCGCCCACTGCTGCGAATTTCACCAAAATACTGAATAACAGCGCTGTACAATGAGTCATCCGTCGTTTGCGCCAGGGCCCAGGCGACCGGCTGATCGTGTTTAAGGGTAAAGGCGACACTCAAACCGGGGTAGGCACGGCGTTGCACTTCCAATTGGTTGCTGTCAGCAATGGTGTAGTCGATTTCTTCGCGGGCCACCATACGAAGTAATTCCACCGCATCGTGGTCACGGGTCGCGCGCCATTGCAAACCGGGAATACTCTCGCCCAGTGCCTTTAGGTATTCATGGTGTGAGCTGCCTTCGACAACCACAATCTCACCGTCGGTGACTTGCTGTAAATCCCGCGGGCGCTGGCGGGAGCCTTGTTTAAACACCAGTTTCTGGCTGATGATGTCATACGGAGGGCCAAAGCGGTACAGCGTAGCGCGTGCTGAGGTTCGGTCAAGACCGGCAGCAATGATGTCAACGTCACCACGTCGTAACATCGTGAACAGGTCATTCACATCAAAGCGCGGCACCATCTGCAGCTCAACACCCAACCGATCGGCGAAGCGCTTGGCCAGGTCATACTCAAAACCTTGCTCGCGATCGTGATCAAAATAGTAGCTGGTCGGATTCATCAATGTACCGACCCGCAACACCTGACGTTCTTTAACGACCGTCAGCTTGTCGGGGACCTGCTGGGGCTTGCAGGCGACCAGCGTCACCACACATAAGAGCCACAGAACAACACGCACAAATAGACTTGGCATTCGCTTCCTATTAATGAACTGACAGGGTCATTTTAAGGCGGTCTTAAATCGATGCCAAGTTATCTTATCCTTAAATACTCTGATAGTGCTCCATGGCCGCCCGAACTTTACCCATATAAGCACGAGTTTCCTGGTAAGGAAGTTTTTCTTCCAGCCGCTGATAAACTGCCTCTGGCGTCATCTGATTGATCACGTCGATAGCTTCTTGCACACTCTTTTCACCGCGAGGATGAAACGCTGTTGCCACGTTGCCGGCGCCGGTGTTGTATGCGGCAATCATGCAGTAAAGACGGCTTTCAGGGTTTTCAATTTGCTTCAGGTAACGATCCCGCAACAAGGCCAGGTAGTTTCCACCAAACCGCATGTTTTGTGACGCTTCGAACAATACGTCAACACTCGGTGGCTGCTGTTTTCCATAAACCAGACGATTGACATCCAGGCCGGCGGTGCTGGGCACAATTTGCATCAACCCAAAAGCGGGAATGGGTGACTGCGCCAGTGGATTGAAGCTCGACTCGGTTTGCATGACCGCCATGAGCAACGCAAACGGCAGGTTCAATTCCGTCACTACCTGGCGAGCATCTTCCATATAAGGTTTTGCCCGTTGGCTATACACACTGCCGCTGTTGAGGCTAATCGTCATCCGTTGAATGCGTTTCACCGTTGGTGGCGGTAATTGTTCTTGCTCAACGTTTTCCGGTGCCGTCGTTGCCGGTTGTTCCGATTCAACATCGGCGATGGTTTCCTGCACAACTTCAGCCGGCACTTCGGCCTGATCTTCGCTGGCTTCGATGGTTGCCTGTTGCAGTATGTCATCGACATCAGATTCAGGCACCCAACTGGCCAGTACCGTTTGATCATTAGCAACCGGAATAGACTGTAGGATTGGATCGCGTTTTGCCTGCTCTGTTACCGGCGTTTCACTTAAAGCGGTTAACAGTGCTTCGACCTCCTTGATGTCGATAGCATCATCACTTAAACGCTCAACCACAATGCTGTTATCGGCGTAATCGATCACCGTTTTTTGTTGCAAGTCGTCGGAGTAATGCACGTACGTATCAGCATCTGAGATTTCAGCCTTATCACCCCACTGCGCTGTCACACGTTGCTTAAACGACTCGTAAGATTTTAAGTATTCAGCCTGGTAGTCCGTATAGCGTTGCTGATACTGTTGTTTAAACGCTTCGTAAGACTGCGTTGTCGCAGGCGTAGACACCACCATCAGTGTCGCTGCGCTGATTCCCAGATACCAATAGTTCATGGTTATAGCTCTTCTCTGACTTGTTCGAGTTTTGACTTCGAATTATCAATCAAAAACTGCTGGAACAACTCCGGGTTTTCCGGATCAATCGGGTTATTAAACAAGCGGTCAACGTTTTCTTTGTAACCGGCCTCGTTTAAGCCTACCAACACATAAACACCACCGTTAGGGCTGGTTTGTGAACGATAAATACGGCTATAAACCACGTTCATTGCCAGTTCACTGAGCATGGTCTGTTCGATAGCGTCAACACTGACATTTTCACCATTGGTGGTTTTATCGGCCGTGTAACGTTTGTACTCGGACGCGATCTGCTGAGCAAAGTTTTGTGCCAGACGATTACGAGCTTCCTGCGCGGCCACGTCTTTCATGAAACCCGGACCGGCCGATTTTTTCGGCGAAAAACCGACAGCCTGAACCCACACATCTTTTACCGGCTGTTCACAAATCCAGCCTGGTGCTTTATGGTCAGGAGCGTCCGGAAACACACAGGGGTCATAGCTTACTGGTTCACCACCATTACTGGCGCACCCGGAGAGTGCGCCAGCGGTGACGAATAAGCTGGTGATTAACCACTTTTTCATCGAGTATCTCACTTATTTTATGATCTTGTTAATACAGAAGCCCGGTAACCAAGCATCGCCTTCACCGATTCCACACTCAGAGTGACGAAGCTGGATAACGTGACCGCGACGAATTTGATTGACCAAGTTTTTGTCGCTGACATAAACATAGGACATATCTGTGCCCACGCCCTCAACAATTTCACCCTCACCTAACTCAACCCGAGTGATTTTTTCTTTGGTGTACTCAGATGCCGGGATTTTCTCCATTTTGAAGATTTTTACTTTAGCACCGGCTTGTGCACCTTTTGATGTGCCCAGGTTAGTACGGAACAAGGTACCACTTTCACCGTCACGACGCTCCAGTACATAGAAGTTAGGCGCTAGCGGTGTTAACAGTTGATGCATGTTGCTTTCTACTGCATCCGTCGTCGCTTCATTCACCATACTGCTCATCGCACCGTCAGACAGAGGACAACGACTGTTGCTGGTTTCGGTGCTGGACAATTCGCTACCTTCAAATTTCCAGGTACCTACAGGCTGCATTGACGGCAGATAATACGCTTTTACATCAACGCTTGATGTTGCTTTAAAGTCACAGTGTGCAGGGTACACTTTGGTTTCACCGTCATCACGTTCGGTACGGCGTTCGGTAAAATCATAAGAGACACCCACGCTTTCGACTTTGGCCATAATCGCAATGTCTGCTGCCAGCACGCCTTGAGTGTTGTACCGGCCTTCTTCCTCAGCAACTATCAGCTCTTGCTGTAATTGACGGGCTAAATCACGGTCGATAACTTTATTGCCTGACTTCAACAGCAGCGATTCGACCTGGCCATAGACTCTTTCGGCGATGCTGCTTGGTACGTCGCTGCTGTACTCAACCGGAGTAACCACTACACGGAAGCCGGGATCTCTCACCTGTTCTGGCGTTGGCATAACTTGCGCGTCAGGAAAGTTGACGACACGAGTTTCAGCCACTTTCGGACCTGAACTCATACAGCCAGTAAGTGCTAACGCCAGTGTTGAGATTGCGGTTGCTTTAATGAGGTTTTTCATAACGATTCCCTAATTTAAGTTTTCAAAGCCTAAGGTTATCCAAAGACCTCTTTCCTTTAGATTATTAAGCGCTGTCGTGACGGCTCCCCGGTCAGCAGAACGACTGCTGCTCACCGACGACACTTTATTACTCCAGCTTTTGGTTTTAAGAAGCTGACCGCCTTCGGTAACGGAAAACTTCAGGTTCATTTCACTCACATACTGACCAAACATCTCTTTGCGAGCGATAGTGGCCGAGTGTTCTATCCAGGTTGGGCAGTTGCTGCGACAAATCGGCAATCCCTGCTTCGCCAGTTCCAGTTCCAACACTTCGTTGATCTGTGGCAGCTCACCTTTGATCCCGATACGTAAGGTGCTCTTGTCCAGTAATCCACTGACCGCCTGATATAAGCTAGGGCCAGCCTGATGGTCGCTGATACCGGTCAGGCGCGCTTCCAGTACGTCCGCCTGCTGTGCCTCTAACAGTACGTCTTTCAGTTGTAGGTAATCGTTTAATGTTGTCGCCGGGCCGCGTTGGATTTGCGGTACGATAAGTGCCTTTTGATTTTTTAACTGGCGCTGCCAGTCTGCAGCCAGTTTTTGCTTGTCCAGTCGCACCAGTACGCGAGTACCCGAACCTTCATCAGCGGTACGCAAAACGCTGTAATAACCGAGTTGCATATCGGCAACCTGGGTCTTAATGGTACGGCGAATATCATCCGCGCTGATGCCTGACATATCCTGCGTATTGCGGCTCATTTCCGAGGCGATGGTGGTGCCTAACTTGCCGGCAATGTTATTCAGCGCCAGTTCCTGCGCCTGTTGCTTGGTATATCCTTCACCCAGCCCATAAAAGTATTGTTCATCATCCACCGGCGGCGAATTCCACCAGTCCTGCGCGATGGCTGCGCTGGTACTGCAGGCGCTGGTTGCCATGACAGCGACTGCTACTAACAAAGCTTTCAGGCGTATCATCGATTAACTCTCCTGGCCAAAATAGGCTTTAAACTCATACCGCGTCAGCACCATTTCTGCGGCCTGCTCCAGGCTTAACCGGCCTAATACATAGGTATTTGGGCGCTGCTGTTCGCGTAACTGGGTTAACTGCGTGCGCAACAGCTCGGTATCGTCCAGGGCGTAGGCGTCACTGATGCGGTTAAGGGTTTCTGCGATGGGTTGTACCTTGCGCTCAGAATCGCGGTGATCCGCTCCATACTCGACATAAGCAAGATAACGGTTATAGAACAGTCCTTCGCGCGCCAGCTGTTTTTGTTCCATGTAGTAATGAATGTTGGCGGCATCGGCTGTAAACACACCGGCAAAGTCTTGCATTTGAGCAAAGCTTTGCTCACCCAGCGTTAAGTCTGAAAATGTAATCGGCGGATGAAATGCCGGCCGCAGCGAGGTGACGGTGTAGCCGGTTACCTGATTTTGACGAACCGCCAGGGTCAGCATAAATTTGGGATGTTGGTAATAGCGGTATTGCGTATCGGCTTCGAGCGAGCTGCTCTTGATCAGCTTCGCGACACCGAACACCTGTTCGAGATAGTCTAGGTTGCCACCAACCCGCACTTCGGATAGCATCTCCAGCTCGACCTCATCGGTGAAGTGGGTGATGAATCCCTGGTAAGTGTCGATGAGTAGATCCCGCGTGTCGACCCATTGCCCCATGGCGATGAGCGGTAACGACACCGTAACGATAATACGTGCCAGTTTCTTCCAGAATCCCGGCGGCTGCGCCGAGTTAGCGGCGGTATCGGTTGGGGTCGATGACGACGGTTCACCTTGCATATGTGGGGCTTCCCTGCTTTACTGTTTCTTTACAAATCTTTACGTTGCAAGGGTATTTTAATGTACGATAAAGTGCAACATTAAATGTTAAAAATTCATACAAACTTCAACGTTCCCATCCACTTAATTCCGGCCGATGCAAATAAAACCCTTGTAAGAAATCCACATTAAGCAGGCGCAGGCGCTCTAAAATGGCGTGATTGCTGACAAATTCAGCAATGGTCTTGATGTTAAGATTACGAGCCATATCGACAATGCTTTTCGTCACCAGGTAACTTTGCTCATTATCGACAATGCCGCTGATGATGGAGCCATCAATTTTTATGTACTCCGGCTTTAACTGCACCAGATAAACGAAGTTGGAATAGCCACTGCCAAAATCATCGATGGCGATGGTCGCGCCGAACGTTCGCACACGGTCGATAAACTCACTGACCCGGGCAAAGTCATTGACCGCCTCCGATTCGGTAATTTCAAAAATAATGCGCTGCCCACCATAGTGCAGTAATTGCTGTTCGATAAAAGCCACGGTGTCGGTGTCCAAAATATCCTGAATACATAAGTTAACGGACACCTTACAACGGTTGTGGCCGGCAAATTCCAATGCGCGAACGACCATTTCTTTGGTCAGTTCGGCGTAGTAACGGGTCTTTTTCAGGTGATCGAGAAATTCCAACGGCGAAACCACGCGGCCATTGCGCAGTTTTATCCGTGCCAGTGCTTCGTATTTGTCGTTACCGGTGCCTGGGTCTTTAGCGCTGCACATCTTGTGGAAACAAGCGAGCAAGCGGCCGTCCCGTAGCGCCTCCTTGATTTCCTCGACCCAACAGAAGGCATTATCACCACTGTCACTGCCATCTTTTATCACCACCGCTCGGCCATAAAACTTAGTTTTGGAGTCAGCCACCGCGCTTTCGGCGTAAGCAAGCGCCCGGCTCGGTGAAATACCGATACCGACGGTTAACTGAATATCGCAGTCAATGTCATTAAACAGAATGTCTTTATGTTCGAGTTCGTACTTAACCTGCTCTACCATCAGGCAGAACTCGTGCTTTTGCAGGCGCTGGCGGGGCCGAATCGCAAAACAAGCGCCATTTAAGCGATACACTTTTACCTCGTAGCTTTGCTCTAATAGCTTGAATTGCTCGCCCAGCTTGCGGATATAGACATCACCGATGTCGATCCCCCAGTAGTCGTTAAACAGTTTGAAGTTGCGAAGGTCAAACACCGCGGCCGCCCCCACTTTGCATTCTTTCAGTTCATTAAGGAGCGCCATGCGATTAGGCAACCCGGTGAGATCATCGGTTAGCTGCTCCCTTAACTGGTGACGTACTTCTATGATGTCAGTGACGTCATTACGAATACTCAGAAATTGAGTGATCTCGCCGTTGTCATCCAGCACCGGCAGGATGACGCTTTTAACGTAGTAAGCACTACCGTCTTTGCGCAGATTTTTTATCAGGCCACGCCAGGGTTTCCTGTTACTGATCGTCTGCCACAGTTGTTCAAACACCCGCTGCGACATATCCGGATGGCGAACGACATTGTGCTTTTGCCCAATCAGCTCGCTGCGCTCATAGCCACTGATTCGAACGAACTGTTCATTGACATAGGTAATCACACCATCCCGATCTGTGATCGAGACAATGGCGCTGTAATCCAGAGCGCGCAGAAAATGTTGCAGTAAATCAATACTGAGTGACTCATAGGGATCGTCGATATAATCGGCCAGTGAGTACAAACTTGATGCCGAGTTAGTGAGCTGTTTCATGCGCAACGCCCTGTTGTGCTTCCCAAAATTGAAGGGTGAGTTTGTCCAGTTGATTGGCAAATTCGACCGTGCGATGGCTGACCTCACGACTGAGCTGAACCGCCTCAAGATTTTCCTGCGCACTGGCGCGGATACCGGCGACCGAGTCCTGTACGCTGTCGCAGGCCTGTTGCTGTTGCTCTACCGCGCTGACAACCTGTTCGGTCAGAGCACTAACGCGGCTGATGGCGTCCACCACGGTGGTTAAATAGTGTGCCGCCTGTTGGCTGCTCTCAACACTATCGGCCGCCATCGTCTCCCCTTGTTGCATGGTGGTCACTGCCTGTTGCACCGATTGTTGCAGTTGCTCAATAACACCGCGGATGTCAGCCGTTGACTCCTGCGTGCGGTTTGCCAGCGAGCGAACTTCATCGGCAACCACGGCAAAACCACGCCCCGAGTCGCCCGCGCGCGCAGCCTCAATAGCAGCATTTAGCGCCAACAGATTGGTTTGCTCGGCAATACTAAGGATGACATCAAGGATTTGTTCAATGTCCTGACTGCGCTGCGAAACCGTCGATATCACCGATGACGCCTGTTGCAGTTGTTGCGTCAATTGCTGGATTGACTGTTCGGTCGCCTGAATCACGGCTTGACCATCTTCGGCGGTTTGTAACCCGCGTTGCGTGGCATCCGCGGTTTGCCGGGTACTACTAGCAACTTCATGCGCGCCCTGCTGCATCTGTTCCAGCGCTGTCACCACCGCGTCGGTCTGCTGTAGCTGGCTTTTACTGCCGGTTTCCGACTGCATAACCGCGCTGCTAAGGCTCGACGCATTATCGGACAAGGCCAGTGAGGTGTCGTGGATACGGCCAATCAGTGCCGAATTTTCAGCCTCCAATTTCTTCAGCGCCAGCAATAAATTGCCGGCCTCGGTATTGTTGCCGGTGTAGATGTAACGCGCGACGGGATCATCAATCACGTCTTTCGCTTTACTGACCGCCTCACGGTAGGGTTGCCAGGTCATAATGACGAGCACAATCGATAAACAGACCGCAGCTAAGACACTCAAACTAAACATGGTTAACGACGGGGCAATAATAAGGCTGGCAGCGGGGATAAAGTAAGGTAGCAGGACACTGAGTAACAGCCGGATGTGGGTTGGCATGGCATCAGCAAGCTTCCTCACCCGCCGCCCTTGGTTGAGTGTCCGATAGATGTCGCTTGCCCGCTTTACCCAAATCGATTGCGCTTTGCGCCGCACCGACTGATATTCGGTAACTTTGCCGTTGTTTTTAATGGGGGTAACAAAGGCATCAACCCAGTAGTGGTCACCGTTTTTACAGCGGTTTTTCACCAGTCCCATCCACGACTGACCTTGCTTGAGGTTATCCCAGAGCATCTTGAACGCCTGCTTCGGCATGTCGGGATGACGAACGATGTTATGGCCATGACCAATCAACTCGTCACACTGAAAACCGCTGATGTCAACGAAGTCCTGATTAACGTAAGTTATCTGGCCTTTTAGGTTCGTTGTCGACAGGATGTTTGCGCGTGCCGAAAAGGTTTGTTCAACACCGGTCACTGTTGCCTGTTTTGGCGTAGGCATAAGAGTCCCCTAATAACCCTGTACAAAATGTGGACTTAGTAATTTACTAGAGGTTTGACGTTAAAAAAACGTTAATTAGGTGTTATCAGGGATGAAGTTGACGTAGATCAGGACGTACCGTGCGCCTTTGGCGCACGTTCTTAACCATTAAACCGCAGAGGCCGCTGAGAGCGCGGAGAAAACCTCTTAATATGGAAAACCCAATCGTTCCGGCTTTGATTTTGAGGGCGGGCCAAGCGCCCATCACCAGCACCGGTGGTGATATGGTACGGGAAGCTGTTCGTTTTAAAATTAAAACCTCTGCGTTCTCTGTGCCCTCTGCGGTGAAAAGGTAGTGTCGCGCCCAAGGCGCGACGTACCGTTGTTACATGGACTCTAGTGCCCAGTTGACGTAGAGGTCGACACCGGTGCGCAGTGCGTCCTCATCGGCATAAAAATACGGCGAGTGGTTAGACGGCGCTTCGTCCATGTCTTGATCCGGCGGAGTTACCCCGAGGAAAACAAACATTCCCGGTACTTCCAGTGCATAAAACGAAAAGTCCTCTGCCCCGGTCACCAACGGCACTTCACGCACCTTATCCGCACCGGCAATGCGCTTGGTGATCGGCAACATTTCCTCGACCAACTCCGGGTTGTTGACCGTTACCGGATACCCCAAGTCAATCTTGACCTCGGCCTCTGCGCCGTTAGCCATCGCAACATGCTTAGCGGTATGCTCAAGCTTTTCGTGGATGTCTGCACGAATGTCCATATCGAAGTTACGAATAGTACCTATCATGGTTACTTCGTCAGGAATGATGTTGTTGCGAACGCCGCCTTCAACAATACCGTAGCTCAGCACCGCCGGCGCTTTGGTGATGTCAGACTGGCGACTGATGATGGTTTGCGAGCTGTTGATGATCTGCGCTGACGTCACAATAGGATCAACCCCACCCCAAGGCCGTGAACCGTGGGTTTGAACGCCTTTAACCTTAATTTCAAATTTATCAGACGAAGCCATCAGCGGGCCTTTGCGATAACCGATGTGACCGGTCGGGAAGCCGCCCCAAACATGGATTCCAAATACGCGCTCCGGCTTGTAGCCTGGGAATACGTTAGTGAACAAGCCTTCTTCCAGCATCAGTTCGGCACCACCCTCTTCACCTTCCGGGGCGCCTTCTTCTGCCGGCTGGAAGATAAACAGTACGTTACCGTTAAGCTGATCTTTCATTTTCACCAGCTGTTCGGCTGCGCCCATCAGCATGGCAACGTGGGTGTCGTGACCACAGGCGTGCATGACGCCAACGTCGTTACCACGGTAGGTTGACGTAACGGTCGATTTAAACGGCACATCGGTTTTTTCCGTTACCGGCAGCGCGTCCATATCAGCCCGCAAGGCGATGGTTGGCCCATCACCGTTGCCTTTGAGCAGCGCAGCAACACCGGTATGTGCAATACCGGTTTTCACCTCCAGCCCCAGCGACTGCAGATGATTGGCGATGTATTTAGCGGTTTCGTATTCACGGTTACCGAGTTCCGGGTTGGCGTGAATATGACGACGCCATTCGATGACTTTTGCTTCGAGTGTGTCATCAATGGCAACCGGTGATTGCTGTGCCGCAGCCTGAGGAGCCGCAAAAGAAACGGCGCTAATGGCCGCCGCAAGTAAGAGCTTTTTCATTGTTATTCTCCCTGGATGATCTGCAATCATCTTAGGGGGAAAACAACGAATCTGCAATCAACGATTGGCAAGGGTAGCTTGCGCCTTTGGCGCAAGGGCAGCGGTAGTAACAAGCAGGCTTTACAGGCTCTGTTGCTCCCGCGGCAGGGGGACGCTACAAGCACATCCGTGTGCGCTTGTCTCAGGCCATCCCTGGCCTTCGACACCCCCTGCCGCGGGAGCAACAAATCCTGTGCCTGCTTGTCACGACCGCCGCAAGTTGGCCGCAAAGTAAGAACGCGCGTCAGAGTTTGAGGGGGGTGACCAGGAATGTTGGAGCCCATGGATGGCCGGAAACAAGCCCACACGGACGTGCTCGTGGCGGTTCCTGGTCACCCCCCTCGAGCTCTGGCAGAAGCGGGCTTGCTTTAGGGCCCACCCTTGCGCCAAAGGCGCAATCTACCGCCACAGGCGCGAGCTATGGCTAGCGGCGGGCGCGGAAGAACTGACGCAGGATGTCGCCGCAGGCTTCGCTGAGGATACCGCCCTGGACGTCGACTTTGTGATTCATGGAGGCGTGATTGAGCACTTCTATGGCGGTGCCGGTGGCACCGGTACGGGGATCGGTGGCACCAAACACCAGCCGTTTAACGCGGGCGTGGGTAATTAATCCGGCGCACATGGCACAGGGCTCAAGTGTCACGTACAGGGTGGAGTCGACCAGCCGATAGTTGTCGATGGCTTTACCAGCGGCTCTGATGGCTTGGGCTTCTGCGTGCGCTGACGGGTCGGACAGCGTGATGACCTGATTATAACCTTCACCAACGATTTCGTCGTTAACCACCAGCACGGCTCCTACCGGCACTTCGCCCTCTGCCGCCGCTTTTGCCGCCAGCTCCAGCGCCCGCTGCATGTAGATTTCGTCTTGATTCATCTTCTTATCCGTAGCGTGCGCCCTTGGCGCATGTTTTTCACATTCTACCGCTGAGGCCACAGAGAGCGCAGAGAAAAGCCGTTATCTATGGACGGTATTACTCTCGTACATTATTCGTTTTTCCTCTGCGCTCTCTGCGCCCTCTGCGGTTCAGAGTTTTGCTCTTTTTGCACCCTAGTGTCGCGCCAAAGGCGCGACCTACATCACCGCGCCGGTGATGGCGTAGGCGATGGTGGCGCCTGCGCCGGCCAATAGCGCATAGGGCAATTGGGTGCGCACGTGATCGATGTGTTCAGTGCCGCTGGCCATCGAGGCAATAATCGTCGTGTCGGATATCGGTGACGCGTGATCGCCGAAGATTCCCCCCGAAATCGCGGCGGCGATAAACGGTGCCGCCGGTAGCCCCAGGGTCATGGCTATCGGAATCGCCAGCGGCAACATAATAGCAAAGGTTCCCCAGCTCGAACCAATCGAAAATCCAGTGATGGCCGACAACACAAAAATCAGCGGCAGCAACATCCACACGCTAACGCTGCCGTCCAGCACCGACGCCAGAAATTCACCGGTACCCAGATCACGGGTTAGCCCACCAAGCGTTATGGATAACCAAAGAATGACCGCCAGCGGTAAGATATTCCAGGCTCCCTTCAAGGCACTGGTTACGATTTTAGCCGCACCTGCCGAGCCGGTAAGCAACGTCCCCAGCATTGCCAGCCCCAACGCAATATAGATGGCAACAAATACGCTGAGCGTACCATCGCCCTCAACCAGCACGCCGTTACCGGTTATCAACAGCATCACCGGCACCATTACCACTAGCGCTATCAGGCTCAGCAACACCACCGCCGTGCCTTTGCCAAAGCTGGCTTCCTCATCAGGACCATCGGACCAGGTGTGCTGGGTTACGCGGTTGGGCTTAGCGTTACGTTCAAAGGCCTTCATCGGGCCGATATTCCAGTCGAACCATGCCACAAACAGCGCCAGCAGTACCGCGAAGATGGCGTAAAAGTTAAAGGCAATGGATTGAATAAAGACCAGCAACGGCTGCTCTACCCCTTGATTAGCAATCAACGTGAGATTAAAGGCGCCCCAGGCATTGAGTGGGATAAGAATACAGATCGCCGCGCAGGTGGAGTCGACGATATAAGCCAGTTTTTCGCGCGAAATGCCAAGTCGATCGTAGATAGGCCGGGATGTGGTGCCTGAGATCATGATGGTGACGTTAGATTCGATAAAAACGATAACGCCGAGTACCCAGGTCATAAGCCGGGCGCGGCGTTTGGATTCAACCCATTGTTTTTGTTCGAGTTTTAGCACGAACTGTTTAAACGTTCCACCTTTTTCAAGCACGCCAAACAAGGCACCGATGCCAAGGGTAAAGAACCAGACCAGCATGTTGCCGGGGTCGACCAGGGTACTCCAGGAGCTGAGTAGGACGCCTTCGCTGATGTCACTGCTGTGGGGCCAAAACAGGAGTATGTTGGCGAGCAGAATGCCGCCGATCAGGGCGAGCAGTACTTTGCGTGTGATGATGGCAAAAATGATCGCCAGTAGCGATGGCAGCAGGCTTGTCCAGGTCAGTTCCATGGGTCATTTCTCTATTGAATAATGTGCTGAGGTTATCGGAATTTTCTTGGTTTTTCTAGCGCGGCGCGTTGCGCCGCTTGCTGTTTTGCGCCTTGCCGCTACGCGGCTCGGGCGTTGGAGATTGCGGTTGAGGTGCTGAGGTTGGTGGAGTCTTGCCAGAATTATGCCTTTGCTGATCAGGTAAGACGTTCGGCGATTTCGGTGCCGTCGAATATTGCTGAGGGGATGACGCGGGATAGTGAGGTTGAAAAAAATCGTTTTTTAAGTATCGCCAAAGCATCCAATGCCGAATTGGAAACGCAGTTATTGATTGCAAAAAAGTTAGGACATTTCAGTAATGATGTATGCGAAGAGTTGTTGAAGCAAGTCCAAAAAGTAAACTTTCAATTGTATTACGTGACTGCTCCCCGCCCTGCCGGGCGAGGCTTCCAACTTCTCAGGCAGCAACCGGCGCGTGGCCGGATTTACGCAAGCCTCCATTGGCAGGAACCGACA